>Ga0068852_100002920_pt1 | contig 11873 bp, 8 predicted proteins | sample KBSCornC22_FD_66594 | JGI IMG/M metagenome (GOLD analysis project Ga0068852, IMG submission 66594) | Corn rhizosphere microbial communities from Kellogg Biological Station, Michigan, USA - KBS Corn C2-2 | ecosystem: Host-associated > Plants > Roots > Rhizosphere > Soil ... | reverse complement strand
AGCGCGTTGATCGTCAGCAGGTGCAGCGTCGGCGGACAGTCGATGAGGATGGTGTGGTAGGTGTCGCCAAGCTTCGCCAGCTGTTCCTTGAGCCGGCTTTCGCGCGCGAGCGCGTCCATGAGCTTGAGTTCGGCCGCGGTCAGGTCGGAGCTGCCCGGCAACAGGTCGAAATGGGCTTCGGTCGAGATGATGGCGCGTTCGATCGGTACTTCGTCGAGCAGGACTTCATAGCCGTTCGGCTTGGCCGCACGCTTGTCGATGCCCGACGCCATGGTCGCGTTGCCCTGCGGGTCGAGGTCGACGAGCAGGATCTTGCGCCGCGTCTCGGCCAGCGCCGCTGCAAGATTGACCGCGGTCGTCGTCTTGCCGACTCCGCCTTTCTGATTGGTGATGGCGATGATGCGCGTCATGGGGAAACCGGTTCGTTCACTGCCCTGCGTACAACGATGAGATGGCGTTCGCCTTCGACGGCCGGCACGTCCAGCGTGACGACCTGTTCGATGTGGAACCCGGCTGGCACGGCCGCGATTTCCTCATCGGTCAGCTTACCCTTCATGGCGAGCCAGCGGCCGTCTTGCGCGAGCAGTCCACCGGCCCAGTCGAGCATGTCCGCGAGCGTGGCAAACGCGCGCGCCGTAACGCAATCGAATTGTCCCGGCACGTCCTGCACGCGGCCTTCGATCACCCGGACGTTGACCAGCTTCAGCGAACGCACCGCTTCGCGCAGGAAGCGGGCTTTCTTGCCATTGGAATCGACCAGCGTGACCTGGCGCTGCGGCGCGACCAGCGCCAGCGGAATACCCGGCAGACCCGGGCCGCTGCCCAGATCCGCAAGTGTTGCTCCGCTGACGTAAGGAACGATCGCGAGCGAATCCAGCAGATGGCGCGCGATCATGTCACCCGGATCGCGCACCGCCGTCAGGTTGTAGGCCGCGTTCCAGCGCGCCAGCAACTCGACGTAGGCGATCAGCTGACTGCGAATCGCGTCGGGCAGATCCAGGCCCAGTAACGCGAGGCCGTCGTCGAGCCGGTGACGCAGACGATCCCGTTCCGCCATCGCCGGGCTGTCCGTATCGAAAAGGCCGGCAAGTATCCGGGCCGCGGTCGGTAAAATCCAGTCGCAGCAACAAAAAGACCCGCGAATGCGGGTCTCGATGATGGAGCTCGGGGATCAGCGCCGGATCAGGCGAGGCTGACCTGGACGCGGGTAACGACGATGCCGACGTCACGCAGACTGTCGTTCAAGGCTGCCTTGAGCCGGATATTGCGGGCGTCCGCAGTTTCCTCGCGCGGGTTGTCGGTCGCGCGGGCCGCGTTGAGTGCGCGGGCCCGGATCAGCGCTTCGGCGCGATCGATCGAGGCGTCGGCGCGCTCGGCATCGACGACCTGCCAGAAGATCTTGCCGCTGAGGCGTGCGCTGGCACCGGAAACCGGGAACAGTTCGTCGAGCGGAAGAATGTGGCCAGTCAGGGAAATACGGTGAACGACGCGTTCGAGCAGCGGCCAGATGAGATGAGTGCCGGACTGCAGCGTGCGTGCCTGGCCGTTGAAACGGCGCAAGGTGTAGACGGTGCCTTCGGGTATGCGCTTGATCGACAGCAGGGCGGCGGCGACGGCAGCGCAGAGGACAAGGAAAAGTATGTTTTGCGACATAATAAAAACCTCTTTCTTTCAAGAGGTTGCGGCGAGTTCTTCAGTGGGCGACCAGATTTGTGGTCCAGTCTTATGAAATTAAGCGACTTAATTATTCCTTAACGGAATCCAACTGTCGCTGAACGGTTTCGCGGAAGTCACGGAACTGCTTCACAGTTCTTGCACGTTCCGGGCCTCGGAGCGGCCGGCGGCGGCCAGCAGTTCGCGCGTATGAGTGTGACGCGCCCGGGCAAAAATCTCCCCAACCGGCCCGCGTTCGACCAGCTCTCCGCGCCAGAGCACACCGACGTCATCGGCGAAATCCGCGACCAGGTCGAGATCGTGGCTGACGAACAACAAGGCGAGGCCGCGCTCGCGCTGCAGCCGGCGCAGCAATTGCAGGATCTGGTGCTGCACGCGTGCATCGAGCGCGCTGGTGGCTTCGTCCAGCAGAAGCGCCGACGGCTCCGCCGCCAGCGCGCGCGCAATCGCGACACGCTGGCGCTGGCCGCCGGACAGCGCGTGCGGATAGCGCGTGGCCAGCGCCGGGTCCAGATCGACATCGGTCAGCAACGCGGCGACGCGCTGGTCACGCTCAGCCTTCGTCAGCGGCTGCCGGCTCAGGCGCAACGGCTCGGCGACGATATCGCCGACCCGCCACAGCGGATCGAGCGAAGCACCCGGGTCCTGGAATACGAGCTGCAGCCGTCGGCGTAGCGGTGCCGCAGCCGCGATGTCGGAGAGGTCGAACGCCTGCCCATCGAGAACCAGGCGACCGCGGTCGGCTCGATGCAGCCCGAGCAGACAGCGCAGCAACGTGGACTTGCCCGACCCGGATTCGCCGACAATCGCCAGCGTGCGGCCCGAGCAGAGTTTGAAACCGATTTCGCGCAGCGCCGTCCGGGGCGTGGCACTCCAGAAACCTGCTGTGGAAAAACTCGCATCCAGCCCATCGAGTTCCAGCAGCACGTCTGCGGCGGGTGCCGGTGACGCAGGAGACGGGTTGCGCAGCGCGAGCAGCGCGCGCGTCTGCTCGTGCGATGGCGAATCGAACAGCGTCGCGGTGTCGGCGACCTCGACCAGCCGGCCACGATCCATCACCGCGACGCGGTCCGCAATGCGCCGCACCAGCGCCAGGTCGTGACTCACGAACAGCAAGGCCAGGCCGCGCTCACGCCGGAGCCGGTCCAGCAGTTCGACGATCTGCAGACGAACGGTGCTGTCGAGCGCGCTCGTGGCTTCGTCGGCGATGAGCAACTGCGGATCGGCGGCCAGCGCGATGGCAATCAGCACGCGCTGGCGCTGACCGCCCGAGAGTTCGTGCGGATAGGTCGCGAGCCGCTCGGCCGGCCGGTCGATGCCAACCTCGGTCAACAGTTCCACGGCGCGGCTCTGCGCCGCCGCGCGCGCGGCGGTACCCGCATGACGCAGCGCCTCGGTCAGTTGCGCGCCGAGACGGCGCAAGGGGTGCAGGCTGGCCTGGCTGTCCTGCCAGACCATGCCGATACCGCCGCCGCGCACACGGCTCCACCGATCCGGTGTGGCGCCGATCAGCTCTTCGCCGTCGAACGCGATCGAGCCGCTGACGCGCGCCGACGCAGGCAACAGGCCGATCAGCGCGGCGCTGGTCAGGCTCTTGCCCGAACCGGACGCACCGACCAGGGCGAGGCATTCGCCCGTGGCCAGCGTGAGGTCGACGCCACCGACGAGCGCTTCCACGCGCGGCGGCATGACGATGCGCAACCCGCTGACCTTCAGTAGCGGCGCGTTCACGAGCCGGTCCGCCGCGGGTCGAGACGCCGGCGCAAGGCTTCGCCGAGGAACTGGCAGGCGATCAGGGTCAGACCGAGCGCCAGCGCGGGTGCGATCACCGTCCACGGCGCCACGTCCATTTCCTGCGTGCCGTCGAACAGCATGCCGCCCCAGCTTGCGCCCGGTTCGTCGACCGAAAGACCCAGGAAGCCGAGGAACGACTCGATCAGGATGGCGTTGGGAACACCGAGGCTCAGATAGACCACGGCCAGACCCAGCAGATTGGGCGCGATATGCCGTCCCATGATCCAGCCGGGACCGGCGCCGAGCAGGCGCGCGGCGTCGACGAACGCGAGGCCGCGCAGCCGTGCGGCCTCGGCGCGCATCACGCGGGCGAGATCCATCCAGACATAGCCGCCGATCGCGCCGAGCAGCAACAGCAGCGAGCGCTCGAACACCGTCAGCAGCAGGATCACGATGAGCAGGAACGGCAATGCCGCCATGAGGTCCAGCGCACGCATGAGCAGGCGGTCGACCACGCCGCCGACGTAACCGGCCACCACGCCGTAGGCCATGCCGAGGACCAGCGCGACGCCGCTCGCGAGCAGCCCGATCAGCAGCGACAGGCGCCCACCGATGCACAGCCGCACGAACACGTCACGGCCAATCGCATCGGTGCCGAGCCAATGGCCGTGCGCCAGGCCTGGCGCGACGGACAGGTTTTCCCAGTCGGTGTGGTCCACGCCGTAGCGGCTGAACCAGGGTCCGGCTACGCACAGCACCGCCAGTGCGCCAAGCAGGCACAGACAGCGGCGGATCGTGCGGCTGGCCGCGTCGGGGACAGCAACCACGGCGGCCGGATCGCCGCGTCCCGGGGACGCGGAATCCTGCGCCGGGATTTCAGCCATGCGGGAACAGCGCGGCGAAATCGACGCTGCGCAGCGGGCGCGGCTCGCCGAGATAGTTGCCTTGCGCGTAATCCGCACCGGACGAACGCAGTGCTTCGAGCGTGGCGAAGCTGTCGACGTGTTCGCCGATCACGCGCAGCTTGAGCGACTGCGCCAGCTGGGTGATCGAACCGACCATCTTGCGATCGAGATCGCTGCCCGACATGCCTTGCACGAAGCTGCCTTCGACCTTGACGAAGTCGACCGGCAGATGGCGCAGATGGGTGAAGCTCGAGAAACCCGTGCCGAAATCGTCGAGCGCGAAGCGGCAGCCGAGTTTCTTCAGCGCCGAGATGAACTTGCGCGCGCTGTGCAGGCTGGTCAGCTCGGAGGTTTCGGTGATCTCGAACACGAGCTGGCGCGCGGGCACGCCCGACGTGCGGATCGCTGCCTCGATGAGCTTGAGGGAATCCGGATCGGCCAGCGTCATGTTGGACAGGTTCACGTGGAAGGCGACGGGCGCCTTCACGCCGCGCACGCCGGCCAGGTAGCGCAGCAGGCGGTTGAGCACCCACAGGTCCAGCTTCGGCATCATGCCGACGCGCTCGGCCAAGGGCACGAACACACCCGGCGAAATCAGCTGGCCGTCCTTGCCGACCATGCGGATCAGGATTTCGAACAGGTATTCCTGCCCCGCCGTACCCGAACCGTTGACGCGCCAGCCCTGGCGCTGCACCACCGCCGATTCGCTGCGCGGTAGCGCGGCGATGGGCACGATGGGCTGCACGAGCAACACGATGCGTTCCTGCTCCATGGCCTGGCGCAGGCGCTCGGTCCAGCCGGCTTCGATCTCGCGTGCGATGCGCGCGTCGTGTTCGCCGACGTAGATCTCGGTCTGGTCGCGACCGCGCTGCTTGGCCGTGCGGCAGGCCAGGCGCGCATGCTCGACCACGTATTCGGCCGACGGCGTCTCGCGGCTGATGACGGCGACGCCGATCGAGGCCGTGACCGGCCGCGTCGCACCGCCCGCTTCGTATTTGCACTGGTGCAGCAGCTCGCGATAGCTGTCGGCCAGCGGAAACAGGTTTTCCAGCTGCACGCCGGACAGCATCAGCGCGAGGCGGTCGCCTTCGATGCGCGCAAGCACATCGTGTTCGCGCAGACGCTTGCCGAGGACAGTCGCGATTTCAACGAGCAGCCGCTCGCTCGCCGGCAGCCCGGCTGCATCGACGATCGCGCTGAAGCGGTCCAGATCGATATAGAGAATGGACGAGTAGCCGCCGGCTTCGCGCCGGCGCTGCAGTTCCTGCGCGACCTGGTGCGTGAAGTGCCGCGCGTTGACGAGACCGGTCAGCTTGTCGTGGGTCATCTCCCAGCGCAGGCTGTCGGCGCTCTTGCGCTCGGAAATGTCGCGGAACACGACGACGGAACCCTGGCGCCGGTTCTGGATCGACAGCGGCAGCACCGAGCATTCGACGGTCATGCCGGTTTTGTCGCGGCGCGAGAACACGGTCTCGTGGCCCTTGAGCGAATTGCCCGCGGTATAGGCCTGCCCCAGCCCCGACTCGATGACATCGGCGCCGGCTTCGTCGACCGGATGATGGATCAGGCCCTGGGCTTGCTTGCCGATCAGTTCCTCTTCGCCGGCATAGCCCAGCAGGCGCAGGCCGGTCGGATTGATGAACGTGATCACGCCTTGCTGGTCGACACCATAGACGCCGTCGCCGACCGAACCGAGGATGCCGTCGAGCCGCTGGCGCTCGGCCTCGCCCGATTTCTGCATCTGAATCTGCCGCGACAGCGTCTTGACGCGCGCGAGGAACAGTTCCTTCGCCTCGTTCTTGAACATGCACTCGATCGCGCCGGCGTCGAGGCTCTTGACGATGATGTCTTCGCGGTAGGTGCCGGTGATGATGGCGAGGGTCGGGGCCCCGGGCAGGCCCGCGAGGCGGCGGCACAGCTCGTCGCCGTTTCCGTCCGGCAGGAAGTAATCGACGATGGCCAGATCGAACTGTTCGCGCGCCGCTTTCTCGGACGCCTCATTCAATGTGCCCGCGGTGGACACCGCGTAGCCCTGGCGCTCCAGCAGCTGCTGATAGGCCAGACGCACGCTCTGCGAATCATCGACGAACAGGATGCGGATGCCCTGCGACGGCACCGCGACCACCGCGGCCTGCGCCGCAAGTTGTGCGGGACTCGGTTCCAGTTGCGCCAGCGCCGTCGGAATCTTGCTGAACTGCGTCCACAGCACGATCAGCGCCCTGCCGTGCCGGCGCTGCCACGCGTCGAGTTCGGGACTTTGCTCGTGCACCATGAGCAGGACCGGCAGCACGCGCTGCGCCTCGGTCGCGAGGAAGTCGAGCAGGGCCATGCAGTCGCGCGTCGGTCGCGCCGGCACGCCGACGATCAGCACGCCGTAAGGCTGAGCGAGTTCCACCGAGTGCTTGAGATGGTCGATCGTATCGAGATACGTCGTGAGTTCGCTGCGGGCTTCCAGGCCGGCAGCCGCGAGCGTGCGCTTGAGCAAATGGCTCAGCGTCGTTGACCGTTCGACGACCAGAATACCGGACAAGGTGTAGTTTCCTGCTGGACCGCGCCTGCACGGCGAGCATCATGCCCGCACTGCATCCCCGCAGCGGCCGCGCAATATGACCAGCTCAAGCCAGTCATTTCAAGTACGGATGCGGTCTGCGCGGCGATTGCCACGGGGCGGCCGCACGGTTGTTGATTACGGAAAACTGCGGCGAAAACTGCCACGCCGCGACTTTGGTCGCAGTGGCACGCTGCCGCAGCCGGCACGACCGCGGCGACGATGCGCTACGCTGTTGCGCTTCGCACGATTGCCGGAGTGACCCTGCCATGGCCTTTCCCGCCACCCGTCCGCGACGCATGCGGCGTGATGCGTTTTCGCGTGCGCTGATGCGCGAGACCACGTTGACCAGCGCCGATCTGATCCTGCCGGTGTTCGTGCGCGAAGGCAGCGGCCGCGAAGCGATTTCCTCGATGCCCGGCGTCGAGCGTGTCGGCATCGCCGAGCTACTCGAACTCGCCGGACAGGCGCACGCTCTGGGCATTCCGGCGCTCGCACTGTTCCCGGTCACGCCGCCCGAGGCCAAGAGTCTCGACGCGGCGGACGCGTGGAATCCCGACGGTCTCGCTCAGCGCGCCGTGCGCGCGCTCAAGCAGGCGTGGCCCGAGCTCGGCGTCATCACCGACGTGGCGCTGGATCCATTCACGACGCACGGCCAGGACGGGCTGATCGACGATTCGGGCTACGTGCTCAACGACGAGACCGTGACAGCGCTGGTGCGCCAGGCCGTGTCGCATGCGGAAGCGGGTGCCGATGTGGTCGCGCCGTCGGACATGATGGACGGCCGCATCGGTGCGATCCGGACGGCGCTCGAAAGCGCCGGTCACATCCACACGCGCATCCTCGCGTACTCGGCCAAGTACGCATCGAGCTTCTACGGCCCGTTCCGCGACGCGGTCGGTTCCGCCGCCAATCTCGGCAAAGGCAACAAATATACCTACCAGATGGATCCGGCCAACAGCGACGAAGCGCTGCGCGAGGTCGCGCTCGACCTGGACGAAGGCGCGGACATGGTCATGGTCAAGCCGGGCCTGCCGTATCTCGACATCGTGCGCCGCGTGAAGGACCGCTTCGGCGCGCCGACGCTCGTCTATCAGGTCAGCGGCGAGTACGCGATGCTCAAGGCCGCCGGCCAAAACGGCTGGATCAACGAGCAGGCCTGCGTGCTCGAAGCACTGACGAGCATCAAGCGCGCCGGTGCCGATGCGATCCTCACGTACTTCGCGCTCGACGCGGCCCGTTGGCTCAAGGGCTGAGGGTTCGGTCCGCCGATTCGCCGATTGCCTAGCGCAGCAGCGGAAGACTTCGCGCGAGCGTGATCTCGCGCGTGGAGACCGCGCATTGCCAGGCCAGCACTTCGACACCGGCCGCCAAGGCGTCGCGCAATCCGCGCGCATAGGCCGGGTCGATCTCGCTGGCCGCGCGCACGGCCAGTACGTCGGCACGCTGCACGCAGAACAGCAGCACCGCGCGATGGCCGAGCGCGGCGACACTCATCAGCTCGCGCAGATGCTTCAAGCCGCGCTCGCTGACCGCATCGGGAAAGATGCCCAGGCCGTATTCGTCGGCCGCGGTGACAGATTTCACCTCGACGTAGCAGTCAGCCCGACCCTCCGCGCGCAGCAGCAAGTCGATGCGGCTGCCTTCGGAGCCGTAACGCACTTCACGCCGCTGTTCGGCATATCCGGCCAGCGCAGCGATGCGCTGCAGCGTGATCGCCTCCGACGCGAGCGCGTTGGCGCGTGCGGGATGCACGCCGACCAGCGCGCCGCCGACGTCGGCCAGCTCCCAGGTCCAGGCACAGCGCCCGCCCGGCCCGCGCTCGCTCGCCCAGACGGTCAGTCCGGGCGTCGAATAGCCGAGCATGCGGCCGGTGTTGGGGCAGTGCGCCAGTATCTCGCGGCCGTCGTCGAGGCGGATGTCGGCGAGAAAGCGCTGGCGGCGCGCGATCAGCGTGCCACGGTGCAACGGGGGGAAGTGCATGCGGCGACGATGCGGGCGGTTGCCGGGCGGCACAAGCCGCGCTGGTATCATGCCGCGATGAAATCCTCCGACCCCGCCAATCCCACCGTCCAGCTCAAGATCGAGCGCCGCTCCAACCATCCGTGGATCTTCCAGAAGATGGTCGAGAAACCCGCCGAGCGGCCCAAGCCCGGCAGCGTCGTCGACATCTACGACCGCGACGGTACCTTCGCCGGCCGCGGCTTCTACAACGGCCACTCGCGCATCGCCCTGCGCGTGCTGACCCAGGATCCCGACGAAGCCGTCGACGTCGCGTTCTTCGAACGCAAGATCGCCCGCGCCGTCGAACTGCGTCGCGAGGTGCTCAAGCTCGACGCGGTGACCGATGCCTACCGCGTCGTGCATTCCGAAGGCGACGGGCTTTCCGGGCTCGTCGTCGACCGCTTCGCCGACACGATCGTGATCGAGTTCTTCTCCGCCGGCATGTTCCGCCAGCGCGATGTGATCCGCCGCTGCCTGCTGGCGCACTACCCCGACAGTCAGGTCTACGCCTTCGCCGAAGACCACGTGCAGAAGCAGGAGAGCTTCGACTGCTCCACGCCGCCGACGCCAAAGCCGACGGTGATCGAGGAACACGGCGTGAAATTCCATGCCGCGCCGGGCACCAAGCACAAGACCGGTTTCTTCGCCGACCAGCGCGACAACCGTCTCGCGCTGGCCGCGTTCTGCCAGGACAAGCGTGTGCTGGACCTGTGCTGCAATTCCGGCGGGTTTGCGATCTACGCCAAGACGATTGGCGGCGCGAGCGAAGTCGTCGGCGTCGATCTCGACGAGGAGATCCTCGAGGTCGCCGAGTCGAACGCGCGGCTCAACAAGGTCAAGGTGCGCTTCGTCCAGGCAGACATCTTCCACTGGCTGCGCGACATCGCGTCGGGCCGGGCCGAGAAGTTCGACGTCGTCGTGCTCGACCCGGCCAAGATGACGCGCGACCGCGAGCAGGTCATCCCGGCGCTGAAGAAATACCTGGACATGAACAAGCTCGCGCTCGGGGCCGTAAAGCCCGGCGGCATTTTCGTCACCTGTTCCTGCACGGGGCTGGTCAGCGAGGAGCAGTTCCTCGACATGCTCCGCCGCGCGGCGTTCTATTCGAATCGCACGGTGCAGGTGCTCAAGGTCACCGGCGCCGGCCCGGATCATCCGTGGCAGGCGCATGTGCCCGAATCGCGCTATCTGAAGGCCGTGTTCTGTCGCGTCGAGTGAGTGTGATCGCGATCACGAAATAGTTTTTACTCGGTTGAGCCGATCGCGAACCCCAGTTCGAGTAACTAATACAAGGCGGTCATCGCCTTGCCAAGGCGCCACCGTAGAGCACCCCCTGAGCTCTGCGGTGGCGTTTTGGTATCTGCGTTTTGGAAATGCTGAACGTTCGCACGGCTCGTGCAGAGCCGCCTCGCGACCCATGCCAATCCTCGTCCAGCGTCGTCAGCCCGATTCGATCGCCCATGGCGACGCCGTACCCGTCGTGCCCAGTGCGTGTGGTCTCAGGCCCTGCGAACAGAGCAACGCCGTAGCGAATTCCGACCGCACCAATGAAGAGGCCGCCTTGCGGCGGCCTCTTCATCATGCCGGAAAGATCAGCCTCAGAGTTCGAAGCCGTTCTTGAAGATCAGGTCTACCGGCGCCGCGCAGCTCTGAACCTTGATGTCGTCGACGAACCAGCCCAGCGGCGTGTCACCGACCGAACCGTCGGTCGATGCGCGGAAGCGGAAGTTCACCGTCTGACCGGCAAAGCTGGTCAGGTCGACGATCGTCTTGCGGTACGGAATCGTGCCGCACCAGCCCTGCAGACCGTTGGCCGGACCATCATTGAGCGCGCCCGTGTAAGGCGTGCTCATCTGTGCGCTGGTGATCTGCGTCCAGGTCGAGCCGCCGTTGGTCGAAATCTCCAGCAGACCGCCGTCCCAGCAGCCGCCCGCCGTGCGCTCTTCCATATTGACGTCGTTCTGGAAGCTCAGGCTCAGCGGGTTCTGGCCGCTCGGCAGCACGATGGCCGGCGAGATCAGGCGCTGATCCGACGTGGTCGCGAGATCCACGGCGAGCCAGGACTTGGTCGGCGAGAACGGACGCGCCGTGCTGACCGCCCAGGTCGACGTGCCCGTGCTGCCGGTCGTGGTCCAGCCGGTGACTGCGCCTTCCACATCGTCGCTGAAGACGTTGGCGGGTACCTGCGTCTCGCCGCAGTCGCCGAGTGCCGGCGAGGTCTTGAACGTGAACACCGCGGAGTTGGCAGTGGTGCCGCAGATGTTGTTGGCCCGGACACGCCAGTAGTACCGCGTGTTGCTGGCAAGCGCCGGCGTCACGGTGACGTTGGTGCCGCCGCCCGTGACGGTCTGCGTGAACGTGATGGTGCCGAAGGCCGGATCGGTCGAGACTTCGACGACGTAGGCCTTGGCCTGCGCCGAAGCCGTCCAGCTCAGGGTCGGCGCGTACGCGACGTTGATCGCGTTGTCGGCCGGCGAGGTCAGGCCCGGCACGACCGGCGTCGCTGTCGCAACGCTGACGCTGAGGTTGGCGGTCTTGGTCGTCGCGCCGCTGGTGCCGGCCAGACCGATGGTCTGCGTGCCCGGCGCGGCGGTGTTGGCCACGCTCATCGAAACCGTGCTGGTGCCCGGCGGCGTCACTGTCGTCGGGGAGAAGCCGCCGCTGAATCCGGTCGGCAGCGCGTTGGCGAAGGCCAGGTTGACCGGGCTGACGAAGCCGTTGACCGAACCGACGTTGAGCGTGATCGGGGTCAGCGCCGCGGTGCCCGCTGCGGTACAGACTTCCTGGCTCAGGTTGTTGCCGTTGAGCGTGAAGGTCGGCGAGCCGCAGGCGTCGAAGCGGAACGCGCCGATGCGCGTGCCCTTCTGGGTGCTCGGCATGTACTCGCCGGTGAACCAGAAGGTACAGCCGTCGACCGGATCGACGCCCATCTGGAAATAGTCACCCCAGCGTTCGTTCGGATGGTTGCCGGCACCGGCGATCAGCGTCGTTTCCGGCGTGGTCATCGT
>Ga0068852_100002916_pt1 | contig 11878 bp, 16 predicted proteins | sample KBSCornC22_FD_66594 | JGI IMG/M metagenome (GOLD analysis project Ga0068852, IMG submission 66594) | Corn rhizosphere microbial communities from Kellogg Biological Station, Michigan, USA - KBS Corn C2-2 | ecosystem: Host-associated > Plants > Roots > Rhizosphere > Soil ... | reverse complement strand
CGCCATGCCGTGGCGCACGCGGCACGCGTTCAGGATCTCGTCGATGTCGGGCTGCTCCTTGAAGCCGTACCACGCCTCGAGCTTGTAGAAGCCGTTCACCACGCGCTCGAACTGCACGCGATCCTCCCTCGGCACGCTCGGCACGTCGTGCGTGACGATGGTGAGGAACACGGTCTTGTCGTGGATGACCTTGTTGTGCTTCAGGTTGTGCAGCAGGGCGTGCGGGACCGTGTCCGTGGTGCTGGTCATGAAGATCGCCGTGCCGGAGACCCGTTGCGGCGGATGCGCCTCGAGCCCCTCGAGGAAGGGCTTGAGCGGGATGCCCTGCTCGGACAGCCGCCGGAACATGAGCGTGCGCCCGCGCTTCCACGTCATGAGCAGCGTGAACACCGAGCTGCCGATCACCAGCGGGAACCAGCCGCCGGACAGGATCTTGGTCGCGTTGGAGGCGAGGAACGTGAGGTCCACCACCAGCATGCTGCCGATCACGAGCGCAACCAGCAGGGGGTTCCATTTCCACAGGCGGCGCGCGACCACCATCGCGAGGCAGCACTCGATCACCATCGTCGCGGCGACGGCGATGCCGTACGCGTTGGCAAGGTTGCTCGAGGTGCGGAAGCCCAGCACCAGCAGGATCACCGCGCCGCACAGGATCCAGTTCACGAACGGCACGTAGATCTGCCCGATGGTGCGCTCGCTCGTGTGCAGGATCTCGAGCCGCGGGATGTAGCCGAGCTGGATCGCCTGCCGCGTCATCGAGAAGGCGCCCGAGATCACCGCCTGCGAGGCGATCACCGCGGCGAAGCTCGCCAGCACCACCATCGGCCAGTAGAACCAGTCCGGCACCATGAGGTAGAACGGGTTGGAGATCCCGGCCGGATCGGCGAGCACGTAGGCGGCCTGGCCGTAGTAGTTCAGCAGCAGGCAGGGCATCACCAGCGCGAACCAGGCGATGCGGATGGCGCGCCGTCCGAAGTGGCCCATGTCCGCATAGAGCGCCTCGCCGCCGGTGAGCGCGAGGAACACCGCGCCCAGCACGATGAACCCCAGCTTCGGATAGGCGAACACGAAATCCACCGCGTACTTCGGATACAGCGCGGAGAGCACCGCGGGGTTGCGGACGATGTGGCTCGCACCGACGGCGCCGATGGCGACGAACCACACCATCGTGACCGGCCCGAAGAGCACGCCCACGCGGGTGGTGCCGTGGCTCTGGATGAGGAAGAGGCCGGCGATCACGATGATCGTGACCGGCAGCACGTAACGGTCGAGCGCGGGGGCGGCGACCGCCACGCCCTCGATCGCGGAGAGCACCGTGATCGCCGGCGTGATCATGCTGTCGCCGTAGAACATGGCCGCGCCGAAGATGCCGATGGAGATGATGGCCCACTTCACCCGGGGCTGCGCGCGCGTCTCGCGCAAGGCGAGCGCCAGCAGCGCGAGGATGCCGCCCTCGCCGTTGTTGTCGGCGCGCATCATCACCGTGAGGTACTTGAGCGCGATGGTCCAGGCCATCGACCACGTGATGAGCGACAGGATGCCCAACACGTTGTCGGGGTTGAGCGGGATGCCGTGCTTCGGGTCGAACGCCTCGCGCAGCGCATAGAGCGGGCTCGTCCCGATGTCGCCGAAGACGACGCCCAGGGCGGAAACCACCAGCACGGCGATTCCCTGGCGGTGCCCGTGCACGACGGGAGGCTGGACGGCGATGCTGGAAGCGTTCATGGGCGGGCGGACTATACGCGCCTCTGTTGCAGCGCACAATGATGCGCCGCATCCGCGGGCCACGCCATGTCAGACTGGCGCGGGCGGCTCCTTGGCACGGTGGCGCAGGATACCGGCGAAAAGGCCCAGCGCCAGGAGCAGCAGCGCCGTGCCCGTGACCAGCGTCTCCGAGACGCCGATGGCCGTGGCGATGGCCGCAAGGCCGGCAACGAAGACGACGAATCCGACGAAATAAAGCATGAATGCCATGGCGCGAGCGTGATGGACGGCGCCAGCACGCGCTGGCCCTCGTTGGGCGCGCGCGCCCCGGGTTTGTTCCGGTGGCCATTCTCGGAACCGCCCGCGACAGCGTATGGGAAGGGTCCTACAGCGTGTCGGCGCAACGCGAGAAATCGGCCGGCCGCTTCTCGAGGAAGGCGGCGAGCGCTTCGCGGGCGGCCGGCCCGTGCAGCAGCCGGCGGAATTGCGCGCTTTCGCGGGCGAGCTGGGCGCGGATGGCGTCGGCGTGCGCCGCCTTGAGGAGCTCCTTCGTGAGCCGAACCGGCTCGGCGGGCAGGGCGGCGAGGCGGCGGGCGGCATCGAGCGCCGCATCCCGTGCGCCTCCCGAAGCCACGACGCGGGTCACGATGCCGGCTTCGAGGGCCTGCGCCGCGTCGAAAGGCTCGCCCAGCAGCAGCATCTCGGCCGCGCGATGGTAGCCGGCGGCGAGCGGCAGCAGGTAGCTCGACGCGAACTCCGGCACGAGGCCCAGCCTGGTGAACGGCATCGAGAATCGCGCCTTGTCGCCGGCATAGACGAGGTCGCAATGCAGCAGCAGCGTCGTGCCGATGCCGACCGCGACGCCCTCGACCGCCGCGACCAGGGGCTTGCGCGCCGCGGCCACCGCCTGCAGGAAGCGGAACACGGGTGCCTCTTCGCCTTCGGGCGGGCGGCGCGCGAAGTCCTCGATGTCGTTGCCCGCGGTGAACGCTTCGGCGCTGCCCTCGAAGAGCACGACGCGCACGGCGGCATCGCGGCCGGCGTCGTCGAGCGCTTGCGCGAGCGTCGCGTACATCTCCGCGGTGAGCGCATTGCGGCGCTGCGGCCGGTCGAAGCGCAACGAGGCGATGGCGCCTTCGCGCGCGATGGCGATGCCGGCGGCGCTCACTGCGATTGCGATTGCGGCACGCCGGAAGGGCGGCGGCTGCGGTTCTTGTCGACGATCGCCGCGATGATGAGCGCGTAAGCCAGCAGGCGGATGAGGTAATAGACGGGATCGTCTTCCCCGGGGCCGGCGTAGCGCGACAGGACGAAGCGGTTGGCGCCCTCGATCCAGAAAGACAGCGCGAAGAACAGGAAGAAGCGGTCGCGCGTGGTGCGCCAGAAGCGGAAGAAGAAGAGCCCGGCCGTGATCGAGGCCGTGGCGATGCCGCCCACGAGGATGTCGTTCATTCGCTTTCCCACACGAGTCCGAAGATGATCAGCAGCATCGAGCCGAAGGCCACCGCGAGGCGGGCGGTGGACAGGTCCACTGCCGGAAGGAACACGCGGTCGAGCACGAGCAGCACGTTGCCCAGGGTGAGGCCGGAGAAGCACAGGCCGCTCCACAGCAGCAGCGCGCCGCGCGTCTCGCGCCACCCGCGCAGCAGCAGCACCGCGCACGCAAGGCAGGTGAGGGCGCACAGCATGTAGGTGATCGCGGCCATCAGGAATCCTTGCGCAGCTTGAACGCGTCGGCGAACTGCATCGCGCGACGGGCGGTGGACGAATGGATGAGCTTGGTCACGTCGACCAGGTTCGACGCATAGAAGTGCGCCAGCATCTCGAGCATGGCGCCCAGCTCCGGCGACGAGGGTTCGTAGCGATAGCAGTCGGGCAGCTGCGCCTCGCGCGCGAGCACGCCCGCCTCGTGCAGCTCGGCCACGATCTCGCCCGCCTGCTTTTCGGGCAGGTAGAGGCGCTGGGCCAGCCCGCGGACGTCGAGCGGCGCGCCTTTAGCCGCCCTGAAAAGCAGCACCGCCTCCACGACGGGCACGGAGCGCACGCTCGTGAGGATGAAACGGTGCAGCTCTTCGGGTATGGGTTCCCGATGCATCGGCAGAATGATCGCAGGTGCGAATGTCCATCATAACCCCTGAAAGCTTGGCGAAAGCTTTCGGGGCAAACCAATCCCCGGCAGGGCCGGGGGCCTGTACCTGCTCCTACCGCCCGCCGGACACGTCGACGAATGCGCCCGTGCAGTACGACGCGTCCTCCGACAGCAGCCAGAGGATGGCCCGCGCCACTTCCTCGGGCTCGCCGCCGCGGCGCATCGGGACCGCTTCCTTCACCCGCTCGACGCGGTTCGGCTCGCCGCCGCTCGCGTGGATCTCGGTGCGTATGACCCCGGGGCGCACCGCGTTCACGCGGATGCCTTCCTGCGCCACCTCGCGTGCGAGGCCGATGGTCATGGTGTCCATGGCGCCCTTGGAGGCGGCATAGTCGATGTACTCGCCGGGCGAGCCCAGGCGGGCAGCGGCCGACGAGACGTTCACGATGGCGCCTCCGCCCCCGCCGTGGCGCGTGGACATGCGCCGCACCGCTTCCCGCGCGCACAGGAAAGCCCCGATCACGTTGGTCGCGAACACCCGCTCCACGCGGGCGACTTCCATCTCGTCCAGCCGCATGCTCTGCTCGAGGATGCCCGCGTTGATCACCACGCCGGTGATGGCGCCGAGGCGATCGCGCGCCGCATCGAACATGCGCACCACTTCGGCCTCGACGGCGACGTTGCCCTGCACGGCGATCGCCGCCCCGCCCGCGCCGAGGATCTCGTCCACGACGCGCTGTGCGGCCGCCGCGTCGTTGCGGTAGTTCACGCAGACCGCATGTCCGCGCTGGCCTGCGAGCCGTGCCGTGGCCGCGCCGATGCCGCGGCTCGCCCCGGTGACGATGGTGACGGGACGGCCGCTCATGGCGCGCCGATCTCGCCGAATTCCACGGGCGCCTTCACGTAGAAGAGGTGCACGCCTTCGGCCTGCAGCCGCGCGAAGAGCCGCGCCGATTCGTCTTCCGTCACCGCCATCACCACCTCCACCGGTTGGTCCGCCAGCTCGAAGAAATGCGCCGAATGCACGTGCCGGTGACGGCCGAATCCCTCGCTGCCGGGGATGACGGTGGCACCTCGCAGCCCGAGCTCCATCGCCACCTGCAGCAGCCACTCGGCCATGGGCTTCGCGCCATGGCGGTGTCCCTGCACCGTGAGGAAGCTCACCTGGTAGCCCTTCATGAAGGGTCCCTCATCGAGTCGCAAGCCACTGCCACGTGGCGATCCCCGCGATCGTCGCCAGCAGCGAGCCCACCACGTGCACCGCGATCGCCGCAGCCATGCGCACGAGCTGCCCCTGCTGCAGCAGCGCCACCACTTCGGCCGAGAACGTGGAGAAGGTGGTGAGCCCGCCGCAGAAGCCGGTGATGACGAGCAGGCGCCATTCGGGCGGGATGTCGGGCGCATCCGCGAAGAAGGCCACCGCCACGCCCACGACATAGCCGCCGATCACGTTGGCCGCGAGCGTTCCCGGCGGGATCGAAGGCATGAGGCTGTTCAGCTTGAGGCCGAGCGTCCAGCGCAGCAGCGCGCCGATCGCGGCACCCAGCGAGATCGCGGCGATCGCTTTCAGCAACGGGGACTCCTCGGGCTCACGGGCGCCATTATGGCTGCAATGCGGCCGGAGGAATTTTTGGCGGCCGGGCGGTGTTTGAGTCGTTGCGCTCCCCCCAAACACACGGCGCACGCTGCTGCACCTGAGCCAAGACCAACACCACGTGACGGGAGATACGCCATGAAACGCTCGTTCGCCCTGCTCGCAGGACTGCTGTTCGCTGCCGGCTCCGCGCTGGCGATGCATTGCCCGAAGGACATGAAGGAGATCGACGACGCCCTCGCGAAGAACCCGAAGCTCACCCAGGCCCAGATGGCCGACGTGAAGAAGTACCGCGCCGAAGGCGAAGAGCTGCACAAGGCGGGCAAGCACAAGGAATCGGTCGAGTCGCTCGACAAGGCCAAGAACATCCTCGGTATCAAGTAGCCGGGTCGGTTCCCCGCCTCGCGCGGGGGGGCGGTGGCGCGTTCGCCGGGGGGTGACCGCGTTGCCGTCGCTTCGGCCGCTGCCGCGGCAGCGGCCGGGGCCCGATCCGTCAGCCTGTGAGCTCCCGCAAGTCCCGCACGGGCTCGCCCGCGAGCTTGCCCTGCGTCTCGAGCCGCAGGATGTCCGCCGCCACTTCCTCCGCCGGCCGCAGCACGCCTTCGGCCTTCATCTGCCGGAAGCGCCCCACATCGGCAAACGCCTCGACCGGCGCCGCGCGCACCACCCCCTGCATCGCCGTATCGATCACGCCCGGTGCCAGGCTCACCACCTCGACGCGCTCGCCCCGTTGCGTGGCTTCCAGGGCGGCGACGCGGGAAGCCATGTCCAGCCCGGCCTTCGCCGCGCAATAGGCGCTCCAGCCGAAGATCGGCCGGCGTCCCGCCCCCGAGGAGATGTTGATGATGCGGCGCAGCGGCACCGTGCGCGTGGCTTGCAGGAAACGCTGCATGAGGAGCATCGGGGCGACCAGGTTCACCGCGAGGTTGGCCTCCATTTCGGCGGGCTCGACCGCCTCGAGGGGTCCCACGGGCGAGACCACGCCGGCGTTGTTGACCAGCACGGCCTTGTCGAAGCGCCGGCCCGCGAGCGCACCTTCCAGGCGGTCGCAGGCGGCCTGCAGCGCGCTCGAATGCGCGAGGTCCACCGAGATCGCCACCGCCCGCTCCGTAGCCGCCTCCGGCGCGCGGGAGAGCGTCACCAGGAAATTGCCCGCATCGGCCGCGATCGCATCGGCGAGCGCGCGGCCGAGTCCCTTGGTGGTGCCGGTAATGATGTAGAGGTTCACGGTTCAACCAAAGGCATGGAACACCGATGAACACAGATGAACGCAGATGAACACGGATAAGGCAATGCGTGGTGTTCGCGTCCACGTCCGGTGAGGCGCGAATCTCTCCATGCTTTTATCTGTGTTCATCTGCGTTCATCTGTGTTCAATGCTTTCTCCCTCACCGGACGCGGCGGCGCGCCGCCCAGATGGCCAGCACCACGAAGATCACGAACCACACCAGCGACCATTCGGGGATCGACAGGCCGAGGAATTTCCACGTGACCGCGGAGCAGCTGCCGCTGCCGGCGAAGATCTTCGGCAGCGCCTGCGTGAGCGGGAAGGTATCGAGCAGGAATTCGAGGTCCGTGCCGCAGGTTTCCATCTTCGGCGGATAGTGCTGCAGGTACGAATGGCGGATGGCGACCCCCGCACCCGCGATCGCGAAGAGCACGATGAGCGACGAGTATGCGATGCGCCCCCGCTCCCTCGGGCCGTGGATGGCCGCAACGAGTGCCACGACCCCGACCGCGATGAATGCATAGCGCTGCACGATGCACATCGGGCAGGGCTCGAGGCCGAGCTGCTCCTGCATGTAGAAGATCGCATCGGCGAGCAGGCCCGCGCAGGCGACGAAGATGAACGCGTAGATGGCACGAGGTGGGATTCGCATGGCGTGATTTTCCCACATCGGTTAATTTTTCGTCTCGACGATCACGGAGATCCGCATGAAATGCATTGCTGCCGCATCGCTGTTCCTTTGCTGCACGTCGGCGCTGCCGGCCGAGGTCACCGTGCTGAGCGGCGGCGCGGTGAAATCCGCCTTCACCGAGGCGGCGCGGGCATGGGAGCAGAAGACCGGCAACAAGGTGAACGCGACCTTCGCGCCGGCGGGCGACCTGCGCAGGAAGATCGCTGCCGGGGAATCCGCGGACGTGCTCATCGTCCCCGAGGAGAACATGGCCGAGCTCGGCCGCGCCGGCGTGGTGGACGCGAGCGCAGGCAAACCCCTCGGCGCGGTCGCGATGGGTGCAGCCGTGAAGAAGGGGGCTCCGGTGCCGGACATCTCCACGCCGGAAGCGTTGAAGCGCACGCTGCTGGATGCGAAGTCCGTCACGTACATGGACCCGTCGCGCGGCACGAGCGGCAAGCATTTCGACGAGAGCGTCCTGCCCGCGCTCGGCATCCGCGACCAGGTGCGCGCCAAGGCCACGCTCGGCGAGGGCGGCTTCATCGCCGAGAAGGTCGCGCGCGGCGAGGTCGAGATCGCCTTCCACCAGATCACCGAGATCCTGCCCGTGCCCGGCGTGACGGTGGTGGGCCCGCTGCCGAAGGAGCTGCAGAAGCTCACCGTCTATTCAGGCGCGATGATGAAGTCCGCGACGCACGCGGCCGAGGGCCAGTCCCTTCTCGACTACCTCGCGTCGCCCGAGGGGCGGAAGGCGTTTTTGGATCGGGGATTCACGGCGCCGTGAGCGGCTCCCTTATCATCGCGCCATACATCCCTGCGAGACGCCCATGACCCTCTCCCTCCCCACCAAGAAGATGCTCACCCTCGAAGCCGCACGCCACGCCATGGCCGCGTGCGAGGCGGAGGCGCTCAGGAACCAGTGGCGGGTGGTGATCGCGGTGGTGGACGACGGCGGCCACACCATCCTCCTGCAGCGGCTCGACCATGCGCAGACCTCCAGCATCGACACCGCGGTCGCGAAGGCGCGCGCGGCGGTGGCGTGGAAGCGCCCCAGCCGGCTCCTCGAGGAAGCCATCAACAACGGCCGCACGGCGTTTCTCTCGATTTCGCAGGGCATGGGCCTGCTGCAGGGCGGCGTGCCGATCGAAATCGAGGGCGTGATCGTGGGCGCGATCGGCGTTTCCGGGGTCAAGGCCTCGGACGACGAGGTGGTCGCCCTCGCGGGCGTGAACGCACTCAAGGCGGCGTTGAGCTAGCAATCGCGGTCAGGCCCCGGCAAAATAACGCCCTTTGCGGCGCACGAAACGCATTCCCCGCGTTTCGCAAGGCCGCTTTTGCCGTAAATAACTAAAAAATGGAACTATTTTCGCTCGGGCTGCTGGAGATCCTGCGGACGTACCGGGAAGGGCGCGCCACCGTGCAGGACGTCGTCACGTCGTGTTCCGAGCGCGTCGCCGCGCTGGAGCCGCAGGTCCAGGCGTGGGAGTGGTTCGACGCCTCCCGCGCCATGGCCGAGGCCGAGGAGCGCGCCGGGGGGATCCTCGCCGACCTGCCGCTCTTCGGCATCCCCGTCGGGGTGAAGGACATCATCAACACGCGCGGCATTCCCACGCGCATGGGCTCGCGGATCTTCGCGAACCACGTCCCGCAGCAATCCGCGTGGGTGGTGCGCCGCCTGGAAGCGCTGGGCGGCCTCGTGATGGGCAAGACCGTCACCACCGAATTCGCCTATCGCACGCCGGGCAAGACGCACAATCCCTGGAACGTGGCCTTCACGCCCGGCGGCTCCTCGAGCGGGTCGGCGGCCGCGGTCGCCGCGGGGTTCGTGCCGGTCGCCATCGGGACGCAGACGCTGGGCTCCGTCATCCGTCCCGCGGCCTTCTGCGGCGTGGTCGGCTACAAGCCCAGCTTCGGCGCGATCTCGCGCAACGGCATCAATCCCTTCAGCCCCACGCTGGACACGGTCGGCGTCTTCGCGCGCTCGGTCGCGGATGCGGCCTGGTTCGCGGCCTGCCTCATGGGCCAGGACGCGCGCGACGAGGCCACCTTCGTGAGCGGTCCGGTGCACCTGCTGCGCGTGCCGCTGGAGCCGTTCACCGAGAGCCCGCGCATCGCCGTCGTGCGCACGCCCAAGTGGACGCTCGCGACGGAATCGCAGCGCACGCACTTCGAGCAGTGCGTCGCAGCGTTGTCCGCGGCGGGCGCGGCCACCAAGGACGTGGAGCTGCCCAAGCTCTTCGACGATGCCTGGGACAACGTGGCCGTGCTGATGGCGCGGGAGGCGGTGCGCAGCTTCGCCCCCATCGAGTCGCGCCATCGCATCCGCCTCTCGCCGATGCTGGCCGAGATGCTCGACCAGGGACACGGCATCACGCCGGAGCAATACCGGCGCGCGTGCGACAAGCGCGATTCCTATCGCCGCTGGCTGGACAACCTCTTCGAACGCTTCGACGCGATCGTGACCATCCCGGCGCCCGGTGAACCGCCGCAGGGCCTGCAGAGCACGGGCGACGCGATGTTCTGCTCGCTTTGGACGCAGACGGGACTGCCCGCGGTGACGATTCCCAGCGGCCGCGGGCCGCGCGGCCTGCCGCTCGGGCTGCAGGTGGTCGGGCGCTATCGCGACGACGAGCGCGCGTTGCAGGTCGCGGCCTGGTGCGAATCCGTGCTCGGGTTCCGTCCCGGGCTCGCGGGATAGCCCAGCAGGCGCGTGACGCTCACCACCAGCAGGTCCAGCACGCAATAGAACGCGCCCGCCGCGATGGGCGGGTTGTCCGCGGTGAGGCCCAGCCACGGCACGCGCGCGGACCACGCCCAGTTGCCGATCCACGTGCCGTACAGCTCCATCGCGAGCGAGAGCACGAACATCGTGGCGTACAGCCGTCGCGAGCGCGAAAGCAGCAGGCACGCGAGGAAGAGCGCGTAGAGCAACGGCCCCAGCGTGTCCCGCCCGTTCCATGCGAAGAGGCCGACGAGGGGCAAGGCCAGGGCCGCGATCCACCATTCGCCGCGCTCGGGAATGCGTTGCGCGACCTGCGTGCCGAGGAAGAACAGCAGCACGTGGCCCGGCGGCACGAAGAGCGGCAGGTTGCCCAGGCGGTAATCGTAGAGGCCCCACACGAGCGACAGGAACACCTCGCCCGCGGTCGCGAACACGAGGCACGCGGCCAGGGCAGGCCACTCGCCGCGCGGACGACGCGTCCACAGCGCCACCAGCATGAGCCACGCGACCGCGCTCACCAGCGCCTGGCCGTAGCGTGCGCCGTGCTGGTCGAGGAAGAGGCCCCCCGCGATGGTGGCGATGATGAGCAGGTTCATGCCGGGATTATGGGGCCGCCCTGTTTTCCCGCAGGGGAAGCCGCGCGTCATGCTCCATCCGGACTAAGTGTCCTGACCGGCCCGGTATGGTGGCCGGTCGCGTAGTCCTGTTCCGACGGCCGGGCCGCCGTGTTGCGTACCGGACTCTCGGATATGACTGACTGCCCCTGTCGCGAGACAGCGAGATAGTGATCCAGACGCCCCCCGGGCGCCACCCCGGCTCCGACCGGCACTTTGCGGTATTCCCCAGGAGACCAGCATGTCCACCGTCCCGCGCCAGATGCCCGCATTCTTCCTTGGCTTGCCGCCGCTCGCGGCGCTGTTCAGGGGAAAGGCGGCGCGCCGCGCGGCTTCCGCCGCCCCCGCCCGCCCGGGACGACCGGCCGCGGCGCTCGCGGGCACGTGGCCCAGGCCCCCTGCGGCGGGCGCTCGCGTGGCGCTGGATACCGACCGGCTCCTCGCGGCCGCGAAAGTAGCGCCCGACCTGGCGCTCATCGAGTGGGACGGGGACGGCGCCCATTCCTTCCCCAAACAAGGCGCGGACGCGACGTCCGGCGCGCCGCAGCGCGGCGGGTTCGCGCTCGAAGCCCGCCAGCGCAAGCTCCGCGAGCGTTACGTGACCGCGCGTTTCCCCGGCGTCGCGCGCTCCCTCGCCGACCTCGAGTCGGCCGACCGCGTCATCAAGGCGGCGCGGCTTTATTTCGAGGAGGAGGAGGCGGAGCTGGCGATCGAGTTGCTGGAGCTCGCCGCGCAGGAGGCGCCGCACGAGTCGCCCGTGTGGCTCGCACGGCTCGAGATCCTCTTCCTGCTGCGCGATCGCGACGGTTACGTGCAGGCGGCGCACGCTTTCCGCGGCGCACATCCGCGCCACGAGGCGTGGGCCGAGGTCGAGCGGCTCGGGCGCGCGCTGGCACCCGGCGAACCCCTTTTCGGCGCGGTGAGCGGGCCGCGCGATCACGAGCATTACGGCCCGTGGCCGCACACGCCCAACTGGATCCGCGCGCCGTGGGACCTGACCGCGGATGTCGCGGCGGCGGACTTCCATCGCTGTGCCATGCGTCTCGCGGGTGCTCCTCGCGCGAATGCCTGAGGAGGCCGGATGAATCCCAAGAGCTCGGTATCCCTGCAGTTCCAGCGTCCCGATGCGCGCGCCGAGTTCGAGCGCGCCCGGCGGGAAACGAAGGCCGCGCTCACGGAGCGCGTCGACGAGGAGGCCGCGAACGCGCTGCTCGAGATCGCGAGCCTGCTCGATGTGGGCGTCGCGCGCGCCAAGAG
>Ga0068852_100002915_pt1 | contig 11879 bp, 10 predicted proteins | sample KBSCornC22_FD_66594 | JGI IMG/M metagenome (GOLD analysis project Ga0068852, IMG submission 66594) | Corn rhizosphere microbial communities from Kellogg Biological Station, Michigan, USA - KBS Corn C2-2 | ecosystem: Host-associated > Plants > Roots > Rhizosphere > Soil ... | reverse complement strand
AAGCCACCCAAAGAAGTCGCCATTCAACTTCATGTTTGACATGACCGGAGCGGGCGGCAGATGAAAGCCGGTCTTGGAGAGAGTGAACAGGCACCAGCCGATCAGAATCACCACCATCACTGTAGTGATTTGCATGATCCGTAGCGCTTTCTTGCTCGATTCATGAATTCCCTGGATGTTCTTCCACCAGAAATACAGTGTTACGGCCACGCCAAACACCGCGGCAAAAGCATTCATCGGGACTTGAATAGGATGACCCACTCGCGCGCTCAGGTCTTGTACAAATCCGGCCATGTATTGTCCGGCCGAAACGGCGCTGATGGGCCCAGTAAGAACGTAATCAAAAAGCAAGGCGGAAACGGAAAGCTTGGCCAGCGTGCCGCCCATGGCTTCCTTTACCACACGGTACACGCCTCCACGGACAAACATGCTGCTGGATTCGATATAAACGGCGCGAACGGCATAGCTGAAAAGCATGACGGCCAGAACAAACCAGGGCGCGCTTTTGCCGATCACATTTTCCGTGTCACCGCCAACGTAGTAAGCCGATGAAGCCAGATCAGCGAGCACAATGGCAGCGGCCCGCCAGAAAGAAATAAAGGAGAGCATGACCGTTGTCGCCACAAAAACCGGGATGGCCGGACGACGAAGTTTCTCTAAGGTCGCATTCATAATGCCTCCTCCACCTTGAACATACGTCCAGAGGGCATTAAGAAGGCATTAAGATTTCAGCAAAAAAGAATGGTTAGAAAAATTACTCTGGGTCAAACCGGTAGCCAATCCAAGGCTCGGTCTTGATGTATTTGGGGGAGCGCGGGTCTTTCTCAAGCTTTTTCCGAATGTTGGCAATGAACACGCGCAGATATTCCGGCTGCTCTGTGCTGTTGCTTCCCCAAATCGCGGTGAGAATCGCGCGATGCGTGAGGACCTTCCCGCGATTCGCCAGAAAGTATTGAATCATGTCGAACTCTTTGGGCGTGAGGTGAATTGCTTTGCCTTTGACTTCCACCAGATGCTGCTGCGGGTCAATCTTGAAATCCCCGGCTTCATAAGCGGCGTCGGATTGCGGCGGGGCAGAGGAGCGTCGCAGCAAAGCTCGGACCCGCGCCGTAAGTTCCGCCATGCCGAATGGCTTGGAAACATAGTCGTCGGCACCGAGATCAAACGCTTTGACCTTGGTTGGCTCATCTTCTTTGACGGAGAGGACAAGCAGAGGCACTTCCGACAATTGACGGATACGCTCGCACAACTCCAGTCCGGTATATCCCGGCATGGAAAGATCAGTAATCACCAGATCAGGCAGCCAAGTGCGAAAAGTCTCCAGGCCCGCGCGCCCGTCATTCGCTGCGCGAACCTGATATCCCGAGGATTCAAGCCCGTGCAATAGCACGCGCGTGATCTGTGCTTCGTCATCCACAACAAGTATTTTCTTGGGATCGTCTGTCATGAGTGTTCACCACGCATTGCCACGCGAGAAGAACCTGTGGTGGTGACGTTGTTATTCTGCGGAACCTGCTTTTGCGATATCTCGCTTTCTGGAATGTTCTTCTCCTCAGTCCGCTCAATTGGCGCATCGTTCAACGGAACCGTGAATTGTACGCTTGTTCCTTTTTTTTCCGGGCCATCTTCAATCCAGATCGTGCCACTGTGAGCTTGAACAATTCCTCGCGCAATGGCCAATCCTATTCCCAGACCCGGCTGGGATCCAGCACGGAAGAACTTTTCAAATACTTTGCCGCGCAGTTCTGACGGAATGCCCGGCCCCTCGTCATGCACGGCAAAGCAGATGTTGTTTTCTTTCTGTTGGACTGAGACTGTGATTTTGGCGGAAGGCCCGGAATACTTGGCGGCGTTTTCCAGCAGAGTAAAAATCACCTGTGAAATCAATCGGGGATCGACCTTGGGAGAAGGCAGGCCGCCGGCAATGGCAACTTCTACCGGATGTCCGTCAAGCAGAGGTCCGGCGCGGAGAAGAGCGTCCTCCACCATTTCTTCCGGCGCAATGTTTCTGCTGGACAGCGTGACCTCGCCTGCGTGGAGCTTTGCGAGATCCATCATGCCTTGTATAAAGTGGTTCAGGCGGTCAGACTCGTCTTCAATCACCTCAAAAAGTTCACGCTGTACTTCGGGAGAAACCGACTCAGCACGGATGGTGGAGATGGCGGCTTTGATTGAAGTCAGCGGCGTGCGCAGATCGTGGGTAACTGCATCCAGCAATGCGGTTTTTAACTGCTCGCTTTTGCGCAAGGCATCGGCTTCAGCGGCCTGGGCGGCAGCGCGCTCAAATTTTCCGCGAACGTGCACCAGCTCTTTACTTTGTTTTTCCGTCAACAACACGCGCTTTTCCAATCGCGACGAAAGCTGACCCACCAACACTGCCGTGGTAACAAAAACAACAAAAGCTACTACGTCTTCCGGTCGGGTAATCCGGAATGAATAGAACGGGCCGATAAAGAAAAAGTTGAACGAGAGGCCAACCAGGATGGAGGCATATAATGCAGGGCCACGACCCAGCGTTACCGCAACGAGAATGACCGGGAGGACAAGGATCAGGGCAACACTGGTTTGGCTCAGCGCCGGGCGCACCTGTTCCAAAACGGCGATGGGGAGCCCCACAGCGATCGTCGCAATAAGGTAACGGACGGGCCAGCGCCTGCTCCAGGAAATCACAGTTCAATTGTAGGCCATCGCGTCAAAAAGCCATTCTTCAGCAACCATCTACAGTTTGGGGTTCTTAAAGCGCATGAAACCTGCGAAAATAGCAGTATGGCAATTGTGGTGATTGGCGGGCATTCGCGAAGTGTAGGCAAAACCAGCGTTGTTGCCGGTTTGATTTCCGCGCTGCCGGAATTCAACTGGACCGCCTTGAAGATCACGCAATTCGGCCACGGCATCTGCTCTGCCGATGGCAAGCCCTGCGATTGCGATACCGGCGATGACCACTTCCGCGCCCTGAGCGACGAGAAAGACCTGAGCGGAGAAAGCGATACGTCGCGTTTTCTTGTGGCGGGCGCGAAGCGATCGCTTTGGGTGCGTACACGCCAGGGCCGCTTGGGCGAGGCCATGCCGGACATCGAGCGCAAGATTGCCGGGGCAGAGAACGTGATCATGGAATCCAACAGCGTGATCAGGTTTTTGCGCCCCGACTTGTATCTGACCGTGCTTGACGCTGATACGGAAGACTTCAAGGATTCAGCGCGCGAATTTCTTGATCGCGCAGATGCAGTGATCCTGCACCAATCTGAAGCCAGAGCGAAGTGGAAGACCGTATCCATGGACGCGCTGGCAGGGAAGCCAATCTTCAAAATCCAGCCGCCTCCGTACGTCACAGAAGAGATTGCGACCTTTGTGCGCGAGAGATTGCTGGCCGGAAGCGCCGGCAATAGCCATTCCGCAGACGGAATCGCGAACAGGCTTTAGCCCGCAAGAGCATCCTTTAAATCACAGCAATTATCTTGGCCCCGTAACGGGCGGCATAGGCTGTTCGCGACGCGGGGCCTCTGTTCTCTTTTGTGAGCTGCCGTCGGCGTCTGGTTCGCGGATGTAACTGGTGGTTGCAGGCGGAGCGCCGCGGACGCCTTTTTTGAGGTTCTTGAGAACATCGTCTTTGTCAACGCTGTAGTCGCGTGAGAGCCGGGTCAGAGCGAGGGTAACAATGTCTGAGTGGTGGATGTCCTCTGTCCCCGGGAGCCGCTTAATATCCAGCCAGATCTTGTGTACCAGATGGACGTCTTCCGTCTTCATAGTCGGCGTGTGCGGGCCGATGCGATAGCTTTCCACGGTAGAATCGGCTCGCACTACCTGGAATACGAACTGGCGCTTGGGCTCCGGCATGGCTTCCCAAGCCTGGCCCAACCGGAAAGCCTGTTCTTCGCCGGTCATTTTGCTCGAAACCCCGGATACCACAGCGGACGATTCCAGGGCATTGGCTGTTTGAACAATGGCAGACCAGACATCGCGCGCGGGTACTACCAGCAGAGAGATGGTCTTGCCGTAGCTTTCGGCAATTGAGACTGCTTTGGTGAAGAGTGTCTGCTCGTAGTCACTGAAGATCTGCTCCATTGCCAAATCACGGTCAGCGCTGCCGTAGGCTGTTAGGCGTGCTTCCATCGCCACAACGTCCGCCTCGCCGGTGTCAGTGTTTTCCAGCGTCCAGCGCAGATGGTTGAGGGTGTTGTAATCGCGCACTGTCACCAGCACGTTCCCGGCACGCACCTGCACCGTCTCACGTTCGATTGTCTCCTGGTGCAGCAGATGAAAGTGTTCCTTCATCTGCTGTTCCACGTGGGCAAACTTGCGTTTGTTGATCTTCTCAGAGACGGTGAAAATGAAGAAGAAGGCAAATGAAAACGCCAGGCCCGCCACGGTGGCAACCTGCTTGGTGAAGAGATTCACAATGGCCGTAGAGAGCAGCACCAGGTGAACCGATATCAGTCCAAGTGGAACTTCAGTTTTACCGATCCGAATATTCGGAGGCACGCGCCATCCGCGCTCACCCTTGTACTTGAAGCGCAGCACGAGCATGGCCAGGCTGTTAAAGGTAAAGCTCCAGATCACGCCGAAAGCGTAGGCCTCACCCAGCAGGTAAACATTGCCGCGGCTCAAAATAATCGTGAATAACTGCAGCCCGACAATCAAATTGATAATCCGGTAACTGGTGCCGAATCTGCGGTGGGGACGCCGGAACCAATCCGTGAGCACGCCATCTTCAGAAACCCGGTTCAGCACGCCATTGGAGCCGATGATCGACGTGTTGATAGCGCCGGAGAGGATCAGAAAACCGACTACCACCACGAATACTCGAAATATCAGCTTTAACACCTGAGGGCCGACCATGTACATGGCCATGCCAGCGATCAGGTTGTCTTTGTAAACTGGGACCCGAACATTGTCGGGAATGATCATGACGGCCAGCATGGAGCCGATGCCGGTGAAGACAAAGCTAAAGATCGCAATGATCAGCGCAGCCCGCTTCAGGTTGCGTAGCTTGGGACTGGCAATTTCGCGGTTTACCTGGGCCAGCGATTCTTCGCCGCTCATGGCCAGAACGGAATGGCCGAACGCTATGAGGATTCCAAACAAGCCGAGGGATTTTGCCAGGTCAGTGCTTTTTAGAAAGCCAAGCGCATCAGCGCTGAAGTGCAGGTTTTCCGGGATAGGTATCGGCGGCAGAGCCGATCCATTGTGAATGACGGTGTAAAAAGCCCATCCCATAAGGATCACTACCATTACGGTGGTGATCTGCATTACGCGGAGCGCCTTGTCGCTGGATTCCTCTATGCCCTTGATGTTCTCCCACCAGTAGTAAACGGTAACCAGCAGGGCGAAAGCGGCAGCGGCATGATTTACGTCAATCTGCGGTGTGCCGTGAAACATCTGGTGCATGGCTTTAGGGATCCAACCATGCTGGTCAGCGGTGGTAAACAGCTCATTGATAAGGCTGGCGATGTATTGTCCGGCGGCTACGCCCGAGATCGGCCCGGTGAGGATGTAATCAAACATCAGAGCGGAAACGCTGAACTTGGCGAAGGCCCCGCCCAAAGCTTCTTTCACCACGCGATAGACGCCGCCGCGAGTGAACATGGAACAGCTTTCCACGTAAACCGAGCGCACCGCGAAGGCAAAGAGCATCACGCCAAGAATGAACCAGGGGGCTGACTTGCCGACAGCCTGTTCGGCGATGCCGCCGGCGTAAAAGGCGGACGAGCCCAAATCATTCAATACAATGGCGGCTGCCCGCCAATAAGAGATGAATGTGAGCATAACCGAGGTCGCAACAACGATGCGGACCCGGTTCGAAAGTGGTGGGACAGCTCCTGAGCCTGCTGACATTTTGAAAGTAAACAACGGCCGCTACTAGTAGAACGTCTGCCGACGCTCTATTTGCAGGGCCGATCCAAATTCCTTAAGTCCCGATTCGACGCCTAATCTTTTAATCTTCTTCCAGCATGCTCTGGGCCGTTTTTACAGCCGTTACAATAATTACCGGCACAGCGCCGATCAGTCCCACAAAAAACAGGTATTTGAAGACCGGCAAAATGTAATGCACCAGGAAGTTCACTCTGCTCATTGTAGTCCTGCGGGTTAGAGAATCAAAGTAGAACCCGCAGTTTGTTAAAATCTGCTCAGTGCGCAACATTCCCTCCAGAGCCTGGATACTCGCGCTCATCTCAAGCGCGCTGCAGATCCTCGTTTTTCCCAATATAAACCTCTATTTCTTATGTTGGATCGCCATGGCGCCGCTGCTTTATGCGTTGTTGCGTGGCAGGGGTGGTGAAGGCGAGTTGTTCGATTCCGAGGGCAGATCGCTTCGACCGTTCACCGTATGGCAGGGCTTTTTGATCGGATGGGCCAGCGGGATTGTCTGGTACCTGGGAACGTGTTACTGGATTTATCCGGTAATGAACTTTTACGGCCAGCTGCCTGGAATAGCAGCCACGCTGATCACAATCGCGTTCTGTATCTATATGGGGCTGCACCATGGGGCATTTGCCGCGCTGGTAGTCATGATGGTAAGAAGATCGACGGCGGGAAATCGCAGACCTTTGCTGCTTGCGCCAGTGTTCTGGACTGCGATTGAGCTTTTTCGCGATCGCGTGATCGGCGATCCATGGAACCCGCTGGGCGGCGCACAAATTGACAATATTCCGTTTGCGCGGATGGCCCAGGTGGGCGGTGTTTACCTGCTATCGTTTGCCGTAATGCTGGTGAACTGCGCGTTTGTAGCCGCTTTGTTGCTGCGCGGGCAGCGCCGCAAGAACCTGATGGTCTGCGCGGTTGCAGCCACCATTGCATTGCAGGTAGGAGTTTTCGCCAAGCCCGCGCCGTTTGTTGCGACGCGCCAAGCCGTGTTGATGCAGGAAAACGTCCCGCTGCTGGACCAGCGCGATTGGACTCCCCAATACTTTGACCAGACGATTTCTGAACTGGTGAAGCAGAGCGTTGAGGCTGTGCCCAAGGACAGTAATCCCGGACTGATCATCTGGCCGGAATCGCCTGCGCCATTTTTCATTCCAGATCCAAGAGTGCAGCACTGGCTGGTGGCCATGGCGCAGGACAAGAATTCATATCTTGTAGCCGGTACGATAGGTGAAACCCCGGAAGTGAACGGCAATCAGCAACTGCTAAACGCTGCCCTGGTTATGGACCCGCATGGCAATGTCATCGGGCAATATGACAAGATCCATCTGGTGCCGTTTGGCGAATACGTCCCTTTCCAGCACCTGCTGTTTTTTGCCAACAAGCTCACACGTGAGGTGGGTGACTTTGCTCGCGGCAACCAGCGCAAAGTATTCGATCTGGGCGGAGTCCATGCCGGTGTTTTTATCTGCTATGAGTCAATTTTTCCCAATGAGGTGCGCGAGTTCACCGCGAACGGTGCGCAGGTGCTGATCAATATTTCCGACGATCTCTGGTACGGAGAGACGGGTGCGCCGGCGCAGCACTTGCAAATGGCAAGAATGCGCGCCGTAGAGAACCATCGCTGGATACTGCTGGCCACAAACAACGGCACCACGGCTTCCATTGATCCCATGGGACGCGTGGTGAAGAAAGCGCCGCGCAACGTGCGCACCGCAATGGTTGCGCCATTTTCTACGCAGACCGAAATGACTTTTTACAGCCGCTATGGCGACGTGTTTGCCTGGGCTTGTGTGGTAATCTCATTATTGGCGGTGTTTGTGCGCTGGCGCTACCGCGCTGCCACGATGATTGAAGCCCCCACCGCATAAACTTATGGTCGAAGAATTAGAACGCGAATATTCCGCCGTGCGCGATAAAGTGCGCGATCTGCGGAGCTATCTTTGACGCGCCTTCACTCCGCCAACAATTAGCTGAAATTGAAAAAAAAGTCGGTGACCCCAACGTGTGGGCCGACCAGGAAAAATCACAGGTGCTGATGCGCCAACGCCGTCGCCTGGAAGAATCGCTGGCCATGGATGCCGATTTGGGCCGCCGTGTGGACGATATCCAGGCTTACTTCGACCTGGCGCGCGAAGGCGAAGCTGTGGTGGAAGAGCTTCGCAAAGAGATCGACCAGCTTCGAGAAGTCGCGGACAAGCTGGAAACCCAGACGCTGATGTCCGGCGAGCATGACATGCGCAACGCCATTGTCACCATCCATCCGGGCGCTGGAGGAACGGAATCACAAGATTGGGCGGAAATGCTTTTGCGGCTTTACCTGCGCTGGGCGGAGCGCCAGGGCTTTAGCACTGAAGTGAACGAATATCAGCCCGCCGAAGAAGCCGGGATCAAATCTGCGACCTTCACGGTGAGCGGCGACTACGCGTACGGCCAGCTGTTGAGCGAAATCGGCGTGCATCGCTTGGTGCGCATCTCGCCTTTTGATCAGGCCAAGCGCCGGCACACTTCTTTTGCCAGCGTCTTTGTCTCGCCTGAAATTGATGACTCAATCCAGGTGGACATCAAGCCGGAAGACCTGCGGATTGACACGTATCGGTCTGGCGGCAAAGGCGGCCAGCACGTGAATACCACGGATTCCGCGGTGCGGATTACGCATATTCCGACGAACATCGTTGTGGCCTGCCAGAACGAACGATCACAGCACAAGAACCGTGAGCGCGCCATGAAGATGCTGCGCTCCAAGCTCTATGAACATGAGCTGGAGAAAAAGCGCGCTATCAGCAAAAAGCTGGAAGATTCCAAGCTGGACATTGATTTTGGCTCTCAGATACGCTCGTATGTATTGCATCCGTACAGATTGATTAAGGACCATCGCACCAAGATGGAAGTGGGGGACGTAGACCGCGTGCTGGATGGCGATCTAAGGCCGTTCATCCGGGCATTTCTTGTGGCGAGGAGGGATGGGAACAGCAGTACTTAGTATTTGGTGGTTAGCCGCAAGCTCGCGATTGTGTCGCCATGCCAGATCGGCATGGATCAGCCAGGCAAAAGCTAAATACCAAGTACTAATTACTAAATACTGCCTTATGGCTCCTATTCTGGAACTCATAAAGAAAAATGCAGTGCCGGTGAACGTGATGCGCTCTGCCGCACGGGGCGCGCTGCCGCTCCCGGCCGAAGAAACACTGGAAGTGCTCGTGTATATGGCGCAGCATCCGCTTTTTGGCCAGGAAGCGCGCATGACGCTGGCTGGTTGGGATCCGCAATCGGCGCTGGAAGTACTCAGCAAAGATACAGCGGTGCCGGAAGTCTTGCTCTACTACTGGCAGCCGGAAAACCGGCGTCCGGTGCTGATGCCGACTCTGATCGAGAATCCTGCGATTCCGGAAAGCCTGCTGATGGAGCTTGCGGACACTGCATCGCGAGAAACAGTAAAGATGCTGCTGGCCAGCGCCCGCGCGCGGAGCAATCCAGGCGTGGTGGAAGCGCTGCTGGGGAATGGGAACCTGAATCCTGAGGAAGCACAGGAATTACAGGGCGGGGGTGCTCCTGAAGCGGAGTCCGCTTCGCAGCCGGCAGAACAAACGCTACAAGAGTTTGAGGTCGTCCCCGACCCGGAATCTGCGGCTGCTTTAGAAGCTTTCCAGCGGGAACATGCTGCTGCCATTGACGCGGAAGAAGGCAAGCCATTTGAACTGGTCAAAGAGGAAGGGCCTGCGGCCGGTGTTGCGACAACAGATGCGGCCGGTATTGAGAATGAGACGGAAGGGCCGACAGAGGCGATTGCTTCGGCGACACCGCAGGCAGTTTCGACAGAGGGAGCGGTCGCGCGAGGCCTGCCTATGGGAGATCCCGATGATTTTGACGCTGCCGAGAAGAAAAAGCTAACCGTACTGCAACGTGTTTCAAAGCTAAACGTAGGCCAGCGAATCAAGCTGGGATTTCTTGGCGGAAAAGAAGAGCGGGCGTTGCTGATTCGAGACACGGCCCGGCTGGTGCAGAACGCGGTGTTGTCATCGCCCAAACTGACGGACGCAGAAGTAGAGTCATTTGCCGCATCTAAAAACTTGCAGGAGAATGTGTTTCGCGAGATCGCACGGCAACGCCGCTTTTTGAAGCTTTATCCGGTGGTGCGCAATCTTGCCAATAATCCGCGATGCCCTTTGGACATTTCATTGACGTTGGTGAAGACGCTCCATGTTTTTGACTTGAAGAGCCTGCGGCACAACAAGAACGTTCCGGACACCATCCGTAAAGTGGCAGCCAAGCTGTACACGGAAAAGGCGTCGCGCGGCGGCGCGAAAAAAGAGTAGCCGTTGAGTGCCAATTAGGAGTGTGATGGCCGTCAATGACAAACCTTTCGGCTAATGGCAGGCTTCTGAGAGAATGATGCTTTTTGGGAGAACGTATCTGTGGACACAATGAAAACAGCCGTAACCGATGAAATCGGCGAAGTACTTAAGCGCACCAAGACCATTGCCGTAGTAGGGCTCTCCGACAGTCCGTTGCGCCCAAGCTATGGCGTGAGTGCCTATATGCAAAGCCAAGGCTACAAGATTATCCCGGTGAATCCCTCGATTAAGGGTTCACTCGGAGAAAAGGCGGTTGCATCCCTGGCCGACGTCGAAGAGAAGATTGATATGGTGGATGTATTTCGGCGATCTGAGTATGTGCCTGAGCTGGTGGATGAAGCCATAAGGCTGAAAGTGCCCGCGATCTGGCTACAGGAAGATGTGATTCATGAAGAGGCGGCCGAGAAAGCGCGCAAGGCGGGAATTTTTGTGGTGATGGATAAGTGCATTTTAAAGGAGCACAGGAGAAGGTTTAGCTGAGGTGCGAAAAAGCGCCTGCTTTCCCGAAATGGGAAAGCAGCAATTTTCCTTGAAGGCCTCCGCGGACGCAACTATAGTGTCTCGATCATGAAGAAAAAAGCGTCAAAAAAGTCTCCCAAGAAAGCGATCAAGAAAACTTCCGGCAAGAAGTCCGCGAGTAGTGTAGGGAAATGCGGAAAGTGGAAGGCCATCCACGATTTCATGCCACCGGGTCCGGCCCGGCTGAGCGTGACCGGTGTTTGCACTTTTCCCACGCCCGGCTTCAAAGTCACATTAAAGCGGCACGTGCCTCAGGGCATCAATCCGGCTATTTTGCTGCTGGACAAGACGGTGAAACGGCCCTCAGGCATTGAACCGCAGATCGTGACCCAGGTCGCGGTGAAGTTTGAGGCCAGGACTAACACGCGGTATACCACGGTAAGCATCCTGCCGGATGGCGTTCAGATCAGAGTCCAGAACGTGCACTAGCGGTTCAGCAACGGCCCAGATTTTCGCCGTATCAAGACTATTCCAGCCGTGTCTTCACCCCTGCACGCGAAAAAGCGTCAGGTGCAAGGGTGCGGCTGAGTGTCTCTGCAGCACTGCAACTGTGATCACCTCTCCTCCGCTTCCTCTTTTCCTCTGCGTTTCGAAGGTTTTGGTTTTTCTTGGGAGCTATCCGCTTCCGCACGACGCAGTTCTTCTTTCCTCTGCTTGATTTCTTCCATCCGCTGGCCCAACAGCTTTTCCCTTCCTTCTGCAGTCGGATGGTAGTATTCGCGGCCGCGAAGATTGTCCGGCATGCACTCCATGTCGGCGACTTTTTCGTCGAGGTCGTGCGCGTACTGGTAGCCCTTGCCGTAACCGACCTGCTTCATCAATTTTGTTACGGCGTTGCGGATGTGCAGCGGTACGGGTTCGGCGGCTGTCTTTTCCACGTCTTCCATGACCGCACCATAGGCGGTATAAAGCGCGTTCGATTTCGGCGCGAGCGCGAGATAGACAACGGCCTCCGCCAGAGCCAAACCGCCTTCCGGCATGCCGAGGAAATCAATGGCATCTTTGGCCGAGAGGCATAGGTTCAGCGCTTCCGGAGCGGCGAGGCCGATATCTTCAGACGCCATCCGCACCACGCGGCGCGCGATGTAAAGAGGGTCCTCGCCGGACTCAAGCATCCGCACCAGCCAATAGAGGGAAGCGTCAGCG
>Ga0068852_100002913_pt1 | contig 11881 bp, 9 predicted proteins | sample KBSCornC22_FD_66594 | JGI IMG/M metagenome (GOLD analysis project Ga0068852, IMG submission 66594) | Corn rhizosphere microbial communities from Kellogg Biological Station, Michigan, USA - KBS Corn C2-2 | ecosystem: Host-associated > Plants > Roots > Rhizosphere > Soil ... | reverse complement strand
CCGCACATCCATTGCCTGATGCCGGTGCGCGCGCCCGGCCGGCCCGACGTCCTGACCGATCCGCCCAGCCAGGTGAGCAAGGCGGCCCTGCATGGCGGCACGACGACCCTGATCGACTTCGTGCAGTGCGTGCACGAGCGCACGGTCCAGGAATCGATCGAGGCGACGCAGAAGCAGTGGAAGGATGCCTGCTACACCGACTACGGCTTCCATCTCACCTTGATGGGCGAGGTGCCGCAGCCGCACTTCGGCCAGCTCGCCGACGCGATGCAGGACGGCCATGCCTCGATCAAGATCTTCACCACCAACATCCGGCCGGGCAACGTCGGCCGCATGGTGCCGCACGGCCACATCTGGGAGGCCCTCAAGGTGGTCGCCCGGGCCGGCGGCATCGCCTGCATCCATGCCGAGGACAACGACATCGTCATGTTCATGTACGAGAAGCTGATGCGCGAGAACCGCGTCAGCTTCGAGCACATGGCCGAGGTCCACAACGCGCTCAGTGAGGAGCTGTCGTTCAATCGGGTGATCCGCCTCGCCGAGAACGTCGAGGGCGCGGCGCTCTACATGGTGCATGTCTCGGCGGCGACCGGCGTGGCGGCGCTCGCGGCCTCGCGCGGCAAGGGCTTCCCGATGTACGGCGAAACCCTGCACCAGTACCTGATGTACAACGCCGAGGACTACAAGCGGCCGGGCGGGCAGATGTTCCACACCTATCCGTCGCTCAAGTATCCCGAGGACCAGAAGCGGTTGTGGGAGGCGACCAACCGCGGTGCCATCCAGACCATCGCCACCGACGAGCTGTGCTGCCCGCTGCGGGTCAAGCTGCAGGGCAGCCGGATCGACGATACGACCGGCGGCAACTCCGGCGTCGAGCCGCGGGTCGGGCTGATGTACACCCAGATGGTGACCCAGCGCCGCTATTCCGAGGCGCACTTCGTCGACATGATCTCGACCAACGCCGCGAAGATCATGGGCATGTATCCGAGGAAGGGTGCGCTGGCGATCGGCTCGGATGCCGACGTCGTGCTGCTGCAGACCGGGCTATCGAGGACGATCAAGGCGGCCGACCTGCACGAGACCGACTACACGCCGTGGGAGGGCCATGTGGTGACGGCGTGGCCGACGGTCACGATCAAGGGCGGGCACGTCGTCGTCGACAACGGCGCGTTCCACGGCGACCTCAAGCATGGCCGGTTCCTCAAGCGCAAGGTGAGCGAGGAGATCCGCAGCCGGCCGGCGGTCTAGCCGGACTGCCACTGTCACGGGCACTGTCACGGCGGTGATAGTGGTTTGATGCCCATTCCATAAGGGTTTTGGGCCATTTGTGTCAGCTGTCACGCGCCCCCTGTCATCCGCGGTCCTCGCTGGAAAAGGCGAGTCCGCTGTTCGACGAGCCGGTCGTGACGTTCCGTAGCAGCCGGCCCAAGCGCAATCCTCGCGAAGGTCGCACGAAGCGTGTTATGCCTGCGAACGATTAGTGCGGGAGGGGGAAGCTGCCAGCCGACATACCGATCGACACCCTGCGCAAGGACGCGCTGGGGGTGCCGCAGATCGTCTTTTTCGTGGTCGCTGCAGCCGCGCCGTTGACCGCCGTCGTCGGCGTCACGCCGGCGTCCTTCTCGCTGGGCAACGGGCCGGGTGTGCCGTTGACCTTCCTGCTGGTCGGTGTCCTCTACCTGCTGTTCAGCGCCGGCTTCACGGCCATGAGCGGGTTCGTCGGCAGCTGTGGCGGCTTCTATTCCTATATCGTCGCCGGCCTGGGTCCGATCGTCGGCGTCGCCGGTGCGATGATCGCGCTCGCGACCTATCTCACCATCGAAATCGGCCTGTGCGGCATGTTCGGCTTCTTCCTCGACAACATGGTGACGTCATCCGGCGGGCCCTCGCTCGACTGGTGGATCTATCCGATGGTGCTGCTGGCCTTCGTCTATGCCTGCGGCCGGCGCAGCATCGAGTTCAGCGGCGTCGTGCTTGCCTGCTGCATGATCGCCGAGGTGACCATCCTGCTGCTGATGGGCGTCGGCATCCTCCACATGGTCACCGAAGGCCCGGCCAAGCCGGTCCTGTTCACGCCGTTCGGACCCTCGACGCTCATGCCTGGACTCGGCATGTCGCTGGTCTTCGTCGTCACCGCCTTCATCGGCTTCGAGGCGACGGCGATCTTCGGCGAGGAGGCGCGCGATCGCGGGCGCACCATCCCGCGGGCGACCTATATCGCGGTCGTCCTCATCGCGCTGTTCTATGCCTTCACGACCTGGACGATCGTTCTCTACTACGGTCCGGACCGCATCCAGGAGCAGGCGGAGCAGCATACCGCCACGCTCTATCTCGCCGCCGTCAAGTCGCTGCTCGGCCAGCTCGCCGGGCACATCATGGAAGGGCTGCTGGTGGCCAGCCTGTTCGCCTGCGCGCTCTCCTTCCACAACACTCTCAACCGCTATTTGTTCGCCGCCGGCCGCGAGGGACTGCTGTGGCGTGGTCTCGGCCGCACGCATCCCCATCATCACTCGCCGCTGTACGCCGGCATCGTGCAGACCGCGATCGTGATGGGGGCGGTTGGCCTGTTCGCGCTCGGCGGGGCGGATCCCTACGCCGTCGTGTTCGCCTGGATGGGCGCGTTCTCGAGCCTCGGCATCCTGATCCTGCAATTGCTGGTGTCGATGGCGGTCATCGCCTTCTTCTGGCGCAAGAGCTACGGCATGAGCTTGTGGCGGCGCCTGATCGCGCCCGGCCTGAGCGCGGTCGGCCTCGCGGTGTGCCTCGTGCTGATGTCGGGGAATCTCGAGCTGGTGAGCGGCTCCAGCTCATGGATCGTCCAGGGCTTTCCCTGGATGCTGCTGGCGATCGGGCTGGCCGGGGCCGGCATTGCGCTCTGGGTCAAGGCGCGCAAGCCCGAGGTCTATGTCCGTCTCGGGCGGACGTTCCATCCGGAGTTGGGCTAGACTCCCGGTCCGCACTTACAGCCCGCGAGGCCGCCATGTCGCGCATTCGTCCGTCCCGCTTCGTCCACGTGGTCTACCGCACCCGCCAGTTCGACCGGATGATCGACTGGTACAAGGCGGTGTTCGACTGCCGGGTGCAGTACCAGACGCCGGTGCTGGCCTTCCTGACCTACGACGACGAGCATCACCGCGTCGCGCTGATCAACCTGGACGCCGTGGCGCCGGATGCCAGCCATGACGGCAAGCGCAGCGCCGTCGGCGTCGACCACGTCGCCTACACCTATGACAGCGTCGAGCAGCTGGTCGAGAACTACGCCCAGCTCAAGGAGAAGGGGATCCTGCCGTACTGGTGCATCCACCACGGCGTGACGATGTCGATGTACTACGCCGATCCCGACGGCAACCAGATGGAGATGCAGGTCGACTCGTTCTCGTCGAGCGACGAGGCCAACGCCTTCATGACCGGTCCGGGCTTCGCCGCAAATCCGATCGGCGTCGAGTACGACCCGGAGGAGGTGCTGGCGAAGATCAGGGCGGGCACGCCGGGCTCGGCCTTCCTGCGTCGCCAGAGCGACCTGCCAGTGTCGCCAATCCGCGGAACGATGTCGCCGCCGGTCTAGCGCGTGATGAAGGGAGTTGGAGTCGAGTTCCTCCCCCTTCAGATGCTACGGAGTGGACACATCCCCTCGAAGGCCCTCTCCGCGCGCGTTATACGCGCGTGGAGAGGAAGGGGACCCGCGCTTGCGTGGGGAGGGAGAGGTGTCGGCATTGGGTCTTTCAAGGGTAACGCCGTCTTTGGAACGCCGATTACCTCACCCTCCCATTGATTCGCAATCGCCCTACCCTGTCCCCCACTGCGTGGCGGAGAGGGAGCATGAGCGCGATCTGTCCACCCCGTGGCATTTGAAGGGGAGGAACTGGACTCATCGCGCTCTAAAGCAATGCCCAAGCAGGCTGAACCAAACCACCTCACCCTGAGGAGCGGTCCGCAGGACCGCGTCTCGAAGGGTGGGCACGAGCACCTTGTCTGTTGCCATCCTTCGAGACGGCGCTGCGCGCCTCCTCAGGATGAGGTGCTTCGGTTTGCGCGGGCTAGGCGCTACCTGTCTGACCTCGGGTGGTTTACGCGGAAGCGGGGTCCGCGCTCGACGGGGACTTGCCGTCTGGACCGACGGTTCTGGCCGTGCGGTGTTGCGACTCCTGCCGCGTTGGCCGCCAGACGATCGCGCGCCAGCTCTTCGGCACCAACCACGTCGGCAAGAAGAAGAGTTCCGGATAGACCGTGATCCTGCCGTGCGTCTGTAGTTCGTTGTGGAACTTGAAGAGGATCGGGAGCTGAGGATGGAGTTCTTCGATCGTCCCCAGCATATCCAGCTCCGCCTCAAGTGCATCGATCAGAGGGCCGAAGACGTTCCCCATGCGTATCGGGTGTGCAGCCCCGGTGTCCCATGCCGTGAGAATGGCCTCTACCTTGTTCAACCAGGTTAGCCATTGGAACCTGATGAAGACGCTGTGCTCGGCCTTGATATGGAACGTCGGCGCAATTCCACCGGGAGCGGTCGGCAGGTGTTCCGGAAAGTCGTGGCTGAGAATGGCGACGACGGCGTCGTAGTGCGCGCTGGGGAGCGCGACCGACTTCCCGTCGTAGATGTCCTTGACGATGTCCGATGCCGTCTTCTCGACCCGTAGAGAGCCGGTGCCTGTCGATTCGATCAGCTCGCCGGCGAACCGGATCGAGCGGTTGTTCACATAGTCCAGTTCCTTGTTCCAGCCATAGAGAAGATTGGCCGCATTTTCGAGGCGGGCTCGGCCCAAATTCAGCGTGAATGTCCGGGCCGCGACGGTGAAGCTCGCAAGTGCGACAATTCCTGCGAACACCGCGCCGAGCCTGCCGAAACCCTGCAGGCTATCATTCATCGCTTTCAGCCACGCCAGCAGATCCATGCCTCCCCCGATATCTCTCAGAGTCGCCGGTGGCCTATGTTCCCGTCAGGCAGCGATGTCAGTTGTGGACTCTATCCAGGCACCGGTGGGAGGACGGGGCACATGGTCCAGGAACGCCCCGATGATCTGGAAACAGTCCGAAGAATAGCGCTCCGTCCACAATATGTGCTCTTCCCAGGCGATCTGGGCCAGGACCGAGCACGCACGGGACTCCAAGGAGCTCGTCGGGTTCAATGACGCGAACACCTGTGCATACTCGTTCACTCCCCGGCATGCAGCCGTGAGCGGTATCGCGAATCTGCGTGCGATGCGGTGGGGCAACCACGAAAGGTGAGTGGCTGCCGGCTGGATCGGCAGGAACGCTGTTACAGCACTCTGCCGTCCCCAGTCTGGGAGGTCGATGGAATGGCGGAGGCGATACTCCGGATGATCCCAGCCCGCTTCCAGCCACTGCTCCGGATGTCTGCCGAGATCGAGGCCGTAGATGTCGCGCATGAGGCAGAGAGATGCGGAGAATATCTCCCGGAGAGGCTGTGGCTCCGAATGCAGCCCTCGTCGAAGCGGCTTCGCAGCGTGATGAAGGAACTGTCCAAACAGCTCCATGCAAATCGAGCGGTAACGAGCTGTCTCGAGGACAAACTCATGCCATGCCCAGTCGGCGATCTGCGGCAGTATGATGATGTCCGTGGCGCGCGTGCGCTTGGCGTCGAGAAAGCACCAGAGATAGTCGACTGCCAGTCGCGCATCGGCTCTCGCAACCTCGTACTTCTCGTATACACGATCTTCGATTTCGGTGAGGGTCGACCGAGGAAGAACGGAAGCCGTATCGTTCATGTCACTCCACCTTTGGAGAAGGCGATCGACAAAGACCCAACCACCGGTCGTCGAATTCAACTGTAGGATTTGGACGGCAGGGGCGCAATCCGCGGCGCGGGTGGACACATCTCATCGAAGGCCCTCTCCGCGCGCGTCATACGCGTGGGCAGAGGAGGGGACCCGTGCTCGCGCGGGGAGGGAGAGGTGTCGGGATTCGGTCTTTTCAAGAGCCACGCCGTCTTGGGAACGCCGACCACCTCACCCTCCCATTGCTCGCAATGGGCCCCACCCTCTCCTCCACTTCGCGGCGGAGAGGGAGCATGAGCGCGATCACGCTCTAATCCTGCGGTGGGACGAACATGTAGCCGACGCCCCAGACGGTACGGATCGCCGTCGGGTGCTCGGGATCGACCTCGATCTTGCGCCGGATGCGGTTGATGCGCAGGTCGATGGCCCTGTCGAACGCCGCCATCTCGCGATGGCCGATGCGCTCCAACATCCAGTTGCGCTCGAGCGGGCGGTTGGGGTTGTCGGCGAACAGCTTCAAGAGGTCGAACTCGCTGGCCGACAGGGTCTCCTCGCTGCCGTCCGCCTCGATCAGGATATGGCGCTCGAGGTCGAGCACGCGGCGGCCCATGCGCACCCGCTTGCTGGGGGCGGCCGCCGGCGCCTCGCCAGTGCGGCGCAGCACGCTCTTGATGCGGGCCAGCAACTCGCGCGGTTCGAACGGCTTGGGGATGTAGTCGTCGGCGCCCGATTCAAGGCCGACGATGCGGTCGACCGTCTCGCCGGCCGCCGTCACCATGATGATGCAGATCTTGCTGCTCTTCTCGCGCAGCCAGCGGGCCAGCGCGAGGCCGTCCTCGCCGGGCAGGCCGATGTCGAGCAGGACCAGATTGGGTATCTCGCGCTCGACCAGGCGCCGCAGTCCGACGCCGGACGCAAAGCCAGTGACGCGATAGCCCCGCTTGCTGAGGTAACCGATCAAGAGCTGGCGGCCCGCCGCCTCATCTTCGACCACGACGATGTGTGGGCGCCAATCCATCCGTCTACAACTCTTGTCCTAGGCCCCAGGCCCCAAAAGGAAAATGGTAGAGTAATTCAGCGGGTTAGCCAAGCTGAACGGCATGTCAGGCCTCGATTTGGCCGCGCACCCGGTCCATTTCGACGACCAGATGGCCGAATTCGCCCTCGCAGGCGACTCGATCCCGCGCCTTGGCCGCCGTCTCCAGCGCCGCGGCGCTGTTGCTCAGGAGCCGCGCCCCGACCGCCAGGGCGCCGCTGCGCAGGCGGTGGGCGGCCGACTGCAGGGTCGCGAGGTCGCCGCAGGCCATCGCCTGCTCGATGTCGTGCGAGGAGGCCGACACCGTCTCGCTGAACCGCCGCAGGATGCTGCGCCGCGCCGCGTCGTCGTTCTCGACCCAGGGATCGAGAACGCTGGGATCGATCGCAGGAAGGTCGCTCGGGGCAGGGGCCGGCGACGGCGTCTCGGCCTTCTTCTCGACGACCGGCGCCTTCTTCTTCTCGGGCTCGTCCGGCACCCAGCGCTTCATGACGTGGCGCAGGCTGTCGAGCCCGACCGGTTTGGCGAGGTAGTCGTCCATGCCGGCTGCCTTGCAGCGCTCCTCCTCGCCGGCCAGCGCGTCGGCAGTCACGGCGACAATCGGCGTGCGGACGCGGCTCTCGGCCGATTCGATGCTGCGGATCTCGCCGGTCATGGTGAAGCCGTCCATCAGCGGCATGTGGACGTCGGCGAACACGATGTCGTAGTTGCCGCTGCGCCAGGTGCTGAAGCCGGCAAAGCCGTCAGCGGCGGAGTCGGCCGGCATGCCGAGCACCTTGAGCTGGCGCAGCATGACCTCGCAGTTGATCGGATTGTCGTCGACCACCAGCGCCTTGCGGCGGACCGGGGCCGGCTCGACGGCGGCAGCAATCGAGGGAGCGGGCGCCGACATCGGAACGACCGCCGCCGGCTTGGGCTGCGGCAGGGTGATCGGCTGCTCGACCACCGTGGGCTTGAGCTTCAGGGTCACGATGAAGGTGGCGCCGGAGCCGGGCAGGCTCGATACCGTGACGTCGCCCTGCATCAGCTCGGCGAGCTGCTTGACGATCGACAGGCCGAGGCCCGAGCCGCCGAAGCGCCGGGTGATCGAGCTGTCGACCTGGCTGAACGGCTTGAACAGGCGGGCCTGCTGCTCGCTCGAGATGCCGATGCCGGTGTCGGTGACAGCCAGCACGACCTTGGCCAATCCGTTCTCGGTCGACTCGGCCGAGGCGCGAAGCATGACGCCGCCGCGGTCGGTGAACTTCAGCGCATTGGACAGCAGGTTGAAGATGACCTGCCGCACGCGGGTCGGGTCGCCGATGAAGGCGTCGGTCGGGCTCGAGGCGACGATGCCGACCAGCGACAGGCTCTTGCGGGTGGCCTGCGGCTTGAACACCTCGACCGCGCCGTCGATCAGGTCCTTGAGGACGAACGGCAGCTCTTCGAGACGAAGCGCGCCGGCCTCGATGCGCGAGTAGTCGAGCAGGTCGTTGATGTTGCGCAACAGCACCTCGGCCGATTCGCGCATCATGTTCAGCGTATGGGTCTGGTCCTTGCCCGGGCCTTCCGCCTCCAGCACGTCGATCATGCCCAGCACGCCGTTCATCGGCGTGCGCAGCTCGTGGCTCATGGTGGCGAGGAACTGCGACTTGTGCTGCAGGGCGCGCTCGAGCTGCCAGCCCTTCTCGCGGATCTCGTTGATCAAGCGGACGTTCTCCATGGCGATCGCCGCCTGGTCGGCGAACACCGTGGCGAGCTCGATCTGCTTGGCCGAGAAGGCGGCGACGGCAGTGCGGGCGAGCGCCAGCACGCCGATCAGCTGGCCGTCGCGCGTCATCGGCAGGCCGAGCATCGTGCCGACGCCGGAATGGTCGGCCGCGCCGTTGCTCAATTCGGCCGCGGCGTTCGACACCGAGACGGTGCGGGCGCCGCCCGCCACGCGCACCACCAGGTCGTCCCACGCCGCTGCCGCGGCCGGCGCCGACTTGTGGGCCTCCTGGTTGGCCCCGCCGGTGCCGGAACCGGCGATCCAGCGGAAGGTGCCGTCCTGGAACTGGTAGATGCCCGCGACCTGGGCGTGGCACAGCCGGGTCGCGGTATCGAGCACCACCTGCAGCACCGGCCCGAGATCGAAGGTCGAGCGGCTGATCGCCTTCAAGACGTCGGAGATCGCCGTCTGGTAGTCGAGCGATTCGCGCAGCTCGGCGGTGCGCTCCCCGACCTCGTGCTCGAGATCGATCCTGGAGCGCTGCTGCGCCGAGGCGAAGCGGTAGAGCAGCACGACGATCAGCACGCCCGCGGTCACCAGCAGGCCGGTCAGTAGCCAGTGCTGGAAGGAGAGGTCGTGCTGGTCCTGCGCGACGATGTCGCCCGAGCGGACGTTGGCCGCGGCGGCGAGCTGCAGCATTCGCGGCACCTGCGGCTCGAGCAGGTTGCGGATCTTCACCACGACCTCGGGGTTCGGCAGGCCGGGGATCAGCTTGTCGATCGACGCGAGGGTGGATTCGAGCTCCTCGACGTTGCGCTTGAGGTCGGGCCGCTCGGAGATGAACTCGGCCGCCTCACCGGTGCGCAGCAGCACCAGGCGGTTGGCCAGCACGTCGAGGCGCAGCGCGACCGCGTCGGCATCGATGTGGTTGCCGGGCAGCGCCGAGGCCGAGATCGTTTCCTCGAGCCGCAGCACCTCGTGCGCGGCCTGGCTCAGCAGCCAGACCAGATTGTAGCGCGAGACGCGGCCGAGCGCGTCCTGGCGGTTGACGATCAGGACGGAGTTGGCGATCACCGCGACGGCAAGGAAGCCCAGCAGCAGCGCCAGCAGGAGCCGCTTGACGTTGGAGAACCGGTCGAAGCCGGTCGCCAGCACCTTCCACATCGCCCGGTTCCCGCCCTTCCCCGCGGTCCGGCGTCTACTTCACGACCATGCGCGCGACCTGCCATGCCGAGCGGCTGTAGAAGCGCTGGTGCTGCAGCTCGGGCTTGGAATCGTAGTTGTAGACGATGAACAGCGGGCCCTTGTCGCGCACCGGCATGTAGTTGCCGTCTCGCTTGGTGGCGAGGATCACCGGGTGGGTCTTGAAGTCCTCGATCGGGATGTCGGTGGCGTAATCGTTCAGCGCCGTCACGGTGACGCTGGTGCCCTTGGAGCCGACCGCGTCCATCAGCTTGTCCATCGGCACGCCGGTGAAGGTCACCGGATCCTTGTACCAGGGTGTCTTGGTGGTGAAGGAAACCGTGCCGAGCGCCTCGATCATCGGCATGTCGAACTCGGCCTTCTCGCCGTTGTTGGTGTTGCCGATCAGGCCGGAGATCGTGAGGATCACCTTGCCCGTCGGCTTGGCCAGCGCCGCGGCCATCGCCCGCGTCCCGCCCAATGCAGTCATCGTCATCGCCATGCCGGCGAGCTTCGCAAAGCCACGGCGCGTGACCATCGTTTCCATTTGAGTCTCCCAATTGCACAAACGCCTCGCCCCGACCGCCATCACTCCGGCCGTGGCCTCCCTACGACCTCTGCCAGCGTCCCTCAGATCGGAGGTTCGGCGTGGCGGTATTCCTGATAGATGGCGGAATTGCCGCTGTGCTCGCGCACTTCGACCGATTCCACCCAAACGCGGCCCTCAGTGTCGGCCTTCACCATCTTGCCCACCTGGTTGAACACGAAGCGGGCGACTTCCTCGCAGCCGACCGACGGCACGATGCGCAGGTTCATCAGCCCGAGCTCGGCCATGTGCTCGAACGCGCCGATCTGCGGATCGTCAGTGGCGACCAGCACGGTGTGGTCGAACATCTCGTGCAGCCAGGCCCGCACTTCCTTGAGGTTGCCGAAGTCGAGGCACCAGTTGTTCTCGTCCAGCCGGTCGGTGGCGAACACGAAGCGGAAGGCCAGCGCGTAGCCATGGACCTGCTGGCAGTGCGAGTGCTCGGCGCGCCACTGGCGGAAGCAGCACGACAGGCCCTCGTTGTGGTCGTAGAGCTTGGTCGAGCGGTACAGCACGCCGGCACGCGAGTGCTGCGACACGGGCGTGAGCTGCATCTTGTCGAACACGGCCGTCATCCCCGGCTCCTGGATTCGAGTGCCCGGCATTCCTCGAGGAATTCCGCCTTGAGCTTCGGATCGTCCTTGAGGACACCGTAGTAGGCGCTGCTGATCATTTGCGCGTCGTGGCTGGCCAGCACGCCGCGATGGGTCTTGCACATGTGCACCGCGCGCAGCCGCACCGCGAGACCGCGCGGCGTGGTGCGTTCCATGAGGTAGTCGCCGATCTGGCGGGTCAGCTCCTCCTGGACCTGGAAGCGGCGGGCGAAGTGATGCACCACGCGGTCGTACTTGGAGAGGCCGATGACGCGGCCGTCGGCGGCGATGACGCCGATGATCGCCGAACCGTAGATCGGCATCAGGTGATGGGCGCAGGTCGAGCGCATCTCGATCGGCCCGGTCACCATCAGGTCGCTCGAGGTCTCGACGCAGTCGAACTCGGTGAGCCGGGGCGGCGCCGTGAAGCGGCCGGCGAGCAGCTCGTTGACGTACATGCGGGCGACACGCTGCGGCGTGTCCTGGGTGTTGGGGTCGCTGCGGTGATCGATCCGCAGGATTTCCATCAGCTCGGAGAGCTTCTGGGCCGCTGCCTCGATCATGGACTTCTTTTGTTCCTGGGTGAGTGGCGCGTCGAGTGCCTGATTGGCCTGCGTCCCCAAGTACAAGCTATCAATAATGTCCATCCGACTTCCTCGTGCTGCGGCTGCCCACCGCGGCACCCCCGCCATCACCACGCATCGCACCGGTCATGGGCCATGACCTGAGATACAATTTACCATTTTCACGTGTCATGCCGCTAGGTCCACAACAGCGCTGGCTAAGGTTTTGTTTTTCATGGGATTCCGGCCCAAAACCTAGCGTGGCGAGGCGACCGGCGATGTAATGATCGTATCGTCCGCGTATTGCGCCGACGGATCGTCCGCGTCCGCGTTGAGGGCGATACCAGCTTGTGCGGAATCGGTCAGACGGACCAGCGCTGCCGTGGCGTTGGCTCCAGGCGTCTGGTCGAGCCGGCGCCAGCCGAGGCGCTCGAAGTAGCCCGCCCACGGCGGCGTGGTCCGGACATAGAGCAAACGGCTGCCGCGGCTTTCGGCGATG
>Ga0068852_100002912_pt1 | contig 11884 bp, 11 predicted proteins | sample KBSCornC22_FD_66594 | JGI IMG/M metagenome (GOLD analysis project Ga0068852, IMG submission 66594) | Corn rhizosphere microbial communities from Kellogg Biological Station, Michigan, USA - KBS Corn C2-2 | ecosystem: Host-associated > Plants > Roots > Rhizosphere > Soil ... | reverse complement strand
GGGCGCGAGTCGTCGATGTTCCAGGGGGTGGCGACGGACTGGTCGCGGTTCGCGAGTGTCGCGCTCGCCGCGCCGGCGCGTGCCGCGCTCGATTCGCTCCCGGCGGCGATCGCGAACGTGCGCAGCGTGGAGCGCCTCATCCAACCGGCACCGATGGTGGCGCCGCTCGCCCGCGTGGTCCGGCTGATGAACACCGTGCGCGAGAGCGTGCGGTGCGGCAGTGCCCGCATGGCGCCCGTGGCGCTGGCGATCGGCGCGTGCAGCCAGGCGACGGGTGATCTCGTCGTCTCGCTGGAAGAGGGGCAGCGTCGGGCGCGGTCGGCCATTCTCGCCGCGGCGGGGGTACTGGTGGAAGCCACCGCGCCGCGCGAGCTGCTTGCCGTTGGCGACACGATGCCGGTGACGGTGAGCGTGTACAACCAGGGCAGCGCGGACGTCGCGTTCGACAGCGCGCGAGTCTGGACCGTCACCGGCGGTGCGCGCGTGGCGGCGACCGGAGCCATTGCAAGCGACAGCGCGGCGCACGTCACGGTGCCGCTGACGGCCCAGGCGGCGAGCGTGCCGTGGTGGCTGGCCATCGGGCTGCGCGGCGACATGTTCGTGCCTCCGGGCCAGGGCTCGACGGCAGCGGAGAACATCGCCATCGGCGCCGACCGGCTGCACGACACCTACGCCCAGGCGATGCTGCGCATTGCCGGCGCGCACGTCGTCGCCGACGCATCGCCGGTGATCCAGCGATTTGCCGATCCGGCGCGCGGTGAGCTGCGTCGCCCGGTGGCTGCGGTGCCGGCGATCAGCGTGCTGTTCGACGATGAGGTGCAATACGCGCGCGCCGGCGTGCCGTTCGACCGCGTGTATGCGGTGCACCTCAAGTCGGCCACCTCCGCCGCGCGCGGCGTGAGCGTGACGCTCACCCTTCCCGCCGGACTGCGCGCCGACAGCGCCGTACGTCGCGCGGCGCTCCCGGCGTTCGGGTCGACGACGCTCACCTTCCGCGTGCGTGGGACGCCGCCGGCTGGCCGGTTCAACGTGAGCGCGTCGGCAGCGAGCGGCGGCGAGACGTTCGTGTCGGGGTACATCCCGATCGAGTACAACCACATTCCGCCGCTCCGCTATTACCGCGCGGCGACGGTGCAGGTGGAAGCGGTGGATGCAAAGCTCCCCGCCAACACGCGGATCGCATACATCCAGGGCGTGGGCGATAACGTGATGCCGATGCTCTCGCAGCTCGGTCTCGCGGTCACCCCGATCGCGCCCGAGGCGGTCGGAGCGTACGATCTGTCGCGCTTCGGTGCCGTGGTCGTCGGTCCGCGCGCCTTTGCAGCAAGCGACATCCTGGTCCGCGAGGCGAAGAAGCTTCAGGACTACGCGCGTGCCGGCGGCACGCTGGTGATGCAGTACGGGCAGAACGAAATGGAGCGACCGGGGATTCTTCCCTACGCCATCACGCTCTCGCGTCCGGCGCAGCGCGTGACGGACGAGAATGCCCCCGTCACGATCCTCGATCCGCGCTCGCCGTTGCTTACCACTCCGAACCGCATCACGAGCGCCGACTTCACCGGTTGGGTGCAGGAGCGCGCGACGTACATGCCGAGCACGTTCGACCCGCACTGGAAGACGGTGCTGCGGATGAACGATCCGGGGGAGCAGCCGAACGACGCCGCGGTGCTGATCGCGCCGGTGGGGAGGGGCGTGGTGGAGTACGTGACGCTGGCGCTGTTCCGGCAGTTGCCGGCGGGGGTTCCGGGGGGAGCGAGGCTGTTTCTGAATCTGCTGTCCGGAGCGCCGGGAATGGCAGCGGGAGTCGTTCCGTGAACCACAACAACGAGTACTCCGTACCACGTACTTCGTACCGAGACCGACATCCAACCCCCAAGAATGCGGGGCCAAAACGGAGCGCTGCGCCGGGAGGGCGCGTCGGCGGCTTTTTGGGGCTCGGTTCATGGGTCCGGGTACGGAGTACGAAGTACGCAGTACTCGCCGTTGCCGTGCTGCTCGCCGGATGTTCGCATGACAGCCGCACCGTCCTGACGATCTATTCGCCGCACGGCAAGGACCTCCTCCAGTACTACGAGCAGGAGTTCGAGAAGACCCATCCCACCGTCGACGTCCAGTGGGTGGACATGGGGTCGCAGGAGGTGCTCGATCGCCTGCGCGCGGAGAAGGCGAATCCGCAGGCCGACCTGTGGTTCGGGGCGACGTCGGAGATCTTCGAGCGTGGCGCGAGCGAAGGACTGCTCGATGCGTACACCCCCACGTGGGCGGCGCAGGTGCCGGCCGATGCGCACGACCCGAAGGATCTCTGGTTCGGGACGTACCTCACCCCCGAGGTGATCGCGTACAACACGCACGCCGTCACGGAAGCGCAGGCGCCGAAAGACTGGGACGACGTCATCGATCCGAAGTGGAAGGGGAAGGTCCTCATCCGCGATCCGATCGCCAGTGGGTCGATGCGCGCCATCTTCGGCGGCATTCTCGGTCGCTCCATCGCGCAGACGGGCAGCACGGCGGCCGGCTGGGAGTGGCTGCGCAAGCTGGACGGGAACACCAAGGAGTACGTCCTCAACCCAGCGCTGCTCTACCAGAAGCTTGGCCGCGAGGAAGGCGTGGTCACGCTCTACGACATGCCGGACATCGCCACCCTCCAGCAGCGCACGAAGCTGCCGATCGGCTACGTGTTTCCCGCGAGCGGCACGCCCCTCGTCGTCGACGCGATCGCCATCGTCCACGGCGCCCGGCACCCGGACATCGCGAGGCAGTTCTACGAGTTCGTCACCACGGTGCCGGCACTCACCACTGCGGCGCGACAGTTCGTGCGCATCCCGCTGCGGGCCGACATTCCCGCCGATTCGCTCCCGCCCGACGTGCGTCGCGCGCGGGCGGACGTGAAGCCGATGCCCGGCGACGCGAAGCTGGTGCGTGACAGCATCGACGCATGGATGAAGTACTGGGACGCGAACATCCGGAACAGCCGCCGAGGCAAGTGACGGCGCCGCTCGAGCGTTCACCGGGCGCGCTCGTGCTGGAGCACGTGACGCGCCGCTACGAAGGGAACGCCGAGCCGGCGGTGGACGACCTGTCGTTGAGCGTCGCGCCGGGCGAGCTGCTCGCGCTCGTCGGCGCGTCGGGCTCGGGAAAGACGACGACGCTGCGCATCGTCGCCGGCTACGAAGTGCCGGATTCGGGGCGCGTGCTGCTCACCGAGCCCGGCGGCGCGACGCGCGACCTCACCCGCGAGCCGCCGCAGCGCCGCGGCTTCGGGATGGTGTTCCAGCACTACGCGCTCTTCCCGCACATGCGCGTGGACGAGAACGTCGCGTTCGGGCTGGAGGCGCGCGGCGTGAGGAAGGCCGAGCGTCTCGCGCGGGCCCGCGAAGCGCTCGACGGCGTGGGACTCGGCGGGAAGGCGCAGCGCACCGTGCAGGCACTGTCCGGCGGCGAGCAGCAGCGGGTCGCGCTGGCGCGGGCCCTGGTGATCGAGCCGCGCGTGCTGCTGCTCGACGAGCCGCTGTCCAACCTCGACCCCACGCTGCGCCAGAGCACGCGGGAGGAGCTGCGCGCCACGCTGCGGCGCTCCGGCGTGACCGCGCTGTTCGTGACGCACGACCAGGAAGACGCGTTCGCTGTTGCGGACCGGGTGGCGATGCTCGAGAAGGGAAAGTTGCTGCAGGTGGGAACACCCGAAGCGCTGTACGACACGCCGGCCACGCGCGCCGTCGCCGAGTTCGTCGGGCGCGCGACGGTGGTGCCGGCCGAGCGCGCGGGCGACCGGGTGTGGGTGACGATCGGCGGCGTGGCGCTCAACGCCAGCGCGCGACACGCTGAGGGCGGATCACCGGAGAAGCAGGTGCGGGCCGTGCTGCGCCCCGAATCGCTCGCCTTGACGAGCGACGACAACACGCCCGCCTGGCGCGGCGAGGTGACGGTGCGGCGCTTTGCCGGCGGACACGTGGTGTATCGCGTGCGCCTCGCCGGTGGCATCGAGGTGGAGGTGTTCGGCGAGGGAGCCGGCGCGCGCGAAGGCGAGCAGGCCGGTGTGCGACTGGCGGGAGTGCCCGTGGCCACGGTGCCGGTGTGAGCACGCGGCGCCGATCGATCGGCGTCGGCGTCACCCTCACCGCGCTCGCACTGCTCGCGGTGCTCGGCTGGACGGTCGTCTATCCCAACGTCTCCGTCATCGTCGGCAGCTTCGAGCGCGGCCTAGCCGACTGGCGCGACTTCGCCGCCAGCCCGGCCGACATCGACGCGTTGCGCGGCACGATCATCGTCAGCATCGGCTCGGTGATCGCGGCGCTCATCGTCGGCATCCCGCTCGCCTTCCTGCTCACGCGCACCGAGTTCCGTGGCCGGCGGCTGTTGAGCGGCGTCGCCACGCTGCCGGCCGCGCTCCCGCCGCTGGTCGGCGTGCTGGCGTTCCTTTTCCTGTACGGAGAGAGCGGCGTGATCACGCGCATCGTCCAACGCGTGTTCCATCTCGCCGAGCCGCCGTGGACGTTGAGTGGACTGTCGGCGGTGATCTTCGTCCATGCGTACACGATGTACGTGTACGTCTTCCTGTTCGTGAGCGCGGGGCTGGAGCGCTACGACACCACGCTCGACGAAGCCGCCACCGGACTCGGCGCGTCGCGCGCGCTGCTGCTGCGCCGGGTCACGCTGCCATTGCTCACCCCGAGCATCGCCGGTGCGATGCTGCTCGTCTTCATGAGCGCGCTCGGCTCCTTCTCGGCGCCGTACGTCTTTGGTGGCGGAGCGCGCGTGCTGTCGACACAGATTCTCGTGTCCAAGTTGAATGGCGCGATGGGGCTGGCGTACGTGGAGACGACCGTGCTCGCGGTGACGGCGGTACTCGCGCTGTTCCTGCTGCGGCGCATGGAAGGACGGCGCGCGTACGCGATGGCCGGGAAGGGGCGCGCCACGCGGACGACGATCCGTTCCCCACTGGCGCGAACGCTGCTGCCGCTCGTGGCGACGCTGATCGTCATCCTCCTCATCCTGCCGCACGCGATGGTGGTGCTCGTAAGCTTCGCGCGCGACGGTGCGTGGACGACGCAGCTGCTGCCGCCGGAGTACACGCTCGACAACTTCCGCCGGCTCGCGCAGGACCGCGATCTCTGGCAGCCGATCAGCAACAGCGTGACGATGGCGCTCATCGCCACGGTGGCCGACGCGATCGTCTGCTTTGCCATCGCGTACGTCGTGGTGCTCACGAAGGCGCCGGGCAAGCGGCTGCTCGCGCTGTTGTCTCAGCTGCCGTGGGCCATTCCGGCCACGGCCATCGCACTCGGCCTTGCAGCAACGTTCGATCGCAACGCACCGCTGCAGCTGCGCGTGCTGCTCGTCGGGACGTTCTGGATCCTGCCGATCGCGTACTTCATCAGAAACATCCCGATCGTCACGAGCGCGGTGGAAGGGTCGCTCCGGCAGATGGATCCCACGCTCGAGGACGCTGCGCGCGGACTGGGCGCGTCACGCTGGCTGGCGTTGCGACGCGTGATCCTCCCCGCGGCGCGCCCCGGACTGGTTGCCGGCACAATGCTCGCGGCGGTGGCGGCCGTCGGCGAGTTCGTGGCGAGCGTGGTGCTCTACACGCACAGCAACCGCCCCATCTCGGTCGAGATACTCGCCCAGCTGCGCTCCCTCTCCTTCGGAACTGCCGCTGCGTACAGCGTACTTCTCATATTGCTGGTGCTGCTGATCGTCGTCGGCGCGCGGTGGCTGGAAGGAAGGGTGGCAGATGGGGAGCGCGTGATCCAGGCGGCGTGAAGTTCGATTCGCCGTTCGTAAAGGCATCATAGAGGAAACGGCGGAAGAAGCGTGCAAAGGCAGGGTTCGTCCCGTTCGCGATCGTTGCTCCGCGCCCGTATCCTGGCCTCGATACCCCAAGGCTTCCTGATTGATTGGAACGGCCTCGGGACAATACGTGGCGTATGGAGGCCAAGGTGTAGAGGAGGATTTCCCGCCGTTTCAAGTTGTTTCAGCCCTTTCCTCTGATTGCTTTTCAGCTTGTCCCCACCAGCCATGACCGATCACTTGACTCCCACCGAATGGCAACGCGAACACCGCCGGCCGCGTGTCGTCATCATCGGAGGCGGGTTCGGCGGGCTGTATGCGGCGCGCGCGCTCAAGCGGGCGAACGTGGAGATCGTTCTGCTGGACCGGACGAACCATCACCTGTTCCAGCCGCTGCTGTACCAGGTGGCCACGGCGACGCTCGCGCCGACTGACATCACGGCACCGATTCGCTGGTTGCTGCGGCAGCAGGCCAACACCACCGTGCTGCTCGCCGAGGCGCAGCGGGTGGACCCGGAACGGCGCGTCGTCGTGATCGACGCCGAGCCGTACGAGATCGCCTACGACTACCTCATCGTCGCCGCCGGAGCGCGGCACGCGTACTTCGGGCATCCGGAGTGGGAGGAGTTCGCGCCCGGCCTGAAGAGCATCGGCGACGCCATCGAGCTGCGCCAACGCATCCTCATCGCGTTCGAGCGGGCGGAAGAGGCGATGACCGACGCCGAGCGCGACGCGTGGCTGACGTTCGTCATCGTCGGCGCGGGGCCGACCGGCACCGAGCTCGCCGGCATGCTGCCGACGATCGCCAAGCACACCCTGCCGAAGGACTTCCGCCGCATCGCCAGGTCGGAGGTGCGGGTCATCCTGCTCGAAGGCGGACGCAAGGTGCTCTCCACCTATCCTGAGGCCTTGTCCGAGCACGCGCGGCGCGACCTCGAGAATCTCGGCGTCGACGTTCGCACCGACGCGCTGGTGACGAACATCGAGCCCGGCATCGTGCACGTGGGCGACGAAGCGATTCGCACCAACACCATCATCTGGGCGGCGGGGAATGCCGCGTCGCCGCTTGGCCACACACTCGGCGCCGAAGTCGACCGCGTGGGGCGGGTGCTCGTCGCGCCGGACCTGAGCGTGCGGGCGCATCCGGAGATCTTCGTCATCGGCGACATGGCGACCGTCACGTCGCATGACAAGCCGGTGCCGGGCGTGGCACCGGCGGCGATGCAGATGGGGCGCCACACAGCGAAGAACATCCAGCGCGATCTGCAGCAGCGCGAGCGGAAGCCGTTCGTCTACCGCAACAAGGGTGACCTCGCGACGATCGGCCGCCACCGCGCCGTGGCCGACTTCGGGCGACTGCAGCTCACGGGATTCATCGCGTGGTGGTTCTGGCTGTTCGTGCACATCATGTATCTGGCCGGATTCCGGAACCGGCTGAGCGTGCTGATCGAGTGGGGATACAGCTACTTCACCTTTGAGCGCGGGTCGCGGTTGATCACGCTGCCGAGGGAGAAGAGGCGGCTGCACGCATGAGGGCCTGGAGCCTCGCGTTGCTGGCGGTGCTCGCGGTGCCTGTTGGCGCTCAGGCGACGCGCGCGCACCCTGATGCGGGTAACGCGCCACCAACCTTTCCGGCATTGTTGCGCGCAGCGCAAGTCGGGGGATCGGTGCGCGTGCAGTTCGGCGTGGATACCGCGGGCCGCGTCGTGCTGGAGAGTATCAGGGTTCTCCAATCGGACAACGACCTGTTCATTGCCTCACTTCGCGGCGCACTGACCCGCTGGCGGTTCGAGCCGGCCACTCGCAATGGTCGCGCGGTGCCGGATACGATCGAGCAGGAAGTGGCGTTCACCGTTCCACGTGAGCGCGCCGTTGCTCTCGCACCGGCGCGTTTGCTCGCGAGTACCGAGCTCGCGGCCGGGCGCTATCGCATGGTGATCGGATGGCCGGCCGCCGCCCCGGTGATCACCGCGCTCGATTCGGCTGCGACGAGGGAAGTTGCGTTGGCGGTACTCGACACCCTCGTGTCATCACTCGTCCCGGCTGGCAGAGTACCGGCGCGCATCGTGTGTGTTGGCACGTCGAAGGAACTCGAGATGCTGCCCCTCGACGCCGCTGCACTCGAGCGGCTCGCGCGATCAGGGCTTGGCGTGGTCGTCACACGGCGCTGTCCGCCCGTGCTTGCGAGCATGATTGCCGTGGTGGATTCCAATGGAAAAACGATCGGCGCGCCACCCGGCGAGGATCCGTGGATGATCGAAGTCCTGCAGGTGCGACGGTATGCCACGAGCATCGTGCTCGTCGAGGCAGCGATCAGCCAGGGGACGAGTACCAGCTACTATCGTTGTCGCGCTGACTACGACGAAGCGACGGCCGCGAGATGGAGAGCGGCGTGCGAGGTCTCCCGCATGGTCGTCAGCTCCATGGAGCGCGAGGAGCTCCGGTACGTGGCGGAATCCACGAGCCGGTGAGGTGGTAATCGTCCTCATCGGTCCTGCCGGTGCCGGCAAGACCACCGTCGGTATCGCGCTCGCCACTTCGCTCGGCTGGCGCTTCGTGGACGCCGACGACTATCACTCGGCGGAAAATCGTGTGCGGCTCGGGCGCGGCGAAGCGCTGACCGACGCGGAACGTGCGCCGTGGCTCGCATCGCTGCGCGATGTGATCGAAGGCGCGGTCGAGCACGAGCAACCGATGGTGCTCGCCTGTTCGGCGCTCAAGCGGTCGTACCGCGAGGCGCTGCTCCCACGCGCGGCACGCGCCGCAGGGCGGGTGCACTTCGTCTACCTGAAGGCGAGTCGGGAGAGCCTCGACAAGCGCCTGCATGCGCGCGCCGGCCACTTCGCGCCGCCGGCCCTCCTCGAGAGCCAGCTCGACACGCTCGAGGAACCTGCGCCGGACGAAGGGGTCCTCACCCTGGACGGCGAGCGCCCCGTCGCCGAGCTCGTCACGCGGATCCGGCGCGTGCTCGACAGCTGAACGGGCGCTTTCCCCGCGGAAGAGCTATCTTCGACGCGTCGACATGATACGAGAGGCCGTCATGCGCACCCCACCGCGCTCGCGCACGTCACTGCTCGTCGCACTCACTTCGCTCACCACGCTGTCGGCGTGCGTCGGCGGCCTGCCGTATCGCCGGCCCGGCTCCGACCTCGTCACTCGCGAAGGGCCAGGCGACACGCCGTGGTGGGTGTCGACGATCGCCTGCAGCGTGATGGCCGATTCGGCGAGGAAGAGTGGCGCGACCGGCGGCGCCAATGCCTGTGCGCGCCAGCGTCCGGATACGGGGACGATGCGCGATCCGAACAAGCAGCCGGGACACAAGACGCCCTGATCGAACGTCGCAGTTCCACCGCGGGAGAACGCGACCATGACGAAGCGACTTCAGACCTACGAAACGGACGGCATCACCGTCACCTTCGACCCGAACATCTGCATCCACTCCGGTGCCTGCGTGCGCGGCCTGCCCGCGGTGTTCGATGTACGACGGCACGACTGGGTGCGGCCATACGCCGCCACGGCGGACGAAGTCGAGGCACAGATACGTCGCTGTCCGTCAGGTGCGCTGCAGTACAGGCGACCGACGGTGGATTGAACGAGCGTCGGCGCCAATGCCTCTTCCCGAGAAGTACCTCCGCCAACAGATCGAAGGACGCCGCCTCGCCGAGCGCGAGGCGCGCCGTGACACGCGCCTTGCGTGGTTCCGCGCACTCGGCGAGATCGTGTTCTGGACGCTTGCCGGACTCGGGTGCATCGGCCTCGCGTTCCACACCTTCGACATCCAGCTGGGCAAGGTCTACTGGTGGCTGGGCCTCGTCGTCTGGATCGTCGGCGTATCAACTGCCACGGTCTCGGCGTACCGGCGCGGCCAGGAACGCGGTGACTGGTAGCTCACAACCAGACGACGCTGCATGACGCCGCATTCCACGGATTCAGGGGGGCGCATCGTCGCCATCTACCTCAAGCGCGCCCACCGCGGGCCGATGGACGAAGTCGCCGAGTCCACGCTCGTCGCTGGCAAGGGAATGGACGGCAACGTCGACCGCAGCCGGCGCCGGCAGGTCACGCTGCTCGAGCTGGAGAACTGGGAGCGGAGCAATGCACAGGTCGGGAGCGACGCCGACCCCTCGCGCCGCCGCGCGAACATCGTCGTCACCGGCATTTCGCTCGCGCACACACGCGGGCGCGTCCTGCGCATCGGCGCCGCACGTCTCGCCGTGGGTGGCGAGCTCACGCCGTGCGAGCGGATGGACGAAGTACATCAGGGCCTCAAGGCCGCGCTCAAGCCAGACTGGCGCGCCGGGGTCTTCACCCAGGTGCTCGACGGCGGCATGATCCGCGTCGGCGACCGCATCGCGTGGGAAGAAGCCGCGGTGAGCATCGAACCGGCTCACGCGTGACATGACCGTGCTCCTCGCGCTGCAGGCCATCGCCGAACCAGACGCCACCGCATTCGCCGGGAACGTCAAGGCATTCGTCGGCTGGATCCGGCTCGCTGCCGAGATCACCGGCGCCGGCATCATCGCGCTCGGCGTGGTGCTGGCGCTGTGGGGGTTCCTTCGCGCGCTGAGCCTCCGGCAGGCCGTCGCGTACACCGACGTCCGCCTCACGCTCGGCCGCTACCTGGCGCTCGCGCTCGAGTTCCAGCTCGGCGCCGACATCCTGTCGACGTCCATCGCACCGAGTTGGGACCAGATCGGCAAGCTCGGCGCGATCGCCGTGATCCGGACGGCGCTCAACTTCTTCCTCACCCGCGAGCTGCGCGAGGCGGGGCACGCCGTATCGGCGGCGGAGGCAGCGGCACCGAAGCCGAGTCCCGATGGTATGATCAAGGGGACGTAAGCCGCGACGCGGGAGCGTGACCCACGCCCCCCGGCGCCAGTCCTTCTCCGATGTCTCTCCCCTTCGCCACCCTCGACCTCGCACCCGGCATGCCTGCCGCCGAACGGCAGCGTCTCGATGCGCTGCTCGAGGCGGTGCCGCTCGCCGTCGCGCTGTTCGACGGCGCGTTGACGCTGGTGGCGACGAACGCGCGCTACCGCGACCTCACCGGTCTCGACGTGGCGCAGGCGAGCGGGCGCCCGATCTACGACGCCTTCCCCAACGCGCTCGCCGACCTCACCGAGCAGGTGGACATCGCCGCCGCCGGCGCGCCCGTGGTATCGGTGCGCGTGCCGTTCCAGCATCGTGGCGGCCGGCGCCTCGTCGAGGCGACGTTCGCGCCAGTGGTGGACGGACGCGGTGGACGCGGGATCCTGTTCACCGGCAGCGACGTCACGGAGCGCGAAGGACTGCGTGAGGACCTCGCCCGCAGCGTGGCGCAGCTCGAGTCCATCTTCGACGTCATCCCCGACTCCGTGCGCGTGGTGGACGCCGACGGCCGTACCGTGCGCACGAACTCGCAGGCGCAGCAGGAGCACGCGTCGGCCAATCCACAGTCGCTGCGCGAGCTCTGGCAGCTCGATCACCCGCGTACGCTGGGCGGCACGACACTCTTCGTGCACGAGCATCCGACGGCGCGGGCGCTCCGCGGCGAAACGGTTCGCGGCGAGACGCTGGAAGTCCGGCGCGGGCCGGCGCGCGAGCCGGCGGTGATCGAGGTGAACTCGAATCCGCTCTACGATCCGCACAAGCGCGTGCGCGGCGCGGTCACGGTGGAGCGCGACGTCACCGAGCGCACCCGACTGCAGCAGCAGGTGCAGACGGAAGCCGAGCGTCTGGAGCGCATGGTGCAGGAGCGGACGCGCGAGCTGCTCGCGCTCCAGGAAGCCACCTCGCGCGACCGTCGCCTCGCCGCCGTGGGCCAGCTCGCCGCGGGCGTGATGCACGACGTGAACAACGCGCTCAACCCGATCATGGCGGCGGCGTATCTCCTCGAGATGAACGCCGGCAACCCGGACGCGGTGCGCGACTACGCGGTGCGCATCGCGCGCGCGGCGGAAACCGGTGCCGCCACCGCGGCCCGCGTCGGGCGCTTCATCCGCCAGGAGCCCCTCCTCGGCGCGCGCGAGGAGATCGTGGACCTGTCGGTGATGGTCGAGGAAGTGGTGGCGATGACGCGTCCGCTCTGGCAGGAGCGCGCGAAGGGTGGGGTCGT
>Ga0068852_100002910_pt1 | contig 11885 bp, 12 predicted proteins | sample KBSCornC22_FD_66594 | JGI IMG/M metagenome (GOLD analysis project Ga0068852, IMG submission 66594) | Corn rhizosphere microbial communities from Kellogg Biological Station, Michigan, USA - KBS Corn C2-2 | ecosystem: Host-associated > Plants > Roots > Rhizosphere > Soil ... | reverse complement strand
CGTCGAGCCTCTTCTCGGAGGAGGGCACGACGGCGTGGTAGCCGGGGTGACCGGCGGCCAAACCCGCTCGTGGTTTCGCTCGGGCGACCGAGCAGGCGCTCTCGGCGCATCCCTCCGTGCGCACGGTCTCCGAGCTCCTGACGATCCAAGTCGGCCCAGCGCAGCGGGACGTGCGACGCGCCTCCCGGCCGTACAGCAGGTCTTCATCGACCCGACGCCGACGAGAGACAGCCGCGCGACGGCGGCCGCGGTCTCCGTGACGTGACGCTAGCCGGTCAGTCGCTGCTCGATGCCGGGGTCGATGTCCGGCGGGCGTCGCGCGGTCCGATACGGCCGGTGACCCTCCCCACTCTGGCGGCCTGCGGTCAGGTGCCCGAGGCGCGGGGGATGATGCTGATCTGACCGCCCGGCTCGACGATCGCCCACTCGACCTCCTCGAGCGAGGCGACCTGCTGCAGCCGCGCGGCCTCGGCAAGCTCCTCGACGGTCAGCCGCTCGGCGCGCATGTTGTGCTCGACCGGCTTGCCGTGCTCGACGACCACGAGCGGCGCCGCCTCGAGCACCCTGCGCATCGTCTTGAAGCGGAAGCTCAGCCACGAGGTGCCGACCGCGAGGAGGGTGAACGTGCCGACCGCGAGGACGAGCCCCGTGAACGACATGTCGCTCTGCGTCACCCCCTGCTGGACGAGGTCGCCGATTACGACGATGAGGATCAGGTCGAACGGCTCGAGGGTGGACAGCTCACGGCGACCGGTGACGCGGAGCAGGACGTAGATGAGGACGAAGGCGGCGGCGGCCCGAAGGACGATGTCCATCCCAATCCGCCTAGGGGAAGACGTTCACCGTACGGTCGATCGAGGCGAGCGTCCGGGCTCCGTCGCGCAACTCGACGCTCTGGTCGCGCCGGCCGGCGGTCGTCGGGTTTGCCTGCAGGTACAGGTACACCGTGAAGCTCCGCCCGGCAGCGACCGGGCCGAACTCCATCGCGACGTGTCCGTCACGGCTCCAGCTGCGGACCGGCTGCGGCTCCACGCTGTTGACGCTCATCGCGTCCCACCAGCCTCGGGCGAGGACGAGCGTTGGCCTGCGGAGCAGGGCGTGAGCCTCGATGTGGAACCTGCCCTGGTAGAGGAGACCGCTGCGAATCGCACCTGGGGCAGAGACACGCAGCGACGCCGCGTCCGACCCGGAGACGAGTACGACGTGGTGCTGGCCGAACACGTTCGCGAGGGCAGCGACCACTGCGGCCGTGAGCAGTGCGACAACGGCCCACCGGGTCGCCCGCTCGACGAGATGGCGGTCGTCCCGGTGCCGTTCCAGGTCGATGCAATCGGGCGTGTGCGCCGTCCCGGGCACGCAGGTGTCATTCCCTCGTCCCGTACGTCGCAAACGGCGTCGCTCGGGCGATGGTGCTCCCGGCGGAACCGCTCCTCATACCCTGATAGGGTATACCCGTGGATCACGCCCACGGTCACCTGCGCGGTGGCTCGCTCAATCGCGTGGCGGCAGCGGCCACGCTCCATTGCCTGACGGGCTGCGCGATCGGCGAGGTGCTCGGAATGGTGATCGGTACCGCGGCGGGCCTCGGCGACGCGGTCACGATCGCCCTGTCCGTGCTGCTCGCGTTCGTGTTCGGCTACTCGCTGACGATGCTGCCGCTCCTGCGTGACGGGCTCCCATTCCGCTCGGCGCTGCCGCTCGCCCTCGCGTCCGACACGTTCTCGATCGCGGTGATGGAGATCGTCGACAACGCCGTGATCCTCGCCGTGCCCGGCGCGATGGACGCGGGGTTGGGCGACCTGCTCTTCTGGGGGTCGCTCGCCTTCTCGCTCGCGGTCGCGTTCGTGTTCGCGTTTCCGCTCAACCGGTACCTGATCGCGCGCGGACGCGGACACGCACTGGTGCACTCCCACTAGGACGTGCGCCGGCGGAGCGTGGCGGCGCCGAGCACAGCGTCCCGTCGGGCAGCGAGGCAGAGCTCGAGAAGCGCGCGCGGAAGGCCGGGATCGACGGTCGTTCGACGATGACGAAGGACGAGCTCGTCGAGGCGCTCGAGACCGTGTAACGGGCCAGCCGGGCCTCACACCATCTCGGGCACCATCTCGATGGCGCCGCACGGGCACTCCTCGGCGCAGATCCCGCACCCCTTGCAGAAGTCGTAGTCGAACGCGTAGCCGCGCCCGGCCGCCTCGCGATCCCGGCCCTCCAGCTTCAGGACCGAGTTGTCCGGGCAGACGCCGAAGCAGTTGTCGCAGTCGAAGCAGTTGCCGCAGGAAAGGCAACGGCGCGCCTCGTAGAGCGCGGTCGTCTCGTCGAGCCCCTGGACGACCTCCTCGAACGTCGAGCTCCGCCTCGCCAGCTCGAGCGTCCGCTGCATCGCGCGCGGCGCGTCCGTGTAGTACCACGTGTTGAGCTCGTCGAACCCCGCAAGACCATGCTTCGGGGCCGCCTCCGACGCGCCGTCGCGCAGCCAGGCGTCGATGTGCCGCGCGGCCTTCTTCCCGTGGCCGACGGCGACCGTCACCGTCCGCTCGGCCGGCACCATGTCGCCCCCGGCGAAGACGCCCGGATGGCCCGTCATGAGATTCGGCCCCACCCGGACGACGCCGTCCTCGACCTCGATGCCCGGCACGCCGTCGAGCAGCGCGAGGTCGGACTCCTGGCCGAGCGCGAGCACGAGCGCATCGGCCTCGAGCTCCTCGAACTCGCCCGTCGGCTGCGGGAACCCGGTCTCGTCGAGCTCCATCCGCTCGATCGTGAGGACGCCCGGCTCGGCCCGCTTGACGGTCGAGAGCCACTTCATCCGGACGCCCTCCTCCTCGGCCTCCTCGACCTCGAAGTCGTGCGCGGGCATCCGGTCGCGGGTGCGGCGGTAGACCACGACGGCGTCCGTCGCGCCGAGCCGCCGTGCGGTGCGGGCCACGTCCATCGCCGTGTTGCCGCCACCGTAGACAGCGACGCGCCGGCCGAGCAGCGGCTGCTCCTCGCCCTCCATCGAATGGAGCACGGTGACCGCATCGAGGATCCGCGCCGCCTCCCCCGCCGGGACGTACGCGCGCTTTCCGATGTGCGCGCCGACTGCGAGGAAGACGGCATCGAACCCTTCGTCGCGCATCGCGCCGAGGACGTCGTCGACCCTGACGCCGAGCTCGAGTGTCACGCCGAGGCCGACGATGCGCGCGATCTCGACGTCGAGGACCTCGCGCGGCAGCCGGTAGCGGGGAATCCCGTAGCGCATCATCCCGCCTGCGTGCTCCTCGGCGTCGCGCACGGTCACGTCGTGGCCGAGCCGTGCCAGGTGGTACGCGGCCGACAGACCGGACGGACCTGCGCCGACGACGAGCACGCGCTTGCCGGACGCGGCCGCGTCGGCCGTCACCGTCCAGCCCTGCTGGATCGCCTCGTCGCCAAGGAAGCGCTCCACGGAGTTGATCCCCACCGCCGTGTCGAGCTGCGTCCGGTTGCAGGCGGTCTCGCAGGGGTGGTAGCAGACCCGGCCCATGATCGCCGGGAACGGGTTGTCCTCCATCAGCTTCCGCCAGGCGCGCTCGTAGCCCTCGCCGCCGGCCTCGGCCTCGTAGAGCCAGGCCTGGATGTTCTCGCCGGCGGGGCAGGCCTCGTTGCACGGCGGCAGGAGGTCGCGGTACACGGGCCGCTCGGTGCGCCAGCTGCCGGTCTTGTTGGCGAGGCTCGACCCGACGTCGAGCGTGATCGCAAAGGGCTTGTTCATGCCGCCTCCGCCTCCTCGAGCAGGCCGAAGCGCCGGACGTTCCGGTCCGCGAGCGCCTGAAGACGCTCGATCACGTCCGTCCGCGGCGGATCGCCGAACAGGTGGGCGAAGCGGCGCTGAAGGCGCAGGTACTCCTCGACGGCCACCCTGCGCCGGATCTTCGAGACCGAGACCACTTCGCCGTGCTCGGCCTCGAAGACGGGGAAGAGGCCTGTCTCCTTGGCGAGGCGCGCGATGCGGATCGTGTCCCTCGACTCGGAGCCCCATCCGAGGGGGCACGGGACGAGGACATGGAGGTAGCGCGGGCCGTGGAGTTCCATCGCGCGCTCGACCTTGGCCTCGAGGTCGTGGAGCTCGGCGACCGTCGCCGTGGCGACGTAGGGGATCTCGTGCGCCATCGCGATGAGCGGCGCGTTCTTCCCCTGGCCGAAGGCGTTGCCGGGCTCGGCGCCGACCGGCTTCGTCGTGGCCGTACGCGCCGCGGGCGGCGTCGCGCCCGAGCGCTGCACGCCGGTGTTCATGTACGCCTCGTTGTCGTAACAGACGTAGAGCACGTCGTCGCCGCGCTCGAACATCCCGGAGAGGCAGGCGAAGCCGATGTCGAGCGTGCCACCGTCGCCGCCCTGGCCGATCACGCGCACGTCGGCCCGTCCTTTCGCCTTTAGCGCGGCAGCCACGCCCGACGCGACGGCGGGTGCGTTGCCGAACAGCGAGTGCACCCAGGGGAGCTGCCACGAGCTCTCGGGGTAGGGGGTCGAGAACACCTCGAGGCAGCCGGTCGCGTTGACCGCGATCACGCGGTTCTCGGTCGCCCGCATCGCCGCGTCGAGCACGTACCGTGCACCGAGCGCCTCGCCGCAGCCCTGGCAGGCGCGGTGTCCCTTCGTCAGCGCGTTCGAGCGCCCGTGGTCGGCCTGCACCGACCGCTCCTCCTCGTCGAGGAGGCGGTTACCGGCGGCGAAGCTGCCGACCTGGAAGAACTTGACCGGGGGGCGGGCCATCAGTGCGACCTCGCGGCGACGACGCCGACGTCGCGCAGGATGTTCTCGGCGTGCGGGCCGGACCGGCGCTTCTCCTGCAGCCGCTGGAGCTCCCGCTCCACGAGCTTCCGGTCCAGGTCGAGGAAATGGAGACGGTTCGGCTCGACCCGTCCCTCCTGCACCTCCTCGACCAAGTTGCGCAGGGAGCGGCGGGTGATCGCGCGACCACCGAGCCCCGCGACGACGTCGTAGACGACGGAGGGCAGCCCCGCGAGCGCGAGCCGCACGTTCTGCCCCACGATGCCACCGATGCCGACGGCGAACGCGCGCTCGACCACGACGACCCTCGTCACGCCGGTCAGCGCCTCGCGGATCTCGTCGAGCGGGAACGGCCGGAAGCACGTGATGCCGAGGGCGCCGATCCGCTCGCCCTCGTCCCGCAGCTCGTCGACGACGTCCTCGATCGTCCCGAGCACCGACCCGAGCGCGACGAGGATCGTCTCCGCGCCTTCCGTGCGATAGCGGCGCAGGAGGCCGCCCGAGGGGCGGCCGAACGAGGCCGCGAACTCCGCTGCGAGCTCGGGGACGAGATCGAGGGCCTGCATCTGCTTCGCGTGCGCGAGGTAGCGCACCTCGGTGAACGCCTCCGGGCCGACCATCGCGCCGATCGTCACCGGCACTTCCGGGTCGAGCACCTGGCGCGGCGTGTAGACCGGCAGGTAGGCGTCGACCTGCTCCTGCGAGGGGATCTCGAGCGGCTCGACGGCGTGGGTCAGCACGAACCCGTCCATGCAGACCATCACGGGCAACGAGAGCTCCTCCGCGAGCTTGAACGCCTGGACGTGGAGATCGACCGCGGCCTGGTTCGACTCGGCGTAGAGCTGGATCCAGCCCGAGTCGCGCTGCGACATCGCGTCGGAGTGGTCGTTCCAGATGTTGATCGGGGCACCGATCGCCCGGTTGGCGAGCGTCATCACGACCGGCAGCCCGAGCCCGGACGCGTTGTAGAGGGCCTCGGCCATGTAGAGGAGCCCCTGGCTCGCGGTCGCCGTGTACGCGCGTGCGCCGGCCGCGGAGGCTCCGATCGCCGCCGACATCGCCGCGAACTCCGACTCGACCAGGAGGTACTCACAGGGCGCGAGCTCCCCCGTTCGCACCATGTCGGAAAGCGCTTCGACGATGTGGGTCTGCGGCGAGATCGGGTACGCGCTCACGACCTCCGGTCGGCAGCGCGCGACCGCGCGTGCGACGGCCTGCGACCCTTCGAGCTGCTCACGCACGGACGACGCTCCCTTCACGGACGGCATCGGCGGCCGCGAGCGCGGCGGCGACGTTCCCCTCCGCCGTCCTGCCGGGGAAGCGCCCGCGGATCGCGTTCGCGACCGACTCGACCGAGACGGCGCCGGTCAGCGCCGCGAACCCGCCGAGCAGCGCCGCGTTCGGCAGCGGCCTGCCGAGATGCTCTCGTGCGATGTCGGTCGCGGCGACCGTCACGACACGCTCGGGGCGAAAGCGGGTCGCCGCGAAGTCGCCGAGACCGAGCTCGTCGAGTCCGCGGCCGGTGTTGATCAGGACGTACGCCTCGGGGCCTGCGCCGCCGAAAAGGTCGACCTGGTGGAGCAGCGTCGTGTCCTGCACGATCAGCGCGTCGGGCTCGACGATCGGCTCGTGCGAGCGGATCCGCCGGTCGGAGATGCGGCAGAACGCCGTCACCGGCGCGCCGGTTCGCTCCGACCCGAACGTGGGGAACGCGAGCGCATCCTTGCCTTCGGCGAAGGCCGCGACGGAGAGCAGCTCGGCCGCCGTGACGACTCCCTGCCCGCCGCGACCGTGGATACGTACCTCGAACACGCCGTCATCGTCGTGCCGGCGCCCACCGGGGCGCATCAGCGCGCTTGCGGTTCGCGCTCCGTAGTTCTCCGCGCCTCCTCGCGGGCGGAGCGCCTGAGATAGACGAACCAGTAGACGGCGCCGACGAGCAGGCCGCCGCCGATCACGTTCCCGATGGTCACGGGGAGCAGGTTGTCGACGAGGAAGCTCCCCCAGGTGAGACCGCTCGTGTCCGGGACGCCGCTCGTCGCGGCCATCCACGTGTGGTCGCGCTCGATCAGGAGCGCGACCGGCACGAAGTACATGTTGGCGACGGAGTGCTCGAAGCCGGTCGCGACGAACGCCGCGATCGGCGGCACGATCGCGAGCACCTTGTCGGTCGTCGTGTGCGCGCCGTAGGTCAGCCACACGGCGAGGCAGACGAGCGCGTTGCAGAGCACGCCGAGGGCGACGGCCTGGCCGAACCCGAGGCTCACCTTGCCCTCGGCGACGGTGAGGGCCGTCGTCCCCACGACGCCTCCACCGAAGGTGTACTGCTTGCCGAGCCACACGAGCACGGCGGTGCCGAACGCGCCGACGAAGTTGCCGGCGTAGACGATCGCCCAGTTCCGGAGAAGGGCCAACGTCCCGATCCGTCCGCTCGCGCGGGCCATCACGATCAGGTTGTTGCCGGTGAAGAGCTCGGCCCCGGCGACGACGACGAGGATCAGACCGAGCGTGAAGGCGAGCCCGGCAAGCAGCCTCGTGACGCCGTAGGGCAGGTCGCTGCCGCTGGCGACCGTGGTCGCGAACGCCGCGCCGAGCGCGATGAACGCGCCCGCGAGGACGGCGAGGGCGAACAGGTCGACCGCGGGCATCCCGGCCTTCGTGACGCCGACGCTCTCGGCCTTGCGGGCCACCTCCGCCGGCGGCAGGGCGTCCAGCGAGCCGGTCGTGAATCCCGAGGCTCCGGCCATCCACGTCAGCGTCCCAGGCCGTTAGCGGCGGCTCATCCGCGGGGCCGCGGATCCTCGCTACGGCTTTCCCGACGACCCCGAGCCGGCAAGCCTCGCCGAAACGATCGCAGCGCGGTCGACCTGGGTGTCTACAGTCAGATCGTGGGCCACACCTCGATCGACTCCGAGATCGACAGGCTCTACGGGCTGGCGCTCGAGGAGTTCACGAAGGAGCGCGACGCGCTCGCGCGCCGGCTCCGCGCCGACGGCAATCGCGACGATGCCGCCTCGGTCGCCGAGCTCCGAAAGCCCGTGCTCGCCGCCTGGGTCGTGAACCGGCTCGCGCGCGCGCGACGCGCCGATGTCGAGGCGCTCGTCGAGGCGGCCGCCGCGATCCGCGCCGGAAAGCCCGAGGCGGACGAGCGGTTCCGGACGACGGCGGACGGCCTTGCCCGCGCGGCGCGCGAGGTGCTGGCGGAAGCCGATCGCCGTCCCTCCGACGCGGTGCTCCGCGACGTCGCCACCACGCTCCGCGCCGCCTCCGCGGCCGATCCGGGCGTCTTGCTCGCCGGTCGTCTGACCGAGCCCGTCGAGGCAACGGGGTTCGAGGCCATGGCCGGCGCGGCGCCCCGGCGACCGGCCGCTCCCACCGCCCGCAGCCAGGCGAAGAAGAAGCCTCAGCCCGACCGCGAGCGGGTTCAAGCGGCGCGCACGGCCCTCGCCGACGCCCGAGACGAGGCACGGAGGCTCGGACGAGCCGCCGACGCCGCGGAGCGGGAGGCACGCCGCCTCCGAGCGGACGCAGATGCCGCCGACCTTGAGGTCGCCGAGGCCCGGGCCGCGCTCGCCGAGCTGACCTAGCGTTCGAGGCCCAGCACGAACTCGCGCTCGCCGCTCTGCCAGGTGACCTGGAGAGAGTCCGCGACGCGCCGCAGAAGCGAGACGACGGCAGCGTTGTCCCCGCAGACGGTGGCGACCAGCTCGGTGATCCCCGCGGCGCGGGCGTCGGCGGCGAGCTCGCGGGCGAGCACCGAGCCGATCCCGCGGCCCTGATGCTCGTCGGCCACCTCGAACGCGATCTCGGCCGACCGGCCCTCGCGCACGAGCCGCGCGATGCCGGCGGGGCGCGGGTCCCGCTCGACGTAGGCGACGAGCACGTGGTGCCCGGCGTCCACGCGGGAGAGCGCCGCGAGCTCCGCCTCGCCGAGGCGAGGCTTTGCGCCGCAGAAGCGCCGCTCCCGCGAGCGCGATCCGAGCCGCGCGAAGAGCGCCGCGACCGTGTCGGTGTCGCCGTTGCGGAGCCGCCTGATCGTGATCCCGTCGACGTAGCGTGCGTGCATACGAGGATGGTCAACGAACGACCGGCCTCCTGACTTCCCCGCCCCGGGCCATCTTCTGGACATGGCCCGTTCGGGCCACTACGCTCGCGGGTGATGGAGCAGGATCTCCGCTTCACGGAGCTCGAGGGGCGCCGGATCGCGTACGCGAGCGTCGGCGAAGGCCCGCTGCTGCTCTTCGGCGGTCGCTGGGTTTCGCACCTCGAGGAGGACTGGGACGACCCGGCGGCGCGCGGCTTCTTCGAGGGTCTCGCCCGTTCCCACCGGGTCGTCCGGTACGACCGGCTCGGGGCCGGGCTCTCCGACCGCGTGCTCGAGCGCCCCCCGACCGAGGAGAACGAGGCGGCGCAGCTCGCCGCCGTGCTCGACGCGTGCACGGAGGGGCCTGCGACGGTGTTCGCGTGCTCGTGCGCCGGCCTCGCCACCGCGCGGCTCGCCACCGAGATGCCCGAGCGCGTCCAGAAGATCGTCTTCTTCGGCGGCTACGCGTCCCGAGACGACATCCCCGAGGCGACGCGCCGCTCCCTCGTCGATTTCGCGCGCGTGAACTGGTTGCTCGCGACGCAGATGCTCGCGGGTCTCTTCATCCCGCGAGGCGGCGGCGAGGCGATCGAGGCGCTCAGCCGCTACCAGCGCCACGCGGCGGACGCGGACGTCGCCGCGGCGTTCCTCGAGCTCGATCTCTCCTCGAACGCGCGCCCCTACCTGCCCGCGGTGACGGCGCCGTCACTCGTGCTGCACCGCCGCGGCGACCGCACGGTGCCGATCGGCCGCGGCCGCGAGCTCGCGTCGCTCCTTCCGAACGCTCGCTTCGTCGCCCTCTCGGGCGACGCCCATCTCCCCTGGCACGACGACCAGCGCGACCTCCAGCGGGCGCTTGCGGGCTTCCTCGACGACGCTGCCCCCGCGGAGTCGAACGGGACGTCCCCGCTCAGCCGGCGCGAGACGGAGGTGCTGCGCCTGGTCGCGGCGGGGCTGTCCAACCGCGAGATTGCCTCGTCGCTCGTGCTGAGCGAGCACACCGTGCATCGCCACGTGGCCAACGTCCTCCGGAAGCTCGTGCAGTCGTCGCGGGCCGCCGCGGCCGCGCATGCCACGCGCGCGGGGTACATCTAGGCCCGGCAGCCGGGGCGCAGAGGTGAGCACGACCGTCGTCCTCTTCACGCGCGATCTCCGCGTGCACGACAATCCCGCCCTTCATGCGGCGGTTGCCGACGCGGCCGAGGTCGTGCCGCTGTTCGTCCTCGACGACCGAGTCCTCGCTCGCTTCGGTGCGCCGAACCGGGTCGCGTTCCTTCTCGACGCCCTGGCCGATCTGCGGCACGCGCTCGTCGAGCGGGGTGGTGGCCTCGTCGTTCGCCGCGGCGATGCCGTCGCGGAGGCGATCCGTCTCGCCCGGGAGACCGGGGCGACTCGCATCCACCTGAGCGAGGACGTGAGCGTGTTCGCCCAGAAGCGACAGCATCGGCTCCGCCGAGCGGCGGCGGCGCACAGGATCGCGGTCGAGGCGTTCCCGGGGATCACCGTCGTCCCGCCCGGCGACGTCTCGCCAAGCGAGGCCAGCGCTGCCTACCGGGTCTTCACGCCCTACTGGAAGCGGTGGCACGTGACGCCGTGGCGCGCCGTGCTGCCCGCGCCCGTGTCGATCCCGTCCCGCGCGACGCGGGACGACGCGCCGCTTCCCGCTCCCGGGGCGCTCGCGGGTGGGCACACCGCCGCGAACCTTCCCATGGGCGGCGAGACGGAGGGCAGGGCGCGGCTCGCACGCTGGATGCGCGACGGCCTCGCGGAGTACGAGAGCCGGCGCGACGACCTCGCCGTCGAGGGCACATCGGGTCTGTCGCCCTACCTCCACTTCGGCTGCGTCTCGCCACTCGAGGTGGCGGAGCGTGCACGCGAGGCACCGGGCGGCGATGCCTTCGTGCGGCAGCTCTGCTGGCGCGACTTCCACCACCAGCTGCTCGCAGCCGAGCCTCGCATGGCGCGCGAGGACCTCCGCACGAGACACGATCGCTGGCGCGCCGATCCGCCATCGCTCGCGGCGTGGAAGGAGGGGCGCACCGGCTATCCGCTCGTCGATGCGGGGATGCGGCAGCTCCTCGCGGAGGGGACGATGCACAACCGGGCACGGTTGGTCACGGCGTCGTTCCTCGCGAAGCACCTGTACGTGGACTGGCGCCTCGGGGCCGCGCATTTCGCGGACCACCTCGTCGACGGCGACGTCGCGAACAACGTCGGGAACTGGCAGTGGGTCGCCGGGACAGGGGCCGACACGCGGCCCAATCGCGTCTTCAACCCGACGCGCCAGGCACGGCGGTTCGATCCGGACGGCGCGTACGTCCGTCGCTGGGTGCCCGAGCTCGAGGCGATCGACGGGGGCGCCGTGCACGAGCCGTGGCGTCTGGGCCAGCTTGCCCCGAAGGGATACCCGGCGCCGATCGTCGACCACGACGAGGCAGTCCGCCGGTTCCTCGAGGCGCGGCGGTCGCCCTAGTCGTCGACCGGCGGGCCACGGCCTGCGGTCATGCGACCGTCAGCGACGCCCCGCCGCGAGCATCTCGGCGGCGGCGACGACGTCTCCGGCAAGCAGCGCCCCGTGCGCGCGGCGGGCAACGCGTCCGTTCGCGGCCGCGCCGGCGAGGTGGAGCGGAGCGTGGAGCGCGACCTCCCGCAGCTGCGCGGCGACCGGATCGAAGACGCCCCCGACGGTGCCGGAGACGACGACGACGTCGGGCGACAGCTCGCGCGCGGCCTCGACGAGCGAGGCCACCGGCGTGTCGGCACCGAGGTAGCTGATCCGCCAACCGTGACCGCGCAGCGCGAGGCCGAACCCGACGAGCGGGAGGTCGTGGCGCTCGCCCTCGACGCAGGCGAGCAGCGCGCGCGGGCCGCCGCCGCGATCCCATCCGCGCGCGAGCGCCGTCAGGCGTCCGCGCAGCAGGTTGCTCGCAAAGTGCTCCTGTGCGACGGACGCGTCGCCTCCCTCCCAGCGTTCGCCGAGCTCGTGGAGGTAGGGCAGCAGGACGTCGCGGAGCACGACGTCGATCGTCAGCGTCGCGAGCAGCCGGTCGAG
>Ga0068852_100002906_pt1 | contig 11894 bp, 10 predicted proteins | sample KBSCornC22_FD_66594 | JGI IMG/M metagenome (GOLD analysis project Ga0068852, IMG submission 66594) | Corn rhizosphere microbial communities from Kellogg Biological Station, Michigan, USA - KBS Corn C2-2 | ecosystem: Host-associated > Plants > Roots > Rhizosphere > Soil ... | reverse complement strand
AAGCTCTGTGAGAAAGACCGCGTAATTGCTGCGCTCATGACCGGCGCAGTTTTCCCACTTGGCGATGAATTCTTCGACGTTCACGCGCCCCCCAGTTGAGCATGCCTACCTTGGCGAGCGGGTGAGTAAAAGGAAAGTGCGGCGCGGGCGCGCGTTGGGATTACTTGCCGAAGGTAAAGATGAATGGCTGTCCGTCCAGTGTACCCTTGCCGGTGCCGCGTGATCCCGTGGACACGAAACTGAAAGGACCGCTCCTTCCGTCAGCGCAGCTAAACGTTCCCTGCCCTTCGCGCCGGGTCACGTAGACGAATTTTCCGGTGCAAGTCGCGCCTTTGTTGGATGTGATTGTTAGCGTCCCTGCACCGTCCATGTGGCCGGTTGCCGAGCCCGAAAAACTTTCCCCCGTGCTTTGAACTTGTCCTTCAACCGGTAAAGTCATTGAACAACCGGCGCAGATCAAGAATGGAACCAACGCAACTCGCTTCATCGTCCCCGCCTTTCCTCAAGCAATATCTTGTTGGCGGCCAATTGGCTGAAAGAAAAGGGTCGCTCGTGATGTTTGATGATGCTCAATCGCCGCAGGCTCCGCGTTAGCCTCCTCGGCTGTTGAGCCTGCGGTTGAGTTGGATCCGGCGATGTGCTCACGACTGCCCTAGGCAGTCGCTCCGCGCGTCATTTGACGCGCTCGACCTGCTCAAACTCCAGCTCAACCGGCGTAGCACGTCCGAAAATCGACACAGACACCTTCACCCGCCCGCGATCGAAGTCCAACTCCTCGACCACGCCATTGAAGCTCGCGAACGGGCCGTCGAGGACCTTCACCGCATCGCCGATCTCATAGTCGACGTTGATCTTCTGCTTGGGCGCGCTGGCGGCTTCCTGCTCGTTGGAGAGCATGCGCGCGGCCTGGGCGTCGGGGATGGGCTGGGGCTTGCCGCCGGGGCCGAGGAAGCCGGTCACCTTCGGCGTGTTCTTGACGAGGTGATAGACCTGGTCGTTCATCTCGAGCTTGGCGAGGACGTAGCCGGGCATGAACTTGCGCTCGGACTGGACCTTCTTGCCGCGCTTGATCTCGGTCACGGTCTCGGTCGGGACCTCGATCTGCTCGACGAAGGGCTCGAGCTGGAGGCGGCGCGCCTCGCTCTGGATCGAGTCGCGGACCTTGTTCTCGAAGCCGGAATAAGCGTGGATGATGTACCAGCGGGACATTGTTTTTCTTACCTTTAAAGACCCCTCACCCGGCGCTTCGCGCCACCCTCTCCCGCGAGGGGAGAGGAGTTAAGGGGCTAACCCAAAAAGCTCAGCAGTTTCCGAACCGCGGTCGAGAAGCCGGCGTCGACGCCGAAGAAGAAGAGGGCGAGGATTCCGGTCATGATCATGACCATGATCGCGGTCGCGACGGTCTCCTTGCGGGTCGGCCAGACGACCTTGGCGGTCTCTGCGCGGACCTGACGGATGAATTCGCCGGGGGAGACTTTGGCCACTTCTTGTCGCTTCTTCTCGAGTTGCGGATAGAAAAGCGCCCCGCGGACCTGTCGGGCCGGCGGGGCTGGCGGTCACTTAGCGACGTGGCGCTGAGTCTTCAAGCTTCGCCGGCATTCACCAAGGGTAATGTCCGGGTGCGGCGTTTTCCTATATTATCAGAGGTTAGTGCCGGACGGTTGCTCGGGGGGCGAGCATGGGGGTGGCTTTACTCTGGCTTTCGGCGGCGGCGGCCGCGGCGCAAGCTCCGCCTGCCGCGGACGCACCGGAAGATCCAAGCACGATCATCGTCACCGGCGAGCGGGCCAGGCGCTCGCTGAAGGAGACGCCGTCGAGCGTGACGGTGTTCGGCAAGCGCGACCTCGAGCAGCAGGCGGCGACGGATCGGCTGCAACAGCTCCTGGAGTTCGTCCCCAACCTGTTTCAGGCCTCCAACCGCGACACGCCGACCGTCCGCGGCCAGTCAAGCTCGGGCGCTCTCGGCGGGCTCCCCGCATTCCTCGGTGGAGCGCGACCGCGAACCGTGGTTCAGATCGACGGCCGGACGATCACTTTCAACGAATTCGCGAACGGTTCCGAAGGGCTTTGGGACGTCGAGCGAGTGGAGGTGTTCCGGAGCCCGCAAACCACCACCCAGGGAGCGAATTCGATCGCCGGTGCGATCTTCATCACCACCCGAGACCCGACCTGGCAACCCGAAGGGCGGGCGCGGGCAATCGTCGGGGAATATGACCGGCGGCAGCTGTCGGGCGTGGTTTCCGGCCCGCTGATCGACGACCAGCTCGCGGTTCGCATCGCGGCCGACCTTTACCAGAGCCACGCGGCCGACAAGATGTTCGGTCCGGTCGCGGGCGTCGACCTCAACGAGGACGATTACGGTTCCGCGCGAGTGAAGCTCCTCGCCCATCCGCGCGCGCTGCCCGGCCTTCGAGTGCTCGTGACCTTGACGCACGGCAAATCGCAGGCGCCACAGGGCGAGGGCGCGCGGCCGCCGTTCCGCGAGCGCCGGGACGATCCGTGCGCCTGCGGCTACATCAAGCTCAACGTCGATTCCGCGACGATGCTTGCCAGCTACCAAATCACGAGCACGCTCGAATCGCGAACGACGCTGAGCTGGGGCAAGACGTTCCAGCGGCGGTTCGCCCCCGTGGGCTTCGGTCTTGCGCGGCTACACGGCCATGACCGGTCGCTCGAATCGGTGCTCCAATGGGAGCCCGCCGGCACGGTGAGCGCAATCGGGGGCGTTGCATACCGAGGTACGCGCCTCGACCAGATCATCGATCTCACGGCGACGCCGCTCGGCATCGGCACCTTCAAGGATCGCCAGGACGGCAGCGGCGTCTTCGGCGAGGTCACGTGGAAGCCGCTCCCGCGCCTCTCCGTCACGGGCGGCGCGCGGTACCAGCGAGACCATCAGCGCCGCGTCGGAGTCCTCGGGACCGAGCCTCCGCTGCCGCTCGATTACGACAGGACCTTCCAGGCTTTCCTGCCGAAGCTCAGCGCCGCCTATGATCTCAACGACCAGGTTCGGCTCGGCGTGCTGGTCGAGCGCGCCTACAATCCGGGCGGCGTCACCCTGGAGCCGTCGCACTTCGCGGTCGTGCTCTTCAATCCCGAATATATGTGGGACTACGAGGCCTATGTCCGTGGAAGCCTGTTCGGCGGGAGGCTGAGCGTGAACGCAAACCTGTTCTACAACGACAGCAGGAACATCCAGCGGACGCTGGAGCTCATTCTCCCGACACCTACCGGACCTGTCGGGCTCGAGCGCGTCGTCAACGATCCACGAGCGCATACGTCCGGTGCTGAAGTGGAGCTTTCGTATCGGCTCACGCCCAACCTCACGCTCAGTGCATCGGGGGGATGGTTGCGATCGCGAGTGGACGAAACGCTGGTGCCGGACGATCCGATACTGGGCAAACCGTTCGCTGCCGCACCGAAATTCACAGGGGTTCTCGCCGCCGACTGGAAGGCGTTGCCGAACCTGCGCGTAAGCTCTCAAATCCGGCATAACAGCCGCTATTTCAGCGACGATTCCGCGTCCAGGGAATTCCAGATCGACCCCTCGACGGACGTCGATGCGCGGGTCAGCTGGGACGTCCGGCGATTCACCGTCTTCGCCTACGCGCACAACTTGTTCAACGAATTCCACATTACCTTCGGCAGCGGATCGAACGACCCCGAAAACGAGGTTGCAACCAATGACCCGCGCGAGATCGGGATCGGTGTCGAAGCGCGGTTTTAGCCGTAGACCTGGTAGTCGGGTCTGACTCCGCGCGCGCGCCAGTAGGCGGTCAGACCGAAGGCGTCGCACAGTTTCCGGAACCGTGGGTCCGCCCGCATGATCGCCACCGGCGGCGTGAATAGCCATTGCGACATCCGGCGGTTGTAATCGTCGATTTCCTTCCCGCTCGCCTGCTTCTCACTCACAAGCTTGCCCCGCCACAGCAGGAATCCGTCGGTGACCGCGAACGCCGTGTCGGTCAGGCCAAGCGCACAAAGCAGCATGACCATGTCGTTCGCCATCGTTGGCGACACTCGGGCGGCATTCACCAGCGTAGCCTCCGCCGATTTGATCGCCGAGGGCACATGCGATTCCAGCGCATCGAGCCCGCTCCGCCATGCTGTTGTCGCAAGCGGATCGAATGGCAGGCTGTTCATAAGCGCACGCGCCGCGCCGGGCCGGCCCGTAAGCGCGAAGATGACCAATCGTGCGTAGGACGCGAAGCCGTAATCGGGCCACAACGCACGCACGCGATCGATGACATTGTCGGCTTCAGGAACGCGACCCAGGATCCAGAGCTTGAACGCTTTCACCGTCAGGCAAGACCTGGCGAACGGCGAGATTTTCAGGATCCGCTCGTTCCACATCCAAGATTCGCGCGTGAGCCCGGCTGACTGGACGAGCGGCATCAGCTCCATCATCGCCGGGATGTTGTTGGGGTCCGTGGCGAGGATCGCCCTTAGCAGGCGGTCGCGTGTCGCCTGATCGTACATCGTTCCCTGAAGAAGGAACATGGCGACGCGGGCGTTGGGCTCTTTCGGGTCGAGGCCGAGCGCTTGCTGAATTGCGGCCTGGGCATCAGCGACCCGCCTGGTCAACTGGTCGCCCTTTCCGGAGCCTTCGAAGGTACTGGAAGCTGCGTCTTCGGCGGCGGCGCTCTTGAAATAGGCGAGGAGCCCCCATGCCCGCGCGCTGTCAGGCTGAAGGCGCACTGCTTGCTCGTACAGGTCGATCATCGTCGGACTATTGTTGGCACTGAGCACCGATCCCTCGAATGCATTGCCATTGCGGAACGCTTCATCTCCGCGCGCCATGAGCGCGTCGAAGCGCGGATCGGTGCGCGGCGTCGTGATCCACCACCAGCCCGCGGCGCCGGAAAGCGCCGCTGCGGCCGCGGTTCCCCCGATCAGCGCGCGGCGCGAAACGCCCTCGCCGGGTGGCTCGTCCGCAACCGCTTTCGTTGAACCGGCGACGTCGACGACCTTGCCTGTCAGGCGGTAACCCGTCCTTGGGATGGTCTCGATCTCGAAGCTTCCGCCGGCGATGTCCGCGGCGATCTTCCGGATCGCTCCGATCGTCCGGTTCAGGCTGTCGTCGCCGACATAGACTCCGCCCCAGCAGCGATCGAACAACGCGGCTCGGGTCACGACCTGGCCTGCCGCGTCGGCGAGAACGACGAGGACCTGCATCACCCGGGGCTCGACATCGGCGGCGCCGCCCGGGCCGGCGATCGTTCGACTGGACGGGCTGACCGCGGCAAGGCCGAGCGTGAAATCCGCCCGCGCCGCCAGTTCGGCGGTGGTCAGAAGACCCTCAGTCGCTACCCGAACTGCGTCGTTCACCGCGGCCGCCCCCGATCATCGGCAAATCATCGGCAAATCGTCAGGCCATCATCATCCCATACGGGGCGGGCCTAAGCAACAAGCGCCGCGTAGCAAATCATCAGGACGCCATCAGCAAGTCATCAGGGAAGCGACATTTCGGCCGAGCGCCGACGAGCGGACAATCGAGTCGCTTTTCGAATGGAGGGCATCATGTCGAAGCGCAGTCTTTATCTCGTCGCCGCCGTGTCGGCCCTGTCGGTCTCGCTCGGCGCGTGCGGTGGCGGTGGGGGAGGGAGCGGAGTCGAAGCAATTCCGCCGCCACCTCCGCCACCGCCTCCTCCTCCGCCTGGCGGATATACGGTCAACATATTCCCGGACCCCAGGCCGGAAACCTACGCGACCGTGGGGATTGTAGGCGAGGACTTTTCGACGGCGGACGCCGACCAGATACACGTCCGTTACACCGCCGACGGGCACTATGAATTGCAGGTTCCCGGCAAGGATTTCGAGCGGCTGGCCTTCCCGTCGAACGTGATCCCGCAATATCCGGATACCTTCAATTATTTCGTGACACCCGACGGAGACATACTGTCGATCAACCTGTCGCGTCTCGACGGGTACAAATATTCCGAAGTGGCTGACGGTCTTTTCGGCATCGGATCCGCCACTCCACAGGGTGGAGTTCCGGTTGCGGGCAGCGCTAGTTACGACGGAGCCGTCACTGGCATTAGCGACATCACCCAACAGGACTTCCTGGTCGGCGGATTGGTGGCGGTGCCGGTTTCGGGCAGCGTCAATCTGCGGTTCGACTTCGCGGGCGGGACCCTGGACGGGTCCATGTCGCTCCAGGCCGAGCCTTATTCGGGGTCCGTCGACATCGGCACCTTCGCATTCAAGGATAGCGTCTATTCCAGCGGGTCGCTGACCTATTCGGGCCGGTTCGAAACCTCGGCCGCCGGCCAAAGCCTTTTTGTCGGCCTGTTCACGGGACCGCACGCCGAAGAAACGATCGGCGCCTGGGCGCTTCCGTTCATCTACAGTGCGGATGGTTTAACCCACCACGCCCGCGGCGCGTGGATCGCGAAGAAGCCCTAGGCGGCGGCCAACACGCAATCATCAGCGAGCCATCAGCAAATCATCAGGAGATGGGCATTTCGGCCGGTCACCGCCGAGCAGACATTCCAATGCGATCTGAATGGAGGGCAGAATGTCGAAGAAAAATCTTTATCTCTTTGCCGCCGTCTCGGCACTGACCGTCACGTTGAGCGCCTGCGGAGGGGGAGGCGGCGGCGGGGTTGAAACCATCCCACCACCGCCTCCGCCTCCGCCTCCGCCCCCACCCCCGCCGCCGCCGCCGACGGATCCGGTGTCGATCTTCGCAAATCCGTCGGTGGGCGAGTTCGCCTCGATGGGAACCTCGGTGCAAGGTTCGGATTTCACCAACGTCGGTTCTGTCGGAACGATCTCCGCAGCCGACAACCAGCAGCTCCACATCCGCTACACGGCGGACGGCACTTATGAAGTCCAGTTTCCCGGCAATGGTTTCAGCGAGTTCGGTTTCCATCCACTCAGTCTTTACGGACAAGGAACCGGGCCAACCGTCTTGACCGCTGCGGGCGGCGATCTGTTCCTCAGCCTCTCGGGCTCCAGGGACAACGGCTACAAATATTCCGAGCTGGGATCGTGGAGACTGAGGGGGAACGATTTCGACTACGTCGACATGATCGGCGCTGTCGCGTTCGGGACCCTGACGCCGGAAGGCGGCGTGCCGGTCACCGGCTCCGCGACCTACAGCGGGATCATTGCGGGTAAGTCGGACGTGATTGCTTCGGACCCGTTCGACGGACCCAACCGCGCCGGCATATCCGGCACGGTCGATCTCGACTTCAACTTCGCCGCCGGTTCGCTCGGAGGAGCGATGTCGCTCAACCTGACCGATGCATCGGGCGGCTCGCTTCCGCTCGGTAGCTTCAACTTCAAGGAAACGGTCTACTCTACCGGAAGCACGAGCTATTCGGGCAAGTTCGACAGCACGGCAGCCGGGGACAATTTCTTCCTCGGCAAGTTCACCGGTCCGAACGCGGAAGAGACCATCGGCGCCTGGGCGCTGCCGTTTATCCTGAACAACGGGAACGCGTCGATCATCGCAGATCACCAGGCGCACCAGGCATTCGGGGCCTGGATCGCGAAGAAGCCTTGAGCAAGCGGAGGTGTCCAGATGCTGGCCGTCCTGCTTGCCGCCGCCACGGCAGTCCCTCCAAGATCTGCCGTGGCGGCTCCGCCCGAGAGCTACCGGCGCACGCTGGTCCTCACTCCGATGGAGATGTTCAAGCTGGCCGAGGTCGCGAGCAGCAGGGGTGACCTCACCACGGCTGCGGCGATCTATGCCGCGCTGGAGCGCAATCCGGATTCCGACATTCGCGCCGAGGCGCGATTCCGTTACGCCAGGCAATTGCTGGGCGAGAAGCGCAACCGCGACGCGGCGCTGCTGCTTCGCCGGCTGATCGACGAGAAGCCGGGCGCGACGGCGGCGAGGCTCGAGCTTGCGCATACGCTGCAACTTCTCGGTGAACCCGATGCCGCCTTGCGCGAGCTTCGGGCGGCGCAGGCAAGCGGGCTTCCGCCAGCGGTTGCACGGCTCGTCGACCGTTACTCGGAAGCGCTTCGGGCCTCGCGTCCGTTCGGAGCGAGCTTCGAGATCGCGCTTGCCCCGGACAGCAACATCAACAGGGCGACGCGGTCTGATACGCTTGGGACGATCTTCGGCGATTTCGACATCGGCAAGGACAGCAAAGCGAAGTCGGGCATGGGCCTGTCGATGCAGGGGCAGGCGTACCGTCGGCTGTCGATCGGCGCGGACAACAGCCTGCTCGTCCGGCTGAGCGGCGCCGCGGACCTCTATCGCAAGATGGATTTCAACGACATCGCCGTGGACCTCGCGGCGGGGCCGGAGCTTCGGCTCGGGCGCAACCAGGTCAATTTCGAACTGGGGGCAACTCAGCGCTGGTTCGGGCAGAAGCCGTTCATGCGCTCGGCGCGGCTCGGCGCGACCTGGGTTCGGCCAATCGGCGACGTGACTCAGCTGCGCCTCTCGGGAAGCGCCGCGCTGATCGACAACCAGATGAACGATCTGCAGGACGGCAAGGCCTTTTCGGGCAAGCTGGACGTGGAGCGCGCCCTCTCAGCGACGATGGGGATCGGGCTCAATCTGTCGCGAGACCGGCAGTCGCTGAAGGACCCTGGCTATTCGACTACCGGCTGGCGGGTGGGCTTGCTCGGCTGGCGCGACGTCGGGCGGATGACGTTCACGGCGGCAGCGGAAATGGGAAGGCTCCACGCCGACGACCGGCTCCAGCTGTTCCCGGACAAGAGGTCTGACCGCTATTCGAGCGTCTCGTTCGGAGCGACGTTCCGCCAACTTCAATGGCACGGGTTCGCGCCGGTGACGCGTTTCAGCATCGAGCGCAACCGGAGCACGATCGAGTTCTACGATTACCGCCGGACTCGGAGCGAGGTCGGGGTGGTGCGGGCGTTCTAGAAGGTTGCGAACCCTGTGCCGCGTAGCTACCTGCGCTCCCAGGCCAAAGGAGTGTAGCTCAGCTGGTAGAGCATCGGTCTCCAAAACCGAGGGCCGGGGGTTCGAATCCCTCCACTCCTGCCATTTCCTGATGTTCCCCGGCGAAGGCCGGGGCCCAGGAGCCCGGAAGGGCTTTTCATCGATCGAAGGCCGGCTTCGCCGCCTGGACCCCGGCCTGCGCCGGGGAACAATCATTTGACGATGGGCAGGCCGATCCAGGTTCCGTTCGCGCCGGTGAACACCTTCTGCGTCGCCGCTCGGAAGTCGGTTGGCTTGGCGAAGAAGATGTTGGGGACGAACGTCTGCGGATTGCGGTCGTAGAGCGGGAACCAGCTCGACTGGACCTGCACCATCAGGCGGTGGCCGGGCTGGACGACGTAATCGACGTTGGGAAGCGCGAATTCGTAGGTGAGCGGCGCGTTGGGCGTAAGCGCCTGCGGGTGAGCGGGGTCTGCCCGGTAGCGGCCGCGCATGATGTCCATGGCGATGGCGAGCTCGTAACCCCCCATCGCCGGCTTGTCGGGATATTCCGCCGGATAGACGTCGATCAGCTTCACGACCCAGTCGCTGTCGGTGCCGCTGGTCGAGGCGTTGAGATGAACGAGCGGGGTGCCCTTGAGGGTGAGCGGTGCCTGCAGCGGGGCAGTCTCATAGGTGAGGACGTCGGGCCGCGCCTCGGCGAAGCGCTGGTCGTCCTCCAGCCAGTAACGCCAGGTCGAGCCCGACGCCCAGGGCGAGATATTGGGCCGGGCGCGGTAGGTGACCGGCTTGGCCGGGTCGGAGACGTAGCTGTCGAATGTGTTTCCGGGCTCCGCGTCAAATCCGAGGCCGTGATTGGGCAGGAGATAGAGCCGCTCGAGGCCCGCGGAACAGCCGCGCGCGCAGGCGACCGGCCAGTCGTTGAGCCGCTCCCAGCGGTTCGGGCCGACCTGGAATGCGGTGACGCGCGCGATGTCGGCGTGGGGCCCGTCTTTCAAATGCTCGTCGAGGAAGGGCAGGAGGACGTTCTGCCGGAACCATTTGCCGGTGTCGGTGCCCCAGTCGAGCGGGCCGAGCGTCGATGCCGGGCCGTTGGCTTCGCCATGATGCCACGGGCCGAGCACAAGGTGGGCGTTGGGGCTGGCCTTTGTGGCGTTGAAGGCGGCGGGTGCGCCGTAAATATCCTCCTGGTCCCACTCGCTGTCGACGAACAGCGTGGGAACGGTGAGCGGCGTTTGCCCAAGGATCCGGTCGACCGCCTGGTCCTGCCAATATTCGTCATAGTCGGGATGCTGCGTCAGCCGCACCCAGAAGGGCAGCTGGTCCATCCCCATCGCCTGGCCATAGGCGCCGGCGGAGCCGTAGCGGAGAAAGGTCGTGTAATCGTCGAAGCCGGAGCTGAACCAGTCCTCGTCCGACTTCCTGGTCGCGGTCTGGCCGTAGACGTAGCTGATCATCTCCTGGCGGAAGGCGCCGTTGTGGAACCAGTCGTCTCCCTTCCACACGTCGACCATGGGATTGATCGGGACCGAGGCCTTCAGCGCGGGGTGGGGGTTCACGAGGCTCATCAGCGTCGTGAAGCCGTCGTAGCTGGTGCCGATGGTGCCGACGCGGCCGTTGCTTTCGGGGACGTTCTTCACCAGCCAGTCGATGGTGTCCCAGGCGTCGGTGGCGTGGTCTACCGCGGTCGGGTTGAGAGGGCCTTTCAGGGGCCGGTTCATGACGTAATCGCCCTCGGACCCATATTTCCCGCGGACGTCCTCGTAAGCGACGATGTAGCCGGCGCGCACCAGCTCGGCGGAAAGGGGCGAGAGGATGTTCTCGGGGAAGGCCCCGAACGATCCGCGTGAGGTCGCCTTGTCCGCGGAATAAGGCGTTCGGTCGAGCATGATCGGGAATTTGCCCGCGCCGCGCGGCAGGATGAGGACGGTGTAAAGCTTCGTCCCGTCGCGCATCGGGATCATCAGCTCACGGCGGACGTACTGGAATTGCGAGCGCTGGGGCGTGAAGCGCGACGGGATGTCGCCGCCCGGCGGAATCGCGGGGACGTTGCCGTGGAAAGCCTTCGGGATATCGCCGCCCGGCTGAACGGCTGGCTGGACGTGGGTTTCAGCGCTGAGCGGGGCCGCAAGCGCGAATGCGGCCGCCAAGAGAAAATACGATCTGAACGTCATGCGACTCCCTCGTCTCGGCCGGTGATTGGCACAGGCGTTGCCAGCCGCGCAAATGGACGGTGCAGGGCAACCTTTCGCGCGCTATCGGGAACAGACTTCATTCAGCTGGATTGCAGCTTTCCCAACCTAGCGGAGACGGAATGGCCGACCGAGACGCTTTCGATACTGCGACCCGCATCGCCGCGGGCGACGACGGAACCAACTACGACAATGTCGCGATTTCGCTTCATTGGGCGACGGCGCTGCTCGTCATCGTGCAGTTCGTACTGGCGATTACCTGGGATTATTTCTCCAGGGATATGCGCGAGAATCTGCAGAGCGTGCACATCTCGCTCGGCGTGCTTCTGACCGCCGTGATCCTCGCGAGGATCGTGTGGCGGTTGATGCCCGGGCACCAGCGTTCCGCGATCGTCAGTGGATGGGTGAAGCTGGCATCGAAGGCGGTCCACTATCTGCTTTACGCCTTGTTGGTGGTCCAAGCAGCGCTCGGCTTCGCCTGGCGCTGGGCGCAGGGCCACGGCGTGGGTTTCTTCGGCCTGTTCGAGATTGCCGGTCCTTATGCCAAGCTGGCGCGGCCGACGCGGCATCTGATGGCCGAATTCCATGAGAAAATCGGCTGGGCGATCGTGATCATCGCTTTCGCCCACGCGCTCGCCGCGCTCTACCATCACTACAAGCTGCGCGACCGCGTGCTCGGGCGGATGTTCCCGCCAGCGCGGCGCTCGGAATCGGCTGCCTGACCTTGGAGTCCGACCGCTCCCTTGCGGGGAGGGGAGGAAGTTGGCAGAGGCAGCCTCCCATGGGTTTCTGGTCGAAAACATTCACCTGGTGGAACGGTGCGACGTGGGGAACCT
>Ga0068852_100002900_pt1 | contig 11905 bp, 10 predicted proteins | sample KBSCornC22_FD_66594 | JGI IMG/M metagenome (GOLD analysis project Ga0068852, IMG submission 66594) | Corn rhizosphere microbial communities from Kellogg Biological Station, Michigan, USA - KBS Corn C2-2 | ecosystem: Host-associated > Plants > Roots > Rhizosphere > Soil ... | reverse complement strand
CGACCGCGTCAGCTCGAGGCTGTCGCGGGTTGCGGTGTCGATCGCCATGTGCGCCGATCGGCTGACCCGCCGCGGCGCGTCGAGAAGGATTCCCGCGCCTTTCTGGGTCGCGTCGAGGTAAGCGAGCAGCCCCCCGGCCGCGGCAAGCTCCGCGCGCGACGGCGCGCCGAGACCGTCGAGCGTGGACAGGCCGAAGCGGCTCTTGAGCGCGCGTTCGCCCGCCAGGCTGTCGAAACCCCCCTTGCCGCCAGAGGTACGGATTCCCGGCACCGGCGCGTCGGCGATCGTCTCGGCCGGCGACAGGCGCGCGAGCTCGGCCGCCAGTTCGCCCGGTCCGCAGCTCACAAGTTCGAACCGGCCGGTGGAGATATCGGCGGCGGCGACCGCCCAGTCGTCTCCGGCGCGACCGATCGCCGCGAGCCAGTTGGCCGACGCGGACTCGAGCAAGGTCTCCTCGGTGAGCGTTCCGGGCGTCACCAGCCGGATGATCGCGCGGTCGACCAGCGCCTTGGAGCCGCGGGCCTTGCGCGCTTCGGCGGGGCTTTCGGTCTGCTCGGCGATCGCGACGCGGTTCCCGGCCTTGATCAGTCGCGCGAGATAGGCCTCGGCCGAATGGACTGGCACGCCGCACATCGGGATCGGCTCACCCGCGTCTTCCCCGCGCTTGGTCAGCGCGATGTCGAGGCAGGCCGAAGCGACCTTCGCATCGTCGAAGAACAATTCGAAGAAATCGCCCATCCGGTAGAACAGCAAGGCGTCGCCGGCCTCTTCCTTGAGGCGGCGGTACTGGGCCATCATCGGGGTGGGAGCATCGGCGCGGGCCATCGCGTCGAGCCTAGCGGTTTCGCGACACGCGCGAAATGGATTAAGGCCCACCGCCATGTCGGAATCCAACGTCAAATATACCGAAGCCGAGGCGCTCGACTTCCACTCGCACGGGCGCCCCGGAAAGCTCGAGATCATCGCTTCGAAGCCGATGGCGACGCAGCGCGACCTCAGCCTTGCTTACTCGCCCGGCGTGGCAGTGCCGGTCCGCGAGATCGCCGAGAACCCGACCTGCGCCTACGATTATACGAGCAAGGGCAATCTCGTCGCGGTGATCTCGAACGGAACCGCGATCCTCGGCATGGGCAATCTCGGCGCCCTTGCGTCCAAGCCGGTGATGGAAGGCAAGGCGGTGCTGTTCAAGCGTTTCGCCGACGTCGACGCGATCGACATCGAAGTGAAGACCGAGGACGCGCAGCGGTTCATCGATTGCGTCGAGCTGCTCGAGCCGAGCTTCGGCGGGATCAACCTCGAAGACATCGCCGCGCCCGACTGCTTCATCATCGAGCAGACGCTTCGCGAGCGGATGAACATCCCGGTTTTCCACGACGACCAGCACGGCACCGCGATCATCACCGCGGCGGGGCTGATCAACGCCTGCCTGCTCACCAACCGCAAGCTCGCCGACATCAAGGTGGTGGTGAACGGCGCCGGCGCGGCGGCGATCGCCTGTACCGAGCTGATCAAGGCGATGGGCGTGCGCGGCGACAACGTCATCATGTGCGACCGCAAGGGCGTCATCAGCAACGACCGCAAGGACCTCGACCAGTGGAAGTCCGCCCACGCGGTCGAGACCAAGGCGAAGACGCTCGGCGAGGCGCTCGAAGGCGCCGACGTGTTCCTCGGGCTGTCGGCGGCGGGCGCGCTCAAGCCGGACATGGTCAAGATCATGGCGAAGGAGCCGATCATCTTCGCCATGGCCAATCCCGATCCGGAAATTTGGCCGCCCGATGCGACCGCCGTTCGGCCCGATGCGATCATCGCCACCGGGCGCTCCGACTTCCCCAACCAGGTCAATAACGTCCTCGGCTTCCCGTTCATCTTCCGCGGAGCGCTCGACGTTCGTGCAACCGCGATCAACGAAGCGATGAAGATCGCCGCGGCGGAAGCGCTTGCCGAGCTCGCGCGTGAGCCCGTCCCCGAGGAAGTCGCGGCGGCGTACGGCGGCCGCTCGCAAAGCTTCGGGCGCGACTACATCATCCCCGCTCCGTTCGACCCGCGCCTGATGGAGGTCGTCGCTTCCGCCGTCGCCGAGGCGGCGGTGCAGAGCGGAGTCGCGCAAAAGCCGATCGCCAACATGGAGGCGTATCGCGAAGAGCTGAGGGCGCGGCTCAATCCGACCGTCGCGGTGATGAGCCTTGCCTACGAGAGTGCTCGGCAGAACCCGAAGCGCGTGCTGTTCGCCGAAGGCGAGGAGCCGAACGTGCTGCGCGCGGCGATCGCCTTCAAGGAGAACGGCTACGGAACGCCGGTCCTTGTCGGCCGCGAGGACGTGTACGAGCAGCTCAAGGAAATGGGCGTCGACAATCCGCGCGAGTACGAGGTGCTCAACAGCCGCAACTCGCCGCTCGTCGGGCGCGCCGTCGATTACATCTACACGCGGCACCAGCGGCACGGGATGCTGCGGCGCGAGATCGAGCGGATGGTCAACCAGGACCGCAACTATTTCGCCGCGGCAATGCTGTCGCTCGGCGAAGCCGATGCGATGATCACCGGCACCACGCGTCCCTTCAGCCAATCGCTCAAGCAGGTCCGCACCGTGATCGACGACGAGCCGGGCGCGACGCCGTTCGGGATCAACGTCATCGTCAGCCGAAGCCATACCGTGCTGATCGCCGACACCGCCGTGACCGAGCGCCCGACGCCCGAGCAATATGCGGCGATCGCGATGCGGTCTTCGTCCTTCGCCCGGCGCATGGGGCTGGAGCCGCGCGTCGCCTTCATCAGCTACACGACGTTCGGCAATCCGCCGGGCATGCATGTCGAAGGGCTGCGCGAGGCGGTGAAGCTGCTCGACACCTTCCACGCCGACTTCGAATATGAAGGCGAAATGGCGCCCGACGTCGCGCTCAACTACGACATGCAGCGGCGCTTCTACCCGTTCACGCGCCTGTCCGGTCCGGCGAACATCCTGGTCATGCCCGGCCTTCAGTCGGCGAGCCTGTCGACCAAGCTGCTCCGCCAGCTTGGCGGCGAGAACGTGCTCGGGCCGTACATCCTCGGCCTCGAGCATCCGGTGCAGATCGCGCCGATGACCGCGAGCGCGTCCGACCTGGTGATGCTTGCAGTGCTTGCCGCCGGCGACGCGCAGGCGCGCCATCACCGTCAGAGCGCGCGGGTCTAGATCCGCTCCACCGAGCTGATCGGGTCGGCTTCGCGCAGCGCGGCGACGATCGCGTGAAGGTGCGCGAGGTCGTGCACCTCGATGTCGAGATGGAAGGTCTGGAAGCTGCCGTCGCGGTGGACCAGCTGGAGGTTGACGATGTTGGCGTGCTTCGCTCCGAGGATTCCCGACATCGTTCCGAGCGCGCCGGGGATGTCGCGAAGGATCACGGCAAGCCGCGCGGCGCCGCCGTCCGATCCCTCGCCCCAGGCGAGGTCGAGCCAGTCGGCGTCGATTCCGCTCGCCAGAGTCTCGCAGCCGATCACATGGACCTCGATCTCCTCGTCCTCGCGCCTCAGCCCGACGATCCGGTCGCCGGGAATGGGGTGGCAGCATTGCGCGAGATGGTAGGCGACGCCCGGCGTCAGCCCCTTGATCGAGATCGCCTTGCGCTGCCCTAGCGGGCGCGGAGCGACGTCACCGCCGGCCGAGCCGGGCATCAGCGCTTCCATCAGCGCCTCATCGCTGATCCGCTTGCGCGCGGTCGCGATCATCAGCTCGTCCTCGTTCTCGATCTTGAGCTTCTTGAGCGTGCGCTTGAGCGCGTCCTTGTCGAGCTCCGCGGGGAGCCGCTGGACGATCTCGTCGTAGATCTTGCGGCCGAGCTCGATCGTTTCCTCGCGCTCCTTGTGGCGGACGAAGCGGCGAACGCCCGCGCGCGCCTTGCCGGTCGCCACGAAGCGCAACCATGAGGGCTGCGGGTGCTGGGCTTCCGAGGCGAGGATTTCGACCTGGTCGCCGTTCTCGAGCATCGTCCGCAGCGGAACCACGCGGCCGTTGACCTTCGCGCCCACGGTGCGGTCGCCAAGGTCGGTGTGGACGGCATAAGCGAAGTCGACCGGAGTCGCGCCCTTGGGCAGCTGGATCAGCTCTCCCTTCGGCGTGAAGGCGAAGATCCGGTCCTGGTACATCGCCATCCGGGTGTGCTCGAGCAGCTCTTCGGGGCTCTCGGCGTGGTCGAGGATTTCGACGAGATCGTCGACCCACGGGATGTTCATGTCGCCCTTGGGCTTGCCCTCCTTGTAGGCCCAATGGGCGGCGAGGCCGCGCTCGGCCTGCTCGTGCATCTCGCGGCTGCGGATCTGGATTTCGATCCGCATCTTCGAATCGTGGATCACCGAGGTGTGAAGCGATTGGTAGCCGTTGCGCTTGGGCGTCGAGATGTAATCCTTGAAGCGTCCCGGGACCATCGGCCAGCGACGGTGGATCAGGCCGAGCGCCCGGTAGCATTCGCCGACATTGTCGACGATGATCCGGAAGGCCATCACGTCGGACAATTGCTCGAAGCTGATGTGCCGTTCGGCCATCTTCTTCCAGATCGAAAAGGGATGCTTCTGGCGGCCGGTGACCTCGGCTTCGAGGCCGTTGTCGGCGAGGTAGAGCTGGAGGCCGAGGCCGATCCGGTTGACGAGGTCGCCGCCCGATTCGGTCAGCTGCTTCAAACGCCGCATGATCGAGGCGTAGGCGTCCGGCTCGAGCTCGCGGAACGCCAGCGTCTGCATCTCCGTCATCATCTCGTACATGCCGATGCGCTCGGCGAGCGGGGCGTAGATATCCATCGTCTCGCGCGCGATCCGCCGGCGCTTGTCCTCCGACGGGATATGATGGAGCGTGCGCATGTTGTGCAGCCGGTCGGCGAGCTTCACCAGCAGCACCCGGATATCGTCGCTGAGCGCGAGAAGGAACTTGCGCAGGTTCTCCGCTGCCCGCTCGTTTTCCGACTGCGCCTCGATCTTGCTGAGCTTGGTGACGCCGTCGACCAGCCGGGCGACGTCCTTGCCGAACAGCTTCTCCACCTCCTCCGGAGTTGCCACCGTGTCCTCGATCGTGTCGTGGAGGATCGCGGTGACGATGGTGTCCGCGTCGAGCTTGAGGTCGGTGAGGATTCCCGCGACCTCGATCGGGTGGCTGAAATAGGGATCGCCCGAAGCGCGCTGCTGGTCCCCATGCGCCTTCATCGAGAAGACGTAGGCGCGGTTGATCAGCCCCTCGTCCGCATCGGGATCGTAGGAGCGCACCTTCTCGACGAGTTCATACTGTCGGAGCACCCGCCTAAGATGGGGGGAGCCGCTGCACTTAAGCAAGTGAAAGAAAATTGGGGCTGCGCCGCGGGGAGTTGGGCGCAGCCCCGGGGGAGAGACTTAGTTGCCGCTTGCGGACGCGCCCGCGGCGGCTTTCGCCGAAGCATTGCAGCGTTCGAGATCGGCGGAAGCGACGGCGCGACCGTCGACCACGAAGGTCCGCACTGGGCCGGCGCGCTTGGCAAGCGATTCGCAGAGCACGAGCGGCCTGCTCTCGTCGGTCACGCCCTGACAGGTCGCGCCATCGCAATTCCACGAAATGTCGCGCGCGATGAACCGCGCGCTGGTCGGCGTCTCCAGCGTCGCCGAGTAGGTCGAAGCGGCAGCGGCCGAGCCCGCAAAAAGCGCCGCGAGGAGGAAGCAGGCTGACCGGACCATCGCATCATCCTTTACACAGTTGCTATTTGCAACGGATTACGATGCATGGTTTCGTATTGCAACTGTTTTTCGGAACCGTTCTGTGCTTTCATGAACTTGAGGCAATGAAAGAGAGCTGCGCATGCCGGCAGATACGCTCACGTCGGACATCGACCGGTTCAAGGAAGCGGCACTGTCGTGCCCCATTCCCGGCGCGGTCGAGCTGATCGGCGAAAAGTGGGCGTTCCTGATCCTCCGCGGCGCGTTCAACGGCCTTCATCATTTCGAGGAATTCCAGGCCGGCCTGGGCATTGCCCGAAACATTCTCTCCGACCGCCTGTCGAAGATGGTTGCAGGAGGAATCCTTGAGCGCTCGTCCGACCCCGGCGACAAGCGGCGGGTGATCTATTCGCTGACGCCCAAGGGAGAAGGCCTGCTGCCGGTCGTGCTCGCGCTTCGCCAGTGGGGCGAGGAATGGGGTTACGGGAAAGTGGACATCGTCCTTGCCGACCGCCGCGACGGAAAGCCGGTGCGCAAGATGTGCGTCCTGGCGGAGGACGGCCGTCCGCTCACGCTGGCTGACCTGACCTGGATCCGCCGGGATGAAGAGCAGGACGCCTTGAGGACGGCCGCCGAATAAGAATCATTCCATCGCCATGACGTGGTCGCGGAGCGCGCGCGCGTCGTGGAGCGCGTTGTGCGGCACCCTGCTGTTGGCCGCGGTGCTGAAATTGCTCATCGGCACGAGGCGGAAGGTCACGTGCCGGATCTCGACCATGTCGCCGGGGCCGGTGATCATCAGGTTGCAGAATTGCGCGATGTCCTCGGGCCAGTCGGCAAAGATCAGCGGCTCCTCGTCGTGGCGCAAATAGCGCTCGAGAGCTTCGGCGGCGTCTTCACGCCTGAGTCGCGGGCAGGACAGCTGCTCGGGAACCGAATCGAGGTAGGGGACAACATGGCGGTCGACCCATTCGACCAGCTCCTCAGCCGTTCTCAGCGTGATGTAGAGCTCGTCCCCGTCATCCGGCACCAGGGCCAGGCTCAGCAGCGCGCCGCCAATGCCATTGTATTCGGTGTCGAGGAAATAGCGCATCCAGCCCCACTAGCGGGGCTGCAGCGCCGCGCAATCGTCCGTCGGTAACGGCCGCCCCTGCCGGCAGCGCTCCATCGCCATGCGGACCTGCTTGCCGCGCTGCTCGTCTTCCTTGCGCGCCTGGCGACCGCGCTTCTCGTCCGCCTCCTTCTGGCTGGTGGTGACCGCGTCGACCCCGGCCGAGGCGACCTTCACCGGAATGGTGACGACGTCGACCGCCGTTTTGGCGACCGTTCCGACGATGCAGCCGCTGAGGGCGAGCGGAAGAAGCAGGGCAAGGAAGCGCATCGGCGAAGACTCGCACGAGCCGCGCGAACCCGCAATGAACAAGTTTCACAAATGCATAGCAGTTTCGGCGAGCGCTTCCGCCTGGGTGAGCAGCACCTCGTCCGCTTCCGCGCCGGCGGGCAGCGCCTCGCGGCCGACGATCACCATCAGCGGCACCGCCATGGGCGTGATTCGCCCCGGCTCGACGTGGAGCATCGTCGCCGAGGCGCGATCGACCAGCCGCACGAGCCGCCCGAGCTCGGTCATCCGCCGCCGGGCGTCGTCCCATGCCGCGCGAAGAAGCAGATGCTGCGGCTCGTAGCGGCGAAGCACGTCGTAGATGAGGTCCGTCGAGAAGCTGACCTGGCGCCCCGACTTCTTCTTCCCCGGATGGTGCCGCTCGACGAGCCCACCGATCACCGCGACCTCGCGGAATGCCGTCTTGAGCAGGTACGAGCTTTCGACCCAGTCGACGAACTCCTGCTCGAGGATGTCGGCCGAAAACAGCGCCTTCGGGTCGGTGATCGGCTCGAGGGCATAGCAGGCGAGCGCATAATCGTTGGCAACGAAGCCGAGCGGCTTGAGGCCGGCGCTTTCCATCCGCCGGGTAATCAACATCCCGAGGGACTGGTGCGCGTTCCAGCCCTCGAAGCTGTAGGCGACCATGAAATGCTGGCCTTCGTGCGGGAAGGTCTCGACCAGCAGCTGGTGCGGCTCGGGAAGCACCGAGCGCTCCGACTGCACCTCGAGCCATTCGCGGACGTCGTCGGGGAAGCGGCTCCAGTCGTTGCGATCGCACAGCATGTGCCGGACCCGGTTGGCGAGGTGGGTCGACATCGACATGCGCTGCCCGCCGTAGGTGACGACCCGCGCCTGCTTCGACGAAGCGTGCACGATGATGTCGGTATCCTTGAACTGCTCCACCTCGAGGCTGAGGCCGGAGAAGTAGAAGTGATCGCCGGGCGCGAGCGTCGACGCATAGCCTTCCTCGATCGTGCCCAGCTTGCGGCCGTTGCGGAAGCGGACGGTCAGCAGCGGCTGCTCGACGATCACGCCGGCATTCAGCCGATGCTGCTGGGCGACGGCTGGACGCGCGATGCGCCACATGCCGCCCGGCTCCGGCACCAGCCGACGAAAGCGGTCGTAGGCCTTGAGCGCGTAGCCGCCGGTGGCGATGAAGTTCAGGACCTCCTCGAACGTCTCCTGCTTCAGCCCGGCATAAGGCGCGGCCGAGCGGACTTCGCCGAGCAGCTCTTCCTGCTGGAACGGCGCTGAAACCGCCACGGCGAGGATGTGCTGGGCGAGGACGTCGAGCGCGCCGGGCCGGAATACCTCGGGGTCGAGCTCGCCGTCGCCGATCGCGTCGAGGGCGGCACGCGCTTCGAGATATTCGAAGCGGTTGCCCGGCACGATGATGCCCGTGCTGGGCTCGTCGAGGCGGTGGTTGGCGCGCCCGATCCGCTGCAGCAGCCGCGAGCTGCCTTTCGGCGCGCCCATCTGGATGACGAGGTCGACGTCGCCCCAATCGATGCCGAGGTCGAGGCTGGCGGTCGCCACCAGCCCGCGAAGCTTGCCCGCCGCCATCGCCGCTTCGACCTTGCGCCGGGCTTCGACCGACAGGCTTCCGTGGTGGATGCCGATCGGCAGCGCGTTCTCGTTCTCATCCCACAATTTCTGGAAGATCAGCTCGGCGAGTCCGCGCGTGTTGCAGAAGACGAGCGTCGTCCGGTGCTGCTCGATCAGCCGCATCACGTCCGCGATCGCGTGATATCCGGAATGGCCGCCCCACGGGATCTTGTTCTCCGGAATCAGGATCGAAAGATCCGGCTCGGCGCCCGGGTCGCCGATCACGAGATCGACCAGGTCGATGTCCGCATCCGGCGCCAGCCATGACCGGTAGGCGTCGGGATCGCTGATCGTCGCCGACAGCCCCACTCGGCGGAGCGTGGGCGCGAGCTTCTGAAGGCGGGACATCGACAGCGACAGGAGGTCGCCACGCTTCTCCTTGGCAAAGCCGTGGAGCTCGTCGACGACGATCGTCCGCAGCCCTTCGAACATCTGCGGCGAATCGGGGTAGCTCAGCAGCAGGCTGAGCGACTCGGGCGTCGTCAGAAGCATTTGCGGCGGCTTCACCCGCTGCCGCGCCTTGCGGTCAGACGGCGTGTCGCCGGTGCGGGTCTCGACCCGGATCGGCAGCCCCATTTCCTCGATCGGTCCGATGAGGTTCCGCTGGACGTCGACCGCGAGCGCCTTCAGCGGCGAGACGTAGAGCGTGTGCAGCCCTTCTCCGGGGCTTTCGGCAAGTTCGCAGATCGTCGGCAGGAACCCGGCAAGAGTCTTGCCCGCGCCGGTTGCGGCCACCAGCAGCGCGCTTCGGCCCCGGCGCGCGAGTTCGAGCATTTCGAGCTGGTGCCGGCGCGGCGCCCAGCCCTTGGATTCAAACCAGCGCTCGACGACTGGCGGGAGGCCGCTCAGAGTTTGTCCGTCCCCTCACGCCGGCGTTCTTCCTCCTCGGCGTAAAGCTCGCGCGTGCCTTCCTCGGTGCGCCGCTTGCTTGGCGTATCGCGATTGGAGCGCACCTTGATCACGAGCCAGATCAAAACGATGAGCAGGATCGCAGGAGCGATGACGTCCATGATCCAGGCTGCGGCGTGTCCCATGCTTCCTCCCGCCCGGTTTCAAGGAACTCCCGGGTCTTTGTTTCTATATAGCACTCAATGAGGCGATTAGGTTCCTGGATCGAGTCCCACCCGGAGGGCATCTACGTGCGTCCGGCCGACGCATGGATCGACCCGGCCGAGCCCAAGGCGCGCGCCTGGGTGACGCACGGTCACGGCGATCACGCCCGCGGCGGCCACGGCGCGGTGCTCGCCACGGCCGAGACCCTGGCGATCATGGAGGTGCGCTACGGACCGCAGTCGGGCCAGCCGACCGCCTATGGCGAGTCGCTCCGCGTCGGCGAGGTGGACGTGAGCTTCGTCCCTGCCGGCCATGTCCTCGGAAGCGCCCAGATCGTCATGGAGCACAGAGGCGAGAAGGTGGTCGTTTCCGGGGACTACAAGCGGCGGCCCGACCCGACCTGCGCTGCATTCGTACCGGTGCCGTGCGACATCTTCATCACCGAGGCGACCTTCGGCCTGCCCGTCTTCCGCCATCCCGAGACAGGAAGCGAGATCGACCGGCTCCTCCACCGCCTCCACGCCGACCCGAGCCGCTGCGTGCTGGTCGGCGCCTATGCGCTCGGCAAGGCGCAGCGGATCGTCTGCGAGCTGCGCGAGCGCGGCCATCACGACCCAATCTACGTCCACGGCGCAATGGAGCGGCTGAACCAGCTCTACGAAAGCGTCGGCGTCGCTCTCGGTGAGCTCCGCCACACCGGCGGCGCGACCAAGCGGGAGATGGCCGGCCATATCGTCATCTGCCCGCCTGGAGCGCTCAACGACCGCTGGTCGCGGCGGCTGCCCGATCCGGTGACGGCGATGGCGTCAGGCTGGATGCGCATCCGCCAGCGGGCGCGGCAGCGCAACGTCGAGCTGCCGCTGATCATTTCCGACCACGCCGACTGGGACGAGCTGACGGCGACCATCCGCGAGCTCGAGCCCACCGAGGTGTGGATCACCCACGGCCGCGAGGAAGCGCTCAAGCACTGGTGCATGACTCACCAGATCAAGGCCTGCGAGCTCAACCTCGTCGGCTACGAGGACGAGGACGATTGAGCCGTCGTCAGGCTGACGGGTTCGGCGGCCCGAGATGCTGGAGGAAGTCGGGCTTGCCGAGGGAAACGCCGGCGTTGCGAAGGATCGCGTAAGCGGTCGTCACATGGAAGAAGAAGTTCGGAAGCGCGAAGCCCGCCAGATATTGCGCGCCGACGAAGCGATAACCGCTTCCGTTCGGAAACTTGAGCTCGATCTGGCGATCGTCGCTTCCTGACAACGAAGAGGCGTCGAAGCCCTTGAGGTAAGCGATCGTTCGGTCGCACCGGTCCTTGAGCTCGGCGAAGCTCTTCTCGGTGTCGGGCATCGACGGCGCGTCGGTGCCGGTGAGCCGGGCGAGCGCGTTCTTCGCTGTATCGGACGCCATCTGGTATTGCGCGGGAAGCGGCCGCATGTCCGGCGCGAGACGGGCATCAATGAGCTCGGCCTCGCTCTTCTCGCTCGCCGCCTTGTCGAGCCATGCGCGCATGTTCGTCAGCGAGTTCACGAATATCGGGACCGATGCTTCGAATAATCCAAAAGCCATTCCGCTCATTCCCTTCCCTGTGCCGGCTGCGATCAGTGTGCCGCCTCGACGCGCCTTACGCCTGATTTCGCCAGCTGTCCGTCGATCTGCTCGACGAGGCGATCGAGCCCGTCCTGGTTCGCTGCCTCGGCGCGCGCGACCAGCACGTCCTGCGTGTTCGACGCGCGCAGCAGCCACCAGCCGTCGGCGGTGCTGACCCGAACCCCGTCGGTCGCGTCGACCTTGGAGCCGTCGGCGGAGAGCCGGTCGCGGACCTCGTCGACGATGGCGAACTTCCGCGATTCGTCGACCTGGAAGCGCATTTCGGGAGTCGCGGTGGTCTTCGGCATCGAGTCCACGATCTCGGTCAGGCTCTTGCCGCTCTGCGACACCGCCTCGATCAGCCGAACGGCTGCGTAGAGCGCGTCGTCGAAGCCGAACCACCGGTGCTTGAAGAAGATGTGGCCGCTCATCTCGCCCGCGAGCGGCGCTCCGGTCTCCTTCATCTTCGACTTGATCAGGCTGTGGCCGGTCTTCCACATCAGCGGAGTCCCGCCGAGTTCGGCGACGCGGTCGAACAGCACCTGGCTCGCCTTCACGTCGGCGATGATCGTCGCTCCCGGATTGTCCTTGAGCACCGCCTCCGCGAGGATGGCGAGCAGCTGGTCGCCCCAGATCACC
>Ga0068852_100002898_pt1 | contig 11909 bp, 12 predicted proteins | sample KBSCornC22_FD_66594 | JGI IMG/M metagenome (GOLD analysis project Ga0068852, IMG submission 66594) | Corn rhizosphere microbial communities from Kellogg Biological Station, Michigan, USA - KBS Corn C2-2 | ecosystem: Host-associated > Plants > Roots > Rhizosphere > Soil ... | reverse complement strand
TCACCTCGCCAGTGGGCGGAACGCCAGCGCTTCCCGTCGTCGCCGTCGCGCCGCCGCCGTACTCGCTGGAGCCGGTGACTTTCCCCCTCCCGGCACTCGCCGACGCCGCTGCGGCGGCGGCACTCGGTGGCGACCGCGAGATGGCGCTCGGGAGCTTTCTGGTCGCGCGCCTGATGCTCGCGACTATGCCGCCGACGCAGCTCCCGACGTTGGAGCGCGCGACGCGCGCGGAACGCGCACGACACTGGCTCTCGACGCTCGCGATGCCGCAGCCGGCGCGCATGGCACTGCTGCGCGCCGCGGATGCGAGCGTCGCCGGTGGTCGCGATGCGGCGGCAGCGCTGCGCGAGCTGGCGCAGATGCTCATGGGGCATCTCGCTCCTCCGGCGCTGCAGGAGCTCGTCGCACTGGGAGACCACGTCCGCCTATATTACGAGCAGAACCCCTAGCCCGACGCAGGACCCATGGCTGGTCACAGCAAGTGGAAGCAGATCAAGCATTACAAGGCCGCGACCGACGCGAAGCGGGGCGCGCAGTTCACCAAGCTCATTCGCGAGATCACGATGGCCGCGAAGCTCGGGGGCGGCGATCCGGCTGGCAACGCGCGCCTGCGCACCGCGATCGAGACGGCGCGCGCGGCCTCCATGCCCAAGGAGAACATCGAGCGCGCGGTCAAGAAGGGAACGGGTGACCTCGAGGGCGTGGACTACCAGGACATCACGTACGAGGGGTACGGGCCCGGCGGCGTCGCGATCCTGATCTTTGCGCTCACCGACAACCCGACGCGCACCGTCGCCGACGTCCGCCACAAGCTCTCGCGCGGCGGCGGCAACCTCGGCGCCACCAACTCGGTCGCGTTCATGTTCGACCGGAAGGGACAGCTGTACGTCGACGCGGCAGCGTACGGCGAGGACGCGACACTCGAGAAGGCGCTCGAGGCCGGCGCGGAAGACTTCGCGAGCGAGGGCGAGCAGTACGTCATCACGACCGAGCCCAACGCGCTGCACGAAGTGAAGAGCGCGCTCGAAGCGGCCGGCGTCACCGTGACCGAAGCGGAAGTCGCCTACATCCCGAAGAACACCGTGCAGGTGTCGGGTGAGACGGCGACGCAGCTGCTCAAGCTGCTCGAGTCGCTCGAGGATCTGGACGACGTGCAGAAGGTCGCCGCGAACTTCGAGATGGACGCGGACGAGATGGCCGCGGCGTAGTAGGTGCTCGTCCTCGGCATCGACCCCGGCACCGCCGTCACGGGCTACGGGGTCGTGCGCGCGGAGCACATCGGCGCGGCGACGCTGGTGGAGTGCGGCGTCATCCGGACGCGTGCACGCGATCCGCTCCCTGCGCGACTGGAAGAGATCTACGCGGGCGTGCGCGAGCTGATCCAGACGCACCGTCCGGATGCGCTCGCGGTGGAGGACATCTTCTACGCGCACAACGTTCGCACCACGATCGTGCTCGGCCACGCGCGCGGCGTGATCCTGCTCGCGGGACAGCAGGCCGGAGTCGAGATCTTCGAGTTCCCACCCGCCGAGATCAAGAAGGCCGTCGTCGGCCACGGAGGCGCGACCAAGACGCAGGTCCAGTTCATGCTCACGCGCCTGCTGCGCCTCAAGTCGGTGCCGTCGCCGTCGGACGCAGCTGATGGCGTCGCCGCGGCGCTCACGTGCGTGATGGGGATGGGGAAGGGTGTAGGGGTTAGGGGGTAGGGTGGTAGGGAACTGCGGGAGACCTACAGGATGAACGAGGCAACTCGTGTTCGAAGCTACCGCGACCTGAAAGTCTGGTCCAAGGGCATGGAGTTCGCGGAGCTTGTTTACGGGATCGCGAAGCAGATGCCGAGGGAGGAACGATACGGACTCACGTCGCAAATGTTGCGGTCAGCGGCATCGGTACCCGCAAACGTCGCTGAGGGTTACCAGCGCGGCACGCGACGTGACTATGCGAACTTCATCGGGATCGCGCGTGGTTCACTCGCAGAGACCGAAACTCACCTGCTCCTCGCAGCCCGGGTGGGACTGCTGTCAGCCGATGTTATTGCGCCTGCACTCGCATGTGCAGACGAACTCAGTCGAATGCTGCGAGCGCTACGCGCCAGGCTCATTCCCACCGAACGTCCACGACATGAACCGTAGTTCCCTACCCCCTACCCCCTACCCCCTACACCCGTGATCTCGAGGATCACGGGCACACTCGATCTCCGCGAGCTCGACCGCGTCGAGATCACGACGCCCGGAGGCGTCGGCTACACGATGGCGATTCCGCTGTCGGTGTACGAGACGCTCCCCAAGCTCGGCGAGAACGTCACGCTGCACACGTCGCTCGTCGTGAAGGAGGACGGGTGGCAGCTCTTCGGGTTCTCCACGCCGTACGAGCGGCGCGTCTTCGATCTCGTGCGCACGGCGAACGGCGTCGGGCCCGCGCTTGCGCTCAGCTTGCTGTCGTCGCTCAGCGCGCCGCGCGTTGTGCGCGCCGTGGTCGAGAAGGACACGGCGACGCTGCAGAGCGTCCCGCGCGTGGGGAAGAAGAAGGCCGAGCAGCTCGTGCTCGATCTCGCGACCAAGATGCGCGAGCTGAGCGGCGGCGAGCCGTCGGCAGCGGGTGCAGCACCGGCGGGCGCGGGAGCGGAGGATGCAATTCGCGCGCTCGTCTCGCTCGGGTACTCGCTCGCGGATGCGGAGCGCGGCGTGCGCTCGGCGCTCGACGCCGCGAGCGGGCCGCTCACCACGCCGGAGCTCATTCGCGCGGCGCTCCCGCGCGCAAGCTCGCGCTAGCGAGTGCCAGGTAGCGCAGATTCGAGAGCGCGCTCGCACGATGCGAGCGCGCGGGACGTCACCGACCTCCACACGCGCCCCACATGATCCCAACTGCCCAGCGTACCGCGACGTTCACGGAGTCGGTGATCCGTGAGATGACGCGCGTCGCGCATCGCTCCGGCGCCGTGAACCTGGCGCAGGGCTTCCCCGACTTCGCCATGCCGGCGCCGATGAAGGATGCGGCCGCCGCCGCGATCCAGGGCGACATCAACCAGTATGCGATCACGTGGGGGACGCCGGCGCTGCGCGTCGCGATCGCGGAGAAGTACCGCCGCTGGTACGACATGAACGTCGACCCCGAAACGGAGATCACCGTGACGTGCGGCGCGACGGAAGCGATGGCGGCGACGTTCATGGCGCTCGTGAATCCGGGCGACGAGGTGATCATCCTCGAGCCGTTCTACGAGAACTACGGCCCCGATGCCGTGCTCGCGGGCGCGACGCCGGTCTTCGTCCCGCTCGTCGGTCCCGACTGGCACCTCGATCTCGAGCGACTCGCCGCGGCGATCACGCCGCGCACGCGCGCCCTCGTGCTGAACACACCGCACAATCCCACCGGCAAGGTCTTCACGCGCGCGGAAGTCGCCGCGATCGCGGAGCTGGCGGAGCGGCACGACTTCCTCGTCTTCACCGACGAGATCTACGAGCACCTCGTCTACGGCGGCCATCACCATGCGATCGCGACGTTTCCCGGCATGCGCGAGCGCACGGTGACGATCTCGGGCCTCTCCAAGACGTTCAGCTGCACCGGGTGGCGACTGGGCTACGCGATCGCCCCCGCCCCGCTCACGAACGCGATCCGCAAGGTGCACGATTTCCTCACGGTCGGCGCACCCGCGCCCCTGCAGGCCGCAGCCGCCGCGGGGATGGCGTTCGACGCCGACTACTACAACCACCTGCAGCTCGCGTACAAGCAGCGTCGCGGCGTGATGGCGACGGCGCTGGACCGCGCGGGCTTCACGTTCACGGTGCCCGACGGCGCATACTACATCCTCGCCGACTTCAGCGCGATCGACAATCGGCGCGACGACACCGAGTTCGCGCTCTGGCTCGCCGAGGCCGTCGGCGTCGCCACGGTGCCGGGCTCGAGCTTTTACGGAATCGCGGGGACGGAGCGCAATGCCGGTGGACGATCGTGCGTGCGCTTCGCGTTCTGCAAGACGTTCGAGACGCTCGGACGCGCGGCGGAGCGCCTCGAAGCGATGTCGCGGTAGCGGCGCGCACTCCGATGCACGCGGAGGCACGATGAGCGCAGCAACGATGCATCGCCGCTCGACGACGTCGACGTGGATCCCGTTCTTCGGAATCGCCGCCGCGGTCGTCGCGGCCTGGATCATCGTCATCCACCGCGGCACTCTCGATACGCGACCAACGCTGCTCGCTGGTGGCGTCGCGATGGATCTCTTCGGCACCGTCACGCTCGCGTACTGGTGGCTGGTGGTGCGCGGCGGACGCGCATCGCCGCGCTCGATGGTCACCGTGATTGCGCTCGCGTGCGTGGCGGCGCGCGTGATCCTTCCCACCGACGTCGCCGAGCGCTTCGGGATCGTGCGCTTCGTCCTCGCGGCCGGCGAGGTCGTGCTGGTCGGCTGGGCGATCGCGCGGCTGCGACGCACGCGCACCCACGCAGGGGCGACGACGGCACGCGAGGTCGATGACGATCTCGCCGTACGGATCGAAGCCGTGTGCCGCGCGATCGCGCCCAATCCGGTGGTCGCGCGCGTCGCCGCCACCGAGATGGCGACGATGGCGTACGCGTTCGCTCGGCGACCACGAACCGAGATCGCACCGGGACACTTTGCCGTCGCGCCCGCGCTCGTTCCGGCGATGCTCTGGGCGCTCGTCGGCGTCGCGGCGATCGAGATCGCGCCACTCCATCTCTTCATCGCGCGATGGAGCGTGCGCGCGGCGTGGCTCGTCACCGCCGTCGGGGTCTACTCGGTGATCTGGCTCATCGGACACTTCCGCGCCGTCACGATGCGTCGCTGCGCGGTCGCGCCCGACGCAATCACGATCCGCGTCGGACTTCGCTGCGACGCCGTGATCCCGCCCGCGAACGTCGCGAGCGTGAAGGTCCTCGACTGGAAGGCGGCCGGATCACTCCCGAAATCGGTATATCAGCCGGGGAGACCGCAGCCATCGAACGTGCTCGTCTCGCTGCGCGCGCCCGCGCGGATTGCAGCGGTGCTGGGGATGGCGAAGACGGTCGAATCACTCGCACTCCGGCTCGAGGACCCGGCTGGATTCGTGGCCGCCGTCGAGACCGTCGCACCCGCGGAAGCGGCGAGTTGAACAGTTGTTCGGGATGTTGATTTCGGCGTTTCTTCGGGATAGTTTTGGTGCATGCCCGAAGTCGCAGAAGTCGTTGCCAGCAGCGCGGATGGAGTAGCTTTGGAGACCCCGCCCGCATCCCCGTCCCCCGCCATGTCCCGCGCCGAGATCACCACGCCCGAGGTGCTGAGCGACGAGTCCGTCGTCGAGCTGTCGCTGCGCCCGCAGCGGCTCGCCGAGTTCATCGGCCAGCCCAAGGTGAAGGATTCGCTGCGGATCTACATCGACGCGGCGCTGGCGCGACGGGAGCCGCTGGACCACACGCTCTTCTTCGGCCCGCCGGGGCTCGGCAAGACGACGCTCGCCGAGCTGATCGCGCGCGAGCTTGGCGTGAACATCCGCACGACGTCGGGGCCGGCGCTGGAGAAGCCGGGCGACCTCGTCGGCACCCTCACCAACATGCGTGAGGGGGACATCCTCTTCATCGACGAGATCCACCGGCTGCGGCCGGTGATCGAGGAGTTCCTCTATCCTGCGATGGAGGACTACAAGATCGACATCCGTCTCTCCGAAGGCCCCAAGGCGCAGACGATCACGATGCCGGTGGAGAAGTTCACCCTCATCGGCGCGACGACGCGGCTGGGCATGCTGACGGCGCCGATGCGCGCGCGCTTCGGCATCGAGCAGCGGCTCAACTACTACCCGGTCGACTCGCTGGAGCTGATCGTGAAGCGGACGGCCGAGGTGCTGGGCGTGACGGTGGAAGCGGACGGTGCGCACGAGATCGCGCGTCGCTCGCGCGGGACGCCGCGCGTGGCCAACCGCCTGCTGCGTCGCGTGCGCGACTACGCGCAGGTGCGCGCGAACGGGATCGTCACGCGCGACGTCGCGGACGAGGCGCTGCAACTGCTGGACGTGGACCAGTTCGGCCTGGACGACATGGACGCGCGCATCCTCAAGGCGATCATCGAGAAGTTCGACGGCGGCCCGGTGGGCGTGAGCACGATCGCGGCAGCCGTCGGCGAGGACGCCGGAACGATCGAGGAAGTGTACGAGCCCTTCCTCGTCCAGAACGGCTTCCTCCAGCGCACGCCGCGCGGCCGCGTCGCAACGGCGCAGGCCTATCGCCACTTCGGCTACACCCCGCCCGCGCAATCCTCACAGGGCGCGCTGTTCTAGCAACTCGCCTTCTGCTTAACGACAACTGCGAACGGCAACTGCGTTTTGACAGGACAAGGGCGGATAACTACGGATAACTGCTACTACAACTGCACGAGCTAAAGGGTGGTTCGGTGCGCGCTCGACACGTCGTCGCGCTCCGGACCACCCTAGCCGTTGTGGTTGTTCTTATCCGCTGTTATCCGCCCTTGTCCTGTCAAAACGCAGTTGCAGTTGTCGTTGAATTCACCGCGGCCGCCTACGTCACGTCGTGTAGAACGTCGTGAAGAAGAGAACGGCGCGGTACAGGATGACCGTCGGGATGAAGGCGAGTGCGAAGGCGATGGCGCGTGCTGCCGCGCCGGCGCTCGAGAGACCGTACGCGCGCCGGAGTGCACGGTGCGTGTAGGCGCCGAGGGCGATGAGGATGAGGAGCGCCGAGAGCTGATCCCAGAGCTGCCAGCGCGTGACGAAACCGGCGTGCGCGAAGCCGCCCGCGATCAGGCCGAGCGCGAGCGAGACCGCCATGACGAGGAGGAGGACCGCCGTCATGGTGTGCAGCGCGAACACGACGTCCTGCGTAGTCGCTTGCCGTTCGGGGAGCACGAGGAGCATCGTCACGACCGCAAGCATCGGCACCATGAGGATGATGAGCGATTTCGCCTGAAGCGTCGCGGCGTGGTCGAAGATCGCCGCGTAGCTCTCGTAGGTGACATGCCGGGCGGCGAGACGCGCGTCGACCATCCGATGCGCCAGGCCGCTGTAGAACATGCCTCCCACGTGAAACTGCAGTGGCGTGCTGAACGTGTTGACGTGCGTGATCCCCACCCACACGAAGAACACGACGTTCGCGAGGAAGAAGAGCTGCAGCGGCGCCACGTACGGCTTGCGCTCCCCACGCATGTACGCCGCCGTGAGCGCACCCGGCCGCGCGATCAGCGTGCGAATCGTGCGGATGGCCCGCCCATCGGCGTGGAAGAGCGTCTCGAAGAGCTCCTCGCCCAGATGCCGCAGCGAATAGTGCCGGTCGCTCGCGCGCTGCTCGCCGCACGACGAGCAGTACGGCGTCTCGACCGCTGCGCCGCACGTGGGACAGCGCTCGGCGCCGACGGCGGGCGGCTCACGGGGAATTCTCGCGGCGGTCATCGCACTACGATGCGGCGCGCCGAACATGCCGGCAAGAGCGAGTCGCGTGGACGTGGCCGTTAGCTTTCGCGCATGCAGGACGAGACACCAACGCCGTCGCACGTGGCCGGGAGCCGGACCTCCGACTACGCCTTCGACCTTCCGCCCGAGCTCATCGCGCAGACGCCGCCCGAAACGCGCGGCGCGAGCCGGCTCATGGTGGTCGATCGCGCGAGCGCGACGATCGCGCACCGCACGTTCGCGGATCTCCCGTCCTACGTCCCCGCGGGCGACGTCCTCGTGCGCAACACGACGCGCGTGATGCGCGCGCGACTCCTGGGGACGCGCGACAGCGGCGCGCCCGCGGAGATCCTCCTCCTCAAGCCGCTCGGCGGCGCGCGCTTCGAGGCGATGGTGCGCCCGGGTGGAAAGCTTCGCCCCGGTCGCACGATCCACGTCGCACCCGAGCTCGACGTGCGCGTGCTCGAGCTTACGGAGCGCCGCACGCGCGCCGTGGAGCTCGTGACGACGCTCGACGTCACGGAGGCAATCGAGCGATTCGGACACGTGCCGCTCCCGCCGTACATCGCGCGAGCGGACGAGAGCGCGGACGCGGAGCGATACCAGACCGTGTACGCGCGCGAGGTCGGTTCGGTCGCGGCACCGACGGCGGGGCTGCACTTCACGCCCGCGGTGCTCGATCAGCTCGCTGCGCGCGGTGTACACATCGCCGACGTGCTCCTGCACGTGGGTGCGGGGACGTTCAAGCCGGTCGAGGCGGACGATCCCGCGGAGCACGTGATGCACGAGGAGTGGTACTCTATCGGTGCCGATACCGCGGCGACGCTGAACGCCGCGCGCGATCGTCGCGGCGCGATCTGGGCGGTGGGGACGACGACCGTGCGCACGCTCGAGAGCGCGGTGCAGGATGACGGGCGATTCCGCGAGTGCGCCGGCGAGACACGCATCTTCATCCGGCCGCCGTACGCCTTTCGCGCGATCGATCATCTGCTCACGAACTTCCATCTCCCGCACTCGACGCTCATCATGCTCGTCGCCGCCTTCGCGGGATACGCTCTGACCATGCGCGCCTACCGCACCGCCGTCGCCGAGGGGTATCGATTCTTCTCGTACGGCGATGCGATGCTCATCATCTAGCACGACCTTCGTACATGCCCTTCTCGTTTCTCGTGCAGAATGCCGTCGGTCGCGCGCGCGCCGGGATCTTCGCCACGCCGCACGGCGATATCGCGACGCCGGCCTTCATGCCGGTCGGAACGCTGGCGACGGTCAAGGCGCTCGACCCCGACGACCTGCGTCGCGCAGGTGCGTCGATGGTGCTGTCGAACGCGTATCACCTTCACCTGCGCCCCGGCGACACGCTCGTGCGCGAGATGGGCGGGCTGCACGCCTTCATGCGCTGGGACGGACCGATGCTCACCGACTCGGGCGGCTTCCAGGTGTTCTCGCTCGAGACGCTGCGCACGATCACCGAAGAAGGCGTCGAGTTTCGCTCGCACGTCAACGGCGAGAAGAAGTTCTTCTCACCCGAGAGCGTGATGGCGATCGAGCGCAACCTCGGAGCCGACGTGATGATGCAGTTCGATCACGTGATTCCCGGCGAGTCGCCCGAGGACGTGGCGCGCGACGCGATGGAGCGGAGCGCGCGCTGGCTCGCGCGCTGCCGCACCGCGTTCGAAGCCGGTGCGGCGCGCGCACCGTTCGAGCAGGTCCTCTTCCCCATCGTGCAGGGCGGCATCCATCCGGCGCTCCGGCGCGAGTCGGTCGCGCGCATCCTGGAGCTCGGCCCGTGGAGCGGCTTCGGCATCGGCGGACTCTCGGTGGGCGAGACCAAGCCCGCGATGTACGCGATGCTCGAGGTGACCGACGACGCGCTCCCCGCCGACCGCCCGCGCTATCTCATGGGCGTGGGCTTCCCGGAAGACCTCATCGAGGGCGTGCGGCGCGGCGTCGACCTGTTCGACTGCGTGGCGCCCACGCGCATGGGACGCACCGGGGCGGTCTTCACGCATCGTGGCCGGCTCAACGTGAAGCGCGCCGAGCTCCGGGCCGATCCGGGACCGCTCGATCCCGACTGCGACTGCCCCACGTGCACGCGCTTCAGCCGCGCGTACCTGCGCCACCTGTTCGTGACCGAGGAGATCCTCGGGCTCCGACTTCTCTCGCTCCACAATGTACATTTCCTGATCCGGCTCATGCGCACGGCCCGCGAGCGCATCACCGACGGCACCTTCGATGAGTGGAGCGCGGACTGGCTCGCGCGCTACTACGCCCAGAGCTGAACTCGCGCGACGCACTCACGCTGGGCCATCCTGCACGGCATCCTCTCCCCGACATGAACACTCCGCTGGTCAGCACGATCCTCATGTATGGCGCCATCGGCGCCATCTTCTACTTCATCCTCCTGCGCCCGCAGCAGAAGCAGCGCAAGGAGCACGACGCGATGCTGCGCGCACTGCGCCGCGGCGACGAGGTCGTCACCTCGGGCGGCGTCGTCGGCGATGTCGTGTTCATCGGGCAGCAGACGAAGGACGGCCAGCCGGTCGTCGGGATGGAGGACCGTGTCACGATCAAGTCGGGCGACACGCGCCTGATCGTCGAGCGCGGCCGCATCGCCAAGATCGTGCGCAAGCCGTCCAGCACGGCCGCGACGGAGTAGCACGATGTCGGTACTCGACATTCGCGTCCTCGGCGATCCGGTGCTGCGCGAGCGCACCACGCCGGTGGCCGCGGTCACCGACGAGCTGCGCGCGCTCATCGACGACATGTTCGAGACGATGTACGCCGCCGAGGGGATCGGGCTCGCGGCGCCACAGGTGGGACGCAGCGAGCGCGTCTTCGTCGCCGACGTCGATGGGACGCCGTACGTGTTCGTGAATCCCGAGATTGTCTCGTCGGAGGGACTGGATCGCGCCGAGGAAGGGTGCCTCTCGATTCCCGAGATCTTCGGCGACGTGAACCGTCCCGACTGGGTGCACGCACGTGCCCTCGATCGCGACGGGAACCCGTTCGAGATCGAGGCGACCGGACTGCTCGCGCGCTGCATCCAGCACGAGCTGGATCATCTCGACGGCAAGCTGTTCATCGACTATCTCAGCCTGCTCAAGCGCAAGTTCGTCATGCGCAACTGGGAGCGTGAGGCGGCCAAGTATCCCGACTTCATCCGGCGCCTGGATCCCGCGACGGCATCGCAGACCGCGGAGCGCACGCGCTCTCGCCGGAACCGCCCGCGCGACGATGGTGAACAGGGGCAGGCCGATCCCACCGCGCCGCCATTCGAGCCCGAGCTGTAACGCGGGACACGCGCGATGCAGTCAACAGAGTGATGCGGATCTTATTCTGGGGAACGCCCGACTTCGCGACGCCGTCGCTGCGCGCGCTGCTCGGCGAGGGCTTCGAGGTCTGCGGCGTCGTGACGCAGCCGGACAAGCCGGCCGGACGGCGGCGAGCGCTGCAGGAGTCGCCCGTCAAGCGCATCGCGCGCGAGGAGGGGCTCCCGGTCTTTCAGCCGGAGAGCGCTCGCGACGAGGAGTTCCGGGAGCTGCTCGCGTTGATGGCGCCGGATCTCTCCGTCGTGGTCGCGTACGGGCACATCCTTCCGCGCTCGGTGATCGAGCTTCCACGACTCGGCACGGTCAACATCCACGCGTCGCTCCTCCCCGCGCTGCGCGGCGCCGCGCCGATCCAGGCGGCACTGCGCGAAGGACTGTCGCAGACGGGGATCTCGATCATGCAGATGGTGCCGGCGCTCGACGCCGGCCCGGTGCTGCTGCGAGCGATCGCCCCGGTCGCCGACGACGAAACGTATGGTGAGCTGTCGGCCCGACTGGCCGAGCTTGGCGCGCTCGCGCTGATCGAGGCGCTCGCACTCCTGGAGCTCGGGCGCGCGCGCGCCGAGCCGCAGGATGACTCGCTCGCGACGTATGCCTCCAAGGTGACGCGCGAGACGACGCGGCTCCGGTGGAGCGACGGGTGCGACGAGGTCGCCAACGCCATTCGCGCGTACGATCCGCGCCCCGGGGCATGGAGCGTACTCGATGGGAACGATGTGAAGCTGTTCGGCGCCCGACGGGTTCACGACCGCGCCGGGCAGCCGGGCGAGGTGCTCGCGGCGAGCGCCGAGGGGCTCGTGGTCGCGTGCGGATCGGGGGCGGTGCGGATCGCGGAAGTGCAGCCGGCGGGGACGAGACGGATGTCGTCGATCGACTGGCATCGCGGGCGCGGCGTCGCGATCGGTGCTCTCCTCGGCTGAGCTCGGCACGGAGCGCCTGGAGGACAGCGGTTCAGCGACTGTGTCGCGGCGGTGCGACAGTTGCCGTACCACGCCAGCAAGTCGCTGCTGACGCTCGCGAGAGCGCCGGCGAAGCGGCATCGAGAGCGGTGTCGAATAGTCGAGCGCGGCAGGGGCTCCCATCCTATCCGGAATCCGGCCAAACTTGCTATGTTTCCGTGACTGGTGGGACGACGTCCGCCCAGGGCCAAACTTCTGGCTCGGAGCCAATTTGCCGCGGCACGACCCTC
>Ga0068852_100002895_pt1 | contig 11911 bp, 9 predicted proteins | sample KBSCornC22_FD_66594 | JGI IMG/M metagenome (GOLD analysis project Ga0068852, IMG submission 66594) | Corn rhizosphere microbial communities from Kellogg Biological Station, Michigan, USA - KBS Corn C2-2 | ecosystem: Host-associated > Plants > Roots > Rhizosphere > Soil ... | reverse complement strand
AGAATCGCAAAAGTCTGCGGCAACGTGCGGCCCCACGCAAGCAGACCGTGGTTGCGCAGAATCACCGCCTGCCGGTTGCCAATATGTTCGACGAGCCGTGGCCCTTCTTCCGCATGCACGGTGATGCCCTCGAAATCGTGATACGCGATCTTCCCGTACAGCTGCGCCGAGTAGAAGTTCGAGAACGACAGCCCGTCGCGCGAGCAGCACACGGCCATCGTCGGCGTCGTATGCACGTGCATCACGCAGTGCGCGTCGGGCAGCGCCGCATGGATCGCGCTGTGGAACGTGAAGCCCGCCGGGTTGATCGGCCAATCGGAATGGCCGATCACGTTGCCGTCGATGTCGATCTTCACGAGGTTCGACGCGCATACCTCGCGGTAATGGAGCCCGAACGGATTGATCAGGAAATGGCCGTCCTCGCCCGGCACGCGCAGCGAGATATGGTTGTAGATCAGCTCGGTCCAGCCGAGATGGTCGAAGATCCGGTAGGCGGCCGCGAGCTGCACGCGCGCCTGCCATTCGGCCTCGGAGAAACGGGCGGGACGCGTGAACGGCTGGTTCGGTACACGTTGCATGGGGCACTCCGGTGGCGGACGGGCGCGGCCGCGCGGGCGGCGGCGCGCATCGTCGGTCGCCTGCTGGCGTCGCACGCGGCGTGGGCTGCGTGGCGGCTGGTTCGGCGTCGTCAGGCGTCGTCAGGCGTCGTTCGGCGCCGGTCCGGCCCGCATTGCGCGAGCCGTCCGCCGGCGCCGTCACGATGCGCACATCGTTGCGCGCACAACCATATCACCTTTCCGCGCGCACCGGAATCGCGGGTTTGGCCTGAGTCGTTCCGGCCCTTACAGCTGGTCGTCGACCGGCAGCAACATGAAGATGCCGGTCATCACGTTGCGCATCAGCCCGGCATGCGGATCGACGTGATACGTGGTCGGCTGACCGCCGTCGACGCCGGTCCATTCGAGCGCGGGCCGGCCGCCGTCAGTCTGCTTCGCGAGCGTGACGCGATAGCTTTCGTCGGGCTGCGTCACGCGCGCGAAGATCGCCGCGGCCTGCTGCGCGAGCACCGGGCTGTGGATCACGAGCGCGAGCTCGGTGTTGAGGTGCGCGGAGCGCGGGTCGAGGTTCAGCGATCCGATCACGAGGATTTGCCGGTCGATCACGTACGCCTTCGCATGCAGGCTCGCACGCGAGCGCGAGCCGAACAGGCGGGCAGGCTGCTGGTCCGGCTGCGCCTTGAATTCGTACAGCTCGACGCCGCGCTGCAGCAACGGGACGCGATAAGGCGCATAGCCGGCCTGCACCGCGACCGCGTCGGTGGCGGCGAGCGAATTCGTGACGATCGCGACGCGCACGCCGCGCGCGGTCGTATCGCCGAGGATCTTCACGCCGGCGTCGTGCGGCACGAAGTACGGCGAGAACGCGAGGAATTCCTTGCGCGCGCCGCGCGTGAGCTCGCCCAGGCGCTGCATCGGCGGGCTCACGTACGCGTCGGTCGGCCGCGCGATCTTGTCCGGCGCATCGACCTTGAATTCGGCCGGCGCCCACACGAGCTCGAGCTGGTCGCGCGCGATCTGCTGCGCGAGCGGCGTCGCGTTCAACGGCTTCGCGTTGTACGGATCGGCGTTCTTGCGCCAGTGCTCCCGCAGCTCATCGCGCATCGCGTCGAGATCCTTCGGATCGAACTTCTGATGATTCAGCACGCGCAGCGGATAGCTGCTCGCGCTCGCCCAATAGTCGTCGAAGCTCTTCGAGATGTCGTGCGTCACGGGGCCGGCCGCGAGCACGTCGAGATCGCGGAACTGCAGCGTCGGGCTCGCGCTGAAGTACTGGTCGCCGAGATTGCGGCCGCCGACGATCGCGAGCTGGTTATCCGCGATCATCGCCTTGTTGTGCATCCGGCGCGTGAAACTGTCGATCCGCGTGAAGAAGTTGGCCGTGCGCTCGACCATGCCGCGCTGCGACGCGCCGAACGGGTTGAACACGCGGATCTCGATGTTCTGATGCGTATTCAGCGCGGCCATCACGCGGTCGATGTCGTCGAAGTTCAGGTCGTCCACCAGCATCCGCACGCGCACGCCGCGATCGGCCGCGTACAGCGCCGCGCCGAGCAGCAGCTTGCCGGTCGTATCCTCGGTCGCGATGTAGTACTGCATGTCGAGCGTCTTCGTCGCCGCGCGCGCGAGCGCGATGCGCATCTGCAACGCGGTGGCGCCGTCGGCCAGCAAGCGGAAGCCCGACTGCCCCGGATGCGCGGCTTCCGGCGCGGCGAGCGCATCGCGCAGCGGGGTCGCGGTATCGGCAGACAACGCGTGGGACACGGGGCGATCGAGCGAGGTGGCGGGCGGGTGCGTCGCGCAGGCGACGAGCGGCAGCAGCGCGCAGACGATCAGCGCGCGGGCCGGGCGGCACACGGCGCGCCACGACAGCGAGGCCGGTGCGCGCCGAATCAAAGACGTAAGCACGGAAACTTCCTCGACAGGCGGATCAATGGGTCCGCGATCGCCGCGGCGCGCGGCTGACAGGCGGCTCCAGCCGATTCTAGTGGGCGCCGGATGAACCGGTCAATCGCGCGGCCGCAGCGCGGGTGGCGCCGCGCCGCAGCAAAACGCGCGTCGCCCGCGGCGCGCGCCCCGGCCCGGCGGCCTGCGGCTCGCGATCGTCCGCCATACGGGCCTGAGGCGGCCATGGTCCAACCAATCTCACGGCGCGTCGCCGCTTCGCTCGAAGTGGCTGCGCACGTAGTCGATATGCGTCTGCATCGCGGTGCGCGCCTCCTCGGGCCGCTGCGCGCAAATCGCGTCGCACACCACCCGGTGCTGCTGCAGCAACAGCTCCGATGCCTGCTCATGCGTCGTCATCCCCGCGACGTTGATCGAGATGTGCTCGCGCAGCATCCCGATCACGCTCGTGTGCAGGTGCAGGAACATCGTGTTGTGCGACGCGAGCGCGATCGCCTCGTGCAGCTTCGCATCGGCCGACGCCTCGACGGCCGCATCGTCGTTCGCGTGCGCGGTTTCGAGCTCGCGCAGCAGCGCGCGGATCCGGCGCCGGTCGCTCGCGTCGGCGCGCAGCGCGGCGAAATACGCGGTCGCGCCTTCGAGCACGCGACGGAATTCGAGAATGTCGTCGCGCAACGCCGGGTGGTCGGCGACCAGCTGGCCCCACGGCGACGCGATGCCCGCGCGCAACTGGTCCGTCACGTACACGCCCGCGCCGCGCCGGCTCTGCAGCAGCCCGCGCGCGACGAGCCGCTGGGTCGCCTCGCGCACCGTATTGCGCGCGACGCCGTACTGCTGCGCGAGCACGCGCTCGGCCGGCAGCCGCGCGCCGGCCTGCCACGTGCCGTCGAGCAGCGCCGTCTCGATCTTGCGCATCACTACTTCGGTCCGGCCCCGTGCCGTCATCGCCGCCATCGCCGTCTCCCCATCCCGAATATCCCGTCGCGCCGATTGGCCCAACCAATTTGAGCTTCGGCGCCGTCGCGGGAATTATGCAGCGAAAGCGAAATCGTCGTCCCGCATGCGCATGCCGGGCCGCCGCACCTGGAGCGAGACATGAACGAAAGGCACTACCCCACCGCCGCCCCCGCGCACGTCTACCTGTTCGCGACCTGCCTGGTCGACCTGTTCGTCCCCGAAGCCGGGCTCGACACGGTGCGCCTGCTGGAACGCGAAGGCGTGACCGTGCACTATCCGCGCGGCCAGAGCTGCTGCGGGCAGCCTGCGTACAGCAGCGGCAATCCCGACGAGGCGCGCCGCGTCGCGGCCGCGCAGCTCGACCTGTTCGCCGAGCCCTGGCCGGTGATCGTGCCGTCCGGTTCGTGCGCGGGCATGATCCGGCACCATTGGCCGGCGCTGTTCGCCGACGATCCCGTGCACGGCCCGAAGGCCCGCGCGATCGCGGAGCGCACCTACGAACTCGCCGAATTCCTCGTCAATGTGCTTCACGTGCGGCTCGATGCCGTCACCGCGAACGCCGGCCCGGACGAACGCGTGGTGCTGCACACGTCGTGCGCGGCGCGCCGCGAGATGGGCACCCGCGTGCACGGCGTCGCGCTCGTCGACGCGCTGCCGGGCGTCACGCGCATCGAACACGAACGCGAATCGGAATGCTGCGGCTTCGGCGGCACGTTCTCGCTGAAACATCCCGACATCTCCGGCGCGATGGTGAGCGACAAGGTCGCATCGGCCTGCGCGACCGGTTGCGAGCGCCTCGTGTCGGCGGACTGCGGCTGCCTGCTGAACATCGGTCACGCGGCCGAGAAGGCTGGCGCTCCCCTGCCCGTCGAGCATCTCGCGAGCTTCCTGTGGCGCCGCACGGCAGGTGCCGGCTCGCTGCGCGGGGATTCGCAATGAGCGCGCGCGACGCGATCCTCGCGCGCCTGCGCGCCGCCGCGCCCGGCGTCGCCGCAAACGCCGCACCGGCGCTCGGCGCGCGCATCGACACGCACTACGCCGCGCGGCGCGGGCCCGCCGCACCTGATCCGCTTGTGCTCGCTCAGACGATGCAGGCCGCGCTCGCCGCGTCGCATGCCGACGTCTGGTGCGCCAGCGCCGACGCGTGGCCCGCACAGCTTGCCGCGCGCCTGGCCGACGCCGGCGTGCGCCGCCTGCTGCTGGACCCGGCGCGCGCCGAATCCGCGGCGCTCGCGCGGGTGCTGCCCGACGCGGTCGCACCGGTGCCGTTCGACCGGCCGATCGACGCGTGGAAAGCCGAGCTGTTCGACACGATCGACGCGGGCTTCACCGTCGCGCGCTCGGGCATCGCGACGACCGGCACCGTCGTGCTCGCGCCCGATGCCGGCACGCCGCGCACGGTGTCGCTGGTGCCGCCGCTGCACATCGCACTCGTCCACGCGAACACGCTGCATGCCGACCTTCACGCGGCCGTGCACGCGGAGCGCTGGCACGCCGGCATGCCGACCAACGTCGTGCTGGTGTCGGGCCCGTCGAAGACGTCCGATATCCAGCAGACCCTCGCGTACGGCGCACACGGCCCGCGCCGCCTCTGGGTCGTGATCGTCACCGGGCCGGCCGCCGAACCGGCCGCCACCGCCTGCCAGGAGCTGCCGCGATGAGCGACCAACCGCTGCAATTCGTCACCCCCGGCGACTTCAAGGCCCGTGCGCGCGCCGCGCTCGACGATCCCGCGCTGCGCCAAAGCTTTCGCGGCGCGATGGACTTCCTGCAGGGCAAGCGCACGTCCCAGTTCCCCGACGACACCGAGCTGCAGCAGTTGCGCGATCTCGGCGAAGCCGTGCGGCGGCACGCGCTCGCGCAACTGCCGGCGCTGCTCGAACAGCTGGAGGCAAAGCTCAGCGCCGCCGGCGTGCAGGTGCACTGGGCCGAGACGGCCGCCGACGCGAACGCGATCGTGCTCGGCATCGCGCAGGCGAATCACGCGCGCCGCGTGATCAAGGGCAAGTCGATGGCGAGCGAGGAAATCGAGCTGAACCATTACCTCGCGGATCACGGGGTCGACTGCATCGAGTCCGACATGGGCGAGTTCATCGTGCAGCTCGCGGGCGAGAAGCCGTCGCACATCGTGATGCCGGCGATCCACAAGACGCGCGGCGACATCGCCGAGCTGTTCGAGCGGCACATCCCCGGCACGCGCTACACGGAGGACGTCGACGAGCTGATCCAGACCGGCCGGCGCGCGCTGCGCCGCGCGTTCGCCGAGGCCGACATCGGCCTGTCCGGCGTGAACTTCGCGGCGGCCGACACGGGCACGCTCTGGCTCGTCGAGAACGAAGGCAACGGCCGGCTGTCGACCACCGTGCCCGATACGCACGTCGCGATCATGGGGATCGAGAAGGTCGTCGAGAAGCTCGAGCACATCGTGCCGCTGTCGAGCCTGCTGACGCGCTCCGCCACCGGCCAGGCGATCACAACCTACTTCAACCTGATCTCGGGCCCGCGCCGCGACGGCGAACGCGACGGCCCGCGCGAGCTGCATCTCGTACTGCTCGACAACGGCCGCACGCAGGCGTATGCGGACGAACAGCTGCGCGCGACGCTGCAGTGCATCCGCTGCGGCGCGTGCATGAACCATTGCCCCGTCTATACGCGCATCGGCGGCCACGCCTACGGGACGACCTATCCGGGCCCGATCGGCAAGATCATCTCGCCGCACCTGCTCGGCCTCGACGCGACGGCCGACCTGCCGACCGCGTCGACGCTGTGCGGCGCGTGCGGCGAAGTGTGCCCGGTCCGGATTCCGATCCCGCAGCTGCTGGTGCGGCTGCGCACCGAGGCGAACCGCAAGCCCGACGAGCCCGTCGCGCATCCGCTGCGCGGCCAGGGCGCGAACTACAACCGCGCGGAAGACCTCGTGTGGCGCTTCTGGTCGGGCGCGTTCGCGCATCCGCGCGCGTATCGCGCGTTCCGCTGGACCGCGACGCGGCTGCGCGCGCTGACGCCCGCGAAGCAGATGGGCTGGACGCAGCACCGCACGCCGCTCGAGCCGGCGCCGCGCAGCCTGTCCGACCTGCTGCGCGCGCGCGGCCAGCCCGAATAGACACGCCGCTTTCAAACCCGTACCCCGATAAATCCATGGAGGAGACAACCATGCAGGTTTGGCATCAGATCTACACGCCGCTCGGCAGCCTCGGGCTGTCGGCGTTCGTCGCCGCAATTCCGATCATCTTCTTTTTCATCGCGCTCGCCGCCTTGCGGATGAAGGGGCACGTGGCCGCCGCGATCACCCTGCTGCTGTCGCTCGGCGTCGCGATCGTCGCGTACGGGATGCCCGTGCCGCAGGCGCTCGCGGCGGCCGGCTTCGGCTTCGCGTACGGCCTGTGGCCGATCGCGTGGATCATCGTCGCGGCCGTGTTCCTGTACAAGATCGTCGTGAAGACCGGCCAGTTCGACATCATCCGCGCATCGGTGCTGTCGATCACCGACGACCAGCGGCTGCAGATGCTGCTGATCGGTTTCTCGTTCGGCGCGTTTCTCGAAGGCGCCGCCGGCTTCGGCGCGCCCGTCGCGATCACGGCCGCGCTGCTCGTCGGCCTCGGTTTCAAGCCGCTGCACGCGGCCGGACTGTGTCTGATTGCAAACACCGCGCCGGTCGCGTTCGGCGCGATGGGCATTCCGATCATCGTCGCCGGGCAGGTAACGGGCATCGACCCGCTCCACATCGGCGCGATGGCCGGCCGCCAGTTGCCGCTGCTGTCGCTCGCGGTGCCGTTCTGGCTCGTGTTCATGATGGACGGGCTGCGCGGCGTGCGCCAGACGTGGCCGGCCGCGCTCGTCGCGGGCGGCAGCTTCGCGATCACGCAGTACTTCACGTCGAACCACATCGGGCCCGAGCTGCCGGACATCACGTCGTCGCTCGTCAGCCTCGTGTCGCTGGCCGTGTTCCTGAAGGTCTGGCAGCCGAGCAGCGCGAAGCAGACGGCAGGCGGCGTCGTCGCGTCCGGCGGCGGCGCGGCGCTCGCGGGGTTCGGCGCGGGCGGCAACGGGTCGGGCGCAAGCCGCCAGGCGTCGCCGTACACGCTCGCGCAGACCGTGCGCGCGTGGTCGCCGTTCCTGATCCTGACGGCCGTCGTCACCGTATGGAGCATCGCGCCGTTCAAGGCGCTGTTCGCCGCGCACGGCGCGCTCGCGTCGACCGTCCTGAAGTTCCATGTGGCCGGGCTCGACCAGCTCGTCGTGAAGACCGCGCCGATCGCCGCGACGCCGAAGGCACTCGACGCGGTGCTGAAGCTCGACCTCATGTCGGCGGTGGGCAGCGCGATCCTCGTGACCGCGCTGATCTCGATGGCGCTGCTGCGGATGAAGCCGCGCGACGCGCTCGTCACGTTCGGCGAGACGCTGAAGGAACTCACGCGCCCGATCCTGTCGATCGGCCTCGTGCTCGCGTTCGCGTTCGTCGCGAATTACTCGGGGATGTCGTCGACGCTCGCGCTGATGCTGGCCGGCACCGGCGCCGCGTTCCCGTTCTTCTCGCCGTTCCTCGGCTGGCTCGGCGTGTTCCTGACCGGCTCGGACACGTCGTCGAACGCGCTGTTCTGCTCGCTGCAGCAGGCAACCGCGCACCAGCTCGGCGTGCCCGAGACGCTCGCGGTCGCCGCGAACACGACGGGGGGCGTGACCGCGAAGATGATCTCGCCGCAGTCGATCGCGGTGGCATGCGCGGCGACCGGCCTCGTCGGCAAGGAATCCGATCTGTTCCGCTTCACGGTGCGCCACAGCCTGCTGTTCGCGGTGATCGTCGGTGTGATCACGCTCGTGCAGGCCTACGTGCTGCCGGGAATGGTGCCGTAAGCAGGCGGCGCGGCCGCTTTCCGGGCCCTCAAAAACAAAACCCCACGCCCGAGAGAGCGTGGGGTTTGGTTCATCCCGGGCGCCGGACGAAGCCGGCGCCGCGATCGGCGATCAGCTGCCCTTCGCGATGCGATCCTGGATGTGCTGCGCACGGCTCGACGAGGACGGGTGCGAGCTCATCATCGAGCTCTTGCCGCCATCGAGTTGCGCGAGTTTCTGGAACGCGGTGACGAGGCCCTTCTGGTTCATGCTCTTTTGCTTCATCAGGTCGAACGAGTAGTCGTCCGCCGCGCTTTCCTGCGTCTGCGAGAACTGCGCGTTGATGAACTTCTCGGTGATGTCGCCGAGCTGCGAGCTCGTCAGGGCCGCGACGCCCGGCGATGCCGCGCCGGCCGCGGTGCGCGCCGCGCTGACCGCGTAGGCGGTCTGCATCGCCTTCTTCGAGTGACCCAGTGCGACGTGGCCCATTTCATGACCGATCACGCCGCGCAGTTCGTCGTCGTTCATCATGTCCATCAGGCCGCTGTACACTCGCACGCAGCCGTTGCCCATCGCCCAAGCGTTGACGTCCTTGGTCATGTAGACCTTGTAGTTGATCTTCTGGCCGTTCAGCGTCATGTCGCCGAAGCCCTTCATCACCTTCGTCAGACGCTTCGCGTACGCGCTGTTCGGCGCGGCGATCTTCGATTCGGCGTCGCTCGCCTTGCACGAGTCGTTCGACAGTGCCGCGATGTCGCTGTCCGACAGCGTCGCCGCCTTGAACAGGCTGGTTCCCGCCGACGTCAGGTTGTTCGCGTCGAGATTCTGCACGCCCCCGCATGCGCTCAACAGGAACGCCATGCCACACGCTGCCGCTGCTTTCTTGATATGCATCCCGGATCCCTCGGTAGTTGTAGTTGGGAGCGGCGATTTTGCATAATCCGGCAGAAAATTACCAGATGTTTACATCGAATGACAGATTGATGACCAGTCGATCCGGAATGAACGGCGCGCTTTCTCGGCGGATTAATGACGAACCGGCAGTCAATCGCCGCTGCCGGGCGACCGGCTGAACGCCGAACGCGGCCGCCGCATCAGCCGCCGCGCGGCCAGCATCGGCAGCCGCAGCACGAAACCGGCGAACAGCCGCAGGTGCATCCACGCGAGCAGCGCGTTGTCGCGACCGTAGTGGAAATGCGACACGCCGCCCTCGTGCGCGCCGAAGTAGCGCACCGGCGCCTCTATGCGGATCGGCCGCACGCCGGCCCAGCACAGCCGCACGGCCGCTTCCGGATCGAAGTCGAAGCCGCGCATCCACGGCTGCCGATGCATGATCGCGGCGAGCGGCGCGACCGGATACACGCGAAAGCCGTACAGCGAATCGCCGATCCCCGCCCACAGCGTCTCGAGGTCGGCCCAGCCGTTCGACAGCCGCCGGCCCTGCACGCGCAGCTGCGGCGCGCTCGCGTCGAACTTCGGCAGGCCGAGCACCATCGCATCGGGGCTGGCCTGCGATGCGGCCATGAATTCGGGAATCAGCCCGGCCGGATGCTGGCCGTCGGAATCCATCGTCAGCACGTGCGTGAAGCCGCTCGCGGCCGCCGCGTCGAGGCCGGCCAGCACCGCCGCGCCCTTGCCGCGGTTCTCCGGCAGCACGATCACGCGCAGCCCCGGATCGCGCTCGGCCATCGCCTGCAGCCGCTCGGCGCTGCCGTCGGTGCTGCCGTCGACGACGACCCACACCGGATTCCACTGCGCGCGGGCGTTGCGTACGGTCGTGTCGACCTTGAGGCCCGGGTTGTAGCTCGGAATCAACACGAGATGGGTGGACGACGCGTGCAGCTTGGACATGGGAACGGCCGATTGCGAAGACGATGATCCTGACAAAAGTGTATGACCTGCGGGCGCGCGCCGACAGGCTTCCTCGACGTCGCCCGCATGCGGCGACGGTTCGCGCAGCGACAGGCCCGCGCGCTTCACGACGGTTGCTCCAGCGGATGGCCGGCGCTCGCGTCGATCTCGACCAGCAGATCGTCGCGGCACACGTGCGCGTGGACGAACAGCGCGCGCACGTCGGCGCCGGCCGCATCGCGCAGCGCGCGTTCGATCGCGGCGAGCGCCGCGGTGTCGCCGGCGTCGCGCACGTAGACGCGATAGCTCAGGTCCGCGAGCGTGAACGGGCCGTGCCCCTGCCGTGCGGCCTGCTCGAGCACGGCCGCGAGATTCGCGATCGTCTCGCGCGTTTGCGCGACGACGTCGCCACGATGCACGGTGCGGTGACCGACGATGCTGGCGGTGCCCGATATGAACAGCAGCGGTGCCGCGTCGCCGTCGGTCCATGCAGCCGCGCGCGCGAACGTCGGCGCACGCGGGCCGTACTCGGCCGGGTAGTGATACGCGCTGACCTGGCGCGGGTTCTCGACCGGATCGGCCGGCGTGCGGCTCGCGATGAAATGGATCGCGAGCGGCGCGGCCGGCGGCGTGTCGCCCGCGGCCGGCACGACCGAACCGAGCGCGCAGGCGGCCGGCACGCCGCCCGTCAGCGCGCGGCGGCACGCGTCGAACGCGCGCTGCCTGCCGATATTGAACTGACGATAGCGTTCGATCCCGAACTGATGCGCATTGATCGCCGGCACCGTGTTCCAGATGCGCAGCGGATGCGGCAGATCGAGCGTATCGAGCACGTCGAACAGCGCGCGGTACGCATCGTATGTCGCGCGTTCGAGCGGCGTGCCGCCGTCGCGATCGATATCGGCCGGTTCCTGCGTTTCCTGCACGACGATGCTGCCGAACACGAGCCCCGCGGTTTCGCTGTAACGGTACTGCAGCGTGCCGCGTCGCGCGCTGCGCAAGTCGGACGCGTCGCACTGCCAGATTTCGCAGACCGCGTCGCCGCGCGCGTGGCCGCCGGCGTCGAGCAGCGCCATCGGCACCGGTGCGAGCGGCAGCTCGGGCGCAGCGACGGCGAGCATGCGTGCCATCGCATCGGCCGGCGATCCGGCCGCGCCGATGCACACCGCGCCCAGCGCGCCGGGAAACAGGTGCTCGAATGCGTCGCCGCGCTGCCGCGCAGCGTGCAGCAGCGCGGCCAGCCGTGCGTGATCGATCCGGGCGAGTCGCAGCGCACGGCTGCGGCCATTCGCCACGGGCGGGATTCCCGCTCGCGATGCGGCAGGCGCGGCTGCCGTGTGTCCGGGCGCGACCGCATTCGGGGCGGACGACAGGGAACACGCTCGCCGTTCAGCGTCGACTGGATGCACTGACACTTCGATTTCCTCACTATGCGGCGCAGGCTCGCGGCATGGGGGCCACGCGCCGCGTTGCGCGCCGTTGCTTCGCGTCAAGCCGACGCCGCGCGCGTCGTCATGCGAGCCCGCCGTTGACGGACAGCACCTGACCCGTCACATAGGCGGCCGCATCGGATACCAGATACGCGACCATCGCAGCGACTTCGTCGGGCCGGCCCGCGCGTTGCGCCGGCACGAGCTGCCTGATCCGTTCGGCGGGAAACGCATGGTCGGTCATCGGCGATTCGATGATGCCGGGCGCGACCGCGTTCACCGTGATGCCGCGCGACGCAAGCTCCAGCGACAGCGATTTCGTCGCGCCGATCAGCCCCGCCTTCGCGGCCGCGTAGTTGACCTGCCCGCGGTTGCCGG
>Ga0068852_100002881_pt1 | contig 11934 bp, 7 predicted proteins | sample KBSCornC22_FD_66594 | JGI IMG/M metagenome (GOLD analysis project Ga0068852, IMG submission 66594) | Corn rhizosphere microbial communities from Kellogg Biological Station, Michigan, USA - KBS Corn C2-2 | ecosystem: Host-associated > Plants > Roots > Rhizosphere > Soil ... | reverse complement strand
TGTATTTCTGTATTCCGTTTAATGATAATCTGCTTCAATACTGGAAAACGATTTCCGACCGTTTATTTAAGATTCGCAATTGCCTCGATATAGAAGGCGTGTTCTCTCCATTATCATTGTTTGCTCCACCAATTGATCCTGGAATGCTTGTTCGTGCTACAGCGGCAGGGCTTGATTTGAGCAGTGTATTAAATGATATGAATGCGCCATTGCCTTTTTATCGTTTTATTATTATGATTCAAAAAGCAACAGAGCTATGCAATGAAGTAAAATCATTGGGCGCAGCATTGCTTTCAGCTTTAGAGAAAAAAGATGGAGAGTATATTTCTTTGCTTCGTTCAAGCCAGGAAATAAAATTATTGAGCGCAGTAATGAAGTTGAAAGAAAAACAGATTACAGAAGCTCAAAATCAAATTGATAATCTTAACAAGCAAAAAGAACTATTAACAATTAAAAGAGATTATTATAAAAACTTAATCACCACCGGGCTTAGCGCCGGAGAAAATACAGCGCTTTCATTAACTGCATCTGCCACATCCCAGGAATACCAGGGATCTCAAATTGAATCCTTAGCCAATGTACTTTCTTTGATACCCAATTTCCCAATTGGCGCTTCAGGCTTTGGAGGATCGCCGCATGTAACAGTAAGCTTTGGTGGGGAACAGTTGGGAACATCTGCAAGAGCAATGGCCGCTTCTATAAGAGGAACTGCAAGCCTTATGCATGCCCAAGCAGGAGTTAGCTCCACAAATGCCAGCTATTTAAGGCGCTCAGATGAATGGCAAAATCAGTTGAATAACGCTAATAAAGAATTAGAACAAATAGATGTTCAATTGCTTGGCGCACAGATAAGACTCGATATTGCAAATACCGATAAAGACAACCAGCAGCTACAGATAGATAATGCAAAAGAAGCAGATGAATTTATGCATAGTAAATTCACCAATGAAGAATTGTATTCGTGGATGATTGGAAAAATTTCAACAACATACTTTAGAAGTTATCAGTTAGCTTATGATGCTGCAAAAAAAGCAGAGCGTTGTTTTCGTTATGAACTTGGCTTAAGCGATTCAAGCTATGTTCAGTTTGGATATTGGGATAGCATGAAGAAAGGTTTACAAAGCGGCGAATCATTGATGTATAATTTGAAGCAAATGGAAATGGCTTTTTATGAAAAGAATAAAAGAGAATATGAATTAACCAAGCACATTTCGCTTGCGCAATTAGATGCTGTTGCTTTATTGAAATTAAAAGAAACCGGGCAATGCTTTATAAATCTTCCCGAAGAATTATTTGACATGGATTATCCGGGCCATTATTTCCGCCGGATAAAATCTATAAGCTTATCTATCCCATGTGTTGCCGGACCTTTCACAACAATAGGATGCACACTTACGCTTATGAATAATTCATTGCGCATTGATTCAACAAGTGTGGGCGAGGCAAAAAAATATCCGCGAAAATCAGTGAATGGAATCCCTGCAGATGATCCGCGTTTCCGCGATAGCGCCGGTACATCGCAATCTATTGTGTTAAGCCACGGACAAACAGATAGCGGGTTGTTTGAATTAAATTTTCGCGATGAACGTTACCTTCCATTTGAAGGCTCCGGTGCAATAAGCAGTTGGCATTTACAATTTCCTTTTGTCAATACAAAAGATAAATCAGGAACAAAGGTCAATACATTGTTGCAGCAATTTGATTACAACACAATAACCGATGTAATAATGCAGGTAAAATATACTGCACGTGAAGGCGGCGATGCATTGAAATTAAATGCATCTGATAATTTGAATAATAAAATTAACCAGATGCTGGTATCGCTGAAAGATAAAGGGCTTGCACGGATATTTAGTGCCAGGCATGAATTTCCAAATGAGTGGTACCAATTTTTAAATCCGGTATTGAACACTGATGACCAGGTACTGAATACCAATTTATCGAAAGAACGTTTACCATTTTTTGTACAGGAAAGTACAATAAAAGTTAGTGCGATTGAGCTGGCCGCAGATAGTTCGTTAGTAAAAATTCCCGGATTAACGCTTACTCCTGCGCCATCGCCAAATGCGCCACAGGACTTAACTGCAGATGGAATTTATGGAACTTTGTTACATAAGTCAATGAATTATTTATCAGGTAACCAACTGCCGGTTGCGTGGAAAATTACAAATCCTGTTGCGAATGCAAGATTAACGGCTAACCAGGTAAAAGACATTTTTATAATTGTTCACTATAATGTTTCATAAATGAAACTAACGATTAGGGATACACGATTATCTAAGTTGATTAATGCCTGCTTATTTTTTTAGATCCGGATGTTTAAAAAACTTATATAATAAGTACATGAAAATTAAAATGATTGATGCAATGCCTGAAGCTTTAAGCCACGGAAATGCAGTCTCAGCTTTTATGACATCAACCTTGCCTGTTAAAATAGAGGCAGCCCAGAAGTAAGGCAATTTTTTTTCTTCAGAAGAACTGTTATCAATAAACTCAAGCTTCGCTTTTTGCAATGCAACATCCGTTGGTAAGCCTTTGGATAAATATTTATAAAAAAGTTCTGTGATTGTATATGTGGACAAATTATCAACCGACCATAAATTGCTGATTGCAGCAGGTACTCCCAGTGAAGCAAAAGCCCTGTTGAAGCTGAATACACCTTCGCCTTCATAAAGTTTTCCATTAGCAGTTTCACAGGCAGATAACACCACTAACTGGGTTACAGGTTTGCGGTCAGGAATAAGGCTGGATAGATACAATGCGGAATCTGAAAAATAAATTACAGGATCGTTATTATTGCTCGTTTCTGATGCATGAGTGTAAAGTTGAATAATGCTGCAGGTGGGGAAATTTTGGAGAAAGTTATTCAGGGTTGCATGTTCATAGGTGTAGGTTTTTGTATTTTTAAAATAGCTGTTTATAATTTTTAAAGATTTATCGCTGCCTGAAAGCTCTGCTAAATTTTGCTGGCTGTTATATTGTACTGGCGCTATACCTAAAATACTGTTATGGCCACTTGTATTGTAAGCAAATTGGTTAGTTAAATATTTCGCTGAATACGTATAGCTAATTGCATAATGCTTCAGCAGGTAGTCAGGCTGCTCAACACTTTCATTCATTACAAGCGCTTCGAATGGAAAGCCTTTTCCATCGGGTGAGATTATGATATAGTTGCCTGGAAGAATACTTTGAAATAATAATTTATATAAATGATGTGATGTATTTATAAAGTCTTTGAAATGTTTATTAAGTATATAACGGTTGCCGATAGACGAAATAAAAGAATTAGTCAGGCTGTCGTATAATTGCTTGTTGATTTTGGTTAGAGACTGGTTTTTTCTGGTTATAGTTAGAACATACGCTGCACTGTCTCCTGAGAAGATTTCTAATAAGATTTTTGAATCATTCAGTATATTTTTTCTTAACTGAGTAATAGTGATGAAAGAAGTATCGGAATTGTTTTGATAAGAATTAGAGTTTTGATCATTGATTTTTTTAATAAGTTCTTCTGCCGCTGTCACACTCATAAAAAGCTCTTTTTGAATTTTGAAGTAGTTATTGGATGAAGTATCAGCATTTTGCAAATCTTTTCTCAACTGTATTATGTTTAGTTTCAACTGAGCTTGTTTCATAAGGTCAGGCTCATTCATTTTTCGTTCCAGCGCTATTTGATTATTTAACAATACACTCCTGTTTTTTTCAAAGAAATAAAAAGCCTTCTCAATGTTTTTGCTAGCATAACAAGCCTCTATAGCCTGTTCATACAAGCGTTTATTATTTTTCTTCCAGAATAATTTAGATTGTATATCCGCCTGAGAAATTTTTAATTTATCAAAAAAGCGGTCTGTAGTTTCATAGATGTGAAGCGATTCGTTTAGATATTTTTGGTTTCCGCTAATTTCATATTCATTTAAGAATGCAGACGCTTTATCAAGCAGCATATTTGTTACATATTCTGTCATCTTCCCATTAAGAAATGCATCATCGTCTTTTAAAAGATCGACTTCAGTAAATCCCTTATGCAGCCGAACGTAAGATTTTTTAAAAAAATAAAATGCTGAATCATAATTACCTGCCTGAGCATATATATTAGCAATATTATCCAGTATATTCAGCGCCTCATTATCATCGGAATATGCCAGAGCTTTGTTATAATAAAAGCGAGCGGTTTTATTTTGGTATAAACAGCTTGAATAAATAAATCCTATATTATTTAAGGCTTCTACGCAGCCTTCATTGTTTGAAATTTTTTTGTGATAGGCAAAGGATTTTTTAAAACATATGATTGCGTCATTAAATTTTTTTTTATCTCTCAGTATAGTGGCATACAATCCATATAAAGTGCCTAAAGTATTTATATTCTTGTAGGATTCTGCAATATGTATTTTGGCTTCAAGTGATTTTATTCCATCGTCTGCTTTGTTTAAAAGAATTAATGAATTTATTTTCCAGACAAAGTATTCGAATAAATTTCCTTCCTGGTTATTTAAAGCGTTTCGATTTTTTGAGATTATATTTTCGCCCAATTCAGAATAACTAATGCATTTATAGTAATCACCTGCGCTAAAAAGCATAGGAAGTATGAATCGTATTGCTTCAAGTGCATATTCGTAATTTGCGTTAAGTCTTATTGCGTAGGAAATACAACTATCACAGGCCATTATTTTTTTTGATTCCAATTTCAGTGAATCATACATAATGTATAAATTCCAATAGCTTTTAATTGCCATCGCGGCATTCATCGCCGGGTTGTTTTTTTGTTGATCAATAAGCGCTATTGATTTTTGTGTGAATTGCACGGCGCCAAAAAAATCATTCTTTGTTGTGTAAAGCCACCCGATCCTTTGCAATAAAAACGCATGAACTGAATCGTTGCGATAGCTGCATTTTGCAATATTATTTTGGTAAGCTAATAATTCTGCAAGTTGATTTTCCGGAGACACGGTGGATGAATCACGAAGAAAAATAATTCTGTTCCATAACCAGGATTTATCGGGACATTGGCCATGTAGCGATAAAAAAAATAACAACGCCGATATTGATATAAAAATATATTTCATTTACGGCCAAGTAGGATCATATTCAATATACTTTCCCAGCACTGTTACCTGTGGAGAAGTATTAATCTTTATAAGACTGTTCCAAAAGGCAGAGGGCGTAGTTGCAGATTGCAACATTGCTTCCATTTTAAGGCCGCTTGCCACAGGTGTTGCAAAAGATGAGCCTTCAAAATAGCTAGGATTGTGGCCCAGGAAAGCAACTTTAATTGCGCAACAATTTGTCCGGTCAAATATTCCGAGAGTCACAAATTGGTGAGAAAAATTTTGATAGAAGCATTGCCTTCCTGCACTGCTTAATTGAGTAATAGCGGTAAGATTAGTAAACTGAGTACTAAAACACGCAGGGTAAAATAATCTTTTAGCAGTGAGTTCATTATTATTAAAATGATTATTGCAAAGGTTTACAGAACTATGCTGATTTGGCATATTCCCTGCTGCTGCGAATACGTCAATAGAACGATTTGGTGATGAACATAAACTAAGATAATGTTCTAATATAGGATCGGGTTGCCCATAATATCCAAGGCTCAAGTTAATAATGTCTGCTTCTTTTTGTATAGCATAACTTAATGCACAGCTAACTGAAAATATAGTTCCTTTATTCTTATTGTCCAAGGCTTTTAATATCATAAGTTTTGGATAAGTACCTGCATTTTCCATTGCTTTAATAACTGTTGCTGTTACTGCACTTCCATGCCTTTGCCTTGTTCCATCTCTAAGATCCGCCTGGTTTTGAAATGGCAGAAAATTAAAAAGTGTAGAAGGCATATTATCTCTCCAAATAAGTTTTTTAATATTTGGAGAAAATAATAGCGTATCAATTCCTGAGTCGATAATCGCTAACTTTTTCGTTTTATTAATTGTAATATTTTTTACTGGAACAGTATCTCTTTGGTATTGATTAAATTCTATTATACCACTATCTGGTTCAGAAATATTTATGTTGTCTACGAAGCTTGCTATATTTTCTCCGCTACCTGGAATTGTGGGCCTGCCTGTTGGAGGCTTTGAAACAGATCCGCCAGATCCATCAACGGAAGAAAATCCCATATTGTATAATAACGAATCGCACGGGCACCATATAACAGGAAAAAATTTTGGTCTATAATCTTTTCCGGTAGTTTTATAATAATCAACATAAGAGTTTTTTACAGCATCCTGTATTTTAGTAATTATTTTTTCGCGGGCAGTTTTATCAGTGCCCTGCTTAAATAAAATATTCCAACTCACCTGGGGCGTATCACTTTCATAAGATATTGGCGGTTCTATATATAAAGCATTACTATTTTTTTTTCTTTGGCAAGAAGCAAAAATTATCATATTGACGATAAAAATTAAAAATAATAAAGAAACAGGCAGATGTATTTTTATGCCTTTATTTTTCAGCTTCATAAAATTTATGTTTAGAATTTAAAGATTGATTATTCTAATTTTTTCAACCATTCCTGCGCTTCATTTTTCCCTTCCAGGTTTTCATTTTTCACTTCTTCCAACAATACTTTTGCTGCATCTTTGTCGCCAGCTTTATTTCTTTCAAGCAGTGTAATCGCCTTATAAAATTTACCAGGGTTGCTTCGCAAATCCTCTTTTTCGAGCATGGAAAAATATTCCAATGCTTTGTCGTAATTTTTAAGGCGCAGGCAAATAATACCTGCATACTTTTTCGCTTCATCATTTTCGGGATCATTGTGTGCAAGTGTTTCAAACATCGTTAATGCTTCAGAAAGATTATTGTTATTAAACAAGCTTAAACCCTTTTGAAGGCTGTCCTGCGTGGCGCTCATAGTTACTTCAAGAGTTGTAAAGTTTTGCTGAATATATTTATCAGCTAACTGCTGCGGTGTATTTCTGTTGACGGATACAAACCAGGTAACAAGAATAATTGCAATAAGAATACTTGCTGCCGCCATATATTTCCAAACGCTTTTTACACGCGGTGCCATGGAAATTACTTTTCCCTGTTCGTACAGTTCTCTGAATCTTTCTTTCTTTTCTTCGTGTAGGCGTTCCTGTAATACATTGTTTGCGGATATATAAAAAGCAACTTCTTCCGCAAATGATTCATCTTCCATGATCTTTCTCTCAAATTGATCCTTTTGATTGGAATCAATATTCCCTTTGAAAAAATTTTCGATATATTCTGTATTATCCATTTTGCGTGTGCGTGGTTTTATATAATTTTCTTAGTTTCTCAATGCATCTCAGCCGGCTTGTTTTTACAACATCATCAGATTTGTAATCCATTGAAGTTGCTATTTCTTTATCAGTATATCCATCTGCATACAGGCTTAACAACTGTTTACAGTTTTCACCAATTTCATTCAGCCTCACTTTCAAAAGCTCTGTATCATTTTTTTCAATCAATTTCTGAATAACAGTTTTTGCAGGATCGGAGATCATTGTGAGCATATCAGGAATTGAAACTGTTTGATGAACGCTGCTCTTATTGGTCGTTTTTTTCCGTATAAGGTCAACACATTTATTATTAAATATTTTATAGAGGTAAGTCTTTAGAGAAGATCGTTGTTCAAACTTGCCTGTTGTTATATTTTGTATCGCCTGTAAAACCGTATCTGAATATGCGTTGAAAGCTTCCTCCTGGTCAATTGAAAATTTATTTACAGCTTCTCTTATAAAATAAGAATGCGTGTTGAATAATTGTTCTTCAGCTTTTCTTTTTCCCATCACACTTTCCTTAAGGTTCCGAATCATTTCATCATCATTAGAAATTACGTTTGGAAAGCCTGGCATATATTATATAGTGTATCCTATTAAGATAATACAATTCTATACAATTTAAAATCTTTCGTTTCTTTTTTTTCATGTATTAGATAGATCGTTTCAGAATATTTTGCTTGTGATCCTCGATTCTGAGATTAAGTAATTGATGGCTAAAATTTATGATTGCGTGGATAGGATAAAAAAACTATTTTTTTTGTTTCCCTGCCTGATAGATCTGCGACAAATCATGCAACAACAATCAATTTATTAAAAACAATTAAACAAAAAAAAATGAAAAATTTTCTTTCCGCCATCACAGTAATAGCTATTTCTGTACTGGCAGCAAATAATGTTACGGCTCAGGATACAAATAATGTAACCGCACTTCAACAATCAGGCAACACTAATTCCACCAGGTCAATGGTAACCGATGCTAAGCCTGATGGTACCATTATAGTAAATGCAAAAGCTTTAAAAAATTTTAAAAAGTCTTTTAAAAATGCTTCTGATATAAAATGGGTAAAAAATCAGTATGGTTTTACTGCCCGGTTCACTTTGAATGATATCAGCAATGTTATTTACTATGACAAGAACGGAAACTGGCAAGCTTCTCTAAAAACTTATAATGAAGATAAATTTAATAGGAAGTTGAGAGCAATTGTAAAGAGTAAATATTTCGATTATAAGATAACCCAGGTGCAGGAAATTGAAAATACTGACACAAACGGTATTCCTACTTACATCATTCATATTGAAGATGAAAAGAGTTTCATGCTGGTAAGAGTTAGTGATGGAAACATGGACGTTTATGAAAAATATAATAGAAGCTGAGTACTGACAACATTCAAATTTGCACAAGCCATCTTAATAAAAGGTGGCTTTTTTCATTTTCGTGTGCCAGTCTTAATTTTTTGTTCTAAGTTTATTTAGAAATATATCTGCATTTTTTAAATAATAACAATGTCTTTATCAAAACCTACCGCTGCAAATGAGCTAAAGCGAACACTCAGCCCTGTTATGTTATGGGGTCTTGGTGTAGGGTATGTTATTTCCGGTATGTATTTCGGATGGAACCTTGGGCTTGCAGAAGGTGGTACATTAGGTTTAGCTATTGCTACCTTTTTTATCATCATCATGTATGTTACATTTACTTTTAGCTACGCAGAATTAGCATGTGCCATACCCAAAGCGGGCGGCGCTTTTGATTATGCTAACCGGGCTCTTGGAAGCGACATGGGATTTATTTCAGGCATGGCTCAGAATATTGAATTTATTTTTGCACCTCCTGCTATCGCTTTTGCTATCGGCGCTTATTTTAATTTATTTTTCCCTCAGATTCCAATCACCGTTATTGCAATTTTCGCTTACATAATATTTACCGGTTTAAATATTTATGGAGTAAAAGCCGCAGCAATATTTGAATTAACGATTACCATTTTAGCGGTAGGGGAATTGCTTTTATTTACAGGGATTACCATTCCTCATTTTAATTATAAAAATTTACAACACAATGCATTGCCGCATGGATGGATGGGTATTTTTGCCTCAATTCCTTTTGCTATCTGGTTTTTCCTGGCCATTGAAGGAGTTGCTAATGTGGCCGAAGAAGCTATTAATCCCCAACGTACAATTTTAATTGGGTTTGGTTCTGCAATACTTACATTAGTTATTTTGTGCGTACTTACTTTTGCTTCATCAGTAGGCGTTGCAGGGTGGGAAGCAATTGTATATAAGGCCGATGGAACCAGCTCGGATTCACCGCTGCCATTGGCTTTGAGCCATATTGTTGGAAATAATCATGCTATGTATCACCTGCTAATTACTGTTGGTTTATTTGGGCTTGTTGCATCTTTTCATGGAATTATTTTGGCAGCAGGAAGATCTGTGTTTGAATTTGGAAGAGTAAAATTTGCTCCTGCTTTTATTGGGAAAATTCATCCAAAATTTCAAACACCTTCCAATGCTTTGCTCGTGAATATGGTAATAGGAATTGTTGCATTACTTACTGGTAAAACAGCGGAGATAATTACTATTTCAGTGTTTGGCGCATTGACTTTGTACATTATTTCCATGATATCTCAATTGCGGCTAAGAAAAAAAGAACCGCAATTGGAACGTCCATTCAAAGTGCCAATGTATCCTGTGTTCCCCATTACAGCATTAATAATTGCTATTATTTCTTTTGTTGCAATGACTATTTTTAATTTAGAACTGGCCATTGTTTATTTTGTGATAATGGGAATTTGTTATGCGGCTTTTAAAGTTTATAAAAGGTAAAATGAATAATTTTTGTATGAATAAAGATGACGTACTTCAATACGTAAAAGATCATCCTTCAGGAAAAGTAAAAATTGCATTTACTGATATCGATGGAATATTGCGCGGAAAATATATTTCTACGGAGAAATTTTTGTCTGTGATAGAGTCCGCGACAGGATTTTGCGATGTAATTTTTGGCTGGGATGCAAATGACGTTGCCTATGATAATGTGAGTTACACCGGTTGGCATACAGGTTATCCCGATGCCGCGGCTAAAATTGATTTATCAACTTTCAGAAAAATTCCCTGGGAGAATGATGTTCCTTTTTTCCTGGGGGAAATTGTTGCTAAAAATAAAGAGCCATCTTCTGTTTGCCCAAGGCAGTTATTAAAAAAAGTTTTAAACGATGCTAACAGTATGGGCTATCTGCCGTTTTTCTCACAGGAGTTTGAATGGTACAATTTTGCAGAGACACCACAAAGTATTTGTGATAAGGAATATAGAAATCTTACGCCCCTTACGCCAGGAATGTTTGGATATTCTATTTTGCGAAGCTCATTGCAAAATCCATACTTCAATGATCTCTTTGGGTTATTAAATAAATTTAATGTTCCTTTAGAAGGGCTTCACACTGAAACAGGGCCTGGCACTTTTGAAGCGGCCATCGCTTATTCTGAAATTGTGGAAGCTGCAGATAGAGCGGTATTATTTAAAACTGCTGTAAAAGAAATTGCATATCGGCATAATTGCATGGCCACTTTTATGGCAAAAATCAATGAAAACCTTCCTGGCTGTGGAGGCCATATTCACCAAAGTTTATGGGATATTAAAGGCGATAAAAATCTTTTTTACAGTGAGAAAGACACTATGAACATGAGTGCTTTGATGAAGAATTATATCGCCGGGCAATTGTATTGTCTTCCATTTTTACTACCGATGTTTGCCCCTGTTATTAATAGTTATAAACGCCTTGTAGAAGGAGCATGGGCGCCTACCACACTTACCTGGGGAGTTGATAACAGAACCGTTGCATTGCGGGTTCTGGCTCTCAGCAGTAAGTCGAGCAGGCTCGAAACAAGAGTTATAGGTTCAGATGTAAATCCCTACCTGGCAATGGCTGCGGCACTTGCTTCTGGCTTATATGGAATAAAAAATAAATTGAAATTAAAACAGCCGGCCACTGTTGGTAACGGCTATAGAGATTATTCAAACGGAACGCTTCCTAAAACGTTAGATGAAGCAACACAGATGATGAAACAATCGGATGTTGCAAAAGAAATTTTAGGAGAAAAATTCGTTGAACATTTTGTTCAAACAAGAGAGTGGGAGTGGAGGCAACATTTAAAATCTGTTACTGACTGGGAGTATAAAAGATATTTTGAAATCATTTAAAAAAACATTTTTCGCCAGACAAATAATAAAAGCCGCAAAGAGTTTTCCTTGCGGCTTTGCTCCTTCGTATCTTTGCATAAAAATTATTTTATAAAAATTTCTTCATGACTTTTAATTCTATTTATCAATACAATTTTCCAACAACTATTCGCTTTGGTGCTGGTGCCTGCAAAGAGCTTCCGGATTATTTAAAAAAAAATAATTTATCGAAACCGCTTATCGTTACCGATCCCAATGTTGCACAGTTGGATTTTTTTAAAGAAATTATTTCCGATCTAAAGAAGAAAAATATTTCAACTGAAGTATTTAGCGATATACATAAAAATCCTGTGCGGCCCGATGTATATAACGGCGGTGATGTTTATGATGAAACGAAACGGGATTCAATAATAGGAATTGGCGGCGGCGCAGCTTTGGATGTCGCCAGGGCAATAGTTTTGCGCATAAATCATCGCGAAGATCTTTTTAAGTATGATGATCTTATTGGCGGCGATATTTATG
>Ga0068852_100002879_pt1 | contig 11943 bp, 11 predicted proteins | sample KBSCornC22_FD_66594 | JGI IMG/M metagenome (GOLD analysis project Ga0068852, IMG submission 66594) | Corn rhizosphere microbial communities from Kellogg Biological Station, Michigan, USA - KBS Corn C2-2 | ecosystem: Host-associated > Plants > Roots > Rhizosphere > Soil ... | reverse complement strand
AGACCTCGAGAATCCCGCTGACATCATCACTTGGTCATTTGAGAAGTTCATCGAGCATCGGACGCTCAAGCATTCGCAGGAAGACAGAAGGCGAATCGCTAGAGAATAAGCATTCCGTTTCCGAAAAACTAGCTTCACTCGATGCCGAAACAATCGACTGTAGGTACCTGTTGTGCAACTAAACTGTCTAGCGAAACACATCTCATCGAAAGGTCCATATCCAGGACAGAAGGTCGTTTTCGTGATCAGGGAGCGTAAACCCAAGGTTCTCGTGATCGATGACGATGCCATAGTCGCCGACACCCTTGCCATGATTCTCAACATCAGCGGCTTCGAGGCAATCGCAGCCTACAGTGGCGAAACCGCTCTCGAGCTTGCCCGGCAGTCACCTTTCGATAATGTGGTGACCGACGTGATGATGGAACCGATGGACGAAATTCAAGCCGCGCTAGCCATTACTCAGATTCATCCCGAATGCAGGATTCTGCTCATATCCGGAAACGAGCGGACCGCAAAGCTTCTCCAGGATGCCATTGACGCGGGACACGTGTTTCCCGTCTTGGCGAAGCCCGTTCCCCCGCCCTTGATACTCGAACACCTTCGCAGTGGACGGGCTCCAGGGCCCTTCAGCCCCGACGCATTCGCCAACTAAGAGAATGCATTACTGAAGCTCTATCGCTGCAGCATGAGCATCGTTTCCGTATTGAGAGGCTCGGGGTGAAGTTCTGCGGTTCGGGCCAGTTCCCTCTCAGAGAAGCTGCCAAGAGCCCTCAAACCGCTCTCGAGGGTCATTCCTGCGGGAATCGAGATTACGCGGGCTCTTCTCTGGCCCTTCGCATCGTCCTGCCACTCCGTTGCATGCGGCATCGAGCGCTCCCGGGTCGAACAGCCAAGGATGATATCCGCCCTTTGCTGGCAGCCTTGGCCAGTAGGATGGCTCGAGCTGCGGAGCGAGATCGATTCGATGAGAGCGGAAAGTCACCGGGCTACAAGGAAGCACTTGCAAAGGGCAAACGTGCCAACCGAAGGGGCTGTCAGCGTCTGACGTGCTGCGGCCCGCGGTAGGCTAGAGCCCAACGGAATTACCGGGTCTCATGCTGCGTCACTCTCGCCCTTGCCGCATTCATCCGAGGAGCCAATTGTCCTCTGACAGTGTCTCTTTCCCCGATGGAATCAAATGAGCTCTCAATCGGCCCGAAGCTCTTCGCGTTCGGCTCGCTCGCGGGCAGCCTTGATGCTGTCGGCAAGTCCGCTGCAATCGAGTTCCTCATCCCAATAGAGATCCGCTTCGCTCTCTTGCCGAGTGGCTAGCAGAGCACGCACAGCCGCCTTGGAGTGCTCAGAACTAAGCCGCAGATTCCCAACCCCTATACTCGAGGCTGTGGCGGATAGCACAGGCTTTCTAGCGCGTTCTGCGCTGTAATTCTGCATCGGGGAACCGATGTGTGCAGTGAGTGCACCGAGCGTCATCGTTCCAGCGGGACCTCATTGTGTATTCTTGCGCATCACCGCCTAACCGGAAGTAAACCCAGTCTGTCTGCGATTCTTGATTACTTCCGGCCAGACGACGAGCATTTTGAAATCTCCCAGTGAGCTACGGGAGCGGCGCCCTGATCTCAGTCTGCAACTTTCTCGCCGACTGCAATGACCGCGTTCGTATCAACGACTTGGCGGATCTCCTTGCCACCCTTGACGATCACGAAGTGTAACGCAAGAGGAACAGGTTCCTCCGAAGAGTTGAGCACTGCCGTTCCCGTGCAGTCGGGATTCACAGAGTAGGTGCCACTACCGGGGGTCCAATCTTGGGACGCGGGTGTGAACGCGACAACAACGTGGTCCACCTGCGTGAAATTGCCGCTGCCATCGTAATGTGCCATTGCGAGGCCGCGGAGGGTGAGTCCAAGCCCAGGGGGAAGCTGGGCCCCAGGAACACCAAGTATTCCCTCAATCGTGAATCCATAATCTCCCTTCAGTGTTCTGTTCGAGCACGGTTGCGGTCCGGAGTCAGCCAAAGCCGTGGACGCCAGATCACAAACGAGAATGGCCACGGCAGCGATCGCGATCAGCTTCGAGATCAGTCTTTTTTGCATTGGGGACCTCCTTGTAGATCCAAGCGGAATATACCTTTAGGCCCGCCGGCACTCAATGCCCGGTTTGTTCTCGTTTGGTTCCACGCATGTTCCCCGCTTGAGAAAATGTTGGAGCTGAGCGTTTACCCGATGCAAGTGAAAGATGGATTGTTATACGATGGCAACTCTCCAATGCCCACATCCCCTAGCCCTCGAATCCGCTTTGGACCCTTTGAGGTTGATCCCGAATCGAGAGAGGTGCGCCGGCTGGGTTCTAAGGTCAACCTGCAGGGCCAGCCCTTTCAAGTACTCGCGCTTTTGCTGGAGCGTCCGGGTGAGATGGTGACACGGGATGAACTCTGTACGAGACTATGGCCCGCCGATACTTTTGTGGACTTCGAACGAGGATTGAACAAAGCGATCAATAAATTGCGGGCGGCGCTCGGGGACGATCCGGATAAACCCCACTTCATCGAGACCCTGCCGCAACGAGGGTATCGATTTATAGCTCCTATCGAGCGCTTTCCGGAGACTCACCCGGGACCGCTGGCGCAGATCGACTCTCTTGCTGTACTTCCGCTTGAGAACCTTTCCGCCGATTCCTCTCAGGAATTCTTCTCCGATGGTCTAACAGAAGAACTGATTTGCGCCGTTGCTAAGATCTCCTCTTTGCGCGTGATCTCCCGGACCTCTGTTGCCGCTTTCAAGGGAACCCGAAAGTCTCTTCCGCAGATAGCAAAGGAACTTGGCGTGGCAGCGGTCCTTGAAGGCACCGTTGCGCGGTCAGGCCGATCAGTCCGGGTCACGGTGCAACTTATCTTTGCCGCCAATGACAGCCACATCTGGGCGGGGAGATACGAACGCGATCTTTGCGACATTCTGCAACTTCAGGCCGAGATCGCCCAGTGCGTCGCCAGTAAGATTCACAAGCTGGTTGAGCCGATGGAGTTATTGCAGGGACAAAGGACGCCACGAGTCAAACCGCAAGCATATGAGGCCTGCCTGAGAGGAGTATTTCTTCGGGACAAATTGACCCCATTTGATCTTGACCAAGCCGTCGATTGCTTCACCCAGGCGATTCAGTTCGATCCAGCGTACGCTCGAGCATACGGAGAATTGTCGTTGACCTATTTTTATCTCGGACTCTTCGGGATGGGACCCCCTAGGGACCTGTTTCCAAAAGCCAAAGCGAATGCGATTCAGGCTCTCGAGCTGGATGAAACCGTTGCGTGCGCCCACGTCGGCCTGGCAGCCGTTCACATTTTTTACGATTGGGACTGGAGCGCAGCAGAGTTAGAGATCAAGCAGGCGATGAAACTTCGATCCGGCGATTCCGTTACACACGCCCACTACGCCGACTTTCTATCCATTCGAGGGCGTCACACGGAGGCCATTGCTGCCTTCGCCCGAGTGCTCGAGCTTGATCCGATTTCACGTGTGTACCTCGGCCACTTCGGACTGATACTTCATCGGGCGCGGGAGTATGCCCAATCGATTGAACAATGCCAGAAGGCATTGGCGATCGATCCAAATTACGCGAATGCGTTATGGTTCTTAGCCCTCTCACAGGAACAGGTCGGAGACCTTCCAGGGGCAATAGCGAGCCTCGAGATGGCTTCGAGCCTCGCGAAAGGATTGCACTTTAAGGCTCTATTGGGCAGAGCGTATGCGAAGGCTGGCAACATGAGCAGGGCGGCCGCGATTCTAGAAGAGCTGCAGAGTCTTTCCCGGCAGAGATATGTTTCGCCTTTCGACATCGCCGTCGTTCACGCCGGGCTCGGCGATCGAGACGCTACATTTGAATGCCTTGAGCATGCATATCAGCAACGGGTCTTTCGAATCATCGAACTCACGTTTCCAATGTTTGACGATCTCCGTTCGGACCGTCGATGGGCCGATCTAGTTCAGCGAGTCGGCCTGCCACCATCCATATGATTCAAGCGGGCATTTTGACCAGAGCCTCGACAAAAAACCCCGCGTTTCACTCCCAGATGGCAAGCAGCCTACCTGAACAGATACAACGGATGTAGCTTCCGCACAGCCATGCCATCAGCGTACCACCGGGCATTTTCCCCCGGACGAAATCAAGTGACGGAAATCACCGCACGGAGTAAATTAGTTGGCAATCTAACAAGTCTTCCCCCCGCGCCTTCAAAGAAGTTGGTGATGTATGTACGGCAAGCTGCGACGCCTCAAGATCCAGGAACCTCAGAGTGAGGATTTTGCTTTACGAACTGGAGCACTCGGCTCTGATAAGAGAGTTGAGAACGACACAAACCTCAAACCAGCGCCGGGCTGGAATCTACCGGCTCGCTCACGCCTTGAGTTCGAGCACACGGAACGGTCAACGACCTCGCATGGCTCACCGCTGAGGATCGCCTACAGCGTCCCGACCCAGTCAATCAGGTATCGATCGGAGATGGTACCCACACCGTGAGTTTCAGCTAAAAAGCCTAAGCTGTTTCATCGCTCCAAATTCCAGTCAATGGGCTTCGGAAACATCCGAACGCTGTCCGTCAGCGGTGGATGATGAAGGCCAAGCTTGACGGACAGCGTTGTGTGGCTGCCGCCGCATTCTCGACTGCGGTGGATGCAGCAACATGCACCAATCAGTTGGATGCGTGCACCGTGGACAGGGGGCTTCCTTCGAGTGTCTGCGTTCGGGCAGTGGACGGATCAGCATTCTGATGGGATCGGGTCTTCATTCTGTCGTGTATGCGCGTCAGAAACCTGTAGAGAGGCGGGGTCAGAATGAAAGTCCAACCAACTATGGCGGCGACGATTAGCAGCGATGTGTACAAGCGCATAGGGATCAGATCGCTTTCCGGCGCTTGTCTGGAGAGTGATCTCTCACTGTGAAATACATATCGCTCTCAACGTATTCGTGGGATTCTCCGCACTTCGGGCATCGAACCTGACCCGGGTTCCTGACTATCCCGGCAATCCTCACGTTAAGCGCGGGACCGAGATATTCAAGTCTATCTGCGATCCGCAGCCCTTACAGTTGATTATCTTGTATATGTAATCTACTGCCATTACACTATTTGGGGATGCCGGAAGAGATTTCTTCCGGCGGAGCATACAGAAGTTCAGGCTCCTTGAGCACGTTGAATTCTGTAGTCAAATGCGCTGCGAACTGTTGAATCCAACGAACCTCTTGTTAAGATCCGGCGCATGCTGAATCTGTAGGACGGCAGTCTCTAGCAGATTTCGGAGACGGACCGAGGGCTGGGCATATCAACCAGATGCAAGCAGCTTTCCTGGGGTTTTCCCTAGTAGCCAAGAAATTACTAGGGGGCGCAATATCTGGCAAACGGCAACGATGTGCGATTCACCGGGGTTAGTCTTGTTTTCGAATCGCCAGTCCTTGTCAGGGTGCATCATGGGGGCATGATGGTCTCGAAGTGGAGCCTCAGTGCGTTCGTCGGAGATGCAGTGAGGAATGCTGTGGGAGTTCTAGCCGAGGCGGAGTGGAAAGCTGAAATGGATGACCGGCTGTGCGGCGACAAGAGCCAATCCATGACGGAACTGGACACCGAGGCCGATTTCAGCCATGAGCCATTCCTGCTCAGCGGTGTGGCAATTCACAGGCCTTGGACATCAGTTGAAAAAGAAAAATCACGACCTCAATGATTGGGCCGATTCGCCTGCATCCTCTTTGTCGTAGGCAAATATCGATCTCGTTCTCAAGGGGGAGACGCTCACCAATTCTCACTACCGGCAGCTGACAACTCGGAGATCGGCGATGGGGGAACGGAAATGGGGAAACAGCAGGCAGAACAGATTGCACGTGCGTACATGCGAATGTATGGCGAGAGTTTTCAGAGGGTAGGTAGGAGAAAAGTTGGCGTCCCTGTCAATAAGCTGGTTGAGGCACTACGCAGGATAGGCATGCACATTTTCTCATCATCCACACCTTTCGGCCGATCGGCGGGACGTTTTCGCCGCCCTAAAGAGTGATCGTGGTCGTTTCATGCGGTTTGCGATGAGCAGTGCCAGTACCAGAAACGCCAAGAAAAGTTTGTCGCGGAAGAGTAAGATCCAGAGCCACAGTGACAATCAAAGTTCCGCAGGGCGCACAGCACGGCCACGCCCTTGATTGAGATTCTCAGCCAGTCTGAAACCAACTGGGACCTTTCCCGCCTGGGCTCAGTACCAGCCATAGCTGTTTAGTTCTGTGAGATGGCCCATTTGAGCCCGGATCTTGCTGCCTAGCCTATCCGCACGAAATACAATTTCGAAGCAGGGTGGCATTGGTGTAAAAATGAATCGCTGTTGACAAAATTTCCGGGAAACTTTCAATTGAACGGTCAACGGCTCTTCCCCGCTTTCGGTCATCAGAAGCTCGAAATCAATGTAAGGAGGAGTCCCTATGCGATACGCGCGTAAGGTATTTGTCCTGCTGGTTTGCGTTGTCGGCTGGTCTTTACTGCTGTTCGGGCAAGCGACGACTTCCCTTCGCGGCCACGTCACAGACTCGAGCGGCGCGGCCATCTCAGGAGCGCATTGCGAGCTTACGCTTGCTGCGACAGGGGCGGTGAGACAAGGCAAAACGAACGAGACGGGAGAGTATCAATTTGTTCAGCTTCCGCCGGGAGAGTATGCGCTCAAGGTGAGTGAGCAGGGATTCGGAGGCGTGGAAAAGCGCGGGATGAATTTGCTGGTAGGGCAGCCGGCGACCGTGGACGTAATTCTTTCGGTCGCGAAAGTTACCCAGGATGTAGAAGTTCAAGTCAATGTCCAGCCGATGTTGAACACCACGGACGCGACGCTTGGGAACGCGTTTTCGCAGGAGCACATCGAGTCTCTGCCAATTGAGGGAAGGAATGTTCCCGACCTGTTGAGCCTGCAACCTGGCGTCACGTTTCTAGGACGTACTGATTCGAACAACGGGACAAACTCAGTTGGTAACAGTTCGAGCGACTCGCGAAGCGGGGCGGTGAATGGCGGACATAGCGATCAGTCGAACATCACGCTCGATGGCGTGGACGTAAACGACATCAATAATGGCTATGCGTTCACCAGCGTCTTGCGAGTGACACAGGATTCCATTTCCGAGTTTCGAGTCACGACGAGCAATCCGGACGCCGCAGAGGGGCGATCGTCCGGTGCGCAGGTGGGCCTGATCACCAGGAGCGGGGCAAATCACATTCACGGATCCGCGTACGAATACAACCGCAGCAGCCTCTTCGAAGCGAACTCGTTCTTCAACAAGCAGCAGCAACTGGATGAAGGAGAGGCTAACCGCCCGCCAAAGCTTATCCGCAATGTGTTTGGGGCCTCGATCGGTGGACCGGTTCTGCGGGAGCACGTCTTCTACTTCTTGAATTTCGAGGGGCGGCGCGACGCCGAAGGCGAGAGCGTGTATGCCGGAACGGTGCCTACGCCGAGCCTGCGGGCAGGGAATATCCAATATGTAAACGCCTCGGGATCGGTCACGACGCTCACGCCCGCACAGATTCAGGCAATGGATCCTCAGGGAATCGGAGTGAACCAGAATGTGCTGGCGATTTTCGCGAAGTATCCCCAGCCGAACGATCCGAGCCAAGGCGACTCGCTGAACACGCAGGGGTTTCGGTTTCCCTACAACCTGCACCGCACCTACAACACTTATACCGGTCGATTCGACTGGAACATCACAGCCAGGCAGAGCATCTTCTGGCGCGGCAACCTGCAAAACGATGATGAGCCGACGACCCCCGCGTTTCCGGGCGAGCCGCCATCAACCCGCGTGCTAACCAACAACAAAGGATTTGCCTTTGGATACACCACGATCATCACACCGAACCTGGTGAATGCCGTTCGATATGGATTCACCCGTCAAGGTGTCGATAACGCAGGGCTTTCGAATCAGCCGGAGGTGAGTTTCTCGGGCATCGCTTCGCCAGAGGCCTTCACGCGAAGCACAGGAGTGATTATCCCCCTACACAACGTTGTGGACGATCTTTCGTGGACGAAGCACGATCACAGTTTTCAATTCGGCACGAATCTGCGTTTCATCGATGACCAGCGAAGAAGCAATGCCAATTCATTGCCGGGCGGACAGATGAATGCGGGCTGGCTGGCGAATGGATCAACGGTGGCTGGCAACGGTGGAGCGTTCGATCCGGAAGCGTATGGTTATCCGGCGGTGGCGAAGAGCTTCAAGAACCGGTACAACTCCGCGCTGCTGAGCGACGTTGGGATCATCACAGAGGGAGACGCGGTTTACAACTACACGAAAGAGGGGACAGCGTTGCCCTTGGGGACGCTTCTGAAGCGCGATTATCGATGGAACGAATACGAGTTCTACGCGCAGGACTCTTGGAAGGCTCTAAAGAATCTGACGATCACGTACGGGGTTCGTTACTCGCTGCTGCAGCCTCCCACAGAGACTACCGGAACGCAGGTTGGCACCTGCAAGATATCTGGAGGCGCGTGCACGCCATTCTCGTTAACGGATTACTTTCTGGGCAGCGTGGCGCAAGCGGCACAGGGCGGCGTTGCCAACGCGGTGGGTGAGATCGGTTTCGACCTCAATGGGCGCTCGAATGGAAAGCCGGATTTCTGGAATATGGAGAAGAAGGATATCGGGCCGAGGATCGCGTTCGCATATTCCCCGAACGCGAGAGAAGGTTTTCTGAATAAACTGCTGGGCGGTGGAAAGAGCAGCATCCGGGCCGGATACTCGCTGGTATTCGATCATTTTGGCGCAGCCACGGTGAACACTTTTGACACGACCGGATCTTTCGGGCTATCTTCGCAGATCTCCAACGTGCCCGGATCGGTAGAGGTCGGAACGGCGCCACGGTTTACGGATCTGACGACGATTCCTGCCGAGGTGATACCTGCGGCACCTCCGGGCGGGTTCCCATCAGTTCCGGATTCGTCGCTGTTTGCAATCAGTTGGGGGATGGACTCGAAAATCAAAACGCCGTATTCACATCTGCTAGATTTCTCGATTGCCCGGCAATTCCATAACGGGTCGTCGATCGAAGTCGCGTATGTAGGCCGGCTGGCGCATCGGCTCCTTGCGCAGGAAGATGTAGCCATGCCGATCAACCTGAAGGCGGGAGGATCAACTTATTTTGCTGAAGCAGCTCAGATGTCAAAACTGGCACGAGTTGGCACAGATGTTAGCTCGGTGGGACCCAATCCCTATTGGGAACAGCTTTTCAGCGCACTGGACAATGTAGACCTCGGGTATGGTGCGGGACCAGCATCTGCGACGCAGAATGTCTATCAGATCTTTCAACAAAATCTGTACAACGAAACGTACGCACTCTTCTCGCTGGATCTTCCCGAATCACAGACGGGAGCGGGAATCAACCCGGATGGAGCGTATCCGTCATACCGCTTCTATCACGACCAATATTCCGCGCTGTATGCGTGGCGATCGATTGCTTATTCGAATTACCACGCCTTGCAAGTTGTCTATAGACAGCAGATCGGCGGGGGGATGTTCGCGGACCTGAACTACACGTATTCGAAGTCGATGGACATCGCATCGCAGTCGGAACGGTTGAGCACCTCAGGCGCGAACAACAATGCGCAGATCATCAATACGTGGGCACCGAACCAGCTCTATGGCGTGTCAGACTACGATGCGACGCACCAGATGAACGCGAACTATGTCTGGGATATCCCGATGGGACATGGACGACGCTTCCTGGGAGGTGGAAACCGGCTGGTCGATGCCCTCCTTGGAGGCTGGCAGACGACGGGCATCATCCGGTGGACGAGCGGGCTCCCCTTTGCGGTGAATGAGGGAGGCAACTGGCCGACTAACTGGGACATTGAAGGGTGGGCGACGCAGGTGGCCAAGATTCCGTCGCGGGCGGCAAAACGCGGGCACCTTGCGCAGCGGTTCGCTGATCCCCAGGCTGTATTTGCCACGTTTGATTACACGCTTCCGGGGGATTCGGGGACGCGGAATCCATTGCGTGGCGATGGCTACTATGACTGGGACGCAGGGTTAAACAAATCATTCGCGCTTACAGAGCATTCGCGCTTGCAGATTCGCTGGGAGACTTTCAACGTTACGAACAGTGTGAGGTTCGATTCGCACTCGATCAATTCAACGCTGGACAATGCGACAAATTTCGGCAATGCGACAGTGCTCTTGACCGATCAGCGCAAAGCTCAGTTGGCGGCTCGGTTTGAGTTTTGAACTGAGCTGCGCGGCGAAGGCGGGAACTATTGCTCGGCATGGCTACGGCCCGCTGCTTGACCCCGCTTCCTCACGAGAAGAATATCCATGAAGCAATCACTCGTTGTCGCCCTCCTGCTTTTGACTGCTGCTCTCACTGCCCAGCAAAGAGAAAGCCGCGGCAGAGCTCAACAGCGCAGGGTCGACTCTATTCGCAATGTCGAGCAACGCGGCTAGCGGTTTGAGTTCGTCAACGTTGCTGTCCACCAAAGGCCCTCATTAGTGATTCATCTTACCAAAAGCCGATCTGAGGTGAATTAGTTGTCTCGCAACGCGAGAACCGGATTGATAAGAGTCGCTCGCCGTGCCGGGAATATGCAAGCAACTGCCGAGGCCAACAGAAAGACCCCAGCAACGACAGCGAGCACAGAGGCATCCCGCAAACTGCTCTCGGTCCAGCGATGCACAGTATCACTCAGTCCAATGCTGAGCAGAATGCCAAGGAGCAGCCCGGCTCCTGTGGTGCGCGCTGTTGACGTTAGCGTGAGGAAGAGAACATTGAGCCGCGGCGCACCGAGGGCCGTACGAATTCCGAATTCGCGAGTGCGTTGCTCGACAGAGTATGCAACTACGCTGGCCAAACCGATAACTGCCAGACCTAGCCCGATGACCGAGAAGATCGAGAACAGAGCTGCAATGAAACGTTCATGTGACCAGACGAACATCGAAAGATACTCATCGAGCGAATAGACGAAGCTGACTGCCTGGTTCTGATTGAGCGCACGGATATTGGCGCTAATGGCGTGCAGCAATGTTGAGGGATTGTCGCTCGTAGTGCGAATGAGAATGCTGGTGCCCTGGCCGACCAGCATCGAGGACGGAATATATGCCTGTGGCAGTATGGGCCGGTGCAGTCCTGCATTGCGCACGTCGCCAACCACGCCGATCACCTGGAAAGGCTTCTTCAATTCGGGCGCCTGAAGTAAATTGCGCGGAACCTGCGAGAGTTGCTCGGGAAGTATTTGCTTTCCGATGGCATCGGAGCCTCGGAAGTAATGCTCCGCAAAGCTCCTGCTGACCACTGCCAGGTGCGCACCATGGAGAATTTCCTCGCGCGTCAAGATACGTCCTTCGAGAAGCGGGATACGAAGCACCGAGAAGTAATCGGGATCGATTAGATTTACTCCAGTCGTGCGACTTTGGTCCGGAGCGCCTCCCACAATCTGCACCGGCTGCACCCAGTTGCCGTCCGGCGGAATTCCTACGGCGGATATTGACGCTGCGGTTACTCCGGTGGTGGATTTGATCCTCTCAATCACAGCGTCGAAGTAGTTCACCCGTTCTTGCCATCCCGGGAAGGCTCTTTCTGGCAGATTCACTCTTAGCGTGAGGACCTGATGCGGATCGAATCCAAGTTTGGCGGCGTACGCCTGGACGAAGTTTCGCATGGCGGCACCGGCGCCGGATAGCATTAGAACCGTGAGCGCAGTCTGTCCGACGATGAGCGCCGATCGGGTCCGAGCGCTATGAGATGTCGTGCTGCGCGATCCCGCCGATTGCATAATATAGCTGATCCGAGGATTGGAGAATTGCAGAGCTGGAGAAAGGCCAGCGAGGATTCCAATCGCAATCGAAACAGCCACGCTGAAGAGAAGAACCGGTGTATTCAGCGTTATTACGACTTCGTGGGGAATAGAGTACTCCGGAATCAATCCGGTGATCAGGCGAATCGCCACATGGGCAAAA
>Ga0068852_100002874_pt1 | contig 11946 bp, 12 predicted proteins | sample KBSCornC22_FD_66594 | JGI IMG/M metagenome (GOLD analysis project Ga0068852, IMG submission 66594) | Corn rhizosphere microbial communities from Kellogg Biological Station, Michigan, USA - KBS Corn C2-2 | ecosystem: Host-associated > Plants > Roots > Rhizosphere > Soil ... | reverse complement strand
CCGCCCCTAGGAAGCCCAGGGCGTCGCCATTCGCATCTTCGCGAAGTGCTTGTTCTCTTACTTGAGGATCAGCAATCTCATTCGGACTATGAACAACTTCAACAGCAGGAGCATTTGTCCAGCTTGCCATTTGATTGTTGACATGATCTTCGACAGCTTGTCGGTTAGCTTCGGCATGTTGCTGCTCCGCATGTTGATTGTACTGTTCACTGTAGTTAAAAGGACCGCCGCCTTGATCCCTGGGGTTGGCCACGGGGCGGGGTGTACCATGGAAGTCTGGATTGTCTCGTTGTTCAACAAACCTATTGACAGACTGCCAAGACGGTTGAGGACCTTGACGACCCTTGAAGAAGCCCTTGATATCATCGACACTACCCGTCTGCAGCAGTTGTTGATACTGTGCATGATCTGCCGCATTCATAGCGACATGATCTTGGGTCAAAGGTTGGATGGTAGATGTACGAGGATCAGCCTGGGGCGTAGTGTCTATACCACGATTAGCGAATAGACCACGGACGAACGGAGCAGCCTCGATGGCACCGTGCATACCGGCACCGAAGACACCACCCATCGCTGCAGACTCAAGGTTTTGCTTGACATCAAAGTCACGCTTCTGACCTTCAATCATATCCATGCCTTGGGCAGCAGCATCGCTGACAGCACCAATAGCAGCATTAGACGCACCAGCAGTAGCTATGCGCGCAGCTACGCTGTTCCCGACAGACATACCAGGAAGCAGGAAGTATTGAGGATTAGTAGCGATACCAGTAGCAGCACCACTGACCTGTTGACCAAAGCGTGCAGCCCGCTGACCTATGGATGCATTAGGTCCATAGCTGCCAACAGTGTTCTGTTGCATCTGCTGCTGGCCTTGTTGTCTAGCCGCAGTGATAGCGTCATTGTACCGTTGATGGAAGCTAGCATCGCTTTCACCCGGTTGACGACCGACATTCAGTGCCTCCATCACCGCTCGCGTAGGTTCAGCAAATAGGCCTGAGGCTACATTACTCTGCCATGCCCCTTGGAGGTACTGTACAGGCTTACTAAATGCAGCTCCCATGATCCCAGACTCAAGAGCATTAGGATCATGCTGAGGGTGGTTGGGGTTAGTTAGATCGCCAATCGTCTGGCCCAACATTCCAAGGCCAGTAGCTCCAGGAGCACGGGGAGCGGGAGTACCATTTATGGGCGTGGCCGACGACGGATCGAAGCCGCCGCCACTCACAGGACGAGCAGAGTTAGGATCAAACTGAACAGGTGCTGCTCCTTTAGGCCTCCACCCAACATGCAGGTGGTTGCCTTCATCCAGCGCCTCAGTTTCAGGTAGACCCATAGACCTCAGTTGTTGAAACACTCGACTACCCGGCACACCTGGGACCTGGAAGTCCATAGCCTGATCGGTCGTATGCATGGAGTTGGGGACACCATGAACTGCAGCATTATGCGCAGGACTTCTACCGCCACTAGTGAACACAGCATTAGGGTACACGCTCCTGACCGCCCCGAAGTAAGCCTCGGGCGTCATAGAGTTATCGAATACAGGCTGAGCCGAACCGGGATCGAAGTCAGGCATTTAGTGTATGATTACCCATTGTCCATTTTGATAGCGGGCTTTATTGCCATGTGCATCTTGATAGACTTGACCATTCTGGAAACGCGAATTACCGCCGCCACCAAGACTACGGCCAAGGATATCTCCAGCGGCCGCACCAGGATCAGCAGAAGTTCCGCCACCAGCGCCGGGAAGTCCGCGACGACCACGACCACCGGTCTGGGTCAAGTGAGCCCAAGCAGCCTGCTCGGCAGGGGTCAGTGCTTCACCTCGATCTTGTTTGTCTATCAGTGCTTGTCGTTGCTGGGCATCAGAGGGTCGTCCTGCTGAAATACCCGCTGCCCTCTCTCTAGAACCAGCACCAATATTAGCAGCTCCAATAGTAGCCCCAGCGCGGACATCGGTATTCCTCTCGGATGTCTGACGACTAGCAGCTCTATCAGCAGAAGATTGAACATTGTTAGCTGTCATACCCGTAGTTGCCGTAGCGCCAGGAGTCCAGTCTTGAGGATCAACTAGACCAAAATCAGATGCGTGGTAATCTGGGCCGATGCGTTGAGCGATAGATTCAGCTCGCTGGTACGCAGAAGCATAAGAGGCTGGATCATGAGCACCAGCAACCATTCCGCCTATGTACGGAGTCATACGCGCCAGAGCAGAGTCATGACGGGTCTGGACCATCTGATTACGATAGTCCTGATTGTACTCCATGTACTGCCGACGTAGAGCAGCTTGTTCTGCTTGTTGCTGAAGTTTATCGGCCATCTCAACGGAGCCAGGAGCACCCGTAGCAGCCACACGTTGAACTGCAGCAGCGACAGAAGCCGGATCGTTGATATCCATCCCCGCCATTGCAGCACCGATCTCTTGCTGCTCCATACGCGGACGGTACTGAGCCGGACGGTTAGACCCAACAAGGAATGCGTCCCCGAGAGCCCCAAGGACGTTACGCAAAGTACCGTGCTGAAGATTCTGAGGGAGTAGGCCGTACACACCTTGATTAGCCGAACCGCCACGAGTATGCTCACCAGCAACCGCTTGATTCACTGCGTCATTCGACTGGCTATTGTTATAGTCAAACGGTGGAGGCGAACCATCCTGCCCAGGCGGACCGGGCGGAGGAGTGGGCTGAGGGATATTAGGTGGCGGCATGAGTTGCTGCGTCATTGGCGCTTGGCGCACTATAGGTGCAGGTTGGGTGGGTTGAGGCCTAGCCGTTACAGACACAGGATCAACAGACGCTTGTGCCGGAGGAGGCATGGGCGCTTGCGGTGCGATATTCGCCTGAGTCTGCGGATGGATGAGAGATTGCAGAAGGTCAATCAGCATGATTACTTCGCCAGCAGAGAGCCAATGAAACCGCCAACACCACCGTTATTGCTCGACTGTGTCCCAGAGCTTTGGGAGATATTACCAGCCGAACTGAGAACACCAGCACCTTGAACACCCGAATTGACGAGGTTCTGTAGCGGGTTGAGGTAGTTCTGGTATTGCGTATTAGCGTAGTTTTGGCCGTACGTATTAAGGGCCTTTAGGGTAGACCCAGAGTTCAGTAGGCCTTGCGTGGCTGCGTTACCCGTAATGGATTGCATACCCTGGTCAAGTCCGAACTTATAGCCGGTGCTATTCTTCCAGGTATCAAATCCCGAGTTCTGAGCTTGACTACCATTAAGACCAAGCATGTTAGCGATCTGACTACCAGCTTGACCACCCGTACCAATGGTCGAGCTTAGGTCTTTCTGCAGAGTCGGGAAAGCTTGGTTGTACGAATTGGACTGTGTAGTCCCCTTTGAACCACCGAAGATATCACTCATTGTTGAATTCTTTCTTAGTTAGGATGAACAATTCGTATTCTTTCCCCGCTATCTCTTCTTTACCGTAAGAGGTGAAGCCAAGTTGACGAGTAATCCATCTAGCAGCTCGGTGGTCTTTAGGAACAAGTCCCATCAAGATACTAATATTATAGCATGAATTAAAGAGTTCGTCAAGGAAATCCCGACCTGCTGTGATCGCCTCTCTTCCACGAGACTTGAAGAAGTAGTGACCAGAATAAATCTTCTGAGTCGGAAATCCGTATTCGAATAGAGCTAGATCACCGCGATCATTCTCAAGAACTATATTAGCTGGATTAGCCAGCCATTCAGCAGCGTCGACTTTCCCTTGTTCTTTTAGGAGACCGTCGAACGCTGCTTGAACTTTAACTTTGTCCCAGATTCTCAGGAGACCAGTCCTTAATCTTCGGATTGCAGGAACAGACATGACCACGACTATGGCTACAACCGTCTTCGTGCTCTAGGTCATGTCCCATACTATCGAGGGCTTGTAGAATAACTAAGCGGTGTGGGTGACCATCGTCAATCGGAACAGTACCATCTGCACGAATGACAATTCCAAGTTGTTGCATTAATCGCTTCCTGAGCCATCTGGGAAGGTGATAAGAAAGCTAGTAATGGCAATCGTATCACCGGTTGTGATAGAAGTAGTGTTAAGGATCATATCCGCTGAACTGGTCCCACAGGTACCCTGAGCGATAACAGTACCGCCACCATTGCTGCTGGAGACACTAAAGTAACCGGCAGTACCGGTAGCTGCAGCACTAGTGTCAGAGGTGATGGCATTAGCCGTAGCGGTCATGATACCAGTACTGATACCATCCACACTAGCACTGAAAGCCGTAGCACCGAATTGAGGGGCTGCTAGCTTAGTACCAGTACGACTTGCACCACAGTTGGCGGGGATCGATCCGGTGTAGATATTGATAAAGTACGAGTTAAAGTTACCCGTTAGGTTGTCTAGCATCGCCTTGGCCCTTGCGGGGCTGATCATAGGACTAGCAGCCATGGTAGTTCTCCATTAGTTAAATGTCGCAAACTGTCTGAGTGGACTAAAAGCTTCCAGATCAAACGTATGACTTGAGATCGAAATCCCGTTGAGGTTCATAGTCACAGCAGCTTTAACGTGAATACGGGCTGCTATCGAACTGAAGGACACCTTCGATAGGGCTAGGGTTGTCTGACCAGTTTCTACAGGCGTTGCACCAGCAGCGAATGACACCTTAGATAATGCCATAGAAGCAGAGCCGGTGATTGTAGATGCAGTCGGTTGCTTGAGTTCAACGCACATACCCCAACCAGAGGTACCGTTGTTGCCACCAAATGTGAACTGCGTAGAAGTACCGGCAGTAGTGATCGTCTTACTAATACCAAGACAACCATCGACACTACCGTATGCATTAGTTCCTAAACTACCACCAGTTTGGTTGTAGATACTATCCTGAGTGACACCGCTCGTGCTGCAGAAGGCGTGGTCTTGTGCACCAGCCTCGGTACAACCTAGGCAAAGAACTGGAGCGTTATTATTCGCAGTATTGAATGCTTCGGTGCTCCACGGAGGATTACCGCCAATGATTGCAAATGCAGTTGGGTAGTGTACACCTGCAACATCTGCAGCAAACGTTCCACTGACACCACTAATCTCCCAAGCTGCTGTTAGCCAAGCACCATGACTAGTCGTATCGATCGTGATTGACGTTGACTCTCCACTAGCATATCTGTAGTAGACAGTTCCCCACCAGTGGTCGAAGAAGTTAGAACCGGTTGCTACAGACCAACCAGAGGCCGGGGCGGGCGGAGTATTAGGAGCATCACCATAGACCATAGCAAGGACAATCATCAGATTGCCGTTCGTAGGCGTACTACCCCATACTATATTAGGAGTAGAGTTACCGCCTGTCGTGTTGGTCTTAGCTGTTCCTTGGACTATAGCTAGTGCCATTAACCCTTGACTCCAGTCACCATGCCTGTGATATTAGACAAGGTAGCATCTTGAGGCGATGGACCCCATAGAGAGACGGGGTTACCTGCGATGATAGTAATGGGTGCAGTCCATGCCAGAGTTCCAGTAGTAGCTCCAGCGCCGAACGTTATCGTCCCGATGTCTACCCACCCGAACCCTACTTGATGTCTTAAACTGAATACTGCACTAGCAGCAGCCGGCAGCAGAGATACAATCTCATAGGGCTGACCATTCTCAAAATGTATATCAACTGTCCAGACGCCAGCGCCTAGTTGTTCGTCCGCTTCGGGCCTACCACCTACGTTGAAGCTAAATCCGATCTTCAGTATATCATCGATCGGGGTAAACTTTAGTCCAGTTTCATCATGCTTTACCTGGACTAGATCATCTGCTCCACCAGTATAAGTGTTAGGCACATCCTCTAATTGGATGAATTTGAATACGCCGATACGAATCCAAGTACCGCCACTACCGACATACAGGACAGCGGGATCAGCAGAGATATCGACGTATTCAGTCCCATCATCTGGGGCAGGCGTAGCAGGAGGAGGACCAGAGCCGAGTGTGACGGCCCCAATGAGGTTGTTGTTGGACCTCTGGGTATTCCATCGTCTCTGGAACTCGGGGGATGGCCGACCATTCTTATCAACGATTGAGACGTTGAATTGAAGTGGTCCGAGGTCCTTTACTTTCGTCACGCCTTCTGTCCATCCTGTTCTTGACCACTATCAGCACCAGTGCCCCTCGTCAACACAACATCAGCACCATCAAGGCGAATGGGTCCACTGAAGTCTGTAAGACGAAACACACGACCGGGAGCGGCAAAGCTACCGAGAGCATTCCAGATAAGCATCTGGCTGCTAACATCTGTTAGTGGGATATCATACTCTTCAGACCAAGTAACACCATTGTCATCACTGAAGGCTAGACTAATAGCTTGGTCTACAGCAGAGTCCAGACCAACCGAGGCGGTCAGACTGAAGTTAGCCACACCGATAACTGCACGAGTACGCGTAGCGATACCGCCAGTAACCTTGTGTTCAACTTCCCGCCAAGCTTCGTCGAATGGTTGGTTCGGGTCTAACTCATAGAGATACGTATAGATGGCATCACCACCAATCACTCGAAGACCCCACATAACACCGTGAGTAAAGTTAATGCCAGGAAACCCTTGGGTTTGCAATTGGCACCACTCATGCGTGGTTGTGTCGTAAGCCCAGTCGCCTTCAGGACCGAGTGGCAGTACGTAGAACCTATGACCATCGAGCACAAAGGTCCAAGATGCTTGCTTCTGAAGACTGGGGTTACCAGTGCCATAAGCGATCATCATTGCTGCTTGTGAGATATTAGTGGTCACATTGTGTCCTTGCGCAACAGCCGCGATAATCGCCTCTTGCTTGCTCAGAGCAAACTTAGTCTGAGGCGGTCCATAGGCTGCCAGTTCAACGAGCTGGGAGGTTCTCGGAGTGCTGACAGCCTCGGTGGACGCTAGGATGGCCGCCTGAGATGTTGGTGTACGAACGGCGGAAGTCATCCATTAGGTGTCCCGATTGATTTGGAAAGCCCCGTTGCGAATGGTAGTAGGTGAGATGGGGCCACTAGTGTCTGGATCAAGTTCATGCACATCATTGTAGTAGCTAGAACTGATCGTTAGATTATGAGTCGTGCTGGTGCTCACACCGCCAAGAGGGCCAACGAAAGCACTGTTGATAGACCCAAGACCAGCATCAGACTTTGAAGCCCGAACCGTTAGCTGAATTGCACTAACAAGCGTAGTAGTAGGCGGAAGACCTTGGACCTTAAAGTTACTGGGACCTGGGATGTCTAGACCACCAGAGAGGGTAGTACCGCCCCAGCTACCACTTGCCAGCGTCTCAGTAGAGGCGATAGAGTTGCCACCAGTGCCGGGGATATTAGCAGTCACCTGCATCTGTCCAGCGGGCAGTTGAGTAGCAAAGACATCGAAGTTGGAGGTAGTGCTAGTACCATACTTAGTGCCAGCACCGGGGCCAGCATTGATGGCGTTATAGAGGTTCTGCAGTGTGCTCTGGATATCAGTATCGATCAGAACATCAAAGGCAGTCGAGATCGAAGTCTTGAAAGTATAGACAGCCGGAGTACTACCATCCTTGGTGCCAACAGTAACAGTGCTGGTATTGGTCGGTTTAACCGTAACAGTCAGGATGCCAGTAGCAGCAACGTATGGCGCAGAGATGAAGGTATTGTCGTCCGGTACAGCCTTACCAATCGTCGAGTATGCACCAACAGTCGGGCCATCATTAACCGTCTGTTGCACCGAACCGTTGTTAGCCGTCAGAGTACGACCAATGCCGCTCTCGTCTTGAATAACGGTGTCGAAGCCACAGAGCAGCATCACATCAGCCCACTGCGGATCACTGACACCACGGGGGAATGCAACTGACGTAGGCGTGAAGTTAGTCGTATAACGGGCAAAACCTACCGTTAGGCGGGTTTCATCGAACCAGCCTTGGAGTGAAGTACCTGCGACAATCCCAGACTCAGCTTGACCGCCGAGACCTAGGGCCGCAGTACCGGCGAAGTACGTATCACTGTCTGCGATCGGAAGACCGAATTGCTGACCATTCACGAAGAGCAGCAGATTACCGCTTGAACGAACTAGAGCGATGTGATACCACGTATCTAGATCGGGGGTCCAAGGGTAAGTGATCTTATCTACGACAGTTGAATTAGTGCCATCAGTTGAAGTGCGGAAACCAATCGATCCGCCATTCAAAGCTATTGAGCCGAGGTACAATTGATAGCTGCGTTGGTTAGCTGTGTCGTTCCACTTGCCAAGGATAACGGCCTTATTAGAGCTGCTAGGAAGCGCCTGGAAGCGATGGAAGGTCTCGATGGTGAAGTCCCCCGACCCAAGGTTCAGATTGGTCGCAGAGGCCGCGCTAACGCCAGCACTGGTGGCTGTGTTATTTAGGATACCTGTACCAATCTTCTGATAGTAGTTAGGGGTCCAGCCAGCCGTAGCCGTATCGGCGTCAACTAGCAGTGTTGCTACACGCCTATCACCGAGCCAACTGTTGTTCTCGCTGCCACCAGCATCACGGATGAACACGTCATCGCAGTAGCCTTCGGTACCACCAGTACCTTCAAGGAAACCAATCAAAGCGATAGTACCGGTGATGCTGCTATCTGAGATGCTGAGGACGGGGGTATCACCGCCAGACGGATCATCGATACGTAGCACGAAGGTATGGGCACTCGTATTGATTTCACATTCGAAGAAGTGCCAATTCTCAGCAACGATAACAGGATGAGCCGTGGTACCGATAACCGTGTTAGCGCTATTCTTCACCTGAATTTGACCGTTGGACAACACGTTCAGGTACAGGATTGCACCTGCACCATTGTCCCGGAAGATAATCGGGAAGCACTCACCAGACGATAGAATAGGAACGGAATAGCCGAAAGACACAAAGTAATGGGTGCTCGGTGTATTGAGCGCATAACGGGCACCAGACGGGCCGAAACCGTTAGCGGACAAACAATACTGACCCGTCCGAGGACCCCACGAGGGTACGGAGCAGGTGGTCTGGTTAACAAAGGCCCAGGAGCCAGCCAGCATATTTAGAGCGCTAGCAGCACCAGTTCCGTAGTGATCGAAGCCGTCCATATAAAGTGCGGTCATGGGGTCAGTCCTTGCTCCCGTCTGATCTGGTACCGAATACGTTCTTCGATCCCGTTATTGGAAATTCGAGTGACACCCCAAGAGGTGTCTGTAGTGTCGCCCGGCTGGAAGCCGATAGAATAGACACGCCCATCATCACCCACCAGGATAACGCCATCGTCGATAACGACAGGAGTTCCTTTGACTACTCCGCGCGCATACACGCGACCTTGGATGGGGGCGAAGGGAGCAGCTAGTTGACCAGTAGCGTACCAGTTTTCAGTAGACTTTTCGCCCATAATCATTACCTGATCACCCACAGCTCTCATGCTATTGATGGGGTCGGGGCTGCTTTCCTTGGATGCAAAGTTCAACGGATCGATAACTACTTCACCCGGATTGATCCAGAAGAACTTCTGGCTGTTGCCTTGAGCAACTAGGACATAACTAGACACCTGAGTAATAGAGCCGGGGGTCACGCCATCGGGCATAGTGCAGCCCTGTAGGGCTTCGATGCCGCCATTAGCCAGTGTACCAGAACCGGTAGCAGTTAGAGCAGTACCGCCAACCACAGTAAAGGTAATGCTATCACCACCAGCGCCGGGAGTCAGACTAGAAATCTTGGTGGACGTAGCGGGAACCACACCACTGTTATTGACTGCATTGACTTGGCTGTTAGCCGCAATGATGGTCGAACTGTAGTCTACGCCAGCAGTACCAGTATTCATGATAGCCAAGATTAGCTGATCTATTGGATCATCTACGGCCGTAACAGTTGTAGGATTGACTACATACGGATTACTTAGAGTTCCTGCATCAGAACCGCTGAATGAGGTGCCCCAAGTGTAATAGACACCGCCAACCTCAAACTTATCGGTGCCATTGACAATCGTGCCAGTCAAGCTCAGCGTACCGCTGGAAGCGGATGGACCACCATAGTATTGTAGTAGAATGCCATCAGAAATCCAGAGACGATTATAACCTTCCCCAGCTTGCCATGCTACTTCTGGGTAACCCGTACCACCAATCGAACCAACGATCGGAGTAACAGTCATATCTAGAGCAATCTTATAGAGTTTGCTACCACAGACAGTAAACAGACTATCATTGAATAGACCGCTAAGGGCGTAGTTGCCACGCATCGCCCCGGTACCAACAAAGTCACCTTGGTTAAAAGGATCAAGAAGTTGAGTCGTACCAGGGCGGGCGAGGACAGACGTGCCTTCCCGTAGGTTGGCGGGGTTAGCCTCTAACCAACGGTTCAGCAGTTCAACGATAGGGGCACCAGCGTAGAGACGCTCGTAGGCACCTCTACCAAGCGGTACAGCAGTCATTAGTAAGGGAACCCTGCGTTGAAGAAGGTTTCAGGATCGCCGTAGGCCCTGTTCTGTGCACCGTAGCCCCAAAAGCGATTCCAGTGGGTGAGGTACAGCAGGCCATTCTCTACTGCGGTTGTGGTGTCTGATTGCTTATAACGAGCACTGAACTTCATGGTCGCCTGATTAAGAGCCTCCACAGAAGCGGGGTGCATCACCTGTCCAAACCTGGGATTGATACGCATGGCCAACTTGATGATGAACATGTCATCAAACTCAGGGGGCCAGGGCATATCACCCGCAATGTCAAGAGGGATAACGGTGACCCAGTTACCCAGGTCCTCACGATAAATCCATTGTCGTACTTGACCAGGGGTGTTGTACGTTTGAGTAGCCGCACCCTCTATCATGCGACCATTGCCATTGATGGTAAGTGGGAAGGTATCAAAGTTATCAGCCACATCGACAATACCCATACGAGCACCATCATGGGGCCGAGGATGCAGGTTAACCATCCCCGGTCCCGTCAGGTTGCACATGATACGCGTATTGAATGGAACGAAGATGTTACCGGGTAGGCTATTAGACCACCAAGGGTAGCCCCTAGGCGAGTTGATGTTATCTTGTCCAAGTGGGAACGGCAACAGGTTCTCGCCAGCCTCATTACCCAGAACACCAGCGACGATCGTAGACAGCAAAGAGAAGCCCTCCGCCAACTGGGGTGCAGTCGGCGTAGCGCCAAGTGGGATTAGGTTTGTCTCGCGCAGAGCGCTCTGGATAATAGAGGCTACAGTGGTCATTAGACTTCTTCAGCAGGAGGAGGCGGAGGAGCTATAAATGCACCATTTTCATAGGTAAAGCCAGGACCACAAACATCTTCAGGGCCTATTACGACTAAAGAACCCGCCGTAGTGAATTCAGTTGAGCCATCCCAGAGAACAACATTAACTACATTGTTGCCAATTACTTCAGCATATCGAGCCATTACAATCCCCTATTAGAAGTACGTGACGATCCAGGCGTAACCATCACCACCATTGCCACCAGCACCGCTCGCAACACTAGTAGAGGCAAGGGCTGCACCTCCACCACCACCACAGCCTAGACCGCCAGCCCCGCCATTACCGGCAGTCGCAGTGCCATCTGTACCGCCACCACCGCCGCTAGTACCGCCGGCCATCGCCCAGGCGGGGGCAGCATCGCCAGCAGTTCCGACTGTTCCAGCGGTTGTTCCACCAGCCGCCTGAGTCTGCGTACCACTATAACCATCATAAGTGCCAGTTGATCCGGCCTGGGCGGCAGGCGATGCAACAACACCACCACCCGCTCCGCCGCCAGGGAGGCCGCCACCAGGAGTGCCTACAGTCGCTGCCGTATCGGTGCGACCACCGCCGCCCGTTCCGCCGATTGTCGAAGCTAAACCACCAGCCCCCCCAGAAGTAGCATTAGAACCAGCAGTAGACCCCACTCCTGGGCTGCCTCCTTTTGCTATAGCATAAGGACCAAAAGAAGTAGTACCACCAGCAACACCAGGGTTGCCTGCTGAGGCATTAGTGACGGCTGCCCCACCAGTACCATGCGCGCCAATAGTCACAGAGACGGTAGAGGTGAGGTCACTAGCCTGCAGCATACGATCTTCA
>Ga0068852_100002870_pt1 | contig 11950 bp, 4 predicted proteins | sample KBSCornC22_FD_66594 | JGI IMG/M metagenome (GOLD analysis project Ga0068852, IMG submission 66594) | Corn rhizosphere microbial communities from Kellogg Biological Station, Michigan, USA - KBS Corn C2-2 | ecosystem: Host-associated > Plants > Roots > Rhizosphere > Soil ... | reverse complement strand
CTCGCCGAGGTCGGCCGCGACATCTCGTCGACGCTCGACCTGCCGACGGTGATGGATCGCATCGCCCACCACGCGAAGGACCTTCTCAACGCCGACAACAGCGCGATCTTCCTGCCGCAGGCCGATGGCCGCACTTATCGCGCGATCGTCGCCATCGGCGATATTGCCGAGGTCCTGCAGAACACGACGATCGAGGCCGGTGTCGGCATCATCGGCAACCTCGTGCAGAGCGGCCGCGCAGAATTCATCAACGACACCGGCGCCGATTCGCGCGGTGTCCAGATCGCCGGCACCGACAAGTCGGAGCACGAGCGGCTGATGGTCGCGCCGCTGACGGCGAATGATGCGGTAAAGGGTGTGATGGCCGTCTGGCGCACGGCGGGGGAGCCGTTCAAGGACAGCGATCTCGCGTTTCTCGTCGGCCTGTCGCGGCAGGCGACGGTAGCGATCGAGAACGCACGACTGTTCGCCGAATCGCAGCAGCGCGCCGCCGAGCTCGACACCGTCAATACCGTTTCACAGCAATTATCGGAAAAGCTCGACGTCGCATCGCTGCTCGACCTGGTCGGCGGCGAGGTGCGGCGACTTTTCGATGCCGATATCGCGTACGTCGCGCTGCTCGAGCGCAAGGACAGCCGGATCTACTTCCCTTACCAGCACGGTGATGTCCTGGACCCGCTGCCGTATGGCGAAGGGCTTACCAGCCGGATCATCGAATCGGGGAAGCCACTGATCATCAACCGGGAGGCCGACCGGGAAGTCCTGCACCTTGGCGAGACGGTGACCGGCAAGCGCGCACGTTCATATCTCGGCGTCCCGATCCGCGTCGCCGACACGACGATCGGCGTGATCAGCGTGCAGAGCACGCGGGTCGAAAACGCGTATGGCCCGAACGACGAGCGGCTGCTCGGCACGATCGCGGCGAACGTCGGCGTTGCGCTGCAAAACGCGCGGTTGTTCCAGGAAGCGCAGGAAGCGCGTGCCGCCGCCGAAACCGCCAACGAGGCGAAGAGCTCGTTCCTCGCGACAATGAGTCACGAAATTCGCACGCCGATGAATGCCGTACTGGGCATGAGCGGACTGTTGCTCGACACGCCGCTCAACACCGAGCAGCACGACTATGTGACGACGATTCGCGATTCCGGCGATGCGCTGCTGACGATCATCAACGATATCCTCGACTTCTCGAAAATCGAAGCCGGCCGGATGGACATCGAGTCGCAGCCGTTCGACGTCCGCGAATGCGTCGAATCGGCGCTCGATCTCGTCAGCGCGCGCGCCGCCGAAAAGCACCTCGACATCGCGTACCTGTTCGACGGCGACGTACCTGCCGCGATCAATGGCGACGTGACGCGACTGCGGCAGGTGTTGCTGAATCTCTTGTCGAACGCCGTGAAGTTCACCGAACATGGCGAGGTCGTGCTGAACGTCAGCAGCCGCGCAACATCGAACAACGACGTCGAGTTGACGTTTGCCGTCCGCGATACCGGCATCGGCATCAATGCGGACGCGATGAGCCGGTTGTTTCAGTCGTTCTCGCAAGCGGATTCATCGACGACGCGCAAGTATGGCGGCACGGGCCTCGGACTTGCGATCAGCAAGCGACTTGCGGAGCTGATGGGCGGCCGCATGTGGGCCGAGAGCGGAGGGCCGGGGCTCGGCTCGACGTTCCTGTTCACGCTGCGCGCACGACGTGCGGAACTCCCGGTCACGAGTCGCCGCGATTTCGTCGGGCAACAGCCGCTCCTCGCAGGCAAGCGGATGCTCGTCGTCGACGACAACGCGACGAACCGGCGCGTTCTTGCCTTGCAGACCGGCAAATGGGGCATGGTGCCGCGCGAAACCGAATCGCCCGACACCGCACTGACGTGGCTTGCAAATGGCGAGACGTTCGACGTCGCCGTCCTGGATATGCACATGCCGGGGATCGACGGGCTCGAGCTCGCGCGGCGCATGCGTGCGGTGCGCCCCGCGATGCCTCTCGTGCTGTTCAGCTCGCTCGGCCGTCGCGAAGCGAGCGACGGTCTTTTCGACGGCACGCTCGCGAAGCCGCTTCGCCAGTCGCAGCTCTTCGATACGTTAGCGGGCCTGCTTGCGCGCGACGATGCACCGAAACGGTCGGCAGAGCCCGTCAAGGCCCGCCTCGATCCGGAAATGGCAACGCGGCATCCGCTGCGCATTCTCCTGGCCGAGGACAACGTCGTGAATCAGAAGCTCGCGATGCGCATTTTGCAGCAGATGGGCTATCGAGCCGATCTCGCCTCGAACGGCATCGAGGCGATCGAGTCGATCGAACGGCAACCGTATGACGTCGTGCTGATGGACGTGCAGATGCCCGAGATGGATGGGCTCGAGGCGTCGCGCCGGATTACGCAACGCTGGCCGGTTTCGCAACGCCCGCGCATCGTCGCCATGACTGCGAATGCCATGCAAGGCGATCGCGAGTTGTGCCTCGCGGCCGGGATGGACGATTACCTGACGAAGCCGATTCGCGTCGAACAACTCGTGCAGGCGCTGCACGGCGTCGCCGCTCGCAAGGACAGTTGATCGTGGCCGCGACGCCGCGCGCGAGAAAGACGAAGCCGGCAAGGCCGCCAGGCATCGCAGCCTCCGCGAGGGTCGCAACATCGCGGAGCGGCGTTGCGAGACGAGCGATCGTGAAGAAACCCGTCTCGCGAGGCGCCGCTAAAACGACCGTCGCGACGCAACCGGCCACGAAAAAGACGCCTGCGAAGAGACCAATCGTCAAGAAATCGAAAGCAACGTCGCGCGCGGATCAGCTCGCCGCCGAGCTGGCGCTGATCAATCGCATTCAGCAGGCGATGGCCGCGAAGCTCGGCTTCCAGGCGATCGTCGATCTCGTCGGCGACACGCTGCGGCAGATGTTCGGCAGTGAAGACCTCTCGATACGCTGGTGGGACCCGAAGGCCGACACGGTCGTGCAGCTCTACTCGGTCGAGCATGGTCGGCATTTGCCGAAGGGCCCGCCGATCAAGGTACGCGCGACGAACAAGCCGTTGACACGGCTTTTGTACGAAGGGATCGGCTCTTATTTTGGTACCCGCGACGAGCAGATCGCGGCAGGCATTGGCGCCGCTTCGCCCGGCACCGACTGGTGCCTGTCGATAATAGGCGCGCCGATTCGGGGCGCGCGCGGCGTTCTCGGCATCATCGTCATCGAGAATCACGAACGCGAGCACGCGTTCGGCGACGCCGATCTGCAGGCGCTGACGACGATCGGCGCCACGCTCGGCACGACGCTCGAGAACGTGCTGCTGTTCGACGAGACGCAGGAGGCCCTCGAGCGCCAGACGGCGACGGCGGACATCCTCAAAGTCATCAGCCAATCGCCGACGAACGTGCAGCCGGTTTTTGAAGCCATTGTGCAGAGCTGCCAACGATTACTGGGCGGCAAAGCGGTAGCCCTTGCGATGCCGCGCGGCGACATGATCGAAACCGTCGCGTTTGCGAGTGACGGCACCGACGCCGGAAAGGGCGGCGCGATGAAGCCGTGGCCGCTGGATCGCGGCAGCGGCGCGGGAACGTGCATCCTGGAGTCGCGCACGATTTGTGTCGCCGACACCGTTGAGGGGGCGGAGCAATTTCAGCGCATGCCGCAACTCGCTCTTGCGCTCGGCTATCGATCCGCACTTTTCGTTCCCTTGATGCGGAACGACGAAGCCACCGGCTGCCTTGCCGTGCTGCGTGCGACGGTTGGCAAGTTCGCCGACAAGGAAATCGCGCTGGTCCAGACGTTCGCGGACCAGGCGGTCATTGCCATCGAGAACACACGGCTCTTCAACGAAACGAAGGAAGCACTCGAGCGGCAAACGGCTACTGCCGAAGTGCTGAAGGTGATCAGCCGCTCGCCCACCGACGTCCAGCCCGTGTTCGAAACCATTGCCGAACGGGCGATGGTGTTGTGCGGTGCCGACTACGGCTTCGTGTTCACCTTCGATGGCGAGCTGATTCGCATGGCCTGCAGCGTCGGCATGACGCCGGAAGGTGTCGCCGCGGTCGCGGCTCATTTCCCGATGAAACCTGGTAACCATTCGCTGACCGCGCGTGTGATCGGCAGCGCCCAGGTGATGAACGTCGGCGATTTGCAGGCGCTTGCGGGTAACACGGTCGCCCCCGCTTCGCAGCGCGCCGGTTTCCGCGCCGGTCTCGGTGTGCCGATGCTGCTGCAAGGCCGAGTCATTGGCGCGATCGTCGTGGGACGCGCGGCGACGGGCGACTTCGCTGCGCATCAGGTCGAATTGCTGCAAACCTTTGCCGACCAGGCAGTCATCGCGATCGAGAACGTGCGCCTGTTTCACGAGACGAAAGAGGCGCTCGAGCAGCAGACAGCCACGGCCAACGTCCTGCGGGCGATCAGTCAATCGACGTTCGATCTGCAACCGGTGCTGCAGACGCTGATCGAGAACGCGACGCGCTTATCCGAGGCGACGCACGGTTTCATCTTCCGCCCGCAAGGAGACGTCTACAGGCTCGCGGTATCACACGGGGCAACGCCGGAGTTCGCTGCGCACATCGGCCGCATCGCGGTTCGCCCCGAGCGCGGCTACCTGATCGGTCGCGTCGTGCTCGAAGGGCAGCCGGTACAGATCCTGGACGCGCAGAGCGATCCTGACTATCGCGATGCTGAGTCGCGACGAATGGGGGGATACCGCACGATGCTCGGCGTGCCGATGATGCGCGCCGACGAGCTCGTCGGCGTGATCGTTGTCTGGCGCCAGGAGGTGAAGGCATTCTCCGAACGGCAACTGGAGCTCGTGACCACCTTCGCGGACCAGGCCGCGATTGCCATTCAGAACGTGCGGTTGTTCAACGAAACGCAGGAAGCACTCGCGCGTCAGACCGCATCCGCGCAGGTCCTCCAAGTGATCAGCAGTTCCGTCGCGGACACCAAGCCCGTTTTCGACACGATCGTGCGGAATGCGGCGCAGCTTTGTGACGCGCCTTTTGCCAACCTGTTTCGGTTCGACGATGAACAGCTTCATTTCGTCGCCACCAGCAACCCCGATCCACAATTTTTGCAGCTGATGCAACGGCGCTATCCAATGCAGCCGGACCGCAGTCAACTCGCGGGACGAGTGATATTGGCGCAGTCGGTTATCGCGATCGAGGATGCGTTCACCGACGCGGACTACGACCGTTCGATGGCTGAAATCGGTCGCTGGCGCAAGATGGTTGGCGTACCGATGCTGCGCGAAGGCAAGCCGCTTGGCGTGATCGTCGTTGGATGGCCCGATCCCGGACCGGTGGTCCCGGTGCACGAGGATCTGCTGAAAACATTCGCTGACCAGGCCGTGATCGCGATCGAGAATGCGCGACTCTTCCACGAAACGAAAGAGGCGCTCGACCGCCAGACTGCGACTTCCGAAGTGTTGCAAGTCATCAGCAGCTCGGTCGCAAACACGGCGCCGGTGTTCGGCAAGATCCTGGACAGCTGCCAGCGGCTTTTCGACAGCGAGCAGCTTGGCATCTTTCTCGTCGATGAAAACGATCGCGTTCGCGTCGGCGACTGGCGTGGGTCGGCGATCGACGCGTTGCGAAAACGGGGCACGGCAGCGCTCGACGACACGTTTACCGGGCAAGCCATTCGCGAGCGCCGCACGATTCAGGTCCATGACGCCGCCGCGGAATCGCACATAAGCGCGCGCCAAGCGGTCGCCGCTGTCGGCAACTATTCGGCCATCTACAGCCCGATGCTGTGGGAAGGACGCGGAATCGGCGCAATCTGCGTATTCCGTCAGCCGCCGCGGCCATTCAACGACAAGGAAAGCGCCCTTCTCGGCACCTTTGCCGACCAGGCGACGATCGCGATTCAGAACGCGCGGCTTTTCAACGACGCACAGGAAGCGCGCGCTGCCGCGGAAGGTGCGAACGAAGCGAAGAGCGCATTCCTCGCGACGATGAGCCACGAGATCCGCACGCCGATGAACGCCGTCATCGGCATGAGCGGTCTGCTCCTCGATACAGCGCTCGACGCCGAGCAGCGCGACTACGCAGCGACGATCCGCGACTCGGGTGACGCGCTTCTGACGATCATCAACGACATCCTCGACTTCTCGAAGATCGAAGCGGGCCGAATGGATATCGAGACGCATCCATTCGACGTGCGCGAATGCGTCGAGTCGGCGCTCGACCTCATCAGCACGCGTGCCGCGGACAAGCATCTCGACATCGCCTATGTCGTCGAAGGCGACATTCCCGCGGCCGTCGAAGGCGACGTGACAAGGCTGCGACAAATTCTGCTCAACCTGTTGTCGAACGCCGTCAAGTTCACCGAGTCCGGCGAAGTCGTGGTATCGGTACGCGCCAAACCGCTTGCGGGCGGCAACGTTACGCTCGAGTTCATGGTTCGCGATACGGGGATCGGATTGTCCGAATCGGGCTTGTCGCGGCTCTTCCAATCGTTCTCGCAAGCCGACTCATCGACGACGCGCAAATACGGCGGAACCGGGCTCGGACTCGCGATCAGCAAGCGGCTCGCGGAGTTGATGGGCGGCACGATGTGGGCCGAAAGCGCCGGACCGGGCCACGGCTCGACGTTCTTCGTCACGATTCGCACGCGCCCCGCGGAAGCGCCTCCAACTGCGCGGCGCGAATTCATCGGAACGCAACCGCTCCTTGCCGGGCGCCGCGTGCTCGTCGTCGACGACAATGGCACGAATCGCAAGATCCTCGTGGCGCAGATGGACAAATGGGGCATGAAGCCGCGTGCCACGGCGTCGCCCGAAGAAGCGCTGCGCTGGCTGCACGATGGAGCATCGTTCGACGTTGCGATCGTCGACATGCACATGCCGGTCATGGACGGCGTGACGCTGGCGACGCGAATTCGGGAAGCTGGGGTGCGCATGCCGATCGTGCTGTTCAGTTCGCTCGGACGCAAGGAGGCCGGCGACACAGGCGATCTCTTCGCGGCGTATCTCGCGAAGCCGCTGCGACAATCGCAGCTCTTCGACACGCTGATGACGCTGCTCGCGCACGAGCCCGCACCGCGTGCCGTCGCGGCGACCAAGCCGGTTCTCGATGCGGGCATGGCTGCGCGACACCCACTGCGCATCCTGCTCGCCGAAGACAACGTCGTGAACCAGAAGCTCGCGATGCGTCTATTGCAGCAGATGGGTTATCGCGCCGACCTTGCTTCGAACGGCATCGAGGCCATCGAGTGTGTCGCGCGTCAGACCTACGACGTCGTGCTGATGGACGTGCAAATGCCAGAGATGGACGGCCTCGAGGCCGCGCGAGCAATCACTGCCCGATGGAAAGCCGGTGAGCGTCCACGGATCGTCGCAATGACGGCCAATGCCATGCAAGGCGATCGCGAGATGTGCATCGCCGCAGGTATGGACGATTACCTGACGAAGCCGATCCGCATCGATGAGCTCGTCGCAGCACTCAACATCGCGCAACAACGCGGAGAAGGATGAGATGGCGCAACCGACGATCGACCAGACAACCTTCGACGAGCTCAAGGAAACGGCAGGTGCCGAGTTCGTGGGCGAGCTCGTCGACACATTCCTCGGCGAGGCTCCGGCCATGCTCGACGAGCTGCGCCGCTCGCTCGATGCCGGTGACGCCGATCGATTCCGCCGCGCCGCTCATTCGCTCAAATCCAACAGTCACACGTTCGGCGCCATGACGCTCGGTGCAATGGCGCGCGAGCTCGAGCTCGGGGGCATCGCCAGCGTGCGCAACGCAGGCGCTGCGCCGCTCGACGCGCTTACGACCGAATATTCGCGCGTTGCGGCCGCGTTGACGGCGCTTAAAAATGCGTGACGCGCGGCCAGGCGGGTCACGGCTCCTCGTCGTCGACGACAACAAGGTCAACCGGCTTTTGCTGTCGAGAAACCTCGAGCTGATGGGCCATCAGGTTTCGCTCGCCGAAAACGGCCGCGTCGCGCTTGCCGCAGCGCGGCAGCAGAGCTTCGACGTCGTGCTGCTCGACATCGAGATGCCCGAGATGGATGGGTTCGAGGTCCTCGGTGAGATGCGCAACGATCTGCAGTTGCGCGACCTTCCGGTCATCGTCACATCGTCGCTCGAGGGACTGGACAACGTCGTCCGGTGCATCGAGCTCGGGGCCGAGGATTACCTGCCGAAGCCCGTCAATGCGGTTTTGCTGAAGGCTCGCCTCGGTGCGACGCTCGAGAAAAAGCGGCTGCGCGACCAGCAGAAGGAGCTCGTCCGAAGATTTGCCGCACCCGAAGTCGCCCAGGATTTGCAGCGGGAAGGATTCGCACTCGGTGGCAAGCGTGTTTCGGCGTCGGTGATGTTCTCCGACATCCGCAACTTCACGCCGCTCGCCGAATCGCAGCCGCCTGAAGACACGATCGAGCTCCTGAATACGTATTACACGCTGATGTTCGATGCGATCGGCGGTCGCGGTGGCATCGTCAGCCAGATCGCCGGCGATGGGTTGATGGCGATCTTCGGCGCGCCCGTTCCGATGACGAGCCATTGCGATGCTGCCGTTCAGGCTGCGCTCGAGATGATCGAGCTCGTCGACCTATTCAGCCGCGAGCAGGTGCGCGCCGGCAAGCCCGGCATACGGATCGGCATCGGCATCGCGTCGGGTGAAATGGTCGCCGGTTATACCGGCACAAACGAGCGCGCGACTTACACGTGCATCGGCGATACGGTCAACCTCGCCTCGCGCCTCGAGTCGCACACCAAAACAGCGAATCAGGCGATCATTATCGATGCCGCGACGCGCGACGGCATACGTGAATCAGCGGCCATCGAGCCGCTGGGACCGCTGACAGTCCGAGGCAAGACGCACGCAGTCGACGTCTTCGGCGTGCGCGCGACGTAGACAAACCAAGGGCCGCCGAATCTGATCGACGGCCCTTCGTCGTCGCGGAATCGATTACTTGCGGCCGCGACGCCAGCCGAATGCGCCCATTGCCGCTGCAAGCAGCGCGAGTAATGGCCACGGCAACACGGGCACCGGTTTCACGCCCCCTGACGAGGGTCCTCCGCCACCTGAGGTGACGATCTGCGTCACGGTCGGCGAACCGCTGCCAGCATCGTCGACGTCGCCACTGTAGGTCGCGACGATGGGATGCGCGCCGACGGACAGCGCCGACGTCGTGAACGCGGCCGTTCCGCCGGCGAGCGGGACGGTCGCGAGAATCGTCGCACCTTCGCTGAACTGCACGGTACCCGTTGGTGAGGTACCACCGGAAACCGTCGCGGTGAACGTCACCGATTGTCCGAACACCGACGGATTGAGCGACGACACGAGTCCTGTCGTCGTCGCAGCGCCCGCCGCCGAGTTGACGACTTGATTGACCACCGGTGACGTGCTGCCCGGATCGTCGACGTCACCGCTATACACCGCGGTGATCGGATGCGCGCCGACCGCGAGTGACGATGTCGTCAGCGCCGCGGAAGTGCCGGACAGCGGAACGGTTCCCAGCGAGGTGACACCATCGAAGAACTGTACGGTGCCGGTTGGCGTCGTAGCGCCCGAAACCGTCGCCGTAAATGTCACCGATTGCCCAAACACCGACGGATTCACCGAGGAAACGAGACCGGTCGTCGTCCCCACCGACGCCGGACATTGCGAGAATTCCGATGTATCGCTCGTCGCAGTATCTGTCGCCGTCGCCGTGATCACCGATTGGCCGGCAGGCACTGGCAACGTCACCGGACCGATGTTCGCGGTGCCGCTGCCATTCGTCGTCACATTGGCGATGCCGATGAATGTCTGCCCCTCTCCAAAGCCGGTGGGACCGCACACGGCATTCGCGAAGAACTCGATTCGATAATTCTTCGAGGGCTGGCTGCTCAGCGTGCCGGTGATCGTGGCGCTACCCGCAGCAATGACCGGTACGTTCAGGACGGGGTAGTTCTGCCCGCGATTGCCCGGCACGGTGTCGGCGTCGAGGACATCGTTCGGGAGCGGAATCCCCGGGCTGCTTTGCATCAGCGTGATGCCGGTAACGGTATTCGAATAGATCGAGTTTTGAATAATCGGATTGCTGTTCTGGTTGAGCCGCACCCAGATGCCCGCGCCATTATTGAAGGCGATGACGTTGGGCTCGCCCGCGCCGACGCCGCCGACGCTCGCATTGCTGATATTGAGATTGATGCCGCCGAAGTTGCCATTCGGCAGCGGGCTCGTGCCGTTGGCCTGCGTGCCGATCAGGTTGCCCCGAATGATCATGCCGAAGTTAGGGGTCACATTAAGGGTATCGAGACCGCCGCCTGGGTTGCCCGAGATCAGGTTGTTCAGCACCTGCGCGTTGTTGACGTTGGAGAGTCCAACAGGGTTGGTGATACCTCCCAGCGCGATCGTGCCCGTAACGTCGGTGCCGATGAAATTGCCCTGAATCAGGTGCCCCGTCGACACCGGTGAGAAACCAATGATGGCGCCACCTTGTCCACCACCCGCCAGGACGTTGCGATCTGCAGCGGTCGGCCCTCCAAGTGTCAGGTTATTGCCGACGATGTGACGAACGCCAAAACCGCTGATGCTGGCGCGTGCCGTGCCTGTCGCGTTCGTGCCGATGAAGTTGCCCTGGATCTTGACGTTGTCGGCGTTGACCACGATCGTGTCGCCAGTGCCGCTGGTGATCAGCCCGCGAATGACTGTGCCGGCGGCCGTGTTGTTGATGACGAGCTGGTTCTGAACGCCGGTCAGCTCGATCAGCGGGTGGGCATTGATCGGTAATGGAAACGCATTCGTGCCGGCTGATGAACCCGGCTGTGTGTACCCATCGATTGTCACGGGATCGGTGATCGGCGGCCAGAAGCTCGCTGCCGTGATCGTTTGAACGCCCGGATTGGGGATCGCGAACGCGATGACGTCGGCGCCAGCGTTGAGGTTCGCGTCGAGAATGGCCTGACGGAAGCTGCCTGCGCCCGAATCATTCGTGTTGACGACGGTGAACGTCGCAGCGTTGACCCACACCGACGTTAACAACGCAACCGCAAACGCAATGACACGTGTGCGCATCATCAAGCCTCCCCTTGGTAATGGCGCGAGAAGCTATCAAGGTTGCCGCGTGTTGGCAAGATACAAATCGTTACACTTGTGTGCAATGTCTCGTATCGGCAACGACAACGGATCGCGCGGCCGCATGACATTGGCATGGCGCGTTGTGCTTCGCCAGAGGAGCGCAGATCTAAAACGCTGCCTGGAACGCTATTGCGACGAATGCAACGGCTGACGTGTTGTCAGCCGAGGAGATCGCTCGATACTTTGCGCGAGCGGCTCGCGCGAATCGATGCCCGTCGCTCGATCCGCGGGCTCTCGGTCGCAGCGGTTCCGAGGACAGGACGAAGATAGCGGCCGGTGTAGCTCGCGTCGACGTCGACGATCGCAGCGGGAGCTCCCTGCGCGATCACCTGCCCGCCTCCCGCGCCACCCTCGGGACCAAGATCGACGATCCAGTCCGCCGTCTTGATGACGTCGAGGTTGTGCTCGATGACGACGACGGTGTTGCCGTGATCTCGCAGTCGATGCAGCACGGTCAGCAATAACTCGATGTCGTGAAAGTGCAACCCCGTCGTCGGCTCGTCGAGGATGTACAGCGTGCGGCCGGTGTCGCGCTTCGAGAGTTCGAGCGACAACTTGACGCGTTGCGCTTCACCACCTGACAGCGTCGTCGCCGACTGCCCGAGTGTGATGTAACCGAGCCCAACGTCGAGCAATGTCTGCAATTTGCGCGCGACGGTTGGCACGGGCTCGAAGAACGCGTACGCCTGCTCGACCGTCATCGACAGCACGTCGTGAATGTTGCGATCCTTGTAGCGGATCTCGAGCGTCTCGCGGTTGTAGCGTTGGCCATGACACACGTCGCACGGCACATAGACGTCGGGCAGGAAGTGCATCTCGACCTTGATGAGTCCGTCGCCCTGGCACGCTTCGCAACGGCCGCCCTTGACGTTGAACGAGAAACGGCCCGGACCATAGCCGCGTTCGCGCGCCTCC
>Ga0068852_100002860_pt1 | contig 11967 bp, 6 predicted proteins | sample KBSCornC22_FD_66594 | JGI IMG/M metagenome (GOLD analysis project Ga0068852, IMG submission 66594) | Corn rhizosphere microbial communities from Kellogg Biological Station, Michigan, USA - KBS Corn C2-2 | ecosystem: Host-associated > Plants > Roots > Rhizosphere > Soil ... | reverse complement strand
CGCCATACCCCGCGGCGCTGACAGTGTCGGACCTGTCGACGGGCACTGTACGCTGGCACACGGAATTGAATTCAAACTTCACCTACGAATTTGCTATCGGCGACTTTCGCGACGAGCCCGGACTGGAGATCGTGCTCGCAGCAGACGCCAGCACGGTGCGTTCGGCGTCGAACGGTACCGTGCTATGGACACTACCTGCAACGCCCTTCGTCGACGTGGCCGCAGGCAATTTCGACTCGGACCCGCAACTCGAGTTCGCGATGATGCAGAGCTGGGACGCGATTCATGTTTTCGACGCCGGGCAGCAAACAGCGCTCTGGTCGCTCACCGGCCTGTTCGATCTCGATTCGGTCGCCACGTGGGATTTCGATTTGGACGGCCGGCACGAGTTGCTCGTGGGCGACGGACAGTGGGGCGACGTCTGCGTGTACTCGAGGTTCATGCAGCTCCCGCAGCATTGCATCCACAACCGCGAGCACGGCGTCGGTCGCATCGCCGCCGGCAACATCGACGGCGCGCCGGGCCACGAGATCGTTTGGGGCGCGGGCGTGTCCAGTTCCGGTGAAGACCAACTCGCCGTCGGTCGACTTGGCAATCCGGAGGAATCGTGGTGGGCGAGCGACGAGAGCGCATCGCATCCCGACGGCATCCTTGCCGACGTCGACGCGGATGGTGCGCCCGAGTATGTGTATGCGTCCTACTCGACGCGCTCAGGCTACGATTCGGGCCGCGTCCACATCGCCAATGCCGATACGATGAAGGACGAGGCCGTCACGGCGCCGCTCGCGAACTCGAGTGACTGGCTTGGTACGGGCGGCATGGACGTCGCACAGCTCGACAGCGACCCCGCGCTCGAGATCATCGTCGCCACTGCCTATATTCGCGCGCCCGAACTCGAGATCATCGACGGCGCAACGAGCACACGCCAACGGACGGTCGTAGTGCCCGAGGACGGACCCTACGGCACACCTATTCTGCTGCCCCGCGCGATCGACTCGAGCGGCGTCGTATTTCGTTACGGAAGCAACCTGCGTCGCGTCGCGCTCAGTGACGGCGCTGCGGTGTGGACGATGCCAATGCCCGTCGGCGACAGGTTGAACACGCTCGCGGTCGCCAATGTAGACGACGATTCCGACCTGGAGATCGTCGCGGTCACGGAGCAATCCACCACGGTGCTGAACGCGACAACGGGCGTGACGGAGTGGGCGATGCTCGTCGGCGGTGCTGCGACGATCGATCACACGCGCAAGCAACTCGTGCTCGCGGCGGGCACGCAGATTCTTGTTTACGACCTGCGCACGCGCTCGCTCGTCAAATCCGTGCAGACTGGTGGCACGGCAGTGGCGGCATGGTCGGCCGATGTCGCGAACCAGCATATTGTCTTTGCCGCCTACGACACGGGCGCGCTTCTCGCATTCGACTTCGCGTCGTCGACGTTTGTAATGTCCACCGCGATGGATAGACGCGATCTGTTCCGCAATGCGAGTGCCGTGCCGACCCGCGTGCAAGGCCGCCGGGTTTCGTTCTGGGGCCAGTCCGACTACGCCGCGCACCGTGTGGACGTGGAGCTGACGATTCGACCGCTGTTCGAAGACGGATTCGAGTAGGCATACCCGCAAACCCGTGGAGCCCAAGGCGTGAGATCCGTCTCGACCAAGGAGCGACCGTCCATCAGGATGATCCTTTCAGAACGGGGCCTTCGCCATTCTTACGAGCGGAAGCGATCACCGCGATTTTCGGCACGCGGGCTGCTGTGCGGAAAAACACGACGTCGCAGCTGCCGCCACGGCAGCTCGACGCAGGCGCGAGCCCCTGCGCTTCGGCGAGGTCGAGCAGCGTGCCTGACGCTGGCCGCCATGCCGCGGTCGTTCTTGCGCGCGTGAATCCGGCGCGTGGTGGCGCGTGGGGTCAGGTTCACTTCCTGCGAAAAGTCTGGGTAAGTTAACCTGACCCCGTTTTCCCGACCCCGTTTTCCCAGGGAGACATTCATGTTACCGAGCTGGATACGCGCGGTTGTTAGTCTCGTGCTGCTTATCGCTGCATTCCCGAGCAGTGCTTATGTTCTACCTCCTACACTAGTGCCAACCGCTCCCCGTGCCGGAGACGTGATTGGATTTGAAATCCCATATGGCGTATGCGACCTGTTCTACGGGTCGACAACACCGATACCTGTTACGCAGAGCGGTTCGGCTATCAGGGCAGTTGTTCCAAGCATCCACGAGACAAATATTTCATTTTGTCTGTATGGCGACGGGGTTGCGAGGTACCAAACGACCTCGTTTCCGCCGGGATCCTACATATTCCAGATTGATCGCACTTACACAGGATTTCTTGGCAATCAAATAGTCGAAACGATCGCGACTATTCCGTTTACGGTGACTGGCTCATCGCCGCAGGAGGTTCCAATTCCGGCCCTGGGCGCTCCTGCGCTCATTCTGCTAACAATTGCATTACTCTTCCTTACGCGGGCCCTCCCTTTGCGGGCGCCTGGGGTCAGGTTCACTTCCTGCGAAAAGGCTGCGTAAGTTGACCTGACGCCGTTTTCGCGCCCCGTTCGCGCTTCTGCCGGCCGGAACGCCTGCGCTTTCGGGGCAGTGCGACGCTTCCGGAAGATCGGATTTGTATAACCTTCTAAAACCGGCAAGACTACGCACCGCCTGACACCGCGAGGGGAGACGCCGTGAATGCCCTGTTCCGCTGCCTGCTGAAACTGTTCGCCCTGGTGCTGCTGTGCGGCGCCGCCCTGGCGCAGGAACCTGCGACCTGTACCCAGAACTGCCCGGCGCCCTATGTGCCCAACGAGTTCTGGACCACGCAATACGGCCCGGCGCGCGCCAACGTGATTCTGGCCGCAACCAACTTCCTGTCCTGTCCCTCGTCCGCCTACGCGCTCTGCTATTACTCCGGCCCGGGCGCGGTGGCGCGCAAGAAGCGCGGCGCCGGCGCGCTGCCGGCCCTGCCCTGCAAGGTCTCCGGCACCGATGAGGGCTTTGCCGACTGCCGCTGCTTTGCCGAGACCGGCGTGTCCTATGTGGACATCAACGCCATCCGCAATACCGAAGCCTATGTGGAGACCGTGCGCGTCTGCGGCGTGGACGGCGCGGACTGCCGCAACCTGGTGTCGGACGAACTGCCCGGCCGCGTCGGCGCGCTGGCCGGCAAGACAGCCGACCTGCCCATCGCGCCGGCCTGCAACTACCTGCAGGCCGATGCGAGTGGCAAGGCAGCCATGGCGCCGGACGCCGAACTGGTATCGACCTTCAGCTTTGCGCGCGCCAAGCAGTACGGCCTGGCACAGACCGACTGCACCGCGACGGCAGCGCCCTATGCGGGCTGCATGACGGCCTCCTGCGCTTACGAACGCGATGCCAAGGGCAAGCTCACCGGTTTCGCGACCTGCCGCTGCCCGGTGTATACCGGGCCTTTCCAGGTCGGCCAGGCCAATGTGTCCTGCGCGACCAGCGACGGCACTGTCTGGTCGGCGGCCTATGCGCCGCCGTCCTCCGGCAGCAGTACGGCCGGACAATAGCCTCCGCACGTCGCGCCGCCGGCCGCTGGTCCGGCAGCGCGCGGCCCGCCGCATCGGCTACGCCCGCTCCCGGCAACTGCCGTGGCATGCGCAACCCACCACCTGAGGGAGACGATCCGCGAAAGCGTCACGTCGCCTAGCCTGAGCGCACCCGTGCGTCGGGGTGACGTTGATCGCTGACTCTGCCCCGCTCTGACCGAGGTCTAGGCCTGCAAAGAAGTCTGGCGCGACCGCCACCAACATGTGGCTGCGCGAACTCATCCCCTACCAAACATCGACGCCACCGTCGCAAAGGCAGTACCTTTGCAGTACACGGGGAGGGGCACCGATGACGAGGCTCAACGCCGAGACGCTGTCGATACGGCCGACTAGCCAAATCAAGGACCTGCTGCGGCAGGCAGCGCTTCTGGAGCATCGTTCCGTTGCGTCAATGATCGAGCTGCTTGTTCTCCGGCATGCGGAGCAGAATCAACTGCACTCCGAAGCCTCCAAGAGTGTCGGGACGACGAAACCAGCGGTGCGTCCGTGAACCCCCCCTCCCTGGTGCGAATCCGCCCGATTCGTCAGCGGCGGTTCTCAGCTGGAAACGACGTCAGCCATTCATGACCCGCTCCGAAGCCGCCACTCGCGCCGAAATCATCGACCAGCAGCTCGCTCTCGCCGGCTGGAATGTAAAGGACCCTACACAGGTCGTCGAGGAGTTCGACATCCTCACGAGTTTGCATGACGGTGTGGCTGAGCCCCGCACGCCCTACGAGGGCCGTCTTTTCAGCGACTACGTTCTACTAGGCAAGGATGGCAAGCCGCTTGCGGTGATCGAGGCGAAGAAATCATCGCGTGACGCCGCTTTGGGCCGCGAGCAAGCCAAACAGTATTGCCAGCACATACAGAAGCAGCTGGGCGGCGAGCCGCCCTTCTGCTTCTACACGAATGGGCTGGAAACCTACTTCTGGAACTTGGGCACCTACCCGCCGCGCAAAGTGGTCGGCTTCCCGACGCGCGATGATCTGGAGCGATTCGCCTACATCCGGCGCAATCGCAAGCCACTCACCCAAGAGTTCATCAACACATCCATCGCAGGCCGCGACTATCAGATCCGCGCGATAAGGGCGGTGCTCGAAGGCATCGAGCAGAAGCAGCGAGACTTCCTTTTGGTAATGGCCACGGGAACCGGCAAGACTCGAACCTGCATCGCCATGGTCGACGCGCTGATGCGAGCGAACCACGCCGAGCGTGTGCTATTCCTGGTCGACCGAATCGCCCTGCGGGAACAGGCCCTGCTGGCGTTCAAGGAGCATCTGCCCAATGAGCCACGTTGGCCCAATGTGGGCGAAAAGCTGATCGCCAAAGATAGGCGCATCTACATCGCCACCTACCCGACGATGCTCAACATCATCCGCGATGATGCCCAGTATCTCTCGCCACACTTCTTCGACTTCATCGTCGTCGATGAAAGCCATCGTTCTATCTACAACACTTACGGTGAGGTGCTCGACTACTTCAAGACGATCACGTTAGGGCTGACCGCGACGCCTACCGACATCATTGACCACAACACCTTCCAGCTCTTCAACTGCGCGCATGGCGTGCCGACGTTCGCCTACACGTTCGAAGAGGCGGTCAATCGTGACCCGCCCTACCTCTGCAACTTTCAGGTCATGAAGATCCAGACCAAGTTCCAGATGGAAGGCATCAGCAAACGCACGATCTCGCTTGAGGACCAGAAGAAACTGATCCTTCAAGGCAAAGACGTTGCAGAAATCAACTTCGAGGGAACCCAGCTCGAAAAGCAGGTGATCAACAAGGGAACGAACACCCTGATCGTCCGGGAGTTCATGGAAGAGTCCATCAAAGATGGCAACGGCGTGCTGCCTGGAAAGACGATCTTCTTTTGTGCATCCATGGCCCATGCGCGTCGCATCGAAGAAATCTTCGACCAGCTGTACCCGCAGTACCACGGCGAACTGGCAAAGGTGCTGGTCTCGGACGATTCCCGTGTCTATGGCAAGGGGGGCTTGCTCGATCAGTTCACCAACAACGATATGCCGCGCATTGCGATCAGCGTTGACATGCTGGACACCGGCATCGATGTGCGTGAGATCGTCAACCTAGTTTTCGCCAAGCCGGTGTACTCCTACACCAAGTTCTGGCAGATGATCGGGCGCGGCACGCGCCTTCTCGACCTCGCCAAGATTAAGCCGTGGTGTACCGAAAAAGATGTCTTCTTGATCCTGGACTGTTGGGACAACTTCGAATACTTCAAGCTGGATCCGAAAGGCAAAGAGCTGAAGCCACAGCTTCCACTGCCTGTGCGCCTGGCCGGCCTGCGCATCGACAAGATCGAAAAGGCGGTTGACACCGACAACAGCGAAATCGCAACGCGCGAAGTATCGAAGCTGCGCAAGCAGATCGGTGAGCTGCCTTCCAAATCCGTCGTAGTTCAGGAGGCCGCTGCGGCCCTGAGCCGCCTCGACGACGAGAACTTCTGGGGCGCACTCACCCATCAGAACCTCGAATTCTTGCGAGCTGAGATCAAGCCTCTGTTTCGAACGGTCTCGGAAGCCGACTTCAAAGCCATGCGTTTCGAGCGTGATGTGCTGGAGTATTCGTTGTCTGTTTTGAGCGAAGTGAAACAGAAAGCCGAAACGATCCGACTCGGCATCGTCGAACAGATCAGCGAACTTCCGCTGAGCGTTGCCTTCGTCAAGAGCGAGAAGTCGCTTGTTCGCAACGCGCAGACCAACGATTTCTGGGCAACCGTTGATGACGAAGGCCTTGACCAGTTGGTGAAGCGACTGGGGCCGTTGATGAAATTTCGCGAGACGACAAGCGGTCCCAAACCGGTCCACCTCGATCTGGCCGATGAATTGCACACAAAGGAATGGGTGGAATTCGGCCCGCAGCACGAGGCGGTCAGCATCACCCGCTACCGCGAAATGGTGGAAAACCTGATTGCCGAACTCACCGCGCATAACGCGGTGCTGCAGAAGATCAAGAACGGCGAGGCAGTGGGCAGCGAAGAGGCCGACGAACTGGCCGAACTGCTGCACGAAGAACACCCGCACATCACCGAAGACCTGCTGCGTCAGGTCTACAAGAACCGCAAGGCACGCTTCATCCAGTTCATCCGCCACATCCTGGGTATTGAAGTGCTGAAGAGCTACCCGGACCAAGTCAGCGCGGCCTTCGACCAGTTCATCCGCGCCCACACCACACTCGGCAGCCGGCAGATGGAATTCCTCAACTTGCTGAAGGGCTTCATCATCGAGCGCGAAAAGGTGGAGAAGAGAGACCTGATCAGCGCCCCCTTCACGGTCATCCACCCGCAAGGCATCCGTGGCGTGTTCAGTCCACTTGAAATCAACGAGATCCTGCAGCTGACCGAACGGTTGGCTGCCTAGATAACAGGGCACACCATGCTGCAAAACAACCCCGAACTCAAAAGCAAGATCGACCAACTCTGGAACAAGTTCTGGAGCGGTGGCATCAGCAACCCACTCACCGCCATCGAGCAGATCACGTACCTGCTGTTCATGAAACGGCTGGATGAGCTGGACCAGAAGCTCCAGGCCGATGCCGAGTGGACCGGCGAGAACTACATCTCCAAGTTCACGGGCACGTGGATTCCGCCCGAACACCGCAGCCAGCCGGAGCCCGAGAGGTTCGCCATCGACAAGCGCAGCCTGCGCTGGAGCGAATTCAAGCGCATGCAGGCCGAAGAGATGCTGCAGCACGTGCAGGGCAAGGTGTTCCCTTTTCTCAAGGACCTGAACGGCGCCGAATCTAACTTCACCCACCACATGAAGAACGCGGTCTTCATCATCCCTAAGCCCGCCCTGCTGGTGGAAGCGGTGAAGACCATCGACGACATCTTCGAGGTGATGGAGAACGACTCTAAGGAGAAAGGCCAGTCCTTCCAGGACATCCAGGGCGATGTCTACGAGTTTCTGCTGTCCGAGATCGCCACCGCCGGCAAGAACGGCCAGTTCCGCACCCCGCGCCACATCATCAAGCTGATGGCCGATCTGGTGCGGCCGCAACTGGGCCACAAGATTGCCGACCCGGCCTGCGGTTCAGGCGGCTTTCTGCTCGGCGCGTATCAGTACATCGTCACCGAACTGGCAAAAAAAGCAGGCGCCCAAGACCTCAAGCCCGATGAAGACGGCTTCGCCCGCACATCGGTCGCGGCAGCGCTCACCGAAAAGGCGCAGGCCATTCTGGCCAGCTCACTGTGGGGCTATGACATCGACCAGACCATGGTGCGGCTGGGGCTGATGAATCTGATGATGCACGGCATCGACGAGCCGCACATCGACTACAAGGACACTCTCAGCAAAAGCTACAACGAGGAAGCCGAATACGACATCGTGTTGGCCAACCCGCCCTTCACCGGCAGCATCGACAAGGGCGACATCAACGAGCACCTGCAACTGGCCACTACCAAGACCGAACTGCTATTTGTCGAGAAGATCTACCGCCTGCTCAAGAAGGGCGGCACCGCCTGCGTGATCGTGCCGCAGGGCGTGCTGTTCGGCTCCGGCGGGGCCTTCAAGACGCTGCGCCAGATGCTGCTGGAGCGTTGCGACCTCAAGGCCGTGATCACCCTGCCCAGCGGCGTATTCAAACCCTATGCCGGGGTCAGCACCGCCATTCTGCTGTTCACCAAGGTCTGGGGGCCGAGAGACAAGGTGAGCAAAGCCGCCACCGAACACGTCTGGTTTTACGAAATGGCCGCCGACGGCTATTCGCTGGACGACAAGCGCAGTAAGCAGGAAGGCTACGGTGACCTGCAGGACATCATTGGCAGATATCACGCCCGCGATGCCGCCACTGACACCGACCGCACCGCCAAATTCTTCATGGTGCCGCGCAGCGAGATTGCCGACGAGAAGAACAACTACGACCTCTCGCTCTCACGCTACAAGCAGGATGTCTTCGAGGAAGTGCACTACGACGCGGCCGCTGTGATTCTGGATCGGTTGATTGAGGCCGAGGTGGGTAATGTAGATGAAGCGGAACTCGCCAAGGTGCAAAGCGGCATCGTGCGCGAGTTGCTGGAGTTGAAGGGGATGGTGGGATGAGATTTCGAAGGCTGTCAGAAATCGCACCTTCCGGTGCATCACGCGCGAAGCCGGTGCCGGACGAAACTGTCTGGCATCTTACGCTGGACCAGATTGAGTCTGGATCAGGAAAGATTGGGCGCCGCAGTTATGGACGGGCTTCGGATGCGGGCACATCTACGTTCGTATTTGATACTGGAAATGTTCTCTACTCAAAACTACGCCCATATCTGAATAAAGTGATCTGCCCTGACAGTATTGGCATTGCAACAACGGAGCTGGTCCCGCTTAGGCCAATTCCCAGAGAACTGAATCGCGAGTTTTTGTGCTTCTATCTGCGATCCCCTGAGTTCGTCTCCTGGGCTAGTGCGCAAGTAGATGGAGCAAAGATGCCACGAATGAAGATGAAATCATTCTGGGCACACGAAATGCCGCTCCCTTCTCTCGACGACCAAATCCGCATTGTCCATCTTCTTGGCAAAGTGGAAGGGCTGATCGCCCAGCGCAAAAAAAACCTGCAACAAATCGACGACCTGCTCAAGGGCGTGTTTCTGGAGATGTTCGGCGACCCGATTCTGAACCCCCGTGGTTTCCCATTAAGGAAGCTTTCCGACTTCTATATCAATCCGAAAGAGGGCACCAAGTGCGGCCCATTCGGAAGTGCATTGAAGAAGGGGGAGTTGGTCGATGCGGGCGTGCCAGTCTGGAATATGGATAACATCGCCTCAGATGGACGAATGGCGCTTCCGTTTCGCATGTGGATCACCGCTGACAAGTACGACGAGCTCGCGGCGTACTCGGTGAAGGATGGTGACATCATCGTCTCGCGGGCCGGCACCGTTGGAAAGATGTGTGTCGCTCGCATGAATGAACAGCCTGCGATCATCAGCACTAATTTGATTCGTGTTCGATTGGGCGATGAGTTGCGACCCCTGCACTTCGTTTCATTGATGCTGTACTGCAAGGGGCGAGTAGGGCGCTTGAAGACAGGATCAGATGGCGCTTTTACCCACATGAACACCGGAGTTCTCGACTCACTAGAGTTTCCGTATCCAGCTATCGAACTTCAGGACCAATTCGCCGCAGTCGTCGAAAAGGTCGAAGCCGTCAAGTCCTGCTACCAACAAAGCCTCACCAACCTCGAAGCCCTCTACGGCGCCCTGAGCCAGCAGGCCTTCAAGGGCGAGTTGGATTTGTCGCGGGTGGCCCTGCCTGTCGTTCCCTTCGAGGGAGAAAGCCCCGTGGCCGTTGCCGTGCCTGCGCCCATCACCACGCCGGTGATCGAGCTGCCCGAAACCGATCTACTGCTGCCCGCACTGCAAGACCGCACACAGCTTGCGCCGCTGCTGCGTTTATGGTTGGAGGCCTATGGCACGCAGTTGGGCAGTGCGACGTTCTCCCTCGAACGCTTCATCGTCGCCGCGCAAATCCGGCTGGCAGAACTGCACCCGGACAATGATTTCGAATGGGCTGCCAGCGACTACGAGTCCATCAAGACCTGGGTGTTCGAGGCCTTGGCCGCTGGTGCCCTGACGCAGGCGTTTGACGACGACGGCAACCGCATCGAGCTCAACGCCGTCGCCGAGCAAGGCCTGGCATGAAGCTGCTGCGCCTCAAGATCACCGACCCCGAAGGCTTTCGCAGCCTGCCCTGCGGGTTTGAGCACCACTTCCGCACCGAGTGGTGCTTGCAGGGCGAGCTGGCGCAAGCGAACGACTTTGCGCCCTTCGTCTGCGCCGGGCCCAATGGCAGCGGCAAATCCAACCTGCTCGAAGTGCTGGCAGCGATTTTCTACCAGTTGGAAATCCAAAGAGTCCAGCGAAGCTTTCTTCCAGCGGTTTTTGAGTACGATCATCCCGACGCTATTCAGGCAAGTGATGGCAGTCCGGCTGCCTACGAACTGGAATATCTAGTCCGTGTGCCCGATGCACACCGCACGCCTGACAGCCCGCTGCATGCGCACATCCAAGTGATCAAGGAACGGGATAAGTCCCCGTGCCTGGCTTGGATCAATACCGAGAAGTTCGACGCGGATGATGGAGAGTTCAAGTCCAGCAGATTGACTGACGAACAGCGGGATTTTCTACTCCCCGAATTCGTGCTGGGCTACTCATCCGGTGAAAACGAGGTCCTGAGTCTTCCGTTCTTCAAAATGCGGTTTATACAGTTCGACGAGTACTGGAACTGTCTGCGAACCCACTCGCAGTATCCCGGCCGCCCGGAGACGCGGCTCGCCTTCCTCGATAGCAGCTTCAGCCAGGCGGTATTGTTGTGCAACTTGTTGTTCGAGGACGCGCAAACGCTTCAGCCCTTGCGCGACGCGGTTGGCATTGAGGAGCTTAAGGAGTTTCGTATCGTAGTGCGTCGAAGCGTGGATTTGGACGAGATGCAAGCGCGTCCATTCATGGCCTCTATCGAGCGCACAAAGTTCGCCACCGAAGGCGAATTCCAAGCAGCCAATCCGGTGCTGACGGCGCTTGAAGAGCCTGGGCGCTATCGCCTGAGCATCTTGCGATTGCTGGAAGAGCATCGATCCGACAAGGCCAAGCGTTCCTCTCTTGCGCTGGATGCGTTGCGGCGATGCGCAACCATCGAGTATCACGACGAATCGACTGATACCTTGGTGTTGGACTACTGGGTAAATGACGCGACGCGGCGCGCCTTTCAAGACAATTTCGATCGAAGCCCGCGCGCGCTGTTTCAAGCGTTCCAGGTCCTGCTGACACTGAACCTGTACACCGTCAGCGACGCGCTCAAAGACGACCTCTACCGGTCGAACAGTGACTACGTCAGCGAGACCGTTCCGACGCTGGCTTCCGATGAGCGCGTGATGCGCTTCAAGTTTGTGCGCTTCGGCAAGCGCGGAATGGATCGCAAATTGATGCTCAAAAGCCTCTCAGACGGCGAGCATCAGCTGCTTCACAGTCTTGGGCTCTGCCTGCTGTTCCGCGGAACAAACAGCTTGTTCCTGCTCGACGAGCCAGAAACCCATTTCAACCCAGCTTGGCGCGCCAGCTTCATCAGCCGCCTGCGCGAAAGCATGAAGAGTGACAAGGGCGCCTATCCAGAAATGCTGATCACGACGCACTCGCCGTTCTTGATCAGTGACAGCAAACCCGAGAAGGTGCTGGTCTTCGACAAGGACGTCGGAACCGGCGCGGTCAGCGTGCGACACCCCGATTTCAACACGCTTGGGGCATCGATCAACAAGATCACCATGACCACCTTCGGTCAACGCGAAACCATCGGCGCTCATGCGCACGCACTGCTGGACGAAATCCGTGCCCGGTTCAAGCGGGGAAAGGAGTCGCCAGGCGCATTGATCGATGAAGTCGAGCGTACGCTCGGCGACTCGGTCGAGAAGATCCTACTGATCAA
>Ga0068852_100002858_pt1 | contig 11970 bp, 6 predicted proteins | sample KBSCornC22_FD_66594 | JGI IMG/M metagenome (GOLD analysis project Ga0068852, IMG submission 66594) | Corn rhizosphere microbial communities from Kellogg Biological Station, Michigan, USA - KBS Corn C2-2 | ecosystem: Host-associated > Plants > Roots > Rhizosphere > Soil ... | reverse complement strand
CGCACCTTACTGTTTGTAACAGTGGCGCGGAGAAAGAGTGATACTCGGCGGACAGTTCCGGTCCCGAAAGGCAGTGGTATGGTTCTGAAATTCAGCGCTGGACGCTTCGCTATTTGTTTTTCGATTTTGGCTTGCGTCGGTCTTGCCAACCCGCCCGCCTATGGAGCTTCGTGCACAACCCAATCGCAAATGACGCCCGTGCAGCGCGATTCCTTGTCGACTATGGCGAAAAATGTGCTCACGCAGGTACAGAGTGGAAACGCGCAGGCACTCCAGCAGCTGACTCTGCCATCCGTCGCTGCAAATTTCAGCGGTTTACTGAATTCGGTGCAGCACATGCAGCCGCTGGTGCGGAGCGCGTCAATAACCATTGAGAACCTCTATATGCTTGACGCCATGGACATCCCTCCAGGCGCACCGCAAACCGATTTCTTCTGTGGATCGCCGGTGGTGGTATTCAATATTCCCAATCTTCCGCAGGGAATGTATGCGATTACTATTCTTCATGCCACTGGCGTGCCACAGCCGCAACAGGTTTCTCTCATTCTGGCGAAAACGCCGGATGGCCGATGGGCGCTTGCAGGCTTGTTTTATAAACCCATGATGGCCGCGGATCATGATGGGCTCTGGTATTGGCAATTCGCTCGCAAATACGCCCAGCAGAAGTGGGACTGGAACGCCTGGTTCTACTACCGCACAGCCGCTACGCTCCTTGATCCCCTGGACTTCCTGTCCAGTCCCAATCTCGATAAGCTGCATCATGAAGCGGATGCGATACGTCCCTCCGATCTTCCTGGGAAATCGCCTATAACAATCAATGCGCAGGGCGCCATTATTACGGTCACCGGCGTTGACACAACAACAGCGTTGGGGGGACTGGACCTTGATGTCAATTACACTCCTGACTCGACGCAGGCAGGGCAACTGCATGACCCGGCTTCCGCACGGCGGCAGGTCACCAGCGTTATGTCGGCACTGTTGAGGCTGCATCCTGAACTGCGGTCGGCATTTCATGGCATCTGGGTGCACGCAAATCAAGGGACATCTTCGCTCTTCGCACTGGAATTGCCCATGGAACAGATTGCTGAGGCATCATCAACCCCAGTTTCCAGCTCCGCGGTGCGCTGATTCGCGATGTCGGCGAACAAACTCCATAACGGCGGGTGACGGCGCAGCCCTTCGGAAGAGCACCAGAAATAACGCAATTAAGACTTGGGACTACGACATAGGCCCACGTCCATGATGCGTTCTGCCGCATGTGCAGCCATAGAAGCTGCTTGGCTTGATTGTTGCTCAACCAGTCTCCCAGACGCGGATGGATCTTAACTGCCGTCGGGAGAACATCTTGCGCTGCTCCTGCCGGTCCGGTCTGCATCCACTGCTTGCTGTCCTACGTTCGTTTCTCCTGCGACCGTTATCATTGAAGCTGAGGGTCTAGATTCACCGGGTTGAGAGAGGACTGTTGATGTCAGTTTCTGCAAATCGTATTTGGCGACAAATGCCCGAAGAGATCCGAATTGCTGCCAGCAAACGTTTTTGGGCTGACTCGAAAGGCGCCGAGAAGCAGATCCTCTTTGCATCTCTCGCAAAAGCCAAAAACCTTCGGGAGGTCACAGTCCGCAAAACTCCGATTGAGAGACTAGCCAACTGGACGGCGGCAACACTGTCGCTCCCTGACCAGATCGTGGATGATCTTCTGAAGAATTACCTCCTCGACGAGCATCGCACCGTGATTGTCAGTTTTCTTGATTTCCTCAACATCCCCCATGCCAAAGGCATGATTGACGAGTCGTTCGACCTCGCAACTCTCTCAAATGAGCAAGTTCAGAAGGCTTCTCGCAGCTTGCTTGGATCGGCTGATCGCATCGGAGCAGAACTCTACCTGAAATATCTCGTGCTTCAAGGTGGACCTTGGGCAGCGGTTGAAGAAGTCCTGGCGGCTGAAGAGCAAAGACCGCCTGCAAACGTTTAGGCGCAACTTCTCCCGGAAGGCCGAAACGATCAGTTGAATACTAGTTAATTGCCTGTGCATGCCCCGCTCCGCTCACTTAAGCCAAGGGGCCGTTGTGAAACGACGTACTATGCGCCGTTAAGGCAAAATGAAAGAGACTATGAAGACGCAATCAACAGAACTGCAAATGCAAGCTCAGGAATTTATTGACCTTGAAAGCCGACACGGAGCGCACAACTATCGTCCTCTCGACGTAGTGATTGAACGTGCTGAGGGTGTTTGGGTTTACGACGTTGAGGGCAAACGTTATCTGGATTGCCTGGCCGCATACTCCGCGGTGAATCAGGGTCATTGTCACCCAAAGATTCTTCAAACCCTCGAAGAGCAGGCGAAGAAAGTCACCCTGACCTCGCGCGCATTTCGAAACGCCCAACTCCCCCTGCTTTGTAAAGATCTTCACGATCTGACAGGCTTCGACATGGTATTGCCGATGAACTCCGGCACAGAGGCTGTCGAATCGGCCATCAAGGTTGCGCGCAAGTGGGGCTACACGGTGAAGGGCATCCCGCAGGACAAGGCTGAAATCATCGTCTGTGCCAATAACTTCCATGGGCGCACTGTTACCATTGTGGGCTTTTCAACGGAGGAACATTACCGTAATGGTTTCGGACCATTCGCGCCCGGATTCAAGGTGATCCCCTACGGTGACGCTGAGGCACTGCGCAACGCAATTACCCCAAATACCTGCGCGTTCCTCGTGGAACCGATCCAGGGCGAAGCTGGAATCCTGATCCCGCCGGCCGGATTCCTTCGCGAAGCGGCGGAGATCTGCCGCCGCAACCGCGTGCTTCTCATGACCGACGAAATTCAATCCGGTCTGGGGCGCACCGGCAAACTGTTCGCATACATGCACGAAGGAATCACGCCGGATATATTGATCGTGGGCAAAGCCCTGGCCGGGGGCTTTTATCCGGTCTCGGCAGTGCTTGCGTCTCGCGAGATTCTGGGTGTCATCACGCCCGGCGATCACGGCAGTACGTTCGGCGGAAATCCGCTCGGATGCGCCATTGCCAGAACGGCCCTCCGTGTCCTGATTGAAGAGAAGATGGTCGAGCGGTCCGCCGAACTGGGAGCCTATTTCCTCTCTCGGCTTCAGTCGCTCCGCAGTGCTGCCATCAAAGAAGTTCGTGGAAAAGGCCTCTGGATCGGTATCGAACTCCACAGCATGGCCCGCCCCTATTGCGAAGCCCTGAAGGACGAAGGGATCCTGTGCAAGGAGACTCACGATCACGTCATCCGCGTTGGGCCTCCGCTTATAGTCACACGGGAAGAACTTGATTGGGCATTCGAGCGGATCGCGAAAGTGATGGGGGCGAGCCGGTAAGAATTTCAGCGGGCCGAAATCGCGCCGGGTGGAGGGCTGCGCCAGCGTCGTACGGCGGCGCGACAGGCAGAACGCGGCATTTACATTGTTTACCTTCGTTGCGGCCAGCCATGATCAGTTTGAAAAAGCCAGCCCAATGAAACGCCGCTGTGCCAGGAACTGAAGCGTCAACGTTTGCAGAGGCAGCACCGCGATCGAGCGGATCCCAGCGTGCGTGTCTCGATACTCCCAAGAAGGACTGACGCTACTCCAGACTTGGGGGCATCTCTCAGCGATCTCTTTCCAGCTTAGAGCGACAAAACTCGCAAACTACGAGACTTTCTCAGTGAGATATTGCAATTACGCAATTCCTCGGCTTTCATTCCGCTGTCAATCTGGAACACTGAAAATGATTACCAACTGATGTGAGCCCCGAGACGGAAATATCGCTGATCGATCGAACGGCCGATTGGGGATGTGCTGGTGATCGTATCGTACCCGTTCAATGCCTTGACGGAACCATCTGAATTCAGAGTCATGTTAGACAAGGACGTTCCCGGATTTGCGAAGTGAGCGTGATTCGCGACATTGAACATATCGGCCCGGAAGTTGACCTGAAACCGTTCGAGCACATGGAAGCTGCGGTTAAGTGACGCGTCGATATTCGTGTAGCCAGGGCCACGAACAGAGTTTGCCTGGGCTGTTCCGAATCTCACTGCTGTCACATTCTTGTATGCAAGTGGGTTGAAGAACGGCTGGCCAAATACTCCACGTCCAACCTTAGTAGGAGACGCAACCTGGTCCGCCCGCTGCGTGCTGCCAGGGCAATTGCAGGATGCCGCGCTACCTAAAATGGTAAACGGCGTGCCCGACAGGTGATTGAAGGTGGAGCTTAGTGACCAGCCACCGAGAATCTGCGCGCCGACGCCATGGTTCACCATCGCTTTATTCTGCCCGAAAGGCAGCTCATACACGCCGGTGATGATGAAGTTGTGAGTACGATCGGTGCTGGAAAGAGCCTTATCGCGGCCGATAGCCTTTTCGGACGGAATAGAGATGCCGTTCGCAAAGCTGTTGACGATGTCTCTTGACCATGTGTAAGCGATTTTCGTGAAGAATCCATGGCTGAGAGGTTTGTTCAGGCTCGTCTGAAGCGAGTTAAAGTTTTCATCGCCGATCGGCTGGAACACGTTGGCGGTACTCGTATTCTGCAATGCCGGGGTATTCAGTGGCTGGCTGGCTGCACCGCCTCCAAGTGTACCGTGGTTGAAGTTGAAGTTTCCGAGCATGTCGATTACGCGGGATCCCACGTATCCGGCGCTGGCAATCGCGCCCCCTGGCAATTCTCTCTCAAGAGTCAAATTGTAGGAGGTAATATAGCCTCTCTTGAAGTTTAGGCCGGTTGTATTTGCGTTGGCAGTCTTCGGCGGAATCACAACCGTGCCGGCAGAAGAGTACACGGGCTTGGGAACGGTCGGAAAGCCGTCGGAAATGCTGCCCACCGTGGTGACAGTGTTAACGCCCGTGGCCGTATATTGCTGCTCGGCTGGGAAGTTTTGCGTAAGCGGCTGGCCCATTTCATTCTGTTGCGGTGAGATGGAGCCACCGGCCCGTAACACGAATTTGTCGGACAAGCGATACGCGATACCCACGCTCGGCGCGAATAACTTGGGCGAAACGTGGATTCCGCAGTTAGAAGACATCGAGCCCACGCCGCAAAGTCGCAGAGTGTTATTGTTCGGATCCAATAAGGTGTTGTTGAATTCAATGCCGCGAGGTCCGCGATTCGGCACCGGGTAGTACTCCCAGCGAACGCCGTAATTCAGGGTCAACTTGCGATTGATCTGCCAATGATCGCGCGCGTAGAGAGAGTAGTCCTTCTCATAGATCCGCAAGATATCATCCCACATGACCCACGTGCTCTTGTAATTGACGGCGCCAAGCAGGAAATCAGCGACAGAATTGTAAGGGGTTTGTACCTGACCAGCGACGGAAGTGCCTGCGCCTGAGAAGACAAAGAACGTCTGGCGGATCTCGTCATGGTTCATATGCAAGTTGATGATGTCGACGCCGAAGCGAAGATTGTGCGCTCCTTTAATCTTCGTCACGTTCCCTACGTATTCAAATACCGGATCCTTGTATTCCATCGGCGGGTAGGAATAACCAAACGTTCCGGCGCCAGTGCTACCGCCATAGTTCGTAATCGAGAGGTTCGGGAAGCCGCCGTCCAGGAATTGCTGCGACGACTGCGCAGTTCCGGGAATGCCAAGTACGTCGCGCCCGTAATTCTGATTCGCATAGTAAGGAATCAGCCATTGATGCGCACTGGTCATTCCGAATGTGGCATCAGCCACCAACGAAGGGGAGAAAACGTACGTTGCGGAACCGGAAATCGCCGTAACGGCGCCATGCTCGTAGTAGTTGCCGTTTCCGAAGTTGAAAAATGCGGGCCAGTTATTGCTTGCGCCGCCAAGAGGAAGTCCGAAGAGCGGATTCAGAGTTGATTTGTAGGGCTGTTTGCTGAACCGCGCGGAAACACGCAGCTTCGAAGTCGCAATGTAGTCGAATTTTGTGTCTATCTTGTGCAGATTGTAACGATTTGACTGCGTCTTGTAGAGGTTGTTCTGGATCGCTGTCGGCGCACCATAGTTAGGCTGGTTGAGCTGGGCTATAAAGGGAAGAACCTTCTGCGCAATGATAGGATTGAAGCGGCTTTGGGGAATGACATTTCCAGGGAAAGGCGACTTACCAGTGCCGTCGGGATTGCCCGTGAATGGATCGTAGAGCTGGTTGGATGCATTAACTACGCCGCCCGCGTTATCCCCCGCCGAGAACATATCCCCGCTCAGCATGGCTGGCGTTGGAATTGAAATGACTCCGGAATAGCCCTGGCGAGTAAGATCCAACTCATAGCTGCTGAAGTAGAACAGCCTGTCCTTGATGAGTGGTCCGCCCAGAGAAACGCCAAAATCGTTGTCAACAATGTGAGGCGGCTTAGTCTGTCCAACACTTTTGAAAAAGGGGAGCGCCTCTCCAACATTGTTCACGTTGTTCAGGTACGCCGAACCGTGAAGGGCGTTTGATCCGCTCTTGAGTTGCACCGTGACCGCCGGGCCCCCAGAGAGTCCTTGCTCCGCGTCCGGGCTGTTGGTCACCACATTGACGCTCTGAATCGCTTCTGTCGATGGCACGAAGGTCGTGTACTGCTGCAACCACTGATTGGTAGCGCTTACACCGTCAATACGTACGTTCGGACCTGCGGTGCCTGTTCCGTTCGCTGAGAATGTAAAAGACTTGCTCGGGTTGTTAGTGCCGCCCTGCCCGAACGACCCCCCGGTCGGCGCCGCGATTCCCGGCACGAGAGCGAGCACGCCCTCGTAGGTTCGTGAAGGCTGAGGAATAGTCTGCAAAGCAACATCTGAAATCTCGGTGTGAACTTCTGCTGTGTCTGTCTGCAGCTGAACTGCAGCAGAACTCACTTCGACCGTCTGGGAAACGTTACCAACCTGAAGCACTGCGTTGATACGCGACACATTGTTCGCAGTAACATCTACCTTCTTCTGGGAGTAGGTTTGAAATCCCGGCTTGGTAATCGTGATCGTGTATGTCCCAACAGTCATCGTGGCAACTGTGTATTCACCACGATCGTTCGTTTCGGTGGTACGTGTATCATTCGTTTGCGCGGAAACAACAGTTACCGTCGCACCAGGGATTGCTGCGCCACTGACGTCCGTCACATTCCCAACGACGGAACCGAACAGTGTTTGCGCGGCAGCCGGGGTGACGCTAACCGCGATGGCCGCGAGCGCTGTGATGGCAAATGCCAGAAGCTTCATGACGCTATTCGAATGGATTCTTCGAGCTGCTTCTGATGCAAAAAAGTCCGTCTTTTGTGTCGACATGGTTGCGACCTCCAATGAATTCTCTTAGAACACGCCATCGTGGCACGATCTTCAGAACGGCTTCCCCGTGTTGCGCGGGAGTATTGGTTCGTTTGGGATAGCTGTCGTCGTCAATGGTTATGTCAGGGGAAACATTCTCATTTCAAGATTCACTTTCAGTTTTGTTGCTCCTCTTCGCAGTTATTCCGAGAACGCCAATAGAACATTTCCGGGGACGCCATTCTGGAATCCGGTGAATCCAGATGTTACAAACAGCATGCCGTTTGTAACAGTAACTCCGGCAGATCCGATCGATCCGCCATGGGCTGTAACGCCATTTACCGTTTGAAAATCTTTCGCTGTATCGAATTGCCAGATGGGATTCCCGTTGAATGCATTGAGCGCATGCACCGTCCCATCCAGGCCGGCGGAAAATATAACTCCTGGAATTGCGGTCACCGCGGCGCTGAATCCAGCGTGGGTTGACATAGATTCCTGCGGCGTGATCGGCGTATACCATTTCTCTACTCCGTCAGATACGCGCAATGCCGCAACCCCACCGTTGCGGAAACCGAAGTAGGCCATGCCTTCCTCAAGTGCGCCGCCGAACACAATTTGGCCACGAGCAGAGTCTGCCCTCCATGTAACAGAGCCCTTGTCATCCGGATTATGGGCCCAGACCATCCCAGATTTGGAACCTATGATCACCAAGTTATGCCCGTTCGGTTGATTGGCAATCATTGGTCCCGCAGCAATATCAAAGTCTGGCCCTTCGGGATCGGCGCACCAGTAAGTGGCTGGCATCTGAGTCTGTGTTCTAGCAGGAACACCGGCAGGGCGCCTGAATGGTGGTTTGGGGGCGAATCCTGGAGGCGATGGCCCCTGAGGACACCCGGTATGCCAGATGTCTCCGGCTTCGTCCTGTACGGACCAAAGCAGTTTTCCAGTATCGACGTCGAGGGCCATGACCGCATCTGAAGCACCTACATCCGGACCGGAAAAAGCGTTCCCGGTGCCGAAGTACAAAGCATTGCGCTTGGTGTCGATCGATATAGCGCCCCATACACCGGCACCCGCCGGCCCCATGTAAGTGACACCGTTTGCAGCCACCTGTTTCGTTGCAACTCGGGGGATTGTATAAGTCTTCCAAATCTGCTTTCCACTGCCTGCATCAAGGGCAGCTACCATTCCCCGGAATGTGCAACAAGGGTAGTTATAGCTGGATGATTCGGGTTCTTCGAGAGAAGCTACCGGCACGTAAAGGCGGCCCTTATAGAGAAGAATTCCAGCGGTAATGCGGGAGAGTGGATGCGGGTCGATCGGTACCTTCCAGATCATCTTTCCTGTGGAAGCATCGAGCGCGTAAACATTTCCTCGAATATCACCGAAGAATGCGGCGTATTGTGTTGAACCGGCCTTCAGTTGACCAACAACAATCGCACTCCGAACGCCCGCGCCGACGTCGTACGACCAGTGAACACATCCTGTCTCCGCATCCAGCGAGTAGACGTATCCAGCGTCTGACGATACAAACACCTTGCCATCCACAATGGTTGGCTGTGAATAGGTCTCGCTGGCTCCTGGGAATCCAAACGCCCATTTCAGCTTGAGTCTCGCGACTTTCGCCGCCGTCATATTTGCGTCTTTTCCATTTTGGAAGCGGGCGTTGTCGAAACCTGGACTCCAGGCATTCCATGAACCGGTCGAAGTAAGGTCACGTACCGGAGGGTTTACTGTGCAGCGATTGGGCATCTTGCTCGCATCACCGCTTTCTTGCGAGCCGAGCATGCGACCACCTACCCATTCAGCGATCTGGCGCTTCTGCAAATCGGTGAGGTCCTTTGCCATTTGCACCATGTCGCCCTTCGTGAGGGCGTTATAGATGCGTTCAGGCGACATCTTCTTGAGAGTTGCGGGTGAGGGAGCGCTCTCGATCTTTCCATGGCACTGCTCACATGTGTTCCCAAAAATTGTGGACCCGGGACCTTCAGACTGCCCTCTCGGACTCACTGCCGCTGTAGAAGATTGCCCACTTTGCTGGATAGCAAATGCAGTTGTGAGCAATAGAGCAGCAAATAGCGTAAAGAAGAAAGCGATGCGAAAACTCTTCATTGGCCCTCACCTTCAAACACGCAATCGAGCGGACAAGACATCTAAACCTCAAATAATCCCATTGCGTAATACGCAATCCTAGTTGCGATGGAACCCAACGCTATACTCACCGTTTTATCTGTGTCAAGAGAAAAGAGTAAGCGCACTAAGTCTGAGCCGCGAAATTCTCCTGTAGGCTAGCTGCTCAGAAACTCCTCGCATTTTTCTCTATTCATAGATATTGAATCTATCTCCTTAACTAAATCGAATTTTGATGCTGTTGACCTCGAGCGATAGGAGCGTCACTTGACCATTTTGAAACGCAAAGAGTAACATCTCCCCCTGTTTGCGCATTATGCAATATGAGATGCACAACAAAGAGCCGGGTACAGTGCTTTTCAACAACGTAAGATTCAATGCGGCCCGCAGCACTTTTGAAGAGTTATCGTGAGCGTGATACGAATACTCACGGATTGAGGCGAGGTTGAGTCCAGTAGAGAACACACTTAGTGAATGTACGAAGGTGCTGAGAAACTGTAATGTCTATGAGCGAAAGGACGGATATGAAGCTTGAAGGAAAACTCGCAATAGTAACCGGCGGATCGCAAGGGATTGGAAAGGCCATAGTTGAGTCGTTTGTTGAAGAAGGCGCAGATGTCATCGTCAACTATATTCAGGCGGCAGATAAGGCAGAAGAAGTTGCATCTTGGGCTCGCAGCAAAGGGCGGCGCGCGCTGGTCGTGCAGGGAGATGTATCCAAACCGGAGGATGTGGGTCGCATATTCGAGGAATCACGGAAGCTAGGTATCGCCGATATTCTCGTGAACAACGCCGGCATCGAGACCATCGTTCCATTTCTTGAGCTCACGGTGGAGCAGTGGGAGCGCGTGACCAACGTCAACCTGAAAAGCGCGTGGATGTGTTCGCAGGCCTTCTGCAAGCTTGCTGTCAGTGAAAAGCGAACAGGTGCCATCATTAATGTTGGATCTATCCAAGCTGGACGCGTTTTACCCGGCCGCACCCACTATGCGCCAACCAAAATTGCTCTGGAAGCACTGACACGAAACAGTTCCGCCGAAATGGGGCCATACGGTATTCGAATAAACTGCATCCATCCTGGCCTCATCGCAACGCAGATGACTGAATGGGTCATGAAGAACCCAGACATACTCCCAGTAGTCGTTAGCCAGATTTCGTTAGGTCGTCCCGGTATTCCGAGTGATGTGGGTCCTGTTGCTGTCTTCTTTGCCTGTGAAGACTCTCGCTATATTACCGGCCAGTCGTTGTATGTTGACGGCGGCTGGGTTGGAAAGTAACTGGCTGATTTGAGAGGAACGAGAATGAAACACTTTCGCATCATCTTGTCGTCAATGTTACTTGTCGCCTCTGTGCTCTCACTGACATTTGCTGTCAAAGCACATGCTCAAGCTCCGAGCAATGTCATCCCACCGGTTTTCTCCACTGCGAGCTTTCCGAGCACGACGATTTCCAATGGAGTAATTCAAGCGAAAGTCTTTTTGCCCGATGTCAAGAAAGGCTTTTATCGCTCCACCCGGTTTGACTGGTCTGGAATTGTCAGTCACCTGATTTATAAAGGCCATGTTTTCTACGAGCCTTGGTACTACAAGATTGACTATGCTGCGACCGAGCGGGGCAAACCTAATTATGATTTTGGTTACGATGAGGGTGGCGTAGTCTCTGCCCCATTTACTGCAATGACCGGCCCCGGTGAAGAATTCAATACCAATAGAGGTGCTCTTGGGTATGATGAAGCCAAAGTCGGCGGAACCTTTATCAAGATTGGCGTTGGTGTATTGCGCAAAGTGGATGACACGCGCTATGACCACTCGAGGAGCTATGAGGTCGTAGATCACGGAAAATGGACCGTCAAAAAAACGAAGTCCTCCATTACATTCACCCAGGTATTGTCCGATCCTTCTTCAGGCTACGGCTATGTATATACCAAGAAGTTGATGCTTGTACCCGGTCAACCAGTGATGACAATTGAGCACATGCTGAAGAACACGGGGAAAAAGGTTATTGATACTACTGTCTATAACCACAACATGTTTACACTGGACAATACTTCTCCAGGGCCTGGGTTGGTTGTAAAGTTCCCGTTCAATATCAAAACGTCTCGCGCTCCCGATCCCAACTTCGTGGTAATCGATGGGCACGAACTTCGATACATCAAGACACTCACAGGCAATGATCGTGTGTCCTCAAACATCACGGGGTTCGGCCCCACTGCAGCTGACTACGATTGGACAGAAGAAAACGACAAGATTGGTGCTGGCGTTCATATCCAAGGCGACCATCCATTTTCAAATATTGCCTTGTGGTCCATCCGAACTGTTATGGCTATCGAGCCTTACAACAGCTTCCACATTGAGCCTGGAGCGGATGCTGAGTGGACACTGAGATACACGTATTTCACGATGCCTCCGAAGACGTAGTTTTGCCGCGCCCTATCCTGCGCCTGGCAGGCGAGATTCTCAATCATCTGTCTAGAGAGTCAGCTTTTGTGGATTGAACGCCTAGAATTTTACGCTCAGGAGCGAGCCGCGAGGTTTGGGTCGACTGGGTCGGCTTGTTACAGTACGCTCGTGGATCGTCTAAGTCGGTCCAATTCTTTTTGCAGTTCTTCCATGCGCTGTCTCATCTCGAGGATTACAGCAACACCT
>Ga0068852_100002855_pt1 | contig 11976 bp, 6 predicted proteins | sample KBSCornC22_FD_66594 | JGI IMG/M metagenome (GOLD analysis project Ga0068852, IMG submission 66594) | Corn rhizosphere microbial communities from Kellogg Biological Station, Michigan, USA - KBS Corn C2-2 | ecosystem: Host-associated > Plants > Roots > Rhizosphere > Soil ... | reverse complement strand
CCCTATTTCCCGCGCGAATTGGTGGCGCGGCTGCGCGCGGTCTTGCGCAGGCGCCCCGCGGCGAGCCCGCCGCCGACGCCCACGCAGAGCATCGATCTCGGCAGCCTGCAGGTCGAGATCCCGACGCGGCGCGTGCTGGCACGGCAAGTGCAGGTCGAGCTCACGGCATCCGAATTCAATCTGCTGGTCGTGCTGCTCCAGGCAAGCGACCGCGTGGTGACCAAGGACGAATTGTCGCTCAAGGTGCTCGGCCGCGCCCGCGCCAGCTATGATCGCAGCGTCGACGTCCATGTCAGCAATCTGCGGCAGAAGCTCGCGGTCGCCGCACCCGATATCGAGATCGAGACGGTGCGCGGGGTCGGTTACCGGATCGGCACGAGCCGATGAAGGGCGGACTCTTCCTCAAGATCCTGCTCGGCTTCTGGCTGACGCTTTATTGCATCATCGTCGGCCTGTGGCTGCTGTTCGTGGTCGGCCGGGAGGGCCCGTCGCCCGAGGAATGGGTGTCGCGCAGGGTCGCTCCCGCTTTGTTGTCGCAGCTTGCCCGCGAAGTCGCGCGAGACGGGCCGGCAGCGTTCGAGGCGGCGCGGCGCGACCTTCCGGCCGAGGATGCGCGCCAGATCGCGATCCGCGCGATCGGCGCCCAGACCGGACCTTGGGACAAGAGCCTCAGCCGCGTGGTGACCGCGCCCGACCGCCGTCATTATCTGCTGAGCTATCGGGTCCCAGTCGTGACGCGGCGCGGCGGACCGTTCAATGTCCCCCAGCCGATCCTGATCGTCGCAGCGATCGCGGGCCTGACCTTCAGCATCATCCTCGCCTGGTATCTGACACGCCCGATCAATCTGATCCGCAAGGGTTTCGACCAGCTCGCACAAGGACGGCTCGACGTGCGGCTGCAGCCGCTGATCGGCCGCCGGCACGACGAGATTGCGAGTCTGGCGCGCGATTTCGACACGATGGCGGCACGGCTCGCGCAGCTCGTCACCACGCGCGATCGGCTGCTGCACGACGTGTCGCACGAGCTGCGCTCGCCGCTCAGTCGGATGCAGCTGGCAATCGGGCTGACCCGCCAGGATCCCGCGCAATTCGAAAGCTCGATGGACCGGATCGAGCGCGAGATGGTGCGGCTCGATGCGCTCGTGCGCGAATTGCTGGTGCTCGCGCGCGCGGAAAGCGGGCTGGCCGCCAGCGAGGAATATTTCGATCCCCTCGCGATGCTCGAATTCGTGGTCGAGGATGCCCGGTTCGAAGCGGAGGGATCGAGCGTCATGGTCGCACTCGCGCTTCCCGCCATCCCCGAGGAAAAGCGGCCGACCTTACGTGGCAGCGCCGAACTGTTCCGCCGCGCGCTCGAGAATATCATCCGCAACGCGCTCCGCTTCGCACCCCGCCGAAGCACGATCCTGGTCAAGGCGGAGCTACTTGGCGGCTTCTATCTGTTCACGGTCCGCGACGAGGGTCCGGGCGTCACCCATGTCGATCTCGAGACTTTATTCGACCCCTTCATCAAGGCCGACCAAGCCGGCTTCGGTCTCGGCCTCGCCATCGCCAAGCGCGCCGTGGTCGCGCATGGCGGCACGATCAAGGCTGCCAACCGCGAGGGCGGCGGCTTCGAGGTGGTGATCAGCGTGCCGGTGGTCGCGTAGGGCAGGTCCCGACTGAGCCGTATCGTCATCGCGAGCGGAGCGTGGCGATCCAGGCCCGCGGGACTGGATTGCCGCGCCCCTGCGGGGCGCGCAATGACGCGGATCGGTGAACTGAGTTGATGCCGCCTTGAAATTGGCCAGGAGGCCGCTTCCTAACGCACCGGCAGTTCGAACGGCCCCGCAGGCAGGTCGGACGCATCGGACAGGGTGCAGATCGGGCTGTCACCCCAGCAGTAACGCACGCGGGTCGGCCGCACTGCCCCGGCATCCAACGTCACGCTGTCTGGGCCGCCGATCCGGGCAGGCACGTAGCGGCACGATCCGGCGGCGGCACCGCACAATTCGAACGCGGTCGGACTGCCGCTATAGGAGACGAGCTTTCCGCTGACGTCGCCGAAGTGGATCGTAACGGCATGCCCGGCCAGCGTCGCATGATCGCCGCGCGGTCCCGTCCTGGTCGGCTTGTGATCGAGCAGCCGCTCGGCGGTGAGCGCGAGCCGGCGGCCGACCTCCTGCTTCTTGGTCGGATGGATATTGCCCGGATCGCCGATGTCGATCGTCACCGTATAATCGGCAAGGCGGTCGGCCACGGCCGCGCGGCGCTGTGCCTCGCGGATGTCGGCCATTTCGGATTCGGCCGGACGCGTCGGGTGCGGCCCGAAATCGGGCAGCTGCACGATCAGGAAGGGCAGATCGGGCCGGAAGCGCCGGCGCCAGTCGGCCATCAACGTGCGCAGGTTGCGCTCATAATCGGGCGCATAGTGGATGTCGGATTCGCCCTGGTACCAGAGCGCGGCCCTGAAGCCGTAGGGCCCGATCGGGGCGATCATGCCGTTATAGATGACCGACGCGCCATGCGCCGGCCCCCAGGGAAGCTGCGGCGCGATCGCGCTGGCCGGCATCGGCGCATAATGCCAGGGGCCCTTCAGCGGAACCGAGCTGCCGTCGGCGAGGCGGATGGCACGGCTTTCCGCCGGACCGGTCATCCCGCAATTGCGCCAGCTGCAGAAGATGTTGGTGACGATCGTGTTGGCACCCTCGTGCAGAACGCCGGCCGGGATGGTGTGGCGCGACTGGCGCGCCCATGACGTGCCACCGACGCTGCGGCCATTGACCCAGGTCTGGTCCTCCTCATTGGTTGCGCCGAGATCGAGGATCGCGCCCTGCGCGGCCTGGGCGGCGCTGAGCGTCACTTCGGACCGCAGCCACATCTGGCCGGTAAAGCCGTCGGGCGACGTGCCTGTCCACAAGGCCCAGGGTCCCAATTTGTCGGGCGCCACCGCCCATCCCTTCGCATCGAAGCCCGGCTGCCAGGGCTCGCCGCCCTTGATGCCAAGCCCATGCCACCAGCGCTCCCACACCGTACCCCAGCCGCGATCCGCCGCCTCCGGTTGGGTCCGGCGCAGATCGACCAGATCGAGGCCTTCGCGCTCGAGCGCCGCGGCACGCAGGCCGGGTTCGCTCACCCAGGCACGCACGCGGCTGCCGCCCCAAGCGGCGACCACCATGCCCACGGGCACGTCGACGCTCTTCTTGCGCTCACGCGCGAAGAAATAGCAGGTGGCGGAGAAGGCACCGACCGTGTCCGGTGCTGCCGGCACCCATTTGACCGGCGAGGCAAAGGTCGCGAGGGGATCGAGGCTGTCCTTGGTCGCGATCGTGAGCGAACGGATCGTCCCGTCGCGCGCGGTCATCATGTCGAACTGCGCATTCTCCGCGCCCCGCACCTCGAACTGCATGTTGGACTGACCGCTGCACAGATAGACGTCGCCGATCAGCACGTCCTCGACCTGCTGCAGCTCGCCTCCGGCGGTGCGCGCCTCCAGCCGATAGGGCCCGCCGGCGGGCATGGCGGGCAGCGACAGCTGCCAATGGCCCGACGCATCCGCCGCCGCATGCGCACTGGCCGGGCCTAGCGTCACCGTCACCTCGGTCCCGGCGGCAGCCTCGCCATAGACCGGGATCGGCGCGTCGCGCTGGAGCACGGCATGGTCCTGGAACATGGCATGGAGCAAAGGTGCGGCCCCCGCCGGCGCTCCGCCGGCCGCCAGCAGCCCCAAGGCCCAAATGCGCGCTTTCACCATCATCCTGTCCCCTTGTTCTGCTTTGGCCGCACGAGCAGCGCGTCGGTACGCCTTATGGGAAAATCCTATAGGATCAAAGACAGCCGGGCGACAGAGGCTGCGCCGCGGCACATCCCAAAGCCATTGCTCCGATGACGTCCCTCTCTATTGAACAGGCTGCCCCGCGAGGGGCCGCGTTGAAGGATGTCCGTCTTGAGCCGTTCGAACCTCATTCTTGCCGCGCTGCTTCCCGCCGCGGCGGCCGCCCATGGCGAAACGCCGCATTTTGCGGGTCTGCCTGCGCAGGCGCAGTGGCAGAATGAGGCGCCGGGCTGGTCGGCGACGGATCGATCGCTGACCCTGGCCGCGCCGCAAAAGACGGATTGGTTCGAATGGCCCGGCGGCGATTATCACGCCGATTCCGCGCCGCGCCTGCTCTTCAAGGCGGACGGCGATTTCAGCTTCAGCACGAGGGTCGAGGTGACCGCGCACAAGACCTATGATGCCGGCTGCCTCGCTCTGTACGGCACACCCACCTTGTGGTCCAAATTATGTCTGGAAGCGCAGGCGGGGGGCGGCCTTTCGGTGATATCTGTGGTGACGCGCGGCCTGTCGGACGACGTCACCTCATTCCCGGTGAGCGGAACGTCGACCTATCTGAAGCTGGCGAAGGACCATCAGGTCCTGTTCCTCTACGCATCGAAGGACGGCAAGGCCTGGCAGATCATCCGCAAGTTCAGCCTGGACGTGCCGGACGGTTTCTCGGTCGGCTTTTCGGCCCAGTCGCCCGATGGAGCCGGGGCGACCGCGCGCTTTACCGACTTCCGGTACGGCGCGGGGCCGGTCAATCTCTGGAAGCTCGAATAGAAAGCGCATCAATCCGAGCCGGCCGCTTTGGCTGCGGGAGCAGCCTGCAGTACGGTTTCGCTGGAGCCCAGATAAGAGGTCTGCTTGCCGCCCAGATCGAGCTCCAGCCGGTCGATCACCAAAGCCGGATCGAGCGCCCACAGGCGGATGACGTGGCGCGGGCCGCGCTTGAGCGTCCAATCGCTGCTCGAATAGCGTGCATTGCGAACGACGTCCCGCTCCCATGTCCGCCCTTCATCCAGGTCGATGATCTTCGGTGCGGCATCGTCGACCGCGACCGCGTAGCGGAGCTTATGTTCGCGATCGATCGGGAAGGTCGGCAGCGCAGCCAAGGTCAGCGTCGCCGTGCCCTGATGCGAGGTGACGAAGTCGTAGTCGACATAAGGCGCGCGCTCGACCGTATCGCGGCTCGGCAGTGCGGCCTTGGTCTCGATCGCCGCGCCGACCCGCCCAAGATTGGGCGCGACCGACCAGCCTCCCCCCTTGGCATCGACCTTGCGGGTGAAATGCTCGGCCTCGATCGACACGAGGCCGCCCGCAGCGACGAACCCGCCCGCGGACACCATGTCGAGCGGTTCATCGTCCAATCGCACCCGCACCGTATAGCTCTGCCCGCCGCCCTCGACCGCGATCACCGCATCACGCGCGGCTTGCGGGACGTGCGCCCAGTCGATCGAGACCCACACGCGCTTGTCTCCACCGAGTGTGCCCTGGGTCTCGGACAGCGACACCCATGAAACGCTGGGCGTGAGCTTGAACACGACTGATCCACCGCCCGTATTGAACAGGTCGAGGAAATGGGGGCTCCGCGTGGCGCGGCTGAAGGCGGGCAGTTCGTCGGGCTTGCTTGCCGGGCTGCGCCAGCGGCCGACGCGGTCGGCATAGTCTGCCCCCGCCTTGGCCGGATTGTGGACCAAAGCATCGACCGAGCCTTCGACCGCGACGCCGAGCGAAGGCTCCGACGACGGCGTTGCACTGCCCGTGGGCAATCCGGCGAACACCGGCTGGTCGCGTGGGCCGTCGTCCATGAAGTTGCGCCACTTGCCGTTGGCGGTGGCATTGTAGCGTGCGGTCGCCTGATGGATTGCGTGCAGCGCCGCCGCGGACCGCGCGGCATAAAGACCAGCGCTTGCGCGCCCCTGCCATGCGGCGAGGAAGCTCCGATCCGCCATCAGCGCCTTCTCGGCCATCCAGCGCGCACCCGTGATCGGATAGAGGACGAGCTCATAATAAGCGTCGCGCAGGTCCGCCGGGATCTGCTGCTCGAGCGCGGTCGCCTGATCCAACAGCCGCTCATAATCGGCGAGCCGGCGCCCCGCCTCGTCGCCATAAGCCACCGGCGAGAATAAGCTGGTCTGCACGCCGACATCGTCGTGGGCGAAGTCCATATGCTCGGGCTTGCGAATGAAGCCCAGCCGGTCATGCTCGGCGAGCAAGGCAGCGATCGCATCGGCATGCTGCGGGCCGAAGGTCGCGGACGCCCAGTTGCGCAGATAATCGGCCTGGCCGAGCTTGTGCGTGCCGGCAAAATCCCAGGCCAAATCGAGGAAATATTCGGTGTCGACCTCGGCCGGCTTGATGTCGCCGACGTTCAGGATCCACATGCGCCGCGCGCCCGTATCCCAGGCGCGGCCCATTTCCGACGCGATCAGCGCGGGCGGCGTGGTCGTGATCCACAGATAGCTGGTCGGCGCGCCCCAATAGCTCACATGATAATAGACACCGGCGCCGCCGCTGCGCCTCTGCTCAGTGGCGGTCGACAATTGACGGATATAGCCGAAATTGTCGTCGACCCAGCCGAGCGTGACGTCGTCGGGCAATGTCATGTTGCGCCGGTAGATGTCGAGCACCTCCTTATAGGGCACGAACACCTGCGGCACCTGCGCCACATTCGCGGAGACATGCCTGGCGATCATGTCGCGCTGGGTCGCGACCACATCCTCCAGCAGTTTGACGCGATCGATCTTCTCGCCCGCCTGGACCGGCGTGTCGTGGATGCCCCGCATGCCGACCGTGTAAAGATTTTCGTAGCGGCCATTGGCCTGCACGCGCTCGTCCCAATAGCGCGCCACGTTTTCGCGATTGATCGCGAAATCGAACTCGCCGCGCGTCGATGCGTCCCACTCGGCGACATTGTTGCGGAGCATCGGTTCGGCATGACTCGCGCCCATCACGATCGCAAAGCGGTCGGCCAGGGGGGCGTTGTGCGCATCCTGGTTGAAGGCGAGCGTGCCGGGATGCATCGCCGGCCAGAGCGTGTTGGCGCGCAGCCGCAGCATCAGCGCGAAGACGCGTTCATAGGTCTTGGGGCCGATATTGGCGCGCTCGGGCTCCAGATTGGTGGCGGCCCAGGGGCGCAACGACCAATCCTCGTCATTGATGAAGATGCCCCGATAGCGGACCGATGGCTGGGCGACCGCATCATCCACCGTCACCACCGCCTGCGGCCGGGTACGCGGCGTCACGTCCGACCACCAGACCCAGGGCGAAATGCCGAGCTGCCGGCTGAGCGACAGCAGGCCATAGGCCGTGCCGCGCCGGTCCGCGCCGAGCACGACCAGGGCCTTGGCGACCCCCGGCCAGGGGCGATCCACCACTGCCAGGCGAAAGGCTTCCCAAGCGCCCTTCACGCCTTGGGTGGAGAGATGCTTGCGCGCGACCAGATCGTCGAGCAGCCGCGACTTTCCCAGCGTTCCCGCCAGGACGACCGTGCCCGACTTGGGCACATCGGCAATGACCGCGGGATGCCGCGAAACCACCGTCTCGACATCGCCCGCCAGCATGTCCGCCGCGATCCGAACCACGTCCGCATCGCCCGCATCGACCAGGATCGGCGCCGTTGCTCGCGCATCCGACAGCACGAAGGATTGCCCCCCCTTCGCGTCTGCGGCGCGGATCCCGATCAGGCACGCCGCGCAGGCCCAGGCGAGGAGAAGCGAAGGTTTCACGGAATTTCTCTCCCTGCGGCGGCTTCGGACCTCAGCGCGCCTTATCCTGTCTGACCAATTCTTGTCGGCGCGGGCCAGGGTGTCAATCGCCAGCCCTGCTCGGTCGGCGATTGGTCTGACAATTCGACAGCGCGCGCGATGCTCCCCTAGAGTGGGCCAAGACCGAATCGAGACAATGGTCCGGAATGCGGATCAGCCGATCAGGGAGGGGATAGAATGAAGCTGGGCCATCATCTGCGCACCGCCGCCGTCGCGGCGTTCCTGTCGGTCCCGACGCCGGGGGCCGCCAGCGCGGCGTCTCCCGCCGCCGCGAAGGACGACACGGCCCAGGTGCCGGCGACCGTGGTCCAGCGGATCATGGTCCACGGCCGTTCGCTCGAGGGCAATCTGGCAGGAGAGTCGGCGGACCGCGAAACCTATGTGATCCTGCCGCCCAGCTACGCCACGCATCCGCGTCGGCGCTACCCGGTCGTCTATGTGCTGCACGGCTATTCCTATGATCCCGACCGCTGGGTCCATGGCGACAATATCGCGGAATCGGCGCAGATCGACTTCGCCAAGGGGGCCCGGGAGTTCATCCTCGTCTTCCCCAATGCCAGCAATGCCTATGACGGCTCGATGTATTCGAACTCGGCCACGACCGGCAATTTCGAGGACTTCATCGCCTACGATCTGCCGCATTATATCGACAGCCATTATCGCACGATTGTCGACCGGGCGAGCCGCGGCCTCGCCGGCCATTCGATGGGCGGCTATGGCGCGGCGCGGATCGGCATGAAGCATGCGGACATGTTCGGCGTGCTCTACATCATGAGCCCCTGCTGCATGTCGCCGCGCGATGCGGGGCCGATCGATCCGGCGAACGAGGCCAAGCTCGCGGCAGTCCACAGCCCCGCCGATGCCGCCACCCTTCCACGCATGCTCAAGGCCCAGCTGGCGGTGGCAGCGGCTTGGTCGCCCAATCCCGCCAACCCGCCGCTCTATCTCGACCTGCCGGTCAAGGACGGCGCGGTCCGGTCCGAGGTGCTGGCGAAATGGGCGGCCAATGCGCCTTTGGCCTTCGTCGACCAATATATCGGCAATCTGAAGCAATATCGGGCGATCGCGATCGACGTCGGCGACAAGGATGGGCTGAAGACCGATACGGCCAAGCTCCACTTTATTCTCGATAGCTATCATGTCGCGCACAGCTTCGAGCTCTACGATGGCGACCATGCCAATCGCGTGCGCACGCGGCTGCGCGACGTGGTGATCCCCTTCTTCAGCCGATCTCTGGCCTTTCCGCCCCAGCGCTAAAACGCAGGGTCAGCTTTCCGGCCGGATGCTCAGTCGGTCGCCCGAATAGTCGACCACCCGATCGTGCGGCGCGGTGGCGGCAAGTGGATCGCCGCCTTGCTGCGGGGAGACGAAGCGGATGATGAAGCGCTGCTGCGGCATGCCGGGATAATGCCCCTCGCGTGTACCGATCGACAGCGTGCCCGCATGATCGTCCCACATGATCGGGATGCGCGCATAGTCGCCCTTCTTGTAGCCGTTCGACACGCCATCATCATTGTAGAGGGTGAAGCGGCCATCCGCGCCGCGATAGACGAGCAAGGTGATCGGCGCGCCCTCCGCCGCGCGCGTCCATTCGGTTGGCTGGCCGATCGGCACGATCGAGCCCGCGCGCACGAATAGGGGCATGCGCTCGGCCGGCGCCTCCGCCTGGATCGTCCGACCGCCCTGCACGAAATGGCCCGTGTAGAAATCATACCAGCCGGCGGCGGGCAGATAGACGCTGCGGCTGCGCGCCTGGAAGGCGGTGACCGGCGCGACCAGCAAGGAGCGTCCCAATAGATATTGGTCGTTCACGCCGCGCGCGGTGCGATCCGCGGGGAAGTCCATCACCAGCCCGCGCATGATCGATCCGTCGTCGAACCAGGTCGCCGCGCCGAGCGAGTAGAGATAGGGCATCAGCCGGTAGCGCAGCCGATCATACCAAATCAGCGCGTCGCGGACGGTTGAGCCTTCGGGCGCCAGCTCGTAAATTTCGCGGTGCGGGAATTCGCCATGGCTGCGGAAGATCGGCGCCAACGCGCCGAACTGGAACCAGCGCAGGTTGAGCTCGCGCCATTCGTCGAGCGCGGCCGGATCCTGCTTCGAATAGCGATCCTCGACCGAGAAGCCGCCAATGTCGAAGGTCCAGTTGGGAATGCCCGACAGCGATGCGTTGACGCCCGCGGCGATCTGGTCGCGGAAATCGTCCCAGCGCGCGGCGGTATCGCCCGACCAGATGGCCGAACCGGTGCGCTGCAGCCCGCCGAAGGCCGAACGGGTGAGGATGAAGGACCTCTTGTCGGGGGCGAAATCGGCCAGACCCTGCGCCACGCCTTGGCCATGGACGAGCGGGAAGGAGTTGAAGAAGGCCGCCGCCGGGCCGGCATAGGTCGGTCCCATCGCCGCCATCCGCTCGGGGATGGACAGGTTGGACTGGACGTCGGGCTCAGTCGCATCCATCCACCAGCCGTCGATGCCGAGCACCGCAAGCCGCTCTTTCATCTGCCGCCAGTAAATGGCGCGCGCCTGCGGATTGTAGGGATCGTAAACGGTGTTGGGATAGCCGACCCAGTCGCGGCGGTGTGCGTCGAGATTGCCGCGATAGACGCCGTTCACCGCCGCCAATTCCTGGAAATTGGCGGTGGTGGGATAGAATTTGGCCCAGACCGAGATCATGAAATGGGCGTTCTGCGCATGCAGCGCGTCGATCATGCCCTGGGGATCGGGGAAGCGAGTGCGGTCGAATTCGTGGCTGCCCCACTGGTCGGGTTTCCAGTAGAACCAGTCCTCGACCACATTGTCGATCGGGATGTGCAGATCGCGATAGGTCTTCACGACGTCGAGCAATTGCGCCTGCGTCTCGTAGCGCTGGCGGCTCTGCCAGAAGCCATAGGCCCATTCGGGCATGATCGGCGCCTTGCCGGTCAGGCGGCGATATCCCGCCACCACGCCGTCCATGTCGGGCGCGGTCACCACATAATAATCGATCGACTTGGCGACCTCGGACGAGAAGCGGAGCGAATGGCGATCTGCTTCCGGGATCGGATCATTGTGCAGCAAGGCCATATAACCCTGGTTGGGCTGCCATTCGATCCGGATCGACACCGGCTTGCCCGAGCGCATCGGCACGTCGAAATCGCGGAACCAGGGGTTCCAATTCTGCCGCCAGCGATCGATCACCAGCCGGCCGTCGACGAAGACCTTCACATAGCTCGACGAATAGAGCTGGAAGCGGTGCAGCCCCGGCTTGGCCGAGCTGACCCTCCCGGTCCAGACCACCATCTGAGGCTGGACCGCATTGCCGGCGGTATTCTGCCCGGTGGTCGCGGCGACGGTCCGCGCCTTGGCGGCGTCGGGCCAGTTCGCCTGGTCCTTGATGAACTGATAGTTGATCTGCGCTTCCTGCCGCGCGACCGCGAGCTTGCCGGCGAGATAATAATGCGCGGTGAAGCCGGGCTTGCCGCCGTCGCCTGTGACCTTCAGCCCGTCGCTTCCGGCGAGCGCATAGGCATGCGGATTGCCGAAGCGCGTGATCGAATTGTTATCCCACAGCAGCCCGTAATTGCGCGTCGAGGCGACGAAGGGGATGGCGATGTCGGTATTGTGCTGGGCGAGCTCGACGTCCTCGCCATTATAATCCATCTGCCCTTTCTGGTGCTGGCCAAGCCCATAAAAGCCTTCGTCGGTGCCACGATTGAACTGCTGCACAATGGCTACATAGGGCTTGCCGTCGACCGTAACCCGTTTGAACGTGCCCGCGCCGGTCTCGGACAGGATCGTCTGGCCGGCCGCATTGCGGATGCTGACCCGGCCCTGCAGGATCGAGACCGTCGCTTTGGGCGTGACCAGTTGGAGCGCGTCGCCCAAGCGGCGGACGCGGACGGTGCCGGCGGGCGCTGCGGTCACCATCAGGCTTTGCGCTACGCTTGAGAGATCGGCCGTCGGCGTGCGCGTGATGCGGAGGGCGTCATCGCCATAGGCCTGCACGCGCAAGGCGGTGCCGCCTGGACCGCGCACGACCACTCCATGCGGGATTTCGGTCCAGTCGGCCAGGGCAGCGCTGGCGGGCGCCGCCAGCAACAGCCCAAGGGCGCTACCGAGGTGCGCCATGGCCCTCCGGTTAGGCCCGTTGGCGGTGGATCCGGCGGCGGTGCGGCTTCGCGGGTGAATCATGTCATCACCCCAGACGATAGAGGCCGGCGCCATGCGGCGGGATGGTCCTGCCGAAGCGGCCGCTGGCGGGTGCGAGCGTCTCTCCGCTCCACAGATCGCGGACCGGCAGGGTGCCGGCGAGACCCAGATGCCGCATGCCGATACCGACCTCCTTGGGTTTATCCGTCGTGTTGAACAACGCCACGTAGAGGCCGCGCCCGCTTGCAGGCCGCGCCGACCAGATATGCGTGCCGTCCGCGA
>Ga0068852_100002854_pt1 | contig 11983 bp, 10 predicted proteins | sample KBSCornC22_FD_66594 | JGI IMG/M metagenome (GOLD analysis project Ga0068852, IMG submission 66594) | Corn rhizosphere microbial communities from Kellogg Biological Station, Michigan, USA - KBS Corn C2-2 | ecosystem: Host-associated > Plants > Roots > Rhizosphere > Soil ... | reverse complement strand
TCGCGAATTCGCGCTCACTCACCTCGAGGATCGGGATGCCGCGCGCTTCGATCTCGCTGCGGAGCGCGGCGCCGCGCGGGGCTGCGACGAGCGCAGGTGCCGCTATCACGCCCTGAACCGCGAGCGGACTCCGGATCAGCTCCTCGGTGGCGCGAATACCCTCGCACACGAAGAGCTGCTGTCGCTCGCGCGCCTTGCGACGCTGGAGATCGCGGGCGGTGGTCAGCAGCTTCGCGGACATGCAGGCGGGATGAGGGTGTGACGAGGCGGTGACCGCGGCACGCGCTCGCGAGCGCGTGAACATGGTACCGTGAAGATGGCGCAAAATCGTGGAACGACAATGCGCGGTACCGTCGTGGAGCGAATTCGCTAGCCCACGCGAACCTGCTCCGCCAGCGCTGCTGCCCCCGCCTCCGCGAGCAGCTCGTCGATGCCGGGGTGCATCCCGGGGGAGACGCGGGCGAGACCCACCGTCATCGCGAGACGCCAGGGCGAGTCGCGGTGTGCGGCTCGGTAGTGCTCGAGGCGCTGGCGGAGCCGTGGCGCGATGACATCCGTCGTGTCGTCCGTCGCATCCAGCATCAGCGTGGCGAAATCATCGTCGCCGATGCGCGCGATGACGTCGGAGGCACGGAAGGTCTCGCGCAGCACCTGCGAGGCGGCGACGAGCGCGCGGTCGCCCGCATCGCGTCCGTGCGCTGCGTTGAGCTGATCGAGCGCGCGCACATCCGCCACGGCGATCACGAGCCCGCGCGTGCGGTGGGCGAGCTTCAGATGGTGCTCGGCGAGCGTTCGGAATCCGCGCGCGTTGTAGAGTCCCGTGAGCGGGTCGGTGAGCGAGAGCTGATCCAGTGTTGCGTGCAGGCGGTAGCGCTCGATTGCGTAGTGCAGCACTCGCGCGAGCAGCGCGCTGCTCAGCTCCTCCTTCACGACCGAGTCGCACGCGCCGGCTTCGACCGCAGCCGCACCGATGGAATCCCCCTTGTGCCCCGGCTCGACCAGCACGACGACGGGGATCTCGGGCGCTTCGACGCGCGCGCGGACCAGCAGATCCATCGCGACGTCGAGCGGGCCGGTGAGGTCGAGCAGCACGACATCGATGCGGTCCTCGGCGAGCCTGGCCAGTGCTTCGTCACTCACTCCCACAGGGGTGAGCGTGAAGGCTGCGAGGCGCGAGGGCACGGACGGCGCGAGCGACGCGCTCAGAAGGCGCGACGCAGGCGAATCCGCCGTGACGAGGAGTGCTGCGATCGGCTGGAGATCCATTGTTCACCGCGCTGGACGGGAAAGTGCGGAACGACTGCCGGTTAGAAATGACTCCCCCGCGGAGCGGTGGTCACGCGGCGTTGTCCGCATACGCTGAAACGAGCAATCTTCGGCCATGCCCCCGCCCATAGCCCTGACGATCGCAGGCTCCGACTCCGGAGGGGGAGCCGGCATCCAGGCCGATCTCAAGACGTTTCAACGTTTTCAGGTGTTCGGCACGTCGGCCATCACCGCCATCACGGCGCAGAATACGCGCGGCGTCGCGCGGTGGATCGCCGTCCCGGTGGAGATGATCGAGGAGCAGATCGACGCGGTTGCGGGCGATCTGCGTCCCGGTGCCACGAAGACGGGAATGCTCCCCGATGCGAGTATCGTGAGGTCGGTCGCAGACTCCGTCCGGCGGCACGCGCTCGCACCGGTGGTGGTCGACCCGGTGATGGTCTCGGCGTCGGGCGACGCGCTGCAGGCGAGCGACGCCGCGGCCGCGATGCGGGAGATGCTGATCCCGCTGGCCACGCTCGTCACGCCGAATCTCGACGAGTCCGAGATCCTCGTGGGAGAAACAGTGCGCGACGTGGAGGCGATGGAGCGCGCCGGCCGGATGCTCGTTGCACGGGGAGCCACGGCGGCGCTCGTCAAGGGCGGACACCTCGTGGGCGACGCCGCCATCGACGTGCTCGTGCACGGGGAGCGCGTGCGCACCTTCACGCACCCGCGCATCGCCACGCAGCACACCCACGGCACGGGATGCACGCTCTCCGCGGCCATTACGGCACTCCTAGCGCGCGGAACAGAGCTGGAGGCGGCCGTGGAGCAGTCGATCGAGTGGGTCCACCGGGCCATCCGGACGGCCCCGGGACTGGGGGGAGGTCACGGGCCGCTCAATCACTGGAGCGAGTGATTTTCAGCGACCGGTTGCGTTGCGCGACTCCGGAATTCAGACTGTCTATCCTGGAATAGGCCGTAGGCAATGCGTCTGTGGCGTGAGCGAATGATGATGCCGATGAACGCCATCGAACGTGGCGACGCGAATGTCGCCGAGGTCGTCTTCGCAGGCTCGGGCGAGATGGTCTCGCGTTGCCGTGAGTTCCCGTGGTACTCGAGCCCACTCGGACCGGTTTCTTCCTGGTCGGCGAGTCTGCGCACGACCGTGAGCATCCTGCTGGAATCGCGCAATCCGATGTTCCTGTGGTGGGGGCCGGAGCTCGTTCAGCTGTACAACGATGCGTACGCCCCCAGTCTCGGCGTGGGGGACCGGCGGTCGCGCGCGCTCGGCGCGAGGGGGCGCGAGTTCTGGACGGACATCTGGGCGACGATCGGGCCCCAGATCGAGCAGGTGATGACCACGGGCGAGGCCACGTGGCACGAGGATCAGTATCTCCCGATCGAGCGCAACGGCCGGATGGAAGATGTGTGGTGGACGTACAGCTACAGCCCCGTTCGGGAAGACGGCGCGATTGCGGGCGTGCTCGTCGTGTGCCAGGAAACAACCGCGCGCGTGAAGCTGCTGGCTGAGCGCGACCTGCTGCTGGCAGCGGAACGAACGGCTCACGCCGAGGCGGATGCTGCACGCGAGACATTAAGCGCGGTGTTCGAGCAGGCGCCGCTGCCCATCGCGGTGGTCGAGGGACGCGAGCAGCGCTTCACCGTCGCCAATGCGCTGTACCAGCAGATGATCGGCAATCGAGATCCCGTCGGGCTCACGCTGCGCGAGGTGTTTCCCGATCTGGCCGATTCGCAGATCGAGTCCGTCCTGCGCCAGGTGTACGAGACCGGTGTCCGGTTCACCGCCAACGATCTCCTCGTCAAGTTCGACGTGCACGCGGTTGGCGAGGTGGGCGATCACTATTACGATCTGGTATATCATCCGCTGAGAATGGGGAGTGGCGAGGTCCGCGGAGTCGTCGCGGTGGCGACCGACGTGACGGAGCGCCGGGCGATGCTCCTCGAGCGCGAGCGGCTGCTCGCCGAGGCGGAGCGCGCGCGTGCGGAAGCGGAGAGGGCGAACAGCGCGAAGAGCGAATTCCTCACGGTGATGAGCCACGAGCTGCGCACGCCGCTCAACGCGATCGTCGGCCACGCGCAGCTGATCGAGCTCGGCGTGTACGGGCCGGTCACTCAGGATCAGCTCATGGCGCTGGATCGCATTCAGCGAAGCCAGCGTCATCTGCTCGGTCTCATCAACGGCGTGTTGAACTACGCGAAGATCGATGCGGGCGCGGTGTTGTACTACATCTCCGATGTGCACGTGGACGAATCGCTCGCCACCTGCGAAGCGCTCACGGCGCCACAGGCGCGCATGAAGCAGCTGGACTTCCAGTGCCTGCGTTGCGATCCGCGGCTCACCGCACGGGTCGATGCCGAGAAGCTGCAGCAGATCCTGCTCAATCTCTTCTCGAATGCGATCAAGTTCACCGATGCCGGAGGACGCGTGACTTCCCGATGCATGCGACTGGACGACTCACGAATCGCGATCGAGGTGACGGACACCGGGCGGGGGATTCCGGCCGATCAGCTCGAGCGCGTGTTCGAGCCGTTCGTCCAGATCGACACGAAGCTCACGCGAGCGGGCGAGGGCACGGGGCTCGGACTCTCGATCAGCCGCGAGCTCGCGCGCGGGATGGGCGGCGAGCTCACGGCGAGAAGTGTGCTCGGCGCCGGAAGTACGTTCACGCTGACGTTGCCGGCGGCCTAGCGATCCGCTGCACGAGCTCGACCACCAGCTTCTCGAACTTCCCGGCGGCCCGTGCGGTGATCTCGAGCACGTCCGCATGTGCGAGCGGGGCGTTGCTCAACCCGGAGGCGATGTTGGTGATGCAGCTGATGCCGGCGACTCGCATGCCGAGCGCACGCGCCGCGAGCACCTCCGGCACGGTGGACATGCCCACGGCGTCCGCGCCGAGCCTCTCCAGCATCCGGATTTCGGCGGGAGTCTCGTACGAGGGACCGACGAGCGCCGCGTACACGCCGCTGGCGATGGGAACCCCGCACTCCAGCGCCGCGTCGCGGAGCATGCGAATCAGCACGGGATCGTACGGCGCGGACATGTCGGGGAAGCGCGTCTCGTCGTGGCGTGGAGCACCCGCCAGCGGCGTACGCCACATGCAGTTGAGATGATCCTCGATGATCATGAGATCACCCGGACGCATTGTGCGATTGATTCCGCCCGCCGCGTTGGACACGAACAACGTGCGCACGCCGCACGCGTGCAGCACGCGCGTCGGCATTGCGACCACGTCCGGCGAGTGTCCTTCGTAGAGATGATATCGTCCAGCGGCGACGATCACGCGTCGCGCGCCGAGGGTGCCTGCGACGAAGCGGCCCACGTGTCCCGGGACGCTCGAGGCTGGGAAGCCGGGAATCGCACGAAATGGAATCGAGATCGGGTCTTCGATGCGGTCTGCGAGTGCGCCGAGCCCGGAGCCGAGTATGAGGGCGGTGTCGATGGTGCTGCCGAGCTTTCCGCGTACCAGCTCGGCGGCGCGGGCTACCATCTCCGCGTCTGCGCTCATGCGCGCGCGAGGATGGCTGGCACGTCGCGATCGAACGCGTCGAGCATCTTCGTTCGATCCTGCCAGGACGCGAACGCGCTCTCGAAGCCGTTGCGCGCGACCGTCGCGAGCTCGGCCAGCGTGAAACCGAGCGACGCGGCCGCATGCGCGTACTCATCGGTGAGTGTCACTCCGCTCATCAGGCGGTTGTCCGTGTTGAGCGTGACCTGTTGGCCCTGATTGAAATAGGCGCGCAGCGGGTGCGTGGCATAGGACGCTGCGGCGCGCGTCTGGACGTTGCTCGTGAGGCAGATCTCCAGCGCGATACGGCGGTCGTTCACGTACTGCGAGAGCGATGGGTCCTCAAAGAGCCGAGTGGCGTGGCCGATGCGATTCGCGCCGCACACGTGCACGGCCTGGCGCACGGAGTCGGCCCCGTCGCCTTCGCCCGCGTGCACGGTGACCGCGAGATCGTGCGCGCGCGCGTAGGCGAACGACTCGATGTGCTCGGTAGCGGGATGACCCTTCTCACCGCCGGCGAGATCGAAGCCCACGACGCCCCGGTGCCGATAGGCCACGGCGAGTCGCGCGAGCTCGCTCGAGACGGCCGGCTCGAGGTGCCGGAGCGCGCAGATGATCAGCCGCGCACTGGTGCCGGTCTCGAACGTGCCGGCCGCTACGCCGCGCAGCGGCGCCTCCACGGCTTCATCGAGCGACAGGCCGTCCTGCGTGTTGAGCACCGGCGAGTAGCGGATCTCGATGTAGCATATGCCTTCGCGCGCTGCGTCGATCACGAGCTCGCGCGCGATCCGCTCGAGTGACGCGGCGTCCTGCATCACCGAGAGCGTCACCGAGAATCGGGTGAGATAATCCTCCAGGCTCTGCGCGTTGCGCACGAGCATGTACTCGCTCAACCCGAGCGCCGTGTGCGCCGGCAGCGTGATCTCGCGCTCGGCAGCCAGCTCGATGAGGGTTTGTGGGCGTACGGAACCATCGAGATGGCAGTGCAGCTCCGCTTTGGGGAGCGCGAGGAGGAGCTCGCGGTCGATCGCTGCCACTACCTATTCCGTCTCGTCGTGCGCATCGCCCGCGGCACGTGCCGGTACGAGGCGAAAGATCGAGCCGCCATGCACCACGGTGCCCGGATCGATGGGCAGCCCGCGATCATCGAGCACGACGCGCGTACCGTCCGCGACCTCACGTGCGGCCGTCTCGTTCCACAGGCGCACCGCATCGAGCGCGGTGGAGTCGCTCGACAGCTCGATCTTGTCGGAGTTTACGAACACGGGGATGATGCGAGTCATGGCGTGTAATGATGGGTCGCGAGATAGGCCGGGGGAATCGCTGCCGCGGGAACGATGGACCAGTTGTGCTCGAAATAGTCGCGCGGCGACACATGCTTTCTCCGCTCGACCTCTGCGATCAGCAAATCGCGAATCTCCGCCGTGCCCGTATAGACCTCGGGCGCATCCTTGAGCATCGCGTAGCCGCCGCCACCCGAGCGACGATAGTTGTTCAGCGCGAGCGTGAACGTGTCGGCGTCGGAGACGGGCCTTCCGTGCACCGAGAGCGATGTGATGCGGCGCCCGGCCGGACGCGAGAGATCGATCGTGTAGTCGGCGCCCGAGATGACGTCGAAGTTGTAGCCCGGGACATCGGTATGCACGGGTGGCTCCGCCGTGCCGAACGTACCATAGTAACGGGCGCTGTACTCGAGATATGCTCTGAGCTGCGCCCCGGTTATGCGAACGGACGAGAGCGTGTTCTCGTAGGGATAGAGCCGCGCGATCTCACCCACGGTGATCGGGCCGGAATCGATTTTCGCGTTGAGGTCGAACACCGCGGTGGACGCGAGGTCGCTGTGCGCGGTACGGCGCTCCACATCGAGGATCAGATCGGCGAGCGGCGTGTCGATGACGCGTCCGGAGTCCGCGCTCCAGCGCGTGTCGGTGCTGCCGATCACCGTCGCCACGTACTGCCGCGCCGCCTCGTGTCCCGCCGCCGCGGCGCGCAGCACCGAGGCATCTTCCGCGTGACCAGCGGCCGGGATGAGGAGCGACCGCTTTTCGGTCACGCGCCACGCGCCACCCTCGTTCGCGAGATGGAGCTCCGCCACGCCCACGCTCGTGGCCCAGTTCTTCGGCTGCATGAGGAGCACGCCGCCGATCACGGTATCGGCCATCTGCTTGTGCGAATGGCCGTAGACGATCAGATCGATCCCCGGCAGCTGCCGCGCGACCTCGGCAGCCACGTTCTCGCTCGGCAGCCGGGTCGCGATCGTATCGTAGCTCGACGGTTCGGCGAGACCGGTGTGGAGCACCACGACGACCACGTCCGCGTGCTCTCGCCTGGCGGAATCCACCTGGGCGCGGACGGCCGGAAGTATGGCGCCGATCGTGAGCCTGCCCGCGAGATTGTCGCGGTCCCATGCATTCGACCCGGGCGTCGTGGCGCCGATGAGCGCGATTCGCACGCCTGCTCGCTCCACGATCGTGCGCCCGGGAATGGGCGGCGGCCCGGCTGCCGCATACGCGTTTGCGGCGAGCAGCGGGAAGTGCGCGCCCTTCGCCGACGCGTACAGAAAGGGGAGCCCGTAGTTGAACTCGTGATTGCCGACGACCGCCGCGTCGTACCGCATCGCGTTCATCGCGGCGATGACCGGGTGAATCGCGAAGTGCTCGCGACGTGCCGCAACGTACGTGAGCGGCGTGCCCTGGAGCATGTCGCCGGCGTCCACGAGCACCACGTGGCCGGGCGCCACGGCCCGCAGCGAGTCCACGATGGTGGCTGCGCGCGCGAGGCCGCGCGCGGTGTCCGGGCGATTCGAGTAGTAGTCCCAGCCCTCGAGGTGACCGTGGACGTCGGTCGTTGCCGCGACGAGCACGGTCAGCTCGCGCGTGGCGCGCGCCGGTACTCTCGCCGCAGCCGCCACCGTGGCGAGCGACAACGGAACGAGTGCAACGCGCGCGAGGAATCGCATCGGGAAAAGTTAGCGGGCCCGCTCGGGGGGTGCGAGTGCGAGCCCGGACGTTGACCACCGCGCGCGGGGCACCCAACTTCGATGCATGAGTTACAGAATCGTGACGGCGGCTGCGCTTCTCATCCGCACGCCGGCGGGCGAACATGCATGCGCGGCCACGGCATCATGTCCGCATTGATCGTCGGTGTCGCCGGCGGCTCGGGCTCGGGAAAAACCACCGTCGCACGCAAGGTGGCAGAGCTGCTGAAGGACGCTTCCGTCGCATCGGTGAGCATGGATGCGTATTACCGCAACATGTCCCATCTCACGCTCGAGGAACGCAAGCGGCTCAACTGGGACCATCCGGATGTGGTGGACATGCAGCTGTTCGGCGATCAGCTCGCGGCGCTCGCGAGCGGCGCGGCGATCGACGAGCCGGTATACGATTTCACGACACACCTGCGCACGTCGCGTACGGAGCGGGTGAGCTGCGCGGATGTCGTGATCGTGGACGGCATTCTGCTCTTCTGGGATGCGCGAGTACGCGCGCTGTGCGACATCAGGATCTTCGTCGATGTGGAGGCGGACATCCGGCTCATTCGCCGCATTCGCCGCGACATGCGCGTTCGCGGACGACAGCTGAACGACATTCTGGAGCAGTACCTCACCACCGTTCGACCCATGCACGAGGAGTTCGTTGAGCCCACGAAGCACTTCGCAGACATCATCGTTCCGCACGGCGGCAAGAACGTGGTCGCGATCGAGATGATCGCGGCGCGCATTCAGGAACGTCTTCGCCCCGTGGCCACGTGATCGCGGCCGCCGGGGGCGAGCGCGTGCTGGTGGTCGATGATGAGAAGGACATCGTCGCCCTCGTCGCGTATCATCTCGCGAAGGGCGGCTACCGGGTGTCCACCGCGTCCACCGGCCCCGAGGCACTGCAGGCGGCGCGCGAGGAGCGTCCTGCACTCGTCGTGCTCGATCTCATGCTCCCCGGCATGTCCGGCTTCGAGGTGCTCGAGCAGCTCCGGGCGGCGGAGAGTACGCGCGACGTTGCGGTGCTGATGCTCACGGCCCGCCGCGAGGAAGCCGATCGCATTCGCGGTCTCTCGCTCGGCGCGGACGACTATCTCGCCAAGCCGTTCAGCCCCCAGGAGCTCGTGCTGCGCGTGGCCGCGATCCTGCGGCGACTGTCATCCGATGGGCGCGCCGCAAGCGACGTGCTCACGATCGGGCCGATCGAGATCGACCGCTCCGCCCATCGCGTGCGGATCGACGGCGAGGAGATCGAGCTCACGGCCACGGAGTACAAGCTGCTGCTCACGCTGGCCGAGCGTCGCGGTCGCGTGCAGGGGCGCGCGCATCTGCTCGAGACGGTGTGGGATGCTGCGCCCGACATCCAGACGCGTACCGTCGACATGCACATCCAGCGGCTCCGCACGAAGCTCGGCGTCGCGTCGGATCTCATCGAGACCGTGCGCGGCTTCGGCTACCGCCTGCGCTCCCCCTCGGCCCGAGCATCATGAGGCTGGCGCACCGCCTCCTTCTGGGTGCGGTGCTGGTCGTCACCGTGCTGATCGTGCTGCTCGTACTGCTGAGCGGCGTCCGGCTGCGCCGTCAGCTCGAGGAGCTCGAGGTGGCGCAGCTCACGCGTGAGGCGCGGCTCGTCGCGCGCGACTGGACCGCTGCGGCGGATCCCGACGCACTCGCGGCCGCCACAGGCGCCGCGATCGGCCATCGCGTCACGCTCATCGATCATCACGGCGTGGTGGTGGGAGACTCGGAGTTCCGAGGCGAATCGCGAGCCCGGCTCGAGAACCACAGCCGACGTCCCGAGGTGGTTGCCGCCTTGCGGGACGGCGTCGGGAGCGCCGACCGCACGAGCCCGTCCGCGGGGGATCACGAGCTCTACGTCGCGGTACGGTCGGAGCTCGGCGTGACGCGCGTGTCGATCTCGACATCCAGCCTGCAGGCGATCGTCGGACGGGGCCAGCGCGATGTGCTGCTCTCCGGTCTCGTTGCCCTCGCGGCCGCGCTCCTGCTCGCGGCGGCGTTCTCGCGCGCGGTGTCGAAGCCCGTGGTCGAGCTCCGCGACGTGGCGCAGGCGCTCGCGGCCGGCGATCTCTCGCGCCGGCCCGCGCTCTCCGCGCCCGGAGAGGTGGGCGATCTCGCCGCAGCGGTACATCGCATGGCGGAGCAGCTCACGAGCCGACTGCAGGCGCTGGAGCGCGAGGACATGCACATGCATGCGGTCATCGAGTCGCTGCAGGAGGGAGTGATCGCGGTGGACGCACGGCGGCAGATCGTGCGCATGAACGAGAGCGGCCGGCGCATGCTGAGGCTTCCGGATGCGGTTCCCTTCCCTGCGGATCGCCTGCCGCGGGATCACACGCTCCGCGAAGCGCTCGCCGCGGGGCTCGCGGGCAAGTCGACGGAGCCGGTCGAGATCTCCGTCAACGGACAGAGCATGATGCTGACCGCACGAGCGCTGGGCGATGGCGGCGTGGTGCTCGCGGTGTTCGATCTCACGGCCTCGCGGCGACTGGAAGCGGTGCGCAGGGATTTCGTCGCCAATGTCTCGCACGAGCTCAAGACGCCGCTCACGGTCATTCTCGGATTCGCGGAGACGCTCGCGGCGGGAGATGTGCCGCAGGAAGAGGGCGCTCGTTTCGTCGAGGCGATTCAGTCGAACGCGCGACGGATGCAGCAGATCGTCGACGACCTGCTCGACCTGTCGCGCATCGAGTCGGGCGGCTGGGTGCCGAACCCGACGCTCGTGGACCTGCGCGCGGTGGCGGGTGAGGTGAGCGCGGGCAGGCTGCGCGCCGCGCTCGACAAGGGAGTGCGCCTCACGATCGAGATCTGCGCGGGAGCCGAGTCGGCATTCGCGGATGTCACCGCGATCCGGCAGGTGTTCGCGAATCTGGTGGACAATGCGATTCGCCACACCAACGCGGGTGGCTCGATCGTGATGTTCGGCGAGCGCGGTGAACGTGGTACGACGATCGGCGTGCGCGACACGGGAGTGGGCATCGCGCCCGAGCATCTGTCGAGAATATTCGAGCGCTTCTACCGCGCGGATTCGGGGCGTGCGCGCGATGCGGGCGGCACCGGGCTCGGTCTGGCGATCGTGCGCCATCTGGTGGAGGCGCATCGCGGCCGCGTGCAGGTGACGAGCGTAACGGGCCAGGGCACGACCGTGACGGCGTTCTTTCCGGACGCCGGATGAAGGCGTGACACGAGCGTTACCCGGTAACGAACTGTCGGTTACGAGCAATCCGCAATTTCCCCGCACGAACAACCTTCGCGGAGATTATTGTGAACTCTCGTGTACGCACGCTCGCTCTGGCGAGTGCACTCGTCGGAGCATTCGGCGGCAGTCTCGGGGCGCAGGATCTGAACGGCGCCGGCGCCACGTTTCCCTATCCGATCTACAGCAAGTGGTTTGCGGACTATGCGTCGGCTACCGGCGTCAGGATCAACTATCAGTCGATCGGCTCAGGTGGCGGCATTCGCCAGCTCACCGAAGGCACGGTGGACTTCGGAGCCTCGGACGCACCGATGAGCGATGCCGAACTGGCGAAGATGAAGTCGCCCGTGCTCCACTTTCCGACAGTGCTCGGCGCGGTCGTCATCACCTACAACATCCCGGGGATCACCAAGGCGCTCAGGCTCACGGGTCCGGTGGTGGCGGACATCTTCGCGGGGAAGATCACCAAGTGGAACGATGCCAGGATCGCGTCGCTCAACAACGGGCTCGAGCTTCCGTCGAGTGACATTCTCGTGGTCCACCGGTCCGACGGCAGCGGCACCACCTACATCTTCTCCGACTACCTCTCGAGCGTCAGCCCCGCGTGGGCGCGGTCACCGGGCAAGGGGAAGGAGCTCGCGTGGCCGGTAGGCCTTGGCGGCAAGGGCAACGAAGGCGTCGCCGGACAGGTGAAGCAGACGCCCGGCGCGATCGGCTACGTCGAGCTGGCGTACGCGAAGCAGAATTCGCTGCCGTTCGCCGACCTGCAGAACGCGAGCGGCGAGTTCATCACGCCGACCATCGAATCGGTGACCACCGCAGCTGCCGCCGTCGCCGCAAAACTCCCGGCGAACACGGACTATCGGCTCTCGATCGTGAATGCGGCGGGCAAGGGCGCATATCCGATCTCCTCGTTCACTTTCCTGCTGGTCTACCAGACGCAGCCCGATGCGACCAAGGGAAAGAAGCTCGTGGACTTCCTCCGCTGGTACCTGCGCGATGGGGAGAAATCCGCGG
>Ga0068852_100002853_pt1 | contig 11985 bp, 12 predicted proteins | sample KBSCornC22_FD_66594 | JGI IMG/M metagenome (GOLD analysis project Ga0068852, IMG submission 66594) | Corn rhizosphere microbial communities from Kellogg Biological Station, Michigan, USA - KBS Corn C2-2 | ecosystem: Host-associated > Plants > Roots > Rhizosphere > Soil ... | reverse complement strand
CGCATCCGGCTCGCTCCGCAGAAGGACTGGGAGGTCAACAACCCGTCCGAGCTGGCCACCGTGCTCGGCAAGCTCGAAGGCATCCAGCAGGAGTTCAACAACGCCGGCGGTGCACAGATCTCGCTCGCCGACCTGATCGTTCTCGCCGGTTCGGCCGCAGTGGAGAAGGCCGCGGCAGACGGTGGCCACGACGTCACAGTGCCGTTCCACCCGGGTCGCACCGACGCGACGGCGGAGCAGACCGACGCCGACTCGTTCGCCGTCCTCGAGCCGCGCGCCGACGGATTCCGCAACTACGTCCGGACCGGCGAGAAGCTGCCCGCCGAGGTACTGCTGCTCGAGCGTGCCTACCTGCTCGACCTGACCGCGCCGGAGATGACCGTGTTGCTCGGCGGTCTGCGGACACTCGGGATCAACCACGGCCAGTCCAAGCACGGCGTGTTCACTGATCGCCCGGGCGTGCTGTCGAACGACTTCTTCGCCAACCTGCTCGTTCCGGGTGCGCAGTGGAAGGCGTCGGCCACTGCCGAGGGCGTCTACCAGGACCAGGACGGGCGCACCGCTACGGCCGCCGACCTCGTCTTCGGTGCCAACTCCCAGCTCCGCGCGCTGGCCGAGGTGTACGCGAGTGACGACGCGAAGACGACGTTCGTGAACGACTTCGTGGCGGCATGGGTCAAGGTCATGGATGCGGACCGCTTCGATCTGCAGTGAATGCAGATTCGCCCGATATTCGATGCGCGTGAGATCAAGATCATTTCGATTTGACAGCACCGGGACGTGACCGAGGATTCAGGTTGAAGGCTTGACCGCCTTCTCTCCGACCACCTCCTGGGGGGCACTTCATGATCCACCGTCCACGCCATCGCTCCACCTCTCGCGTCAAGCGCGGCGTCGCTGCAGCCGTCGCGGTTGCCGCGGTTGGTGGCGGCCTCGTCGGCGCTCTCGCTCCGGCGAACGCCACTACCGCCGACCCGCACGTCATCGTGAGCGGGGGCGCGGGCTGTCACTCGTTCTCGTTCGCAACCGCAATCTCGTTCGCCCTCGACAACGGCGAGCACGCGTCGGCCAACTTCAGCCTGTTCAGCTACAAGGTGGAGTTCTTCAACATCGCGCCGAACGGCACCAGCGGAACGGCCACCGTGACCTGTGGCTCCGGAGCGGGCGCGTACCAGTACACGCGCGCCGTCAGCATCAACCGTCCGCAGAACGGCAACCACCAGTCACTCAGTTTCCCGGCCGGCTGATCCAGCAACGGCTAGCGGCCGGCCCGGGCGTCAGTGACGACGCCTGGGCCGGCCGTTGTTGTTCGCACCCTGGACGAGCACGCTCGCCGTCTCGTGCAGCCAGGTGCGGTACTGCGAGAGGTCCCAGCGCATGGTGCGGCTGACGAGCACGTAGGTGTCGGGGTGGAACATGACCGCGACCGTGTCACCGAGCCATCCGACGTCTACCCGGGCATCGATCAGCCCGTCGGTGGCCATCTTGGCGACGACGCCGCGCAGGTGGTCGCGGGTCGCGTCCCGCCCTGCTTGGTAGGCATCCGCGATGACGGGCTCGATCGGCTCCGCCTGTAGGGCCACGCCGAACAGGTCACCCGCTCTAGCCATCAGGTCGCTGGTACCGACGGCGAGCGCGTCCAACCGCTCGGCGAGTGTCGGTGCGTTGAGTGCGGTCTGAAACCAGTCCCGATTCGGCACGTCGATCATGCGGGTGTCTCCAGCCACCGCAACGTCGATGACTCGTTTGAGCAACGCTGCCTTGCTGCCGAACCGCACGTAGATCGTCCGGTGTCCGAGTCCCGCCTCGTCTGCGACCGAGGTGAGGGTGGTGGCGACATAGCCGTCCCGGAGGAAGAGTGTGCGGGCCGCGGCGAGGATGCGCTCCTCGGTCGCCGCGGTGCGGGCGGCGCGCAGATCCGGCTTGACAGTCTCGGACATAAGATGCAGTCTACCTGCATTGATGCAGTCCTACTGCATAGACATGCGGAGGGGTCATGACGCAGGTTCCGGTTTTCGACGGCGTCCACCATGTGAAGTTGCCGGTGCGCGACATCGCCCGCTCGCGAGAGTGGTACGAAAGCCGGCTCGGCTATGAAGTCACGACCGAGTTCGTCGAGGACGGCGAGGTCGCAGGGATCGTGATGAGCCATCCGAACGGTGGCCCGATGTTCGCACTACGGCGCGATCCAGAACTCGCCGAGAAAGCCGCGGGCTTCGACTATTTCTCGATCGGGGTGCCCTCCAAGCAGGCCATCGAAGCGCTCGCCGAGCGATTGACGAGCCTGGGCGAGTCACATGCCGGGGTGCACTTCGCGACGATCGGCTGGATCCTTCCGATGACCCACGACCCGGACGGGCACGAGGTGCGCTTCTACACGACCGAGCATCACACCGACGTGCACGACGACGAGATCAGCCGTGTCGACGGCGCGGTGGAGACGGCGGCTCGCCGAGAAGAGCAACGGCTCAACTGAGCCCGGCGAAGCGTGCGATCTGCTCCCACACCGCGCCGGGTGCGTCCTCCTGGGCAAAGTGCCCTGCATTCGCCAGCACGGCGAACTCCAGCCGTTCGACGTTGACGGCGCGAAGCCCCGCCACCGCGGCATCCACGTCCCCGAACTCGTGATCGCCGTGTAGGTAGAGCAACGGCGCCGCGATCGGCTGATCGGCCATCGCCTGATGGTGGTGGGCATCCTTGCCGAACGCGCGGTACCAGTTGAAGCCCGCGGTGAGCGCCGCGTCGGAGGCATACGCGTCGGCGTACTCCTGACGAGCCTCGGCGGTGATGGCGCCAGGCCGCGGCGCGAGCAGGTCGTAGAAGTAGTCGAAGTAGCGCCGTTGATGTCCCTGCACCAAGAGTTCCGGCAACTCAGGCGTGCCATGAAAGGCGATGTGCCAGACGAACGGGTTCGTCACCACGGAATTCCACGGATCGAGCCCGGGGATGGCGGTGTTGAGGATCACGACGCGACTCACGTCGGCATAGCTGCGCACGTAGGAGTACGCGACCACTCCCCCGACGTCGTGACCCACCAGCGTCACGTCCGCCAGCCCCATCGTGGCGATGAGGTCGTGCACCACCGCGGCGATCTCGCCCTTGGCGCCCGTCGTCGCCGGACCGGTCGAGCGACCGATGCCCGGAAGGTCGATGGCGATCATGCGCGCCGCCGGAGCGCCGAGTTTCATGAGGTCGCGCCAGGTACGCCAGGACTGGGGCCACCCGTGCAGGAACAGCACCGGAGGCCCGGCGGGATCGCCCGCTTCGACAACGTGGAGCGACGCACCGGCCACGTCGCACTGCGAATGCCGGAACTCCACCGGCACACTCTCCCAGATCTAGCGCAACTGCAGCAGGCGCCAGGCGAGCACAGCAGCGCCGAGCATGCCCGCACGCGTACCCAGAGCAGAGCGCACCAGCGGTGGCGCCGGGCGCCAGGTCAACCGCTCCGCCAGTTCGGCGGCGAGCGGTGTGAGGAGGGCATCGCCGGCTTCGGCGAGCCCCCCGGCCAGCACGATCACTGCGGGGTCGAGCAACAGGGTGGCCGAGGTCAGGCCGATGGCCAGCGCCGTCACGGCTTCGGACCACACCGTCGCCGCGGCGCCGTCGTTGCGCAGCCGCGCGACGATCTCCTCAGCCGGCACTCCCGCGGTTCCGCTCAGCGCCGCGTAACGGCGGCTGATGCCTGCGGCGGAGGCGTATCGCTCGAGGCAGCCACGCTGCCCGCACGGGCACGGTTCCCCTTCGGAGTCGACGCTGATGTGCCCGAGTTCGCCTGCCGTGCTGTTGGCGCCGCGCACGATCTCCCCGCCGACACTGACCACCGCCGCGACGCCCGTGCCGATCACGACGAGCAGGCTCGAGGACACCTCGTGGGTGGCGCCGAATGCCTGCTCCGCCACGCCTGCCGCACGCACATCGTGATCGAGCGCGACTGCGAGGCCGGTGTCTGCGGTGATGAGCTGGCGCAGCGGCACGTCTCGCCAGCCGATGTTCGCAGAGAACGTGGCGATACCGCGCTGCGGATCGACCGCGCCCGGCACGACCAGGCCGACCGCCCCGACTCCCGGCTCCGCGGCGAGTGCGCTGATGATCGTGCGGAGCCTCTCGACGACGCCGGACGGGCCGAGTTGCAGCGGTGTTGCCTCGACGCGTTCGGAGCGCACCTTGCCGTCGGCGTCCACCAGGGCAGCCTTGATCGACGTGCCGCCGACGTCGACGGCAACGACATACCGACTCATCAGGATCCGGAGAGCACGATCGAACGAGTCAGATTGCGCGGCGCGTCCGGGTCCAGCCCACGCGATTCGGCCAGTGCGACCGCAAGCCGCTGTGCCAGGACGAGATGTGCCATCGGATCCATGATCGAAGTCTCGATCAGAGCGCCCATCGGCGCTACCTCTTCGGCCAAACCTGGCGGAGGTGTGCCGAAGAACCACACCAGCGAATCGGCCGAGATGACCGAGATCGGCCCGTGCCGGAACTCCATGGCGGGATAGGACTCGGCCCACGCCTGCGCGGCTTCGCGGATCTTGAGCGCGGCCTCGTTCGCCAGCCCGATCGTCCACCCCGTGCCGAGGTAGCTGAACTGGGTGCGACGCACCCAGGCTGGGTCGAGCGGGTTGGCGATCGCCGACTCGGCGTCAGCGACCGCGGCGGCGAGGTCGTCGCCGAGGTGTGCGCGCCACAGCGCCAACGCGGTGGTGGCGAATCTCGTCTGCACCACCGAGCGTTCATCGGCAAAGTCCAGCGCGATGGTTGCCTCGGCATGTGCGGCCACCGGGTGTCCGTGGTCTGTCGTAATCACCGTCGACCGGCCGGACCACTGCTCGAGCAGGCGCAGCACCTCGGTGGTGGTGCCCGACCGGGTCAGCGCGATGACGCGATCGTAGGGTCGCGACGCCGGGAACTCCGACGCAGCGAATGCGTCCGTCTCCCCCGCCCCACCGGCTTCCCGCAAGGCCGCGCACGCCTGCGCCATGTACAGCGACGTCCCACAGCCGACGACGGCGACACGCTCGCCCGGTTCGGGCAGTGCCGCGGCAACCTCCGGGCGGCGGGCAAGCTCGGCCGCAGCGCTCCAACAGCGCGGCTGCGACGCGATCTCGTCGGCGACGAACGACATTGCGATGCCTTTCCCGACTACTTGATCGATCCGGCGGTGAGGCCGCTGACGACACGTCCCTCGATCATCGCGAAGAGCACGATGACCGGGATCGTGGCAATGGCCGCGCCGGCGAACAAGTGGCCCCAATCGATGGAGTACTGGCCGATGTAGCTGTTGATGCCTACCGTCAGCGGCTGCTTGCCCGCCGGCTGCCCGAGGGTCAGCGTCAAGGACACGATGAACTCGTTCCACGCGCTGATGAACGTGAAGATCAGCGCGGTGACGATGCCGGGGGTGGCCAACGGGAGCGTGATGCGGATCAAGGCACCCACCCGGCTGGTTCCGTCCACCATGGCGGCTTCTTCGAGCTCGGCCGGGATCGAGGAGAAGTACGCGTTGAGGATCCACACCGCGAAGGCGAGGTTGAAGCCCGCGTTGACCAGGATCAGCGAGAAGATCGGGCTCGAGAGGTTGAAGTCGATGAATTCCCGCTGGATGCCGACGAGCATCGCCGCAGGCTGGAACATCTGGGTGGCCAGCACGAGCAGCAGGAAAAGCGTTCGACCCCGGAACCGTTTGCGCGCGGTGTAGTACGCGGCGGGCAGGGCCACGATCAGCACGAGCAGGGTGGCCCCGCCGGCGATCTTCAGGCTGGCGCCGAGGTTCGAGCCGAAGCCGGTCTTCCAGATCGAGGTGAAGTTCGAGAAGTCGTAGTGCTTCGGTAGGTAGCCGGCGTCGAGCAGCTCCTTCGGCGGGCGCAGTGCGGTGATGATCATCTCCGCGTACGGCAGCACGAAGATCATCGCGATCGCGTAGGCGACGAGGCTGAACGCCCAGGTGCGGCGGTTGATCGTTCGGCGTCCGCTGGCCATGGCGGTCATGTCAGTCCACCTGTTCCTTCCACCGGGTCAGGCGCAGGAACAGTACGACGACGACGATGACCAGCCCGAAGTTGATCACGGACATCGCCGCGCCCTCGCCGGGGTAGGGCTGCTTGATGATGAACATGAAGACGGTGGTGTTGGCCGTGTCGTAACCGGGACCGCCGCGGGTCATCTCCCAGATGATGGGGAACGAGTTGAAGACGTTGATGACGTTGATGAGCGTGGCCACGAGGACGGCGGGCCGAAGCAGCGGCAACGTCACGGAGAAGTACATGCGCCACCTGTTGGCGCCGTCCATGCGAGCGGCCTCGTACACCTCTTCCGGGATCGTCTGCAGTCCGGCGAGAAGCGCGTAGGTGGTGAACGGCAACGAGACGAAGACGGCCACGATCATCATCCAGACGAGCGCGACGGTCGGCCTGCCGAGCCAGTCGGCCTGACTCGAGCCGAGCTTGTGCACGATGCCGAGGTCGTGCAGGAAGATGTTGATCACGCCGTTGTTGGCGTCGAGGGCCCAGCGGAAGATCAACGCCGTCATCATCACCGAGGCTGCCCACGGCGCGATGAGTGCCCAGCGGGCTACCCGGCGGCCTGGGAAGCGCTGGTTGAACAGCTGTGCGAGTGCCAGTGACAGCAGGATGGTCACGAAGACAACCGCGACCACCCAGATGACGGTCCGCCAGATCACGCCGGACAGCGCAGGTTCGTGCCAGAGGTTCGAGTAGTTCTTGCCGCCGGCCGAGCCGAGCACGAAGCCGTCGGGGCTGATGTGCTGGACGGAGGCGTGGAACATCACCACGACGGGCCACAGCACGACGACCCCGATCAGGGCGACGGCCGGGCCGATCCACAGCAATGGGGCGAAGGCGTGACCTGTGCGTCTCACTAGCCGCTGAGCAGTCAGCGCGGTCAGTGCCATCTCGCCCTCTCTACGTGAAGTGAATCTGCGGTGCGGGCCGCCGGTCAGGACAACGGCCCGCACCGCAGATGATCAGGAGACGCTACGAGCCCTTTTTGGCCGTCGACTGGAGCGCGGAGAGCACGCTCTTCGGATCGCCGGTCACGGCCGTCCCCAGGGTGTGCTGGATCTGCGTCTTGACCGTCGCCCACGAGGTGTCGCTCGGGTACTGCACGGCCTGAGGCAGAGCCTTGAGGAACGGGCCGAAGATCGGGTCGGACGCGAGCGCGTTGGACGCCGACGTCGTGGCCGGGAGCAGGTCGTACTCCTTGTCGAACTGGATCTGGTACTTGTCCTGGTAGGCGAAGTCGAGGAACTTCTTGATCTCGGCCTGGTGCTTGTTCGCCTTGAACGCGGCCACGTTGTCGCAGACACCGAGGGTGCTGCTCAGCGGGCCCGTCTTGCCGGCGATCGGCACCGAGGTCCAGTCGGAGTCGGTCAGTGCCCCGCCGGCCTGGATGATCGGGATGAGCGCCGGCGAACCGTTGATCATGCCGATCTTGCCCGCCGCGAACTGCTTCCAGAGGTCGGTGCGGTTCTTGGTGCCCGGGTTCGGCTCGGTGTCACCCGCCGACACGAGACCCTTGAGGAACGTCATCGTCTCGACGTTCTGGGCACTGTCGATGGCCCACTTGCCACTGGCGTCCTGGTAGTTCCCGCCGTTGCCGAGGAACCACAGCAGTGCTTCGGCCTGCGCTTCCTCCGAGCCGAGCGGAAGGCCGAAGCCGATGTCGCCCTTGGCCTTGATCGCCGCGGCGTCGGTCTGCACGTCTGCCCAGGTCTGCGGGGCCGAGGTGATGCCGGCCGCGCTGAACAGCTTCTTGTTGTAGAAGAGCGTGCGCGAGCTCGTGGTGAACGGCATGCCGTATTGGGTGCCGTTATAGCTGCCCTGCTTCGCGAAGACGGGCAGCAGGTTGCCCGGGTTGGACAGCACGTCGCTGGCCGAATACAGCAGGCCCTCCTGCGCGTAGTTCGAGAAGTAGTCGCCTTCGGTGATATCCGGATACTGGTGGTTCTGGATCAGCGTCTGGACCTGCGTGTCGAAGTCGTTCCAGTTGATCGTGGTGACCTTCACCGTGATCGTCGGATTCTGCTTGTGGAAGTCGTCGGCGATTCCCTGCCAGTACTTCTGGCTGGCGTTGGCCGGCCCGGTGCCGTAGTCCGCGGCAACCAATTTCAGGGTGACCGCACCGCCACTCTTACCGCCGTTGTTGCCCTTGTCGCCACCCGAGCTCGAGCAACTGCTGAGTGCGAGCGCAACGGCCGCAGCCCCCGCAATCGCAGTGATAATGCTCCGCTTCATCGCCGCTCTCTTTCTGCCGTTCGCGAATAGTCCGCCCGTCACGGGTTGACGCGACGCTACACGCATCTCCCGCATTGGTCTAGACCAGATGACGATTTGGTCTAATCCCATTTGAAGGTTCGCACCATGAGCCACTCGACATCACCTGCGTTACCCACAAGTCGTCGTCGAGAACCACCAGATCCGCCTGCGAACCGGTCGTTATGGCCCCTAGACGGCCAGTCAATCCGAGTACTGCTGCCGGATTTCCCGAAGCCGCCGCCGAGGCAGTTTCGATCGGCAATCCGCTGTCGAGTACGGCACGGCGGACGGCCAATTCCATCGTCAACGTGCTGCCGGCTAGCGATCCGGTAGAACGCAGTCGCGCCTCGCCGTCTCGGACATCCACCATCTGCCCGCCGAGCACGAATTCACCGTCGCCCACACCCGCCGCGTCAATCGCATCGGTGACCAGCACCGGGCGCCGCCCCGCAACAGACAGCACGGCGGTCATCGCCGGGTGCAGGTGCACGCCGTCGTTGATCAGCTCGAAGGCGATACCTGCCGACAGCGTGGCGCCGACCAGGCCCGGCTCGCGGTGGTGCAGGGGCCGCATCCCGTTGAACAGGTGCGTGGCCAAGCTGGCCCCGGCTGCTATCGCCGCGCAGCCTTGGTCGAAGCTCGCATCCGAGTGTCCCACCGCTGCTACCACGCCGGCAGCGACGAGTTGCGCGACCAGGTCGACGGCACCGGGAAGTTCCGGGGCGACGGTGACGGTGCGCAACGTGCCCCGCGCGGCCGTGAGCATCGTCTGCATCTCGTTCGGATCCGGATCGCGCAGGTACGCCGTGTTCTGGGCGCCGCAGCGGGCGTGCGAGAGGAAGGGGCCCTCCAGGTGGGAGCCGAGCACCGTGCCCCGCGGATTCGCACCGCGGTCGGTGAGTTCAGCCGCCCAGCCCAGCTGCTCGACGAGCACCTCCAGTGGCGCGGTGACCAGCGAGACGAGCGTGGAGGTGGTGCCGTGCCGTCGGTGGAACGCCACCGCCTCGATCATCGAATCGCGGGAGGCGGCCACGTCGAAGCCACCTCCGCCGTGCATGTGCAGGTCGACGTAGCCCGGCAGCAGCCATGCACCGCCGAGGTCGGTGTGCGGCGCCGAGGGTGGCGCCCCGCTGCCCACGGCGGCGATCACCCCGTCGCGGACGTGCACCCAGCCGCCATCGAGCACGCCGCCGGGCACGACCACGCGTGCCCCGGTCAGCACGCATTCCGAGGTGGTCATCGCCCGCGTGCACTCAATCGCGCAACGAGCGTGATCCGGTCACCCCGAAACCAGCTCGTACCCCATTCCACGGGCGTGGCGTCGGTGTCGAAGCTCAGGCGCTTCACCACGAGCATCGGCGCGCCCGGGTCGGTCTGCAGCAGCTTGGCGTCGCGTGGCGAAGCCGGCGCGGTGTCGATCATTTCCTCACCGCGCCGGAGTTTGATGTCGAAGACGTCGCCGAGCAGCGCGTGCAACGACTCGGCCTTGCGCATGTGCCTCGGCAGGTTGGGAAAGCGCTCGGCCGAGAGCAGGGACGTCTCCACCGCGACCGGCCACGCATCCGCAAGACGGAGGCGATTCAGCCGGTAGACGGGCGCCCCAGGCGCGATCGCCAGGCGTCCGGCGACCTCGGCGTCGGCCTTGATCCGCTGGGCGTCGAGCAACTGAGACGTGGCACTGAGGCCGTTCGCGGCGGCTTGCTCGGTGAAGCTGGCCAGGTCGAGCGGCCAGGTGATCTTCGCTTCGGCGACATAGGTGCCCGAGCCCTGCCGGCGCTGCAGCCGCCCTTCGGCGACGAGCTCGACAACCGCCTGCCGCACAGTCGTGCGAGATGTCTCGAGCTCGGCGGCGAGGTCACGCTCGGTGGGAATCGCGGTGCCCGGGTCCTGCGCGTCGATCAAACCGAGCAGGTGCCGCTTGACGATGTAGTACTTCGGCTCGCTCGTCTCGCCGCTGGCACTAGTCGTCACCGTCGGGCCCCTAGCTCTGCTTGGTCTGTTCGTCGCGCGCATTGACAGGCGTCCCCGGAAGCATGCACCATCAGAATGGTCTAGTCCAGTTTCAGTTTTGGAGGATGCGAGTGAGCGAACGCGGCGCGTTGATGGCGGCAGAGATCGCCGAGCAACCGTCGGTGCTGGCTCGCCAACTCTCCGCCGACGATGGTCTCGCCTCGCTGCGTGAGCTCATCGCGCGCTACGACCCGCGCTTCGTGCTGTTCGCCGCGCGCGGGACGAGTGACCATGCCGCGCTGTACGCGAAGTACCTCGTCGAGGTGCAGTGGCAGCTGCCGGCCGGCCTCGTCTCCCCTTCGACGCTCACCCTCTACGCCGCGCGACCGGATCTGCGGCAGGTGCTGTTCGTCGCGGTGAGCCAGTCCGGCGCGTCCCCCGATCTGGTCGGCTCGGTCGAGGTGGCACGCGCGTGTGGCGCGCTCACCGTGGCGGTGACCAACACGCCTGGCTCGCCGCTTGCCGAGGCTGCCGAGCATCACGTCGACATCCATGCCGGCCCGGAGCGCGCGGTCGCCGCGACCAAGAGCTACACCGCGCAACTGCTCGCCCTGTACCGGCTGTTCAACGGCGGCGACGCTGCCGCACTGCCCGAGGCGGCAGCGCGCACGTTGGACTCCGCCGCACTTGCCGCTGCGGCCGCACGGTGGCGCGAGGAGAGCACCTTCGTGTTCACCGCGCGTGGGTACTCGCACGCCACGGCCCGCGAGGGTGCGCTCAAGTTCATGGAGACGTCCTACGTTCCGGCGCTCGCGTTCTCGGCCGCCGACCTGGTGCACGGGCCGATGGCGATGGTCTCGGCCGGCACGCCCGTGATCGCGGTGCAGACGGCAGGGGCGGGCGGTGCGTCGATGGTCGACGTGCTCGAGCGGCTGAACTCCATCGGCGCCGACGTGCTCACCGTCGGGGCCGGGTTGCCGCTGCACACCGACGGCGTGGACGAGGCGCTGCTGCCGATTCTCGAGATCCTGCCGTTGCAGCAACTGGCCATGCAGCTGGCCCTCGACCGCGGACACGACCCGGATCGCCCACGCGGGCTGAGCAAGGTGACGCAGACGTGGTGACCCGGCAGCAGTGATCGTCATCGTCTGCCTGAACCCTGCACTCGACGTGACCTATCACGTCGAGTCGCTTGTGCCGGGCTCGTCGCACCGGGTGCAGACGACGCACGAGCGGGCCGGCGGCAAGGGCCTGAACGTGGCGCGCGTATTGCACCAGCTCGATTCGCCGGCGCTGGTACTCGGGTTGCTCGGCGGACACCACGGCGCGGTCATCGCCGACGAGATCGCTGCCGCCGGCATCGACGCGCACTGGACGTCGGTCGCGGATTCGACCCGGCGGACGGTCACCATCGCAGACCCCGATGCGACGGTCTTTCTCGAGCCGGGCCCGTCCTGCACTGTGGCGGAGTGGACGTCATTCCTGGCCTCATACGAGACGGCGATCGATTCTGCCGACGCGATCGTCCTGTCCGGCAGCCTCCCCGACGGTGTGCCGACCGATGCCTACGCGCAGTTGATCACCCTTGCCGGTGAGCGCCGTACGATCCTCGACACCGACGGGCCAGGGCTGCGACCAGGCCTCGCCGCAAGGCCCTACCTGGCCAAGCCGAACGCCGTCGAAGCCGGTGAGCTGGGCGGTGATGTCGCCGCGGTTCTGCGAGCAGGGGCCAGGAATGCGTTGGTGTCGAACGGTGCCGCGG
>Ga0068852_100002852_pt1 | contig 11985 bp, 9 predicted proteins | sample KBSCornC22_FD_66594 | JGI IMG/M metagenome (GOLD analysis project Ga0068852, IMG submission 66594) | Corn rhizosphere microbial communities from Kellogg Biological Station, Michigan, USA - KBS Corn C2-2 | ecosystem: Host-associated > Plants > Roots > Rhizosphere > Soil ... | reverse complement strand
CGAGGTGATGCAGACCTCGCGCACGCGCGTGGATGCGGCCGGCGCGACGCGCACCGACATCGGCGAATCGCTCAGCGTCATCGTCGACCCGCGGCGCGGCCGCGTGCTGACGCTGCTGCATGAGGAGCATCAGGCCGTCGTCGCCACGATCACCCCGCAGGCGGCCACGGGCAGCGATCTCGCCTGGCTCGATAAGCTGCGCCGCTTCAATGGCAAGGCGGTCGCGCTCGAAGAAACACGTACGATCGCCGGGCAGTCCGCGCGCGGCTGGCGCGTCGACCTCGGCGGCGACACCGTCGAACTGTGGGCCGACGCCGACGGCCTGCCGCTCGAGATGAACACGCGCGGCGTCAGCCTGCAGATCGACTACCGCTTCGTGTTCGACGCGGAATTTCCGCCGTCACTGTTTGATGTTGCCGTGCCGGCGGGCTATGCGCAGGTTGAAGCGGACAAGGACTGAAGTGGCGCGAAGCGCTCGTCCTGCTGCGACTCCAGCTACGGCGATTCGGTCGCGTTGCGCGGCAGCGCGACACCGGCGCCCGTCTTGATCCGCTCCAGCACCACCTGCGTCGTGAAGCTGCGCACGTTGCTGTCGTCGAGCAGCGCGCGTCGCGTGAACGCGTCGTAGGTTTCCATGTCGCTCGTCAGCACGACGAGAACGAAGTCGTTCTGGCCGGTGACGTAGTAGCACTGCTGCACTTCGGGGCAGGCGAGCATCTTGCGGCGGAAGCGGTCGAGGTCCGCGGCGGTCTCGCGGTCGAGGTCGACGCCGACGATGCAGGTGACCGGAAGGCCGATGCGGCGCGGGTCGAGTTCGGCAACTTCGCGCGCGATCACGCCGATGTCGCGCAGGCGTTTGAGGCGGCGCTGCACGGCCGCGACCGACAGGCCGATGTCGTCGGCGATGGTCTTCGCCGGGATGCGCGTATCGGCCTGCCAGCGCTCGAGGATGCGGTAGTCGAAGGCGTCGAGGTCGGGCGTGTCGTGTTTCGGCATGGAAGGCGATTCGCGTGCGGTTCGGGCGCATTCGCGCGGGCGCAAACGCGGCCTCGCGACGCAGTCGGGCGGTTAGTGTGTGTCTCGCGCTCCGGCCGGACAAGGTGCGGCTGCGATGCCGCACGGTTCGCGCGGCAGGCGCGATACGACTCTCCATCTGCGCGAGGACACGTCATGGCGTCTGCCGATCCGACATTGCTGCCGATCCTCACCGGCGACGATCCGCGTCTGCGCGATCTGGCGGGTCCGCAGCCGCGCCTGTCGCTGGACCGCATCGCCGCGGCGGCGCGCGATATCGATCCGGTGTTTCGCGACAGTCCGCAGTACGACTGCGAGCCGCTTTCGGCGGCGCTGGGTTGCGCGTTGCGCCTCAAGCTCGAACTGGTGAACCCGATCCGCAGTTTCAAGGGCCGCGGCGCGGACTGGTTCCTGAGCCAGCGCCTCGCGCGCGGCGAGCGCGGCGCGCTGGTGTGCGCGAGCGCGGGCAATTTCGGTCAGGCGCTGGCGTATGTCTGTCGCAAGCACGGTGTTGCGCTGACCGTGTTCGCGGCGCTGCACGCCAATCCGCTGAAGCTCGAGCGCATGCGCGCACTCGGTGCGGACGTGCGTCTGTACGGCGCCGACTTCGACGCGGCCAAAGCGGCGGCACGCGCGCACGCGACAGCGAGCGGCGACACGCTGGTCGAGGACGGTCTCGACGCTGCGATCAGCGAAGGCGCTGGCTCCATCGCGGTCGAGCTGCTGCGCGACGATCCCGCACTCGATGTGCTCGTTGTGCCGCTCGGCAACGGTGCGCTGCTCAACGGCATGGCGCGCTGGTGCAAGGCGCATTCGCCGGCGACGCGCGTGATCGGCGTCGTGAGCCGCGGTGCGCCGGCGATGGCGCTGAGCTGGCGCGCAGGTCGTGGCGCCGAACCGGTATCGAGTGAGCGCGTCGACACGATTGCCGACGGCATCGCCGTGCGCGTGCCGATCGGGCAGGCCGTCGCGGACATGCACGGCTGTGTCGACGATGTGGTCGAGGTCGACGATGCGGATCTCGTCGATGCGATGCGGCTGATCCATCGACACGTCGGCGTCGTCGTCGAACCGGCCGGCGCGGCCGGCATCGCGGCCATCTTCGCCGCGCCGCAGAACTTCCACGGACGTCGCGTCGCCAGCGTGCTTTGCGGCGGCAACGTGACGCCGCAGCAAGTCGCTACGTTTCTGAGTGAACACCAAGGAGAGTCCGCATGATCGACCACATCGAACTGCAGGTCGCCGACGCGACGCTGTCGACGCAGTTTTTCGCCGGCGCGCTCGCGCCTCTGGGCTACGCGCTGCACGTCCAGGGGGCCAGCAACGGCTTCGGCACGGGCATGGACGCGCTGGATTTCTGGCTCAAGCCCGGCGGTCCGTCCGAACCGAGGCCGCACGTTGCGTTCAACTGCATCGACCGTGCGACCGTCGACGCCGCGTACGCGGCGGCACTGGCCAGCGGCGGCCGCGACAACGGCGCGCCGGCGCTGCTCGAACGCATCCATCCGCACTACTACGCGGGCTTCGTGCACGATCCCGACGGACACAACATCGAGTTCGTCTGCCACCGCGCGATCGGCTGAGCAACGCGGCGCGCGGCTGGGTGCCGCGCCCAAATTGCCGATGCGCCGCGATCCCGCCACAATCGCCCGGCACCGGACCCGCAGGTGGTTGAGAATCCGCCGGTGGGCGATCCAGAATGTCCCGCGCGAACGTCATCGTGCAGGCGATGGATTCCCGGAGGACGTGGGCAAGCTCCGCTTGCAGCGTTCGATTGAGACAGGGGCTTTCGTCCCTTCTCGACACACGGCTATGAGGCGGGGGATGAGCGCGAACGCGGCTCGAGGCTTGGCTCGGAACGACACGCCGCGCGACCGTCAGCGGCGGGCCTCGCAATGAGCGGCTACAGCACGCACGACGCGAAGCTCGACGGCTTGCTGCTGCGCGTGCTCATGCTCGAAGGCGAGGAACGCGAGGAATACCTCGCCGAGCTGCGCGAGTCCGAACCGGCGAGTCACGCGCGCCTGCTGCATCTGCTGGATCTCGCCGAACGGCCGGTCGGACTGCTGCAGACCGGCAAGGCCGACCGCGACGCGGCGATGGCCGCGCTGAGTGAACAGGCCGCGTCGATCGACGAGCACAGCGGCCAGCGCATCGGCCTGTGGCGGCTGGTGCGCCAGGTCGGCCGCGGCGGCATGGGCAGCGTCTACGAAGTCGCGCGCGAAGATGGTGTATTTGTACAGAAAGCTGCATTAAAGCTGATCCGCAGCGACTACGCCGCGCCGGATTTCCTCGCCCGTTTCAGCCAGGAACGGCAGATCCTCGCGACGCTGAATCATCCGGGCATTGCGCACCTGCTCGACGGCGGCGAGTCGGCGGCGGGGCATCCGTATCTCGTGATGGAGTTCGTCGACGGCCTGCGCATCGATGCCTGGTGCGATGAACGCCAGCTCGATCTCGATGCACGCCTCGCGTTGTTCATCCAGGTCGCCGAAGCGGTCGACCACGCCCACGCACGCCGCGTGGTGCATCGCGATCTCAAGCCGTCCAACATCGCCGTGACCGCGGACGGCACGGTCAAGCTGCTCGACTTCGGCATCGGCAAGGTGCTCGATGCCGACGATTCGCCGGAGCACGCCGAGCGCACCGTCACGCGGCTGTTCACGCCCGACTACGCCACGCCGGAGCAGGTGCTCGGCCAGGCTGCCGGCATGCCGTCGGACATCTATCAGCTCGGCCTGCTGCTGTACGAACTCGTTACCGGCCAGCACGCGCAGCAGCCGGCCGACGTGACCCAGGCTGCGCTCGAACGCGCCGTGTGCCGCGACGATCCGCTGCTGCCGAGCGCGAGTGCCGCCGCAGCACCGCCGCCGACGGCCGCACGCATTGGCGGCCTGGCGCCCGCGGCACTCGCGCGGCGTCTGCGCGGTGATCTCGATCTGATCGTCATGAAGGCGCTGCGCAAGGAAGCCGCGCGGCGCTATGCGACCGTGCGCGACCTCATCGAAGACCTGCACCGCTGGCAGCACCACATGCCGGTTCGTGCGCGGCCCGAGACCTGGACCTATCGCACGACGCGCTTCGTGCGCCGGCATGCGTGGACCGTCGCGGCCGCGTCGGTGATCTTCCTGCTGACGGCGGCCTACGCGCTGACCGTCAGCGTGCAGGCGCGCGCAATCGCGCAGCAGCGCGACATCGCGCAGGCGGAAGCGCGCAAGTCCGATCGCGTCAAGTCGCTGATCCTGCGTTTGTTCGAAGGGGCCGATCCGACCCATAGCCTGGGAAAAGAGCTGACCGCGCGCGAGCTGCTCGACGCGGGCTGGCGCTCGATCGAGGCCGAACTCGCGAGCCAGCCCGAAGTGCAGGCGGAGCTGCTGACGACAGTCGGCGCGACCTACTACCAGCTCGGCCAGTACGACGAGGCGCAGCGCCTGCTCGTGCGCGCACGCGATCTCGTGCAGGCGCACCCGGAATTTCCGGCGGGCGTGCGCGCGGCGGCGCTGCGCGCGCTCGGCGTGCTGTTCGGCACGCAGGATCGTTTCGACGAGGGTGAACAGCTGCTGCGCCAGGCCGAGGCGCTGTATCGCGAAGGTCACGACGGCGAGACACCCGACGTCGCCACGACGCTGCGCGACCGCGGCCAGCTCGCCTACGAACGCGCGGATTACAAGACCGCCGAGGCGCTGTTCCGCGAATCACTCGCGATGCGCCGGCGCCTGCTCGGCGAGCGCGACATCGACGTGGCCGACAGCGTCGGCCGCGTCGGCATGGCGCTGCGCGCGCTCGGCGATTACGCCGGTGCGGAGCCGCTGCTGCATCAGGCGCTGGAAGTGCGCCGCGCGCTGTTGCCAGCCGGGCATCCGCATATCGCGGCGGACCTCTCCAGCCTGGCATCACTGGAGCGCAACCTCGGTCGTTTTGCGGAGGCCGAAGCGCATTATCGCGAAGCGCTGGCCGGAATCGTGAAGACGCGTGGCGCCGATCATCCGTTCGCCGCCACCGTCATGAACAACCTGGCGCGCGCGCTCGCGGCGCAGGACAAGAATGACGAAGCCGAAGCGCTGCTGCTCAAGGCGCTCGACATTCGCCGCCGTCACTTCGGCGAAAAAGATACGATCGTCGCGATGAATCTCGCCGACCTGGGCTGGGTCGCCGAGGGCGCCGGCAAGATCGACAGCGCGGAAAACTACTATCGCCAGGCGCTGGCCCTGTACGACCTCAAGCATCCGTGGCGCTCTTCCGCGGTGTTCAACCTCGGCAGCGTGCTGGAGACGCGTGGTCAACTGACCGCGGCCGAAGCCCAGTATCGCGAGGCGTTGGCTGCGCAGCGCGCGCAGTATGGCGAGGGGCACGAAGTGGTCGGTACGGATCTGCTGTCGCTTGGCGGCGTGTTGGTCAAGCAGAATCGTCGGGCCGAAGCCGAGCCGGTATTGCGCCAAGCGCTGCAGAACTACGAGGCGCGGCTCAAGCCCGACGATGTGAATCTCGCGCCCGTGCTGCTCGCGCTGGGCAAGGCCCTGCGCCGGCCGCAGCAGGCCGCCGAGGCCGACGCGCTGCTGCAGCGCGCACTCGCCTTGAACGTGGCGGCCTACGGTGCGGACGATCCGCGCACGAAGAAAGTACAGGCGAAGATCAGCGGCGCGGAGTAGCGCAGCGTGCAGAACCCGACCGGGTAGCCAACGAGCACTTCCTGCGTTTCGCAATAGCAGCGGAACGCAGGCGATGCGCAGACCGGAGCAGCGCGTTGAAATATCCACGAGCCCTTCAACGCTGGCCACGAGCGCGCGCAACGCACCGTTCGCGGCAGACGGAAACGCAATCGCCCTCTCCCTCGACGTGATCGGGGGAGAGGGCGATGTCAACGCGTCCGCTGGATCATCCGGATCGGATACGACCCGGCGACTTCGCTCAGTAGCAGCTGCCCTGCACGTTGACGATGACGCTGCGCAGGTTGTTGTACTCGCTGCTCTCGGACAGATACGCCGGCGCGTCGGCTTCGAGCACGATCGTCGACAGTCCGGACGGCAGGCCGACCTGCCCGCTCACCGTCGTGGCGCTCATCGGCCGCAGCGCGGGGAGGTCATCGAAGGCCAGCAGCGGGCCGTTGACGCCGTTGCGACGCAGGCTGTTGGAGGTGCCTTCGGCCGTGCCCGGACCGGCATTGAGGGTGATGTAGCGATACGGGAAGTAGCACACGCCGCTGCGGCGGACCGTGGCGTGCGAGGCCGACAGCGTCATGTAGTCGCCCCAGTTGACCAGGTTGCGGCCGATCTGCACCGGATCGGCGGCGCGAAGATCGTTGATGCCGTCGGGCAGTTCCATCATGCGCGGCTTGTGCCCTCCTTGGGGCGGCATTTCCGGATCGATCTCGTTGGTCGACGGCGGGCGGTCCAGTGCCTTGAGATCGAACTCGCCGGCGATTTCGCAGCCGCTGCCACCGCTGCTCATCGGCACGTGGAATTCGGCGTGGATGGGACCGGAGGGCTGCACGAACAGCAGCATCTCCGCGGCGGACGTCACGGGGCTGCCGGCACTGCCGCTGCAGTTGCGCGGCAGCAGCGGCACGTCGCGGTAGTGGAACGGTCCGTTGAAGCTCGTCACGGTGACGCGGTAGCCGCCGGCGGCGTCGGTCGTGACGCGATAGGTGTATTCGGGATCCGTGGAGCCGGGGGCGGCCTGCGCGTGCGCGGTAGTCGCGCCCAGGGCCAGCAGCAGGGCGGAGATCAGGACTTGGGTCTTCATCGTCGTCTTCCTCGGTTCGGGCTTGCCCAGACGTACGCAGCCGCGAGGCGCGAGGGATCACGCGGATCGAAATATTTTTTCGGCCGAGCGCGCCGGGCCTCCGCGGCGTGTGAGTAGGCGACGGAATGGTGACCGGAATCAGCGGGTTATATCAGGGCCTGATGCCGCGACTGCGCGTGGTTCGCACAGGAGTCGGCCACAGCGCGCCGGCGTTGCGCCGGCGCGCGAAGGGCAATCCTCAGTCCGGCCAGTTGGTCGTCGGCGCGGTGTTGAGGAACTGGCGACCGAGGCTGTAGGTGCCGACGATCTGCACGTTGCGCAGCTGGTCGGGATTGCTCTGCATGGACAGCGGATTGGCCGACAGCATGACGATGTCGGCGAGCTTGCCGACTTCGAGCGTACCGCGCGTGGTTTCCATGCCGTACTGCCAGGCCGCATTCACGGTATACGCCTTGATGCCATCAAGGATGCTGATTGCCTGCGGTCCGATGCCTTGCGCCGAGGACAAGGTCTTCGGGCAGTTGGACGGATTGGTGTTCGGATACCAGTCCGGCTGCTGCGCGCTGCGCGTGGCGGCGACCCAGATCGCGAACAGCGGCGCGGGCGGCGTGACCGGGCTGTCGGTGTGCAGCGTGGTCGTGAGGCCGGCCTTGTTCGCCGATGCGATCGGATACATGTTCAGGCTGTTGCCCGGTCCGAGCACCTGCTGGCATTCGACCAGTCCGTAAAAATAGACATTGGGCATCAGGAAGCTGATCGCGACCTGTTGCGGATTCAATGCAGCGAGCTGCTGCGTCGTGATCATCGGTGCGTGGATCACCACGTCGCGCGTGCCTTGCGGCGGTGCCGAGGTCGCGAGCGCGGCGACTGCGTCGGCCGTCGCGGCGTCGCCGTTCTGATGGATCAGCATCGGGAAGCCCGCCGCGTGCGCGGCGCTCAGGCGCGACGCCATGACGGATTCATCCACATCGGGCAGGCCGAGGTACGGCTGCTTCGGAAACAGCACGCGGTCGGTGAACGGCGGAAACACCTTGAAATACGGCTGATTCATGTAAGCCGTATAGCCCTGGGTCGAACCGTCGGCGAAGGTCTTGACCGCGGCGACGCTGAGCAGCGGGATCGGCGCCACTTTCAGCAGATCGCGCACCTGCTTTGCCGCTTTGATGGTGTCGTTATAGTCGGTGCTGGCCGCGTCATAGGCGATCAGCGCGACGCTCAATGGGAACTTCGCCTGCTTGGCCTTGGTATCGAGTGCGGCGATGTACAGCAGCATCTGGTCGAGCGGCGCGGCGCCTTCCTGCGCGAGCGTGTAGCCGTGCTGCGCGTAGATCTGCGCGGCGCGCGCGAGCATCGTTTCGGCAAGGTCCTTGTTGTAGTGGATGTACTTGCCCTGGAAGTAGCCGATCGCCATCAAGGCGAGATCCTCGTCGAGCTGGCCCTTGTCGGCGAGCGCGAGTTCGACCGCCGGGTTCGTCGTCGGCATGTAGCAGTCCGTCACTGGAGTGCCTGCGGTCTTCGGCTTGCAGATGTTGAGCAGCTTGAGCGCCGGCGTGTTGACGTAGGCGATGTGGCCGGATTCGCTCGCGACCATGATCGGCACGGTCGTCGAGATCGCATCGAGCTGCGCGCGCGCCGTGCCGTTCTCGAAGTTCTCGCATTCGAAGCCCAGTCCCTTGCAGCCCTTGCTCGGTCCGAGTCGCGACGGGTCGTAGTTGAACGCGGTCACGTACGGCGTCGGGCTGTTCGGATCGACCGAGGCGACTGCCCGGCGCAGCCGCGAGACGACGTGATCCTGGTTCACGACCGGAATGAAGCAGCGCTGCGAATCGCTGTGATCGGTGCAGGCGGGGTCGGTCGGCAGTGGCTTGAACAGCAGGTTCACGCTGGATACGTCGAGCCAGTGCGCCGTGTCGCTGTAGAAGCCGACGCCGGCCATGTGCGAATGCGGGTCGATGAAGCCCGGCAGCAGCGTGGTGCCGGCCGGCGGCGTGTAGGTCGTAGTGTTGGGCCCGGCCAGCGCCTTGATCTGCGCCGTGGTGCCGATCGCGGTGATCGTGCCGTCGTTGATCGCGAGTGCCTGCGCGGTCGCCGGCGCATTGGCGAGCGTGACGATGGTCGTGTCGATGATGATCGTATCGGGCGGCGTTGCGGCCGCGGGTGTGGCCGTGCTGCCGCCGCCGGTCACGGGCGGCGTGGCGCAGGCGGTCAGCAGCAAGGCGGCGGCCAGGCAGGCGGCGATGTGGGGTTGCCAGTGCCTGAGAGTGTGCGTGCGCATGTCGTATTCCTCCGTCGGGGAGGCGCGCGACCGGCGGGCGCGGAGATCGCGCCCGCGCCGTCCGGCGCGCCCGGGAACCGTTTGCGCTGCCGGGGGCAGCGACGGTTATGGTAGAGCGCGCCGGACGCGGGATACACATCCACAAATGCAGGAAACGCAAAAAATGACAGGGAAAACCTTTGTGTCGATCGGGGAAAAATACCTATTGATGCAATGTCCGCCGGACAGCGCCTGCGGCGGCCGGCGAACGAGGTCCGCCGGACGTCGCTGACGGCCTCAGTTCCGGCACAGCGCGACGAGCTGGTCGAGCGCTGCGCCCCAGCCTTCCTGGAAGCCGAGTTCGTCGTGATGTCGGCAGCTGGCCTCGTTGATGTGCATTGCCACGACGCGGTAGCGCGTGCCGTTGCCGTGCGCCTGCAGCGTGACCACGGCGGTGAACGCGAGGCTGTGGCAGTCGGCCGACGGCGACAGGTTCGCCGGACGGAAGCCGGGGCCGAGCACGGTGGTCCAGACAAGCTTTTCGTTCTCGACGATTTCCAGATAGCAGCCGACGATCGGCGGCTGCTCTTCGCCCTCGGGCGAGCGCATCACGGTGCGGAACATGCCGCCGGGGCGCAGGTCGATCTGGCATTCGGCGGTCTGCCACGGCGCCGGCGTGAACCATTGCTTGAGGCGCTCCGGATCGGTCCACGCGGCCCAGACACGTTCGCGCGGCACGTCGATGTCGCGCTCGAGCACGAGATCGAAGCGGGGGTCGAATGGTGATTCAGTCGAGGTCATGCGACTACTCCTTGGTGTCGTTGAGATAGGCGTCTAGCTGGTCCAGGCGTTTCTCCCAGAGCGCGCGCTGTCGCGTCATCCAGGTTTCGGCCGCCTTGAGCTGGCGTGGGACGAGCCGGTAGGTTCGCGCGCGGCCCTGCTTGCGCGACTGCACCAGGCCGCAGTGCTCGAGCATGGCCAGGTGCTGGGAGAACGAGGGCAAGGCCATCTTGAACGGCTGCGCGAGTTCGCTCGTCGTGGCAGGCCCGCCGCTGAGGCGTTCGAGTACGGCGCGCCGCGTCGGATCGGCCAGCGCCTGGAATACCTGATTGAGCTGTGCGGATTGGTTAGGCATACGCCTTACTATTGGCGAAGCCAAAACTTAGGTCAAGACCTTTGTATTGCCGGGCCTGCCGACAATGCGCACCGCACGACCATGGAACACGACCGCGGGCCGGAGCACGCGCGTGGATCTTCCCAGCCGCTGCGCGCGCAAATGGATCTTCCCAGCCGCGCCGCGCGCGCCTAGGCTGCGGATTCCGCCCTGCGCCCGTGGCCGCCCATGTCCGACTCCGAACTGCCCGTCGCGCCGCCGGCGCGCTCGCTGCTTTCCGACCTGTCGCTACCGGCGATCGTCGCCGGCTTCGTCACGGTGCTGGTCGGCTTCACGAGTTCGGCGGCGATCGTGTTCCAGGCCGCGCAGGCGGCAGGCGCGACGCCCGCCCAGCTGGCCTCGTGGATGTGGGCGCTGGGCCTCGGGATGGGCGTGACCTGCATCGTGCTGTCGCTGCGCTACCGTGTGCCGGTCGTCACGGCCTGGTCCACGCCGGGCGCGGCGATGCTGACCGCCGGCGCCGCGGGTCTCGACATGGCACAGGCCACCGGCGCGTTCGTCGTCTCGGCGCTGCTGATCACGCTCGCGGGTTTTTCCGGCGTATTCGAGCGGCTGATCAACCGCATCCCGGTGTCGATCGCTTCAGGCATGCTCGCTGGCGTGCTGCTGCGCTTCGGGCTCGATGCGTTCGTCGCGCTCGAGAGCCAGTTCGGCCTCGCCGTCGCAATGATCGCGGCCTACCTGCTGATGCGGCGCTGGCATCCGCGCTACGCCGTCGTCGCGACGCTGCTGCTCGGCGTCGCGATTGCGACCACGCGCGGCTTGCTCGACCTCGGCACCGTGCAGCTGCAGTTCGCGCAGCCGGTCTGGGTCACGCCAGTGTTCACGCTGAACGCGCTCGTCAGCGTCGCGCTGCCGTTGTTCCTCGTGACGATGGCTTCGCAGAACGTGCCGGGCGTCGCGGTCATTCGCGCGTCGGGGTATAGCGTGCCGATCTCGCCAGTGATCGGCTGGACCGGCGCGGTCAATCTCGTGCTTGCACCGTTCGGCGCGTTCGCCTTGAACCTCGCCGCGATCACGGCGGCGATCTGCATGGGCCGCGAAGCGCATGAAGATCCGGCGCGGCGTTATGTCGCGGCCGTATCGGCCGGCGTGTTCTATTGCATCGTCGGCATATTCGGCGCGACCGTGGCCGCGGTCTTCGCGGCGTTTCCGCGTGAGCTCATTGTCGTGATCGCGGGTCTGGCCCTGCTCGGCACGATCGGCAATGGCCTCGCTGCAGCGCTGTCGGATTCGCACGAACGCGAGGCGGCATTACTGACCTTCCTCGTCACCGCCTCGGGCATTACGCTGTTCGGCATCAAGTCGGCGTTCTGGGGCTTGGTCGCCGGCGCGGTCGCACTGCTGCTGCGCGCGCGAGCCTGAGTACAACGCGGCATACAGGGGGACTCATGTGGAAACATCGACGCGCCTGCTGATCGTGGCCGGGCTGCTGGTCGCGCTCGGCGTCTACGGCGCCGTGCGCAAGCCCTACGGCACGCTGCTACCGATGGATGTGTCCGACCTGTCGGAGATCCAGCCGCAGCTCGAGCGCCTCGGTACCGAGGAGCGCGAACTCGTGCTTGGCTATCTCAAGCGCAGCAACGGCGACGTGCTGCCGCCGTCGATGGCCGATCCGGACGCGCCCTTCACTGCGCGCACATTCGGCGAGGCCATCGCGCTGCAGCGGCGTTTCCTGCGCGAGCAGGCCGTGCGCGATGCAGAGGTGGCGCAACGCAAGGCCGCACGCGACGCGCTGCTGGAACCGCTGCGCGAGGCGGTCGGCGTTCGTCTGCTCAAGCGCGAACTGCTGACCGTGGCG
>Ga0068852_100002845_pt1 | contig 11998 bp, 10 predicted proteins | sample KBSCornC22_FD_66594 | JGI IMG/M metagenome (GOLD analysis project Ga0068852, IMG submission 66594) | Corn rhizosphere microbial communities from Kellogg Biological Station, Michigan, USA - KBS Corn C2-2 | ecosystem: Host-associated > Plants > Roots > Rhizosphere > Soil ... | reverse complement strand
TGCGCTGCGACAACCTTGGCGGGATCGAGCGTGGCGAGCAGGTTGCGCACGATCGTGGTCTTGCCCGCGCCCACCTCGCCCGTCACGACGATGAAGCCCTCGCTCTGGTGCAGCCCGTAGTCCACGAACGCCATGGCGCGCCGATGCTGCGTGCTCGCGTAGTAGAACTGCGGGTCGGGATTGAGCTGGAAGGGCTTCCCGGTGAGGCCGTAGTATTTCTCGTACATGGTCAGAGCTCGATCGTGATGAGTCCGAAGATCGCGTTCTCGCTGAACGACGCGAAGGTGCCGCTGCCCGTGAAGAGCAGGCGGCGCACGCCGAGCGACAACGCGGCGTGGGGCCCGAGCTGGCTGCGCAGGATCGCGGTCGCCTGGCGCTCGAGCGAGCGGCGCTCGTCGGCGCCGATGGAGCGCGTGTCCAGGCGCGCGCCCTCGAGCGCCAGGTTCGTGAGCGGCGTCAGCCGGTGCGTCCACTGGATCGAGTAGCGCACCTGGCGGAAATTGTCGTCGGCGAGGGTCACGGGCGTGGGGAAGAGCGCCGGGCCGCGCGTGCGCTGCTGGCGGCGGTCGGCGCGCGCGGTCACGGCGTTACGCGCGCCCATGAGCGTTCCCGCGATCTCGTCCTCCTGGTACTCGACCGGGCGCGAGGTGATGTAGCCGCTCGAAAGCGGGGCCGCGCCCGCGAGCGCGGCCTGCTCGAGCTGCTGGCGCGCGGCATCGCTGCGCGCGGCGGGGTCGGTGATCGCCGAGGAGAGCAGGTCGTTCATGAGCTGGAGCGTGGGCGTCGAGGCGCCGTTCTGCAGCACGTTCGGCAGCACGGTGAGGTCCTTCACGCTCGCGAAGCGCCAGGCGCTGTGCGGGGAGCGCCACGCGATGAGCACGTCGTGGAAGTCGCCGTAGAAGCGGTGCTCGTAGAGCGCGCTCACCTGCGTGCGCGGCCCCGGGCTCCACTGCAGGCCGCCGCCGTAGGCATTGCCCGATTGCGGCCCGCCGAAGAGGAAGTCGGTCTCGTCGCGCCCCGCGGTCGCGGTGAGGCGCAGGTGGTAGGCGATCTCCGCGAGGAAGGTCGCGCGCAGGCGCTCGTCCTTCGCGGTCGCCTCGCCGCGCGGGCGCACGTGCCACGACTTGCCGTCGAGGATCCATCCGAGCCGGGCCGAGGGCGAGGCGTTGCGCACGCGCGCATCGAATTCGTAGGCATCGACCACCGGCACGCCCGGCGTGTCGGTGCGCAGGTTGGAGCCGATGGCCTTCGCCTGCCACGCCGCGATGTCGCCCAGGTAGCCGCGCGCATAGGGGGCGGCCTGCGCGAGGCGCGTCTCGACGCGGTTGGTGCTCTGGTTCGCGCGATCCGGCGTGGACCCGGGGCCGAAGGGATTGAGGCTCTGCTGGCCGACCTGGTAGTTGCCGTCCACGAACACCACGTCGCCCGGCACCTTGAGCGTGGCGCGCGCGTCGACGTCGCCCTGCGTGCTGTCGTGGTCCTTCGCGTTCGAGTAGCGCAGGATGCGCCAGCGCGCATCGGCGTAGATGTCGAGCAGCGGCGTGCGCCCCGTGGCGCGCAGGCCCGGTGTCACCTCCGCGATCCAGCCCGGACGCGTGGCCGCGTCCGGTTGCAGCGGCGGGTTGTCCGAGTACGTGGCGCCGAGGCCGAGCAGCGGCACGATGCGCAGTCCCTGCGCCTGGGCGCCACAAGTCCACCCGCCGGCGGCGAGCAGCGCGAAGGCGACGCAGGGAAGAGCGCGCGGACGCGTCATGCGCCGTACCCGTAGCCGTATCCATAACCGTAGCCGTGCATGCCCTGCGCGCGCGGGCTCAGCTTGTTCAGCAGCATCAGCCGCACGTCGCAGTCCTCGATCATCGGCAGCGCGCGCTTCACGTCGGCGACGTTGGTCGAGCCGGCCGCGACCACGAAGACCACCTGGCCCACGTGGCGCGCGAGCACCGCGGCCTCCGTGGTCGGCAGCAGCGGCGGCGAATCGAACACCACGATGCGCTCGGGATAGCGCGAGCCGATCTCCTGCACGAGCGCGGTCATGGCGTCGCTCGACAGCATCTCGGTGGCGTGAGGATGCGGGCGGCCGCTCGTCATGAACTCGAGCTTGTTCACGTTGGTCCGGCTGAGGAGGGTGTGCAGGTCGAGCCCGGGGTGGAGCAGCTTGTCGAGGAGGCCCGCCGCGGCGGGGACGCCCAGGAGGTCGGGCACCGAAGGGCGCGCCACGTCGGCGTCGATGAGCAGCACCTTGTGGTCCATCTCCATCGCGATGCTCATCGCGAGGTTCACCGCGGAGAAGGTCTTGCCCTCGCCGGGGACCGAGCTCGTCACCATGATGAGGTTGCCGCGGGCGATCGGCGGCGAGCGGTCGGGCGCCGCGTTGGCGAGGAGCGTGCGCTTGATGACGCGGAACTCGGCCGCCACGCGCGACTGCGGCTTGTCGGGCGTGACCAGTCCCATCTCCGCCAGGCGCGCGAGGTCGATGCGCAGGATGGGCCGCGTGTCGGCGGGCTCCGGCTGCGGTTGCACGGGACGGGGCTGCGCCTGCACTTGCGCGGGGCGCGGCTGCACGGGCGGCGGCGCCGGCGGCTCGGGCGCGCGCACCACCGCGGGGCGCCGCGCGGGCGGCGCCTCGGGCAGGTCCGGCTCGATGCCCGCCTGCTTCAGTTGCTCGAGCCGCACCGCGGCCTGTTCGATGAGTCCCATTGAGCCGCTCCTAGACGTGCTGCACCGTGACCATCTCGATCGCCACCAGCGCCACGGCATACGTCACCATGAGGGCCGTGATCGCGGCACCCCACCGGTAGACCGAGTGCCTGAACTCGCGCCGCGTGCCCTCGCTCTCGATCGCGGTGACGGTGCCCACCACCGGCAGCTCGGTCACCTCGCGCAGCCCGCGCGCGTCGTGGAAGGCCGGGCGCCATTCCTGCGCCATGTACATGGCCCCGAGGCCGCACGCGATGGCGATGATGAGCGCCAGCGGCATGAGCACGCGGCGCTTGGGCGACACGGGCAGCGGCTGCACGCGCGGCGGGTCGACCATGCGGAAGTCGTTCACGCCCGCCACCGTCTGCATCTCGCCCGACATGCTCGCCGACTCGCGCCGCGTGACGAGCGACTCGTAGTTCTTCTTGTTGACGTCGTAGTCGCGGTTCAACTGCGTGTACTCGGCCTCGAGCTGCGGCACGAGCGCCGCCGACGACTTGAGCTTCTCGTAGCGGTCGTTGTACTCCGCCACGCGCATCGAGAGCGCGGCGACCGAGGCCTCGGCCTGCGCGAGCGACACCTTGATCTGCTCCGAGGCGCGCGGACCGGTGATCGGCCCCGGCGCCTCCATGGGCGTCGTCTTCGGCATCGTCGCCACGATCGCGCGGCGCTCGGCCTCGAGGTCGCGGATCACGCGCTTGGCGCCCACCACGTCGGGATGGCTCTCGGTGTCCTTGAGCAGGAGCGAGTCGAGGTTGCGCCGCTGCGCGTCGAGCCGCGTGTCGATGTCGGCGAGCGCCGCGTTCGGCGCCACGCCTCCGCCCGCGTGCGCGCTGGAAGCTTCCACCGCCGCGAGCTGCTGGCGATAGGCGTCGCGCGAGCGCTCGGCCTCGCGCAGCTCCAGGCGCGACTGCTCGAGCAGCCGGCTGGCCTCCGACATGCGCTGGAAGTAGTCGTGGCCGTCGCCGGGCGAGATGCCGAGGTACTTGAGCTTGAATTCCTTGAGCCGGTTCTCCGCCTCGCGCAGCTTGCCCTCGTAGACGCCCACCTGCTCGTCGATGAAGCGCTTGGCGGTCTCGGTGTCCTCGCTCTTGCCGCCGCGGCTCGAGTCGATGAAGAGCTGGGCCAGCAGCTCCACCACCTGCTTGGCGCGCGCCGCGTCGACGTCGCGGAAGCTCAGCGTATAGATGCTCTCGCGCCCGCCGCCCTTGAACTCGAGCGTCTTCATCACGCCGTCGACCAGCTGCTCGCGCTGCTCGTTCGTCTGCGCGCTCGCGTCGAGGCCCACCTGCTGGATCAGGCGCTCGACGTTGGGCCGGCTGATCACCACGCGGCTCAGCATCTGGATGCGCTGGTCCTCGTTGGGCTGCACGGTGAGCCCCGTCATGAGGGGCTTCAGGATCGAGTCGGTGTTCACGAAGATGCGCGCCGACGCCTCGTAGCGCGACGGCAGCAGCAACAGCAGGGCGAGCAGCGCCGCCCCCAGGCCCCACGCGACGGCGAGGCCGAGGTAGCGGAAGCGCCACATCCCCGCGGCGAGCAGGGTGAGCTTGCGGACGATCTCGTTCATGTCTGTCCTGGAACCTTAAAACCAGCTCTGCGGGATGATCACCACGTCGCCCGGCAGCACGTCCACGTTGGCGCTCACGTCGCCGCGCTTGAGGAGGTCGCGGATGCGCACCGAGTACTGCTTGTTGCCCTGCGAGGTGCGCAGGATCGTGGCGGCGTTGCCGTCGGCGAAGTCGGTCATGCCGCCCACCGCGATCATCACGTCGAGCAGCGTCATGTCCTGCTTGTACGGCAGCACCTGCGGGTGTGCCGCCTCGCCCACGACGCGGATCTGCTCGCTGTAGGGGCCGACGAAAGTGTTCACGACGACGCTCACCACGGGCTCGCGGATGTACTTGCCGAGCGCCTTCTCGATGTCGCGCGCGAGGGTCGTGGGGTCCTTGCCGATCGCGGGCAGGTCCTCCACGAGCGGGGCGGCGATGCGCCCGTCGGGCCGCACCGGCACCGTCATCGAGAGCTCGGGGTTGCGGAACACGACGATGTTGACCGTGTCCCCCGGGCCGATGCGGTAGTGGTACTCGGACGACGCGGCGCGCGTGGGCGCGGGCGGGTTCGAGGCGCACGCCGCGGCGAGGGCCGCGAGGGCGAGGCAGGCAAGGCAGCGCAGGATGTGCATGGAACCTCCGTAGTGATTCATCAACCGATCGCGGTGCGTGCGCCGCGCATGAATGCTTTCTTGAGCACCGCGACCATCGGCGCGGGCAGGACGATCTTCGCGGCGACGCGCGCGGCCTCCCGCGGCGAGGGGCCGAAGGGCAGGCTGCGCGCGAGGAGCGCCGCGGCGCGCGCGCGCCCCGAGGGGATGTTCGCCTCGGAGGACTCGACGTAGGCGCGCGCATAGCGCTCGCGGAAGACGCGCGCATGGCGCCGGGCGAGCGGCGGGTCGTCGCGCTTCAACTTGTCGAGGACGGCCACGGTGTCGAGCGGCATGCGGCCGTGGCTCGCGTTGTGCGAGAGCTGCGAGGGGCCGCGCCGGTAGCGCAGCAGCGGCGCGTCGATGTAGGCGAAGTCGCCGTGGCGCGCGAGGCGCAGCAGGTGGTCGTACTCGGAGCCGTAGCGCAGCGTCTCGTCGAACGCACCCGCGCGGTCCCAGGCGCTGCGGCGCAGGAGGATCGTCGGCGGGTGCACGAAGTTGCCGTGCACCAGCCGCTCGTAGGCATGGCCGAGGAGCACGCGGCGAGGCGCTCCGTCGAACTCCACGGGAGCGGCCTGCTGGTCGTAGAGCGAATCCACGGATCGCGCCACCTGGACGGCGCGGTAATAAGCCGCGATGTGCGAGGGGTCGAAGTCGGGCTCGCCGTCGCGGAACGCGCTGAAGTCCGTGGAGGCCAGCACGGCGTGCGGGTGCTCGCGCAGCACGGCCACCTCGAGCGCGATGCGCTCGGGGTGCATCACGTCGTCGGCGTCCATCCAGGCGATGAATTCACCGCGGGCCTCGCGCATGCCGGCGTTGCGCGCGGAGGCCACGCCGCCGTTGGCCTTGCGGATCGCTTTCACGCCGGGCAGCCGCGAGACGCGCTCCCACGTGCGGTCGCTCGATCCGTCATCGACCACGATGACCTCGCAATCGCGATAGCTCTGGCCGAGGCAGCTCTCGAGCGCCTCCACGACGGTGCGCTCGGCGTTGTAGGTGGGAATCACGATCGACACCGTGTCCTTCGCGACCGCACCGATGAGGACGACGCCCGCTTCCGCATCGATCACGCCGAAGAAGCCGAGCACGGCCACCGCGGCCAGCGCGACGAGCGTCGTCGCGACCGGCCTCCGGCGGCATCGCATGGAGCTGATGATTTTTTTCATGGTTGGGATCCGTGTGTGCGTTCATCTGTTTTCTTATGGGTTCAGCGGCCCGCGGGGGCGGCGTGGCCGCGCACGAGCGCTTTCTTCAGCAGCGAGACGAATGAAGCGGGCAGCATGATCTTGGCGGCGATGCGGGACACGTCCCGGGGCGGTGGGCGGAAGGGCAGGCTGCGCGCGAGGAACGCCGCGGCGCGCGCCCGGTCGGAAGCGACGGTCATCTCGGACGTCTCGAGGAAGGCGTTCGCATAGCGCGTGCGGAAGGTGCGCGCCTCGCGCCGCGCGAGCGCGGGATCGTCCCGGCGCACCTTGTCGAGCACGGCGATGGTGTCGAGCGGCATGCGGCCGTGGGCCGAGTCGTGGGAGAGCTGCGCGGGGCCGCGCCGGTAGCGCAGCAGCGGCCGGTCGATGTACGCGAACGGGCCCAGCCGCGCCAGGCGCAGCAGGTAGTCGTATTCGCAGCCGTAGCGCAGCGTCTCGTCCATGACGCCGGCCGCCTCGCAGGCGCCGCGCGCGACGAGCATCGTGCCGAAATGCACGAAGTTCCCGCCCAGCAGCCGCTCGAAGACCCGGCCCACGAGGAAGCGCGAGCGCTCGCCGTCCGCGCCCACCATGCCCGCGACGTGGTCGTAGAGGCCGTCGACGCCGCCCGCCAAGCGCGCGGCGCGGTAATACGAGGCGATGTGCGAGCGCTCGTAGTCGGGCTCGCCATCGCGGAAGGCGCTGAAATCGGTCGACACCAGGACCGCGCTCGGGTGCCGGAGCAGCACCTCGAGCTGGAGCTCGATGCGGCGCGGGTCCATGAGGTCGTCGGCATCCAGGTAGGCCACGAACTGGCCGGTCGCCTCGCGCATCGCGGCGTTGCGCGCGGAGGCGACGCCCCCGTTGGCCTTCCGGATCGCCTTGATGCCCGCGATCGCGGAGACCACGTCCCAGGTGGCGTCCGTGGAGCCGTCGTCCGCGACGATCACCTCGCACTCGGGATGCGTCTGCGCGAGGCAGCTCGCCACGGCGTCGGCGATGGTCGCCTCGGCGTTGTACGCCGGGATGATGATCGAGACGCGCCCATGGCGGATCGGCTTCATGCGGATGGTCTTCATGTCGCGACCTGCGCCGTGCGGGCACGCAGCCACGCGCGCATCGGCCGCTCCACGTAGCGCAGCAGGAGGTACGAGACCACGAGCGTCGTCACCACGTAGATCGCGAGGAGGGACGGCGAGACCCGCGCGCCGAAAGCGATGGCGAAGAGCATCAGCAGCGGGTAGTGGACGCAGAAGATCGGGTACGACATGCTCGCCGAGAACGAGCAGACCTCGCGCCAGGGCGGATCGACCGTCGTGTGGCGCGCCGCGAGCGCCACGAGCAGCGGCACGGCGATGAAGGAGGCGCCGAGCCAGTAGTAGAAGTGGCCCGGGAAGCGCGGCACGGCGAGCATCAGCACGGCGAACGCGGCGATGTTGCGCGCCGGGATGCGCGGCAGGCGCTGCAGGTGCGGCTGCAGCTGGAAGATCACCACGCCCGCGAAGAACGCGAACATCACGCGGGACAAGCCGCCCAGCATGTTGAACGTTCCCCACCCCGGCGCTTCACCCAGGGACGTGCCGGTCGCGAGCATGGCGACCCCGGCGGCGGCCATGAAGAAGGCGGGCGCGAGGAGGCTGCGCCGGATCACCACGGCGTAGATCGCGTTCGCGAGCAGCGCGAAGAAGAGCGACCACGCCGGGCCGTTCAGCGGGAAGAGCGGGGCGGCCACCTTGAAATGGAAGATCTCGAGGTAGCCCCGGTTCGGGAACGGCATGTAGAGCGAATTGAGGACCGCGGCGCCCTCGATGTCCCCCCACGAGAGGTCGGTGGTGCCGATCGTCTTGCCGAGCACGAGGGCGAGGAACCCGATCGCGCAGCCCACGAGGAACATCGGGTAGAGCCGCAGCAGTCGGCGGCTCGCGTAATCGCGCAGCGTCATCCCCGCGAGCAGGCGCCGGTGGTACGTGTGCGCGATGACGAAGCCGCCGAGGCAGAAGAAGAAGTCGACGGCGATCGAGGCCGAGGCGAACGTCTCGTGCATCCCGCTCATCGCCGTGAAGTGATGGATCACGATGATCACGGCGGCGAGCCCGCGCAGGCCGTCGAGAAGGGTGTAGCGCGCGCCAGGCGGGACGGGTCCATCGCGGGACGGGGTCATGCAGCCCTCCTCATGGCGGAAACACGCAGGCGCAGCGGCTCGTCGACGCGCGTGAGCAGCACGTGCGACAGGGCGATCACCACGGCGAGGTACACGGCGAACTCGAGGTAGTAGGTGCCGCGGCTCGCCACGGCCCCGCCGAAGAGTGCGACGAGCAGCGGGTAGTGCAGGCAGTAGACCGGATACGAGAGGCGCCCGGAATACCGGCACGCGGCGCGCACCGTCGCGGGCATCGCGAAGTCGCAGCACGCGGCGAGCTTCACCACGAGCGGCACGGCGAAGATCGCCGCGGCGACCCAGTAGACGGATCCGGGAGCCGCGAGCGGCGCGGCGAGCATCGCGATCACGACGAGGGCCAGCGCCAGCGCGGGCAGCCCGCGGGCCGCCTGGCCGGGCCGGCGCAGCCGATACAGCAGCACGCCGCTGAAGAAGCCGAAGGCGACGCGCCAGGCACCCCCCGCGAAGGTGCCGGTGGACCATCCCGGCTCGGGGCCGTAGTGCACCCAGCTCGCGGCGGTGCCGAGCGCGAAGAGCGCCACGAGGACTGCCAGCGCCGCGGTGGAGATGCGCGCGATGAAGACGTAGGCCGCGTTGGCGCCCAGCTCGAAGAAGAGCGACCAGGCCGGGCCGTTGAACGGGAAAAGCGCGGCGGTGACCACCACCGCCTGCACCGGCATTGCCACGGCGTTCGGATAAGGCATGTACCCGAGGTTCGCGAGCGCGGCACCGGCGGAGGCGAGGGGGCCGAGCGCATGGCGTGCCTCCGGGCGCAGCGCCATCACGGCGGTGATGCCGAGGGCCAGGCCCATGAGGTACATCGGGTAGAGGCGCACCAGCCGCCGCTCCATGAAGCCCGCGAACGTCATGCCGGAGCGCAGCTTCGACTCGTAGGCGTGCGCGAGCACGAAGCCGCTCAGGCAGAAGAAGAAGTCGACGGCGAGCCCCGCGCACGAGAAGAGGTCGCGGTGCTGGCTGGTCGAGCTGAAGTGGTGGATCGCGACCGAGAGCGCGAGGATGCCGCGCAGGCCGTCGAGCAGCAGGAAGCGCTCCGCGCCCTCCGGGGATGCGGAGGGAGCCAGTCGCGCCGCGCCGCCGCGGCTGCCGAGCGCGTAGACCATCGCGTCAGAGGCGCCAGACGTCGACGCCGAGCGCGCGCAGCGCTTGCGCGTCGGCGCAGGACTTCACGTCGGCCACGATGCCGCCGGGCACGAGCTTCGCCGCCAGCTCCTGGGGCGTGCGCGCCGCGAGCTCGCGATGCGACACCGCGCACACCAGCGCGGCCGCCTGCGGGAGCTCGTCCCACGGTGTCAGGTCGATGCCGTACTCGTGGCGCGTCTCGATCGGGTCGGCGATGGGGTCGTGCACGAAGACCGTCGCGCCGAACGATTGCAGCTCGCGCACGACGTCGACCACTTTCGAGTTGCGGATGTCGGGGCAGTTCTCCTTGAACGTCATGCCGAGCACGATCACCGGGCGCCCGAGCACGTTCATGCCGCGCAGCAGCATGCGCTTCACCGTCTGCTCGGCGATGTACTTGCCCATGGAGTCGTTGATGCGCCGCCCCGAGAGGATCACCTGCGGCTGGTAGCCCAGCGTCTGCGCCTTGTAGGTGAGGTAGTAGGGGTCGACGCCGATGCAGTGGCCGCCGACGAGCCCCGGGCGGAAGGGCAGGAAGTTCCACTTGGTCCCGGCCGCCTGCAGCACTTCCTGCGTGTCGATGCCGAGCTCGTGGAAGATGATGGCGAGCTCGTTCACGAGCGCGATGTTCAAGTCGCGCTGCGTGTTCTCGATGACCTTGGCGGCCTCGGCCACCTTGATCGAGGAGGCGCGGTAGACGCCCGCCTTCACCACGGCGCCGTAGAGCTGCGCCACCTTCTCGAGGGTCGCGGGCGTGTCGCCGGCCACCACCTTCACGATGCGCGCGAGCGTGTGCTCCTTGTCGCCCGGGTTGATGCGCTCCGGCGAATAGCCCACGAAGAAGTCGGTCTTCCACTTGAGGCCGGAGTGCTTCTCCAGCACCGGCACGCACACCTCCTCGGTGGCACCCGGGTAGACGGTCGACTCGTACACCACGGTCGCGCCCTTGCGCAGGTTGCGGCCGACGTATTCGGAGGCGCCCACGAGGGGGCCGAAATCGGGATTGCGCGCGGAATCGACGGGCGTGGGCACCGCGACCACGATCATGTCGGCCTGGCGCAGCGCCTGCTCGCGGTCGGTCACCTCGAGCCAGCGCGCGGCGCGCAGCTGCTCGCCGCTCACCTCGCCGGTGGGGTCCTCGTGGTTGCGGTACGCCGCGACCTTGCGGCTCGAGACGTCGAAGCCGACGGTGCGGAAGCAGCGGCCGAACTCGACCGCGAGGGGAAGGCCGACGTAGCCCAGGCCCACGACCGCGACGACCGGCCCGGGCGGCGGCGCATCGGCGCGCGCGGCATCCGTGGAGAAGAGGACCTGCTTGTCGATCACGTCATCCATGTCCAGGCTTTCCTTTCTCAGGCACACTCACGCCAGCTCGACTCCGGACCCGGCCTTGGCGCGTTACCTCAAGCCGTTTCTTGTCGCCTCGATCTTCGCCACCTGCCTCGGCACCAGCGCGCTCATGCTGGCCGGCCCCGAGCGCGTGGTGGTGCTCTCCGACCTGCAGTACGTGCCCTGGTATGCGTACCTCGCCGCGGCCCTCTTCGCGACGGCGCTCTCGTACACCATGGGATGGGCGGCGCGCGCGATGGCGGTCGCCTCCGTCGGCCTGGTGCTCGTGGTCGTGATGGACCTGAACCTGGGCACGCCCGCGAAGGGCGCGCGCACGGTGCGGCTCATGACCTTCAACGTGAAGGACTACGAGACGCTCGCGAGCCCCACGGGCGGCGGCGCGGTGCTCGCGCGCGAGGTCATGCGCTTCGACCCGGACATCGCCGTCTTCCAGGACGCGAGCGATTTCTACGACGTGATCGAGCCGCAGAACCTCTTCCCCGGGCGGAAGATCTTCGGCTCCGACGAGCTCTCCATCGTGAGCCGCTACCCGATCGAGAACTGCCGCGACGAGATCGAGAAGCTGCCCGCGAAGAGCCTGCACCACGTCGCCTGCGAGGTGCACGGGCGCGACTGGACGATCGACGTGCACGTCGTGCACCTCGTGAGCCCGCGCCTGGGCCTCACCGCCTGGCGCTACGGCCCGATCCGCGGCGTGCGCGAGTGGGACAACAACGTGGAGGGGCGCATGGGCCAGGCCGTGGCTCTCAGGCGCTACGTCGCGGGCGCCAAGTACCCCGCGGTCATCGCGGGCGACCTGAACGCGCCGCCGCACTCGCTCGTGCTGCGCGTCTTCACCGACGCGGGCTTCCGCGACGCGTTCGACGTGGCCGGCGTGGGATACGGCTTCACCTACGGCCACATCTTCCCTCCGCACCTCGACTTCCTTCGCCTCGACCACGTCCTGGTGGACGGGTCGATCGACGTGGCCGACTGCTTCGTGGCTCCGGCCGGCGTCTCGCCCCACCGCGCGGTGGTGGCGGACCTCGTGCTCAAGCCGGAGCGTTGAAGGCGGGACGGCTCCCGCGGCGGTGTGCATGCGCGATCACCGCGACCCGACGCGGAAGAGGACGATCTCGACCGTGCGCAGCAGGATCACCAGGTCGAAGACCAGCGAGTGGTGCTTCACGTAGTAGAGGTCGTAGCCCAGCTTCTCGCGCGAGTCCTGCAGGGAAGCGCCGTACGGGAAGCGGATCTGCGCCCAGCCGGTGATGCCCGGCTTCACGA
>Ga0068852_100002844_pt1 | contig 12008 bp, 10 predicted proteins | sample KBSCornC22_FD_66594 | JGI IMG/M metagenome (GOLD analysis project Ga0068852, IMG submission 66594) | Corn rhizosphere microbial communities from Kellogg Biological Station, Michigan, USA - KBS Corn C2-2 | ecosystem: Host-associated > Plants > Roots > Rhizosphere > Soil ... | reverse complement strand
CTGCCAAAGGACGATAGCACCGACTACATCAAGCGCGTGATCGGCTTACCCGGCGACCGTATTCAGATGAAGGAGGGGCTGCTCTACATCAACGATGTGCCGGTGAAGCGCGAGCGCCTCAGCGACTTCGTTGGTGAAGACCCTTGCGGGTCATCGGATGCTACCGCGCGCGTCAAGCGCTGGAAGGAGACTCTTCCGAACGGCGTCAGCTACGAGTCGCTCGACTGCGTCGATAACGGATTCTACGACAACACCAACCTCTACACGGTGCCGCCCGGTCACTTCTTCATGATGGGCGACAATCGGGACAACTCGACCGACAGTCGGGTGCTGTCGGCAGTGGGCTACGTGCCGTTCGAAAATATTATCGGCCGGGCTCAAATGATCTTCTTCTCCATTGCCGAGGGCGAGCACGCCTGGATGTTCTGGCGCTGGCCGACGGCCGTGCGCTGGAATCGGCTATTCACCATTGTGCGATGAACGACGAAACACCGGACATCCCGAATTCGTCACCTTCAGGCGAAGCAACCACTCAGCCTGACGCCGACCGCGCACCCGTGGCAGCCCGGAAGACGCGCGGCAAGAGTGCCGCAAAGGCGGCCACCGCAGCTATCGAGGCGCGGATTGGGCACAAATTCAACGATCCCAGTTTGCTGATGACCGCATTCACCCACGTTTCCGCGCTGAAATCGGCGCGCAAGCGTGGCGACAGCTACCAGCGTCTCGAATTCCTCGGCGATCACGTACTCGGACTGATCGTCTCGGACATGCTGTACCGGGCTTTCCCGAATGCGGACGAAGGCGAACTATCGAAGCGGCTCGCGGATCTTGTGCGCAAGGAGAGCTGCGCGGAAGTCGCGAAGGCGCTTGGTCTTTTCGACGACATCAAACTCGGGGCGGTCGGCGCGGGCGCCGGCGCGCGGCTGCGAAAATCCGTGCTCGGGGACATCTGCGAGGCCGTCATCGGCGCGGTGTTTCTGGATGGCGGTTACGCCGCAGCGGCGCAATTCGTCGAGCGGAACTGGACCGAGCGGATGCGCAAGCCGCGGCGGCCGTTGCGCGATCCAAAGACCGTTTTGCAGGAATGGGCGCAGGGCAAGGGGCTGCCAACCCCGGTCTACCGCGAAGTCGAACGCACCGGACCCCATCACGATCCGCAGTTCCGAGTTGCCGTCGATTTGCCTGGGCTCGCGCCCGCCGAGGGTGTCGGCGGCAGCAAACGGGCGGCTGAAAAGGTCGCGGCATCGATCATGATCCAGCGCGAAGGCGTCGGCGGCGGCAGCAATGACGGATAGTCCGAGGGCCGATGCGGCACCTGGCACGCGTTGCGGCTTTGTCGCTCTGATCGGCGCGCCGAACGTCGGCAAGTCGACACTGGTGAATGCGCTGGTCGGCTCCAAGGTGACGATCGTTTCGCGCAAGGTGCAGACCACCCGAGCGCTGATCCGTGGCATCGTGATCGAAAATAACGCACAGATCATTCTGGTTGACACGCCCGGAATTTTCTCGCCGAAACGGCGGCTCGATCGGGCGATGGTGTCGACGGCATGGAGCGGGGCGCACGATGCCGATCTGGTCTGCGTGCTGCTCGACGCCAAGGCGGGAATCGACGAAGAGGCGGACGCGATCGTTGCCAAGTTGGCCACCGTGCAACATGACAAGATCCTGGTGCTGAACAAGATCGATCTGGTTGCTCGTGAAAAGCTGCTTGCGCTCGCTAAGGCTGCCAATGAGCGCCTGAACTTCACCAGCACGTTCATGGTTTCGGCGCTGTCTGGTGACGGGGTGAGCGATCTCAGGCATACACTGGCCGAGATGGTGCCGCCTGGACCATTTCATTACCCGGAAGACCAGATGTCCGACGCGCCGATGCGGCATCTGGCCGCCGAGATCACGCGCGAAAAAATCTTCCGCCAGTTACACCAGGAACTGCCGTATCAATCCACTGTTGAGACCGATAGCTGGACCGAGCGCAAGGACAAATCGATCCGCATCGAGCAGACGATTTTCGTCGAGCGCGAAAGCCAGCGGAAGATCGTGCTCGGCAAGGGCGGTGCAACGATCAAGACAATTGGCGCGGAATCGCGCAAGGAGCTGACCGGTATCGTTGGCCAGCCCGTTCATCTCTTCCTGTTCGTCAAGGTGCGCGAGAATTGGGGTGAAGATCCCGATCGCTACCGCGAAATGGGACTTGAATTCCCCAGGGAATAGCCGGAACTCCGATGCACGTGCCCAAGAACGTATTATGGTTTGAAGTTCTGCTGTATTCATCGCTGACGCTTGATGCCCTGTCGGTCGCATTCCAGGACCGGACCCCCACCGCCGAACTGACAGAGCGGACGATCTTCGTCATGACCGTGATGGACGGCTTGCTGATCCTGCTCTTGGTGTTCCTGGTCTGGCTCGCCGCACAGCGGCGCAAGAGCTGGCCGCGCTGGGTGCTGGCCGCAGCTCTGCTGCTTTCCGTCGTGTCTTTGCTGGAGATTATCGGCGGCACTGGGCTGAAGCTTGATAGCGCCATCGAAGTTGTCTCCTGCGCGTTGACTGCGGCAGGGTTGTATTTTTCGCTTACCGGCGACGCGCGAGGCTGGTTTAACGGTTAGCTGCGGTTTGGCGCAGAATCCTGTAAGATTTCGAGCATGGAATGGACTGACGAAGGCATCGTACTGGGCGCGCGGCGCCATGGCGAATCCAGCGCCATCGTCGAACTTCTGACGCGCGCTCACGGCCGCCACCTTGGGCTGGTACGCGGAGGATCGAGTTCGCGGATGCGGCCGCTGCTGCAGCCCGGCAACAGCGTATCCGCGGTTTGGCGGGCGCGGCTCGACGAGCATCTGGGCTATTACGCGATCGAGGGGACAACGCTGAGGGCCGCCACCATGCTCGCGTCCTCGCATGCGGTCTATGGCGTCACTCATCTCGCTTCATTGGCCCGGCTGTTGCCGGAACGCGACCCGCACCGGGACATATACGAGATGCTGGATCGTACCCTGGAGGATTTCGACGATAGCGGCGCTGCGGCGGCGCATCTGATCAAGTTCGAACTTGCGATGCTCGCTGAACTCGGCTTTGGACTCGATCTCGACACGTGCGCGGCGACCGGCGAGACCGCTGAGCTGGTCTATGTCTCGCCAAAATCGGGCGGCGCGGTATCCCGGCGGGCTGGCGATCCCTGGCGCGACCGGCTGTTACGGCTTCCGGCGTTCCTGCGCCAGGAGGAAGGCACCGCGAAAGGCTGGTCGGATCAGGACCTGCAGGACGGCTTTGCGCTCACCGGATTGTTCCTGCTGCGTCACGTGCTGGAACCGCGCGGGCAGGGTCATTCGGACGCGCGCGAAGGCTTTATCAATGCGGTAATCCGTCCCCGCGCCAAAGCGGCGGTTCCGTAACGCGGCCGGCCAGCTTAAATTGCATCTGTTGATTCGCCGCTTGTCGATCTACCTAGCACTGGATAACCCCTTCTCATGGGCAAACGTCTGATTCCGCCGGACCCGGCCGAGGTCCACGAGGTGATGCTGCGCGATGCGCTGGAGGAGCGCTATCTCGCCTACGCGCTCTCGACCATCATGCACCGCGCGTTGCCGGATGCGCGTGACGGTCTCAAACCGGTGCATCGGCGGATCCTTTACGGCATGCGCCTGCTGCGGCTCGAGCCCGGCAGCGTGTTCAAGAAATCCGCGAAAATCGTCGGCGAAGTGATGGGTTCGTTCCACCCCCATGGCGACCAGGCGATCTATGACGCCATGGTGCGACTGGCGCAGGATTTTTCCTCGCGTTATCCGCTGGTCGACGGCCAGGGCAATTTCGGCAATATCGACGGCGATAATCCCGCCGCCCATCGCTACACCGAAGCGCGCTTGACCGATGTTGCGCGTCTGCTGCTGGAGGGCATCGACGAAGACGGCGTCGAATTCCGCCCCAACTACGATGGCCAGTCGAAAGAACCTGTCGTTCTGCCGGGCGGATTTCCGAACCTGCTCGCCAATGGCGCGCAGGGCATTGCGGTCGGCATGGCGACGTCGATACCGCCGCACAATGTTGCCGAACTGTGCGATGCGGCCCTGCATCTGATCGACAAGCCCGAGGCGAAGTCGAAGACACTGCTGAAATGGGTGAAGGGTCCGGATTTTCCCACCGGAGGCATCATCGTCGATTCCAAGGAAAGCATCGCCGAAGCCTACGTAACCGGGCGGGGTTCGTTTCGGACCCGCGCCAAATGGGTACAGGAGGAGGGCGCGCGCGGCGCCTGGGTCGTGGTCATCACGGAAATTCCCTGGCTGGTGCAGAAGTCCCGGCTGGTCGAGAAGATCGCCGAACTGCTCAATGACAAAAAGCTGCCGCTAGTCGGCGATGTCCGCGATGAATCGGCCGAAGACGTTCGCCTCGTCATCGAACCGAAATCTCGCGCGGTAGATCCGGAACTGCTGATGGAATCGCTGTTCCGCCTGACCGAGCTGGAAAGCCGGATTCCGTTGAACCTCAACGTACTGGTGAAGGGCCGCGTCCCCAGAGTGCTCGGTCTCGCCGAGTGCCTGCGCGAATGGCTCGATCACCTGCGCGATGTATTGCTGCGCCGAACCAATTTTCGCAAAGAGCAGATCGAGCATCGACTTGAGGTGCTCGGCGGTTATTTGATCGCCTACCTGAACATCGACAAAGTGATCAAGATCATCCGCACCGAGGACGAACCCAAGCCGGCGCTGATCAAGGCATTCAAGCTCACGGAGATCCAGGCCGACGCGATCCTCAACATGCGCCTGCGCAGTTTGCGCAAGCTCGAGGAAATGGAAATCCGCACGGAAGACAAGAATCTTCGTAGCGAGTTGAAAGGCGTCAAGGCGCTGCTCGGTTCGGAAACCGAGCAATGGTCGAAAGTCGGCGATCAGGTGCGCAAGGTGCGCGACATGTTCGGGCCAAAGACGCCGCTCGGCAAACGTCGCACCGAGTTTGCGGATGCGCCGGAGCACGATCTTGCCGCCATCGAGGAGGCGTTCGTCGAGCGCGAGCCGGTCACTGTGGTCGTGTCCGACAAAGGCTGGGTCCGTACGCTGAAAGGTCAGGTGTCCGACCTGTCGGGGTTGACCTTCAAGACCGACGACCAGCTTGGCTTTACGTTTTTCGCCGAAACCACCTCGAAGCTCCTGCTGTTTGCAACCAACGGAAAATTTTATTCACTCGATGTGGCAAAGCTGCCGGGCGGCCGCGGCCACGGTGAGCCGATCCGCATGTTCATCGACATGGAGCAGGATGCGGCCATCGTGTCCCTGTTCGTCAACAAAGGCGGGCGCAAGTTCCTGATCGCGAGCCATGAGGGGCAAGGCTTCGTGGTGAACGAGGACGACTGCGTCGGCAACACCCGCAAGGGCAAGCAGGTCCTGAACGTCGAAATGCCGAACGAAGCTCGCGCGATTGCGACCGTCAACGGCGATACGGTTGCCGTGATTGGCGAGAACCGCAAGATGCTGCTGTTTCCGATCGATCAGGTGCCTGAGATGGCGCGTGGCCGCGGCGTTCGCTTGCAGAAATACCGCGACGGCGGATTATCCGACGTCACCACCTTCGATGCCAAGGAGGGCCTGGCCTGGAAGGACTCCGCGGGGCGCGAGTTCAGCGCCACCATGAAAGAGCTCGCCGACTGGCGCGGCAACAGGGCCGACGCCGGCCGCTTGCCGCCAAAGGGCTTTCCGAAGTCGAACAAATTCGGCCGGAGCGTGGAATAGGCGCAAGGTCGCGGCCGCGCCTGGCCGCGCTCAATACCTGATTGCGTCCCAAGGCTAGCGGGGCATCACCACCTGATCGGTAGTGTCGCCGCTATATGTCCTCACTCGATCACTGCGCCTTGGCAACAGCCGTTGTGTCCAGAGCGTTACGAATGCCCTGCGCAAGTTTTAGCGCATCGTCATTGGCCCAGAAGTGAATGAAGAACATGCGCGGCTGTTCATCGAGCATGTGGCTGTGGATCGCCGTTACCTCGATATTGCCGGCCCGCAGCGCCCGTACGAGTGGGTTGACCTCATTGCCCGTCACGAGAAAATCGCCGGTGATCGCGGCCTTGCCATTGCCGGTCGGCTGGAAGTTTATTCCATTGGCGCCGCCGAGCGGCCCGGTGACCTTCATTCCACTCTCGGTGGCCGGATCGCGTCGCGGTACGCCGAATTGATACACGCCGCCAGCGGCATGACCCTTGACCCCCATGATCTGATCGAGCTTCGCCGTATCGAGATCGACCGCAGGGGCGGGACCGGCAGTGGTGGCAGGCGTATCGAATGGCGTTTTGCTCGCCGCAAGCGCCGAACGAATTGCGGTCGCCATCTTCACGGGATCACCATGGCCGCCGACATGCATGTAGAAGGTTGCCGGCGAAGCGCGCAGAATGTGGTTATGCACCGCTGTGATCTCGAGCCCGCTCTCAATCAACTTTGTCATGACAGGATTGATCTCGGTTTCGAGCAGCACGAGATCACCCATCACCATCGCCTCATCGTGCATCGGCGCGAATGCGACCCAGCCCCCGAGCGCAAGCGCGGGCTTTATCGTAACGCCGTCGAGCGTGACGTGCAGATCGCTGCGCGGCAATCCGTAGCGATGCACATCCCCGGAAACGGCGGCGGTCTTGCCCAACGCGGTATCGACTTTTTTCCAGTCGATCTCGGCTGCCTGCGCTAACGCGGGCAAGCCAGCGCCCAACAACGTCAAAAATATCAGAGATCGTTTCATCATTCTCTCCTTGGTGTCTGCCCCAAAGCTTCAATCGATGTTATTCAGATCAACCCCAGCAGACGCAACAAAATCCCGGCGGCGCATGAACCTCCCAGAACCGTGAGCATGCCGATGTTGAACCGGAAGATTGCGGTCGCGGCGGCGACCGCAAGAATGAGCGCGGGAATGTCGACGCTAGACAGCACCGGCAGGTCGAATGACAACCCGAACGACCGAACCGGCGAGGTCTGCCGGAACACTGTGTGCAGCGCGAACCAGACCGATAGATTGAGGATCACGCCGACGACGGCGGCGGTGATCGCGGTCAGCGCGCCCGCCAGTGCCTTGTTGTCGCGCAGAATTTCGATGAATGGGGCGCCCAGGAAGATCCAGAGGAAGCACGGGGTGAAAGTGACCCAGGTCGCAAGCAGTCCGCCAAGCGTACCCGCCAGCATCGGCGACAGCGTGCCGGGATCGCGGTAGGCGGCCATGAAGCCGACGAACTGCAGCACCATGATCAGCGGCCCCGGCGTAGTCTCGGCCATGCCCAGCCCGTCGAGCATTTCGCGCGGGCCTAACCAATGATAGTGCTCGACCGCCTGCTGCGCGACATAGGCCAGCACCGCGTAGGCGCCTCCGAAAGTCACCATCGCCATTTTACTGAAGAACAGCGCAATCTGACTGAACACATTATCGTTGCCGAACGCGATCAGGAGCGCGCAGACCGGCACCAGCCACAGCACAAGCCATATGGCGCTGACCTTCAGCGCTCGCGGCACACTGGGCCGGACGTGGTCAGGCAGTTCCTCGCCGAGCATGCTGTCGACTGCGGCCGCATTTTTGCCATCGCCGTGCGGCACGGCCGCGAATTCCGGGCGCGCGGTTTTGGCGCCGAAATATCCGATGAGGCCGGCGCCGATGATGATGATCGGAAACGGAACGTCGAAAAAGAAGATGGCGATGAATGCGATCGCCGCCAGCGCGACCATGATGCGATTGCGTAGCGCGCGTTTGCCGACGCGGACCACGGCTTGAATGACGATCGCGAGCACAGCGGCCTTCAATCCGAAGAACAATGCCTCGATGAAGCCGACCTTGCCGAAAGCGGCATAGATGTAGCTCAGCCCCATGATCGCGACGATGCCGGGCACAATGAATAAGCCCCCGGCCATGATGCCGCCCGCCGTCCGGTGCAAAAGCCAGCCGATGTAGGTGGCAAGCTGCTGCGCTTCGGGGCCCGGCAGCAGCATGCAGTAGTTTAGCGCGTGCAGAAATCGGCTTTCGGAAATCCAATTCTTTTCCTCAACCAGAATGCGGTGCATCACCGCAATCTGCCCGGCCGGGCCCCCGAAACTCAGCAGTGCCACCCTTAGCCACACCCGAAAGGCCTCGCCAAGGCTGATGCCGTGACCGGCACCAGGTTTGTAATTAGTCTCTGTTGCGGTGATTTCGATCACGACTTTGCCTTGCTGGATGGCCAGTTGTGCGTTTCACCAGTCGCATCACGGCACCACCGGTAGAACGCATCGTAAAGTGCGATGCCGGCTTCGAGCTGCTCGAGATCGTCATCGTACATCCGGGACAGGCCAAGCGAGGCCGCGAGCAGTCCCGGCGCTTCCGGCGAGAGATCGAGACGAGCGGTATCGGCGGCGCGCACCATGGTTGCAAGTCGCAGCAGAGGCGGCGTCGCTAAACCAAACTCCTCGACCATGACATCGAACGTGCAGAGTTCACCGCGGTGGCTCCAGAACACGTTCTCGATGTCGAACGGAACGGCATTGAACCGCTCGCCAACACCAACGACTTCGGCTGGCGACACGAACAGGAAGACGGCATTCGGATCGATGAAGCGCCTGATCAGCCAAGGGCAGGCGATCCGGTCGATCTTTGGCCGAGCTCGCGTCACCCATACGGTGCGCCCCTGCGCGTCGCGGGGTGGCAGCTTCGATGTGAGGACCAGGGGCAATTTTGCCGCCTTCCAGCCCTCAAAACCGCCTTCGAGGGATTCGGCCATCACGCCGAGCTGCCTCAGCCATGCCGTTGTGCCCTGGGCTAATTGCTGACCGCGCAGACAGGCGACGACCGCTTTGCGTCCGGAATATTCCTTGCCCCAGCCCTCGGCAGCTTGGTCATGGCGTTTGATGGAGCCGGGAATCAGCCGCGGGTCGGCGGCGAAGTCCTCGTCAGTGCGAACATCGATCAGCACGGGCATTCTTGCCGTACCGATCAGGCGCGAAAGCTTCTCTGACGATATTGTGGTGGGGGATGACATGGGTGCGCCCTCGCAAGAGATACGGGACGCGATACTTGGGCATGTCGCCTCATGGGGAGATCGCACAATCCCCATGCACCGTATTACAGCGAAAACGCCGTCGACTGTCAATGTGCTTGAGCCGCACTCGAATGCGTCGCGGCTGACCGCAAGTGCTTCATTCTAAAGGCATTCGTACAACAGCCCATATCGGGATGCGCGCCGTCTGGATGCAAAAAGCGCGTTGAGCTAGGATCGCTCGCGCCGGTTTAAATTGCCGGTCTGCCGCGATGGAGGAAATGACACATGAACCGAGCAGGTGTTCTCGTTACCGCGGTACTGTCATTGGCCATGTCGTTCAATTCTGGCAACGCGCAAACCGGCAAGTCCGGGGTCGAGAGGCTTTACATCCTCAATTGCGGCGAGGGCGTTGCCGGCGATATCTCGCGATGGTCCCCGGGGGTCAATGAAGGCAAATCGATGGACTTCGTCGACAACTGCTACCTCATCAAGCACCCGCAAGGCTGGTTATTATGGGACACCGGGGTTTCGGATGCGGTGGCGGCGATGCCCAATGGGCTCGCGCCATCGGATCCGAAATCCGTTCACTGGCATCGCTCAAAGACATTGGCGGCTCAGCTCGACCAACTCGGCCTCAAGCCTTCCGACATCAAGAGCGTGGCCATCTCACATACCCATCCTGACCACGTCGGGAATGTCGAGCTGTTTCCTGCCGCGATGCTCTACGTGCAGAAGGCCGAGTACGAGTGGCCGGGGGCAAACAACACACCGCGATTCAAGCCGGAGCATCCTGTCACCAAACTGGACGGCGACCGCGACCTGTTTGGCGATGGCAGCGTGGTCATTCTTTCAACTCCCGGGCATACGCCGGGTCATCAATCCTTGCTCGTGAAGCTACCTAAGACCGGCGCGATTGTGCTCTCTGGCGATGCGGTGCACTTCAAGGACAATTGGGATAGCCGCCGGGTTCCGTCGATCAATTTCGACAAGGACAAGACGCTGGCCTCGATGCAAAAAATTGCGGATACGCTGACAAAGGAAAAAGCGCAGCTTTGGATCAATCACGACAAGGCCCAGCGCGACAGCTTGAAGATGGCTCCTGAGTTCTACGACTGAGCAGGCGAGCCGCGACACGGGCGAGGGGCGGCGAGCCGCCTCGCTCCTCGTTGTGAGCCGCCAAGAGCGACTTTGCCGGCTGCACAATAGGACGGCATTAGAGCATCAGCACCGCTCCAGATCCGAGCAGCAGCGCGAGCACCACTTTGCGAAATGCAGCCTCGTCAAGCCGACCGAACAGTTTCAAGCCGAGCCATGTACCGGCGAGCAAGGCAGGCAGGCCGAGCAAAAACAATTTTACAGTGTCGGGGGTGACCGCGCCGCTCGCGCCGATCCACACTGCACTCATCAGGAATATCGCGACCGCCACCGGCTGAAACACCGCGCGCTGCACGTCTTTCGGCCAGCCGCGCAGCCCGCACCAGAGAGTTACGAGGATTCCGGCAAGCCCGGTCATGCCGCCGAGCACGCCGTTTAGAAATCCAACGCCCGCATCGGCCATCGCACCACCAGCCTTGATCGGCGCAATCGCAGGACGGAACAACGCATAGAGGCTGTACAAAATCAGAAACGCCCCCACACCCGCGCGCACATGCGCAGGATTCGCCCAACTCAGGATCGCCACGCCAAAGGGGACCCCGAGCGCCGCGCCAAGCACAAACGGCCAGAGCTTTTTCCAATTCACCGCGCTGCGCAGTTTGTAAACGGAGTAGCCCTGTACGATCAGCCCGAATGCCATGATCAGCGACGCGGTCTGCAGGGGATCGAGAATGTACAGCCAGATCGAGGCGGCGATCAGTCCGAAGGCGAACCCCGACAGCCCGGCGACCAGCGCGCCTGCAAATGTTGCAACAAGAAAGATCGGAATCTCGAGTGAAAATCCATCCATGTGCTCGCTCCAAACAAGGCGAGCAGCGCTTGAATGGGGTCGCCATTTCACGGGGAGGCCGCATTGTCCCCGGATTCAAGTTACGCCTGTGATCCCGGAATGCAAGCTGCGGATGAGCATCATGCGTGACCGCGTCGATGCTCAATCAGCCAAGTCCGCAAGGGCGCCGTTTGAGCGCGTGCGGGTTTAGCGTGCGACTAGGGTTGCTCCACCACAGGCCTTGCCCGCGCCGGCTCGTGTCATCCCTGTTTCGGGTCTGATTTGAACGAGCTTCCAATGCAACATGCAAGTGTGTCAGGCTGCGCAGGGTGAATTCGCGTTCGAGCTGACAATGGCGGTTGCGGCCGCGGAGACAATAATGCGACGCCGGCATTTCCTGACGTTTGCAATTGGCGCATTTTTATCAGCGTCGCCACAGGCGCAGCAAGCAGGCGGCTTGCGAAGAGTAGGCGTGCTGTTTCCGGGAGTGTTCGGCGAAGAACGCGAAAAGCGTCTCAACGAGGGCTTGGCGAGCGAACTGGGGACTGAAAGAGTAACGGTGATCATCAAGTCGGCCGCAGGCGACAGCCAGTCACTTTTCAAATATGCCCGTGAACTTGTCGACAGCCGCGTAGATGTCATCGTTGCGATCGCATCGGGCAGCCTGGAGGCGGCGCGCCGCGCGACCCAAACCATTCCCATTGTCGCGCTTGATCTCGAATCCGACCCGATTGCGATCGGTGCCGCGCAGAGCCTCAATCGACCCGGTGGTAATGTGACTGGAGTGTTCTTTGACGCGCCGGAGATCGCCAGTAAGTGGATACAGATCATCCGCGAATTGGTGCCCCAGATCAGTCACGCCGGATTGCTTTACGACCTTCACCTCGATCAAACTCAGGTCAAAGCCGGTGAAATCTCTGCGCAAAAGGTGGGGATCGCGACAACGCTGTTCGGGATCGATCAACCCGGTGATTTTCGCAGCGCCTTCCAACGCGCCGTCGACGCAAAGGTTGACGCAATTCTGGTTCACTCGTCGCCGATCTTTGTGGACAAAGCGGCTGCGATCTCCGAATTCGCGCGCGAATTTCGGCTGCCTTCCATCGGACTGTTTCC
>Ga0068852_100002843_pt1 | contig 12009 bp, 10 predicted proteins | sample KBSCornC22_FD_66594 | JGI IMG/M metagenome (GOLD analysis project Ga0068852, IMG submission 66594) | Corn rhizosphere microbial communities from Kellogg Biological Station, Michigan, USA - KBS Corn C2-2 | ecosystem: Host-associated > Plants > Roots > Rhizosphere > Soil ... | reverse complement strand
GACGCTCGATCCCTTGAGCAGGATCGACCAGACCTGCCGTCGTTCGGGGGGGCAGGCGATGACCACGCGGTCGACACCGCGCAGATGCATGCCGAGCCGATTCAGCATGTGCGGATCATGCACGTTGGGGACCAGATCGTCTTGCTCCGTGTCCAGGACGTGCACGCCGGGCGGGGGTGTCACCGGAACGCCGTCGATGATCAGCAGGTCGTAGACCAGCTGCATACCCGTTCGGTGACGGATATAAGCGTGGCAGAGATAGCGGCCCGCCGCCATCGCCGCGAGCGTGGTGACGATCGCAACGCCCGAGGTCACGCGCGACAGGTCCGAACTCACCTTCATGTAGAAAGCGAGGAAGAAGACCGCGAACACCGCGAAGACATAAGCGAGGCTCGCGCGCGAAAAGCCGGTACGTACGTCGCGCAGCACGTCCGCGGCATAGGCATCGCTGTTGATCGCGACCCCGACGAACAGCGGCAGCACAACCGCGAACAGATTGATGCCCGAAGGTGCGAACGGATCGCCGAAGCGCAGGAAGTTTCCGATCAGGCAGCCCGCCAGGATCGTCAGGCAGTCGACCACCAGGATCATCAGGCACAGCCGCACGCGCAGCGCCTGGATCTCGGACAGGTCGACCCGCGGCCGGACGGCGGGCGCGCTCGAGGCGTCGTTCATGCCCGCCATCGCTCCGCAGGAGCAGAGCTGACCCATCGGCTCAAGCCGGTGCTGGTGTCGGTCCGCTGCATGTCCGCCGCAAAAAAGCTCCCCATGACTCCCGCCAGGAAGCCGCTTGTCCGGGACAACACCATGAGCATGGCGGTGTCAACGCGCAACCGCCGGGCATCATGCCGCAACGTTGTCCAAACTCGGTCGCTCGCCATGCCTTTCCCGTCCCGTGGTCCGCGAATCGCTTCCGCTCACATCCTCGCACAGCATCATTTTTTGTTCGCATGTGCAGCAATTCAGCCGCGGATCGGTGACATTCCACGGCCGGTGTCGCCTATTTTTCCAAGGCTTAGAGGAGGGATATAGTTAATCCTAACCCCTCGTTAATCTTCTATTGCATTGCGATGGCGTTTCGGTAGAAAGAGCCCGAATCGTACCCGCATGGGGCGTTGTTTCTTTTGGGGGAAAATCCATGAGTCGCTTGGCAGTCCTTGCCGCTGGTGCCCTGCTCGTGAGCGCGAGCTCGTCCGCTTGGGCGTCTTCTGTTACCTTCGGGCAGTTCTTCCAGAAGAGCACGTCCTCGCGTTTGTTCCGCTACAAGAACAAGGATGTGGGCGCGACCCGCGCTGCGGAGATCTACACGATCCCGACGCCGGGCTCGACCACGCTCGGTTCGATCCCGGTTTTCTACGTCATGGGTGGCGGCGTTTTGCCGGCTGATCTGACGGGTCCGCAGAATGCGCTGCTGACGGTGGATTTCTTCTCATCGCAGGGCACGACCGGTGTTGGCTCCTCGCGTGTCCAGCTGTTTGACAGCGGCACGATCACGATCATGCGGACGACCCCGGCGCTCGAAGGCCTGAACAGCAAGACCAACTTGCTGACGGTGACCTTCACCAATGCGGAGCTCGACGCGAGCCAGAATAACGGCTCGTTCACCTTCAAGAGCAACTCCAATTCGGTGATCACCTACTCGTCCGATTTCATGAATTTCTCGAACGTGATCACGAAGGACTTCTCGCTGTCCTTCTCCGGCTCGAACCCGACCTTCCAGTCGCCGATCGGCAAGTCGGCGAAGAACATGACCTTCTCGGGCACCGGCACGTTCGCGTCGGACCCCGCTCCGATCACGATCGGCGCGCCGGAAGCATCGACCTGGGCGATGCTGGTGCTCGGCTTCGGCGGCATCGGCGCGCTGATGCGGTCGGGCCGTCGTTCCAAGGATCTGTTCGCGGCGTAAGCGAGCGTTCGCCGACAGAGATTGGGCCGTCGGTCGCTAGGCGACCGGCGGCCTTTCTTTTTTTGGGATATGAAGCGCGATAGCTGGACCGCGCGTCTTGCCTTGCGGAAAACGCGCTCTGTTGCGTGACCGCGTGGGGGAGTCGGTTTTCCGCTAAAGCGACGCGACAATATCCCAGGCGAGACGCGCGATCCTCACGATCCGCATCTCGTCCGAAATCCCGTTCTTGATGTCCAAATCGCCGGATGAGTCCATCCGGCTCGAACGCGCCCGGCTTTGGCCGATCAACCCGGCTGGTCGGCCAGCTTCAGCAGATATTGGCCATAGCCCGTCTTGGCGAAGGTTTCCCCCCGCCGCCGGAGCTGGTCGAGCGTGATGAAACCCGCATCGTAGGCAATTTCTTCAAGGCAGGCGATCTGCAGGCCCTGCCGATGCTGAACGGTGCGCACGAATTCGGATGCCTCGAGCAGGCTGTCATGGGTGCCGGTGTCGAGCCAGGCATGACCACGCGACAATTGTTCCACGAACAATTCGCCGCGCTCCATATAGATACGGTTGAGATCCGTGATCTCAAGCTCGCCGCGCGCCGAGGGGCGGACCTGGTGTGCGAATTCGCAGACCCGCTCGTCATAGAAATAAAGGCCGGTCACCGCCTGATGCGACTTGGGCGCCTTGGGCTTTTCCTCGATCGATAGCGCACGCCCCTCCTGATCGAGTTCGACCACACCATAAGCTTCGGGGTGATCGACCCGGTAAGAAAAGACGGTGGCGCCGTGCCTGCGTTCGCGCACCCGGCGCAGCCGAGCGCCCAGGTCCGCGCCGAAGAAGATATTGTCGCCCAGCACCAAGGCGCCCGGGCCACCGGCGAGGAAGGGTTCCCCAATGAGGAAAGCCTGCGCCAGCCCTTCGGGCCGGGGCTGCACCGCATAGTCGATCTCGATGCCGAACTGGCTCCCGTCCTCGAACAGCCGGCGATAATTGTCGAGATATTCGGGCGAGGAGATGATCAGCACCTCGCGAATGCCGGCCAGCATCAGCACCGACATCGGATAATAGATCATCGGCTTGTCGTAGATCGGCAGCAGCTGCTTGTTGATCGCGAGCGTCGCCGGGTGGAGGCGGGTGCCGCTGCCGCCGGCGAGGATGATGCCCTTCATTCTGCTGCTTCCTTCACAAGCTGATCCACGATCTCGTCGATCGCGCCATGCCAGTCGCGTGGTGAAATGCCAAAGTCGCGCATGATCTTGTCCGTGGCGAGCCGCGAATTGGCCGGGCGGGCCGCCGGCGTCGGATAATCGGCGGTCGCGATCGGCTCGACCGTGGGGGCGGTCCGGCCATGTGTGGCGGCACGGGCGAAGACGTGCCCGGCCAGATCATGCCAGGTGCCGGACCCCGCATTGACGAAATGATAGGTGCCGCGCAGCCCATTCTCGCCGGCTCCGCCGATCCGCTGCAGGATCGTCAGGATCGCACGCGCGATGTCGTCGGCGGCGGTCGGGCAACCGTGCTGGTCCGCCACGACCCGCAATTGCGGCCGTTCGGCACCCAGGCGAAGCATCGTCTTCACGAAATTGTGCCCGGTCGCACTCACCACCCACGCCGTGCGCAAGATGATATGGCGCGGATTGGCGCTCCGCACCGCAAGCTCGCCGCCCAGCTTGGAGGCGCCATAGACCCCGAGCGGGGCGACCGGATCCGCTTCGACATAGGGATCGGCCTTGGTGCCGTCGAACACATAATCGGTCGAGACGTGCAGGATCGGAATGCCCGCTTGCGCACTCGCGGCGGCCAGTGCGGCCGGAGCGAGCGCATTGACCTGCCAGGCGCGCACGACGTCGCTTTCCGCCTTGTCGACTGCGGTATAGGCGGCGCAGTTGACGATTGCCGTCCAAGGCCGCGCGGCGACCATTTCCGCGAGCGCATTCGGGTCGGTGAGATCGAGCTGGGCGCGCGTGGGGGCGACGACCTCCGTCCCGGCATCGGCCAACCGGACGAGTGCCCCGCCGACCTGGCCCGAACCGCCCGTGACCAGGATCGGACCCATCAGCCCTTCAACCCGACCCGCTTGATCGCCCCCTTCTCCTCGACCAGCGGACGCCACCATTGCTCATTGTCGAGATACCAGTGGATCGTGCGTGCAATGCCGCTGTCGAAGCTCTCCTGCGCCGTCCAGTCGAGCTCACGCTCGATCTTGCCGGGGTCGATCGCATAGCGATGGTCATGGCCGGGCCGGTCGGCGACATAGCTGATCTGATCCTTGTAGGATCGGCCGTCGCCACGCGGACGGATCTGGTCGAGCGTCTCGCAGATGCGGGTGACCACCTCGATATTCTTGCGCTCGGCGCGGCCGCCGATGATGTAGCTCTCGCCGGGGCGGCCCCGCTCGAACACGCGGGTGAGCGCGCGCGCATGGTCCTCCACGAACAGCCAGTCGCGCACGTTCAGGCCCTGACCGTAGACCGGCAGATTGTCCCCCGCGAGCGCCTTGATGATCATCAGCGGGATCAGCTTCTCGGGGAAGTGGTAAGGGCCGTAATTGTTCGAGCAATTGGTGATCAGGACCGGCAGGCCATAGGTGTCGTGCCAGGCCCGGACGAGATGATCGGATGAGGCCTTCGACGCCGAATAAGGCGAATGGGGATCGTAGGGCGTCGCCTCGGTGAAATAGCCTTCGTCGCCCAGCGATCCGAACACTTCGTCGGTCGAGATATGGTGGAAACGGAAGCCGGCCCTGGCCTCCTCGTCCAGCCCGCGCCAATAATCGAGCGCGGCCGAGAGCATGGTGAAGGTGCCGACGACATTGGTCTGGATGAAGTCGGCAGGCCCGTCGATCGACCGATCGACATGGCTCTCGGCGGCAAGATGCGTGATCACGTCCGGCCGAAAGCCCGCGATCGCGGTGGAAACGGCAGCGGCGTCGCAGATGTCCGCCTGCACGAAGCGGTAGCGCGGACTGTTCGCGATCGGCTCCAGGCTGGCGAGATTGCCCGCATAAGTGAGCTTGTCGAGGTTGAGCACCTCGTGCGGCGTGTCGCGCACCAGATGCCGCACCAGGGCCGAGCCGATGAAGCCGGCGCCGCCGGTGACGAGGATACGGAGGGATTTCTGGTCGGACATCAGTCGATCGGCTCCAGCGGTCGGCCGTCATAATCGAACGGGCTCGTTGCTTCGGACAGGGTTCCGAGGATTTCATCCTTCGGTGAAAGCGTCGGGCCCTGCGGCGGCAATGGCCATGGCAATGCCAGGCCAGGGTCATTCCAGATCACCCCACCTTCGCTCTGCGGCGCGTAGAGCGCGCTCACTTTATATTCGACTTCGGTGTTCGGCTCGAGCGTGACGAATCCGTGCGCGAAGCCGACGGGCACGAACAATTGATGCCCGTTCTCGGCCGACAATTCCGCCGCGACCCACTGGCCGAAGCTGGGCGAGCCGCGCCGCGCATCGACCGCCACGTCCCAGATCCGGCCGCGCACGCAGCGCACCAACTTGTCTTGCGCATGAGGGGGCGCCTGCCAGTGCAGACCCCGCAACACGCCCACGTCGCGTGACATGGAGTGATTGTCCTGCACGAACGCGCAGTCGATTCCGATCGTCCGATAGCGATCGCGATTATAGGTTTCGGAAAACCAGCCGCGGTCGTCGCCGAAGCGCTTCGGGCGCACCAATTTCACCGGCATGACATGATTCCCCGCTTTTGGCTGCGTCCGTCCAGGTCCGCGCTATCCAATGCCGCCGCGGCTGAAAACCCCCTGCTTCGGTCTTTGCCTCAAGAGTCGGTTGGGAAATGCGCCCTTTCGCGCATTTCCCAACGGGCTCTCACAAGGCCAGCATTCGAGCGACGCTGGGGACTTGCGGACCACAGGCGGCAGCTTTTGTCCGCTTGCAGACGTCGTGGAGGATCTGCATTGCCGGACCGCTGCGTCGATGCGTGCCGAAGAAGCTGGTTGCACGCTGCGCCGCTTCCTGGCCGCGATTCTGGCTGATCAGCCAATCGGTTTCCGCCTTCAGCACATCGGTACTGTTGGGGAATTGCTGCCGGGCGGTGCCGAATGCGCTGCCGGCGAGCAATTGATTGCCCTGCGCCGCATAGATCTGCGGGATCAGCAGTGTCGCCTCCTCGTTCGTTTCGTCATCCCTGGCGACGAGCTGGGCGTCGGTGAGGGCACCGCGATAGTCTTTCGCCAGCAGCTTCAGCCGCGCCCGGATGAGCAGCGCTTCGGGATTGGCGTGGTCGAATGCAAGCACCGCCGCCACCTTCGCCTGAGCGCGGGCGGGTTGCCCCGTCGCGAGCAGCGCGCGCGCATAATGCGTCTGGCTGTCGATATTGGCGCTCGTGATCTGGGCGGGGGCCATCGAGCCAAGCAGCTCCAGCGCATCGCGCGGGTCACCCAAATCGATCAATTGGTCGGCGAGCGCCGAGCGAACGCGCGGCGACGATCCGGCGGCGAGCCGGGCGATCTGCGCACGCGCCACGTCGGGCGATTCGGTTTCATGCCAGAAGCTGCCGACCGCGATCAGGACGTCGGCGTCGTTCGCGAATCGGTGGAGCAGATCGTCGATGATCGCGCGCGACTTGTCCCTTTTGCCTTCGGCGACATAAGCCCGCGCGCTTTCGATCGCATAGCGCGGATCGCCCGGGAAGAGCGGCATCAGCCGGATGGCGGTCGCGCGGATTCCCCGCAGATCGCCCAGCCGCCGATAATAGGCCATCAACTGGATCAACAGCTCATTGGGCGTATCGGCAACCGCCGCCCTTTTCTCGAGCAGGTCGATCGCATCGTGCACCTTGCCGAGCCCGTCGAGGCCGCGCGCCTTGAGCACATAGCCGTCGGGACGGTCTGGGATCCCCGCGATGATTCGGTCGGCCAGCCCGATCGCGTCCTGGAAGCGATGCTCGTTGAGCGCGATCGCGCCGCTTGCGAGCAGTCCTGCGGGATCGTTCGCGGAAAGCGCGAGCAGTGGGTCGATGTAGCGCCTCGCGACGTCGAATTGTCGCCCTCGAACGGTAAGGATCGCCAAATTCTCAAGCGCTTCGATATTGTCGGGCTCCAGATCGAGCGCGGCCTGGAAGGCCTCGGCCGCCGCGCTGGGATTCCCCCTCATCAGCTGGATCTCGCCGAGCTTGATGTATCGGCGCGAGCTGCTGTCGTCATAGGCGATGGCGGTCTGGATCGATTTGAGCGCAGCAGGATAGGCCTGCATCGCCATCAACCGATCATATTGCGATTCATAGGCCGCCGCCTTTTCCACGCCCGACCGACAGCCGCCGAGCAGCAGGCCCGCGACCAGGGGCGCCAAGAAGAGAATCCTCTTCAGGCGCATCGCGATTTTCGATACGGGCAGGGAACAGTCGGGCGCACGATCCGTAGTAACCCCTGTTTCAGCTTTTGGATGCAGGAGGCGTTCAAGCTATCGATGTAGGGACGAAACGATTGTGCCGGAAGGGCAGACCAGCGAGAACCCATGCGGCACATAAACGCTGGAAAAGCCACTTCGCAAGTGCGAGACAAGAACGCCAAGACAAAGGGGTATTATCATATGAGGATGACCGCTGCGATCGCGCTGGCTGTCGCTGCACTCGCGTGCCCTGCCGCCGCCCTTGCGCAGGCACCCGTCGCCGGAGCGAAGCCCGCTGCCAGCACCTACCGGATCAGTCCGGGCGACCAGCTGAACATCTATGTCTGGGGCGACGAGCGGCTGCAGCGCGACCTGACCGTCCTGCCGGACGGCAGCTTCGCCTTTCCACTCGCGGGGACGGTGATGGCCGCGGGGCACACGCCGAACGAGGTCGAGGACATGCTGTCCAAGATGCTGGCGCCGCAATATAAGGGCGTTCCGCAGCAGGTGACCGTATCGGTCAAGGCGCCGTCAGGGATGCAATATTCCGTGTTGGGCAAGGTGCATACGCCCGGCATCTTCACGCCGACGCGCTACGTCAACGTGATCAATGCGCTGGCGCAGGCCGGTGGGCCCACGGACTTCGCCGATATTGGCGGCATCGTCATCCTGCGGACCAGCGGCGGTCGCACCCAGGTGATTCACACGCGCCTGTCGGGCATCATCAAGGGCAAGCCGTCCAGCAGCGATCTGGATCCGAGCGCCGTTCCGATGATCCAGGCCGGTGACACGGTGATCGTGCCGTGAAGCCGGCCTGGCTCACCCTCTTGGCCATGGCGGCGGCCGCACCGGCGTCCGCGCAGCAGATCCAGTTCAGCGGGATCCTGCAGGGCGATCTCGGCTATGGCACGAATCCCTTCGTCCGCGGCGGCGTGACCCAGGGGTCGGGCTTCGCCTCAGGATCGTTCAAGCCGCGCCTGGTCTACCAGACCGCGCGCTCGACCACGACGCTGGATGGTTCCTACAGCCGCGATCAATATTTCAGGCTGTTCGGCCATCGCGATGCGGCCTTGGCGTCGCTGAAGCGCGTCGACCTGTTGACCGAGCAGTTGGTCTCGACATTGTCCGGTTCGTTCAGCAGCACCAACAGCGCCACGATCGCCGATCCGGAAGCGATCAATAACGAGCCGTTGAATATCGGCCGCCGCGTTTACCACAGCAGCGGCCAATATCAGCTGCAATGGCAGGCATCAGCCAAGGACCAGCTCGTTTGGGGCGCGGCGATCGACCATTCGAGCTACGGCCACAGCAGTCAGAACAGTATTCCGAATCTTTCTGCCAGTCCCTACACCCAATATTCCGTCAACGGCGGCTATAACCATTCGGTCGACGCGCGCACGACCCTCGGCGCGCAGGTGACCGTGTCCGCCGTGCGGTCGAAAGTCTATCCCGACAGTCGGACGGTTCAGCCGTCGCTGACCGCAAAGCGGCAGTTGACCGCCATTTGGGAAATCGACGGCCATGTGGGCGTCGTGCTGCAGCATGTCACCGGCCCTTTCGCCAGCTCGACCACTTCGGTCAGCTATGGCGTGAATCTGTGCGGCACCTACCCGCACACGCATCTTTGCATCGCCGCCGAGCATCAGACCTCGCCGAGCGGTTATGGCGCATTGCGGACGAACACGAGCGTCAGCCTGAATTTGACGCACGATCTGACCGAGCATAGCCGCATCGAAACTACCGCCAGCTATTACAAGACCAGTTCGGACAAATCGCTGCTTGGGCAGATCGGCGTCGCCGACAACGCGCGTGCCTTTCTCGCGAGCGGGCAATATGATCGCGATTTGACGCAACGTCTTTCCGCCGGCTTCGGCGCAACCTATCAATGGCGTGATTACGCCATCACCGGCAGCGGACACTCCGTGTCCGCCTCCGTTCATCTGAGAGCCAAGCTGGGAAGATTGTAAGATGGCGACGCAGCCTGAAGTCGAAACGGGAAATGCCGGCGGCGGGTTTCTGTCCGCGCTGCCGACAATGGTGTGGCAACGCCGCTGGTTCGTGATCGTCCCGCTGATGGCGGCGACGATTGCTGGCGTGGTCACGGCTTTTCTGATGCGCCCCGTTTACGAATCCTCGGCAACCGTGCTGATCGAATCGCAGCAGGTGCCGGACGATCTGATCGGCGCGCTCGCGGGAGGCGGGAGCCAGGTCAGCGATATGATCGGCCAGCGTATCGCGCGGGCGCGGGAGCGCGTGCTGAGCCGGCAAGACCTTATCCGGCTGATCCGCACTTACGGGCTCTATTCGCGCGAACAGCGCACGCTGCCTTTGTCGAAGATCGTCGACAGGATGCGGAATGCCACGACGATCGAGGCGGTCGACAATGGCATACTCGGCCCCACCGCACCGACTAGGAAGAATCTTGGCCTGACGAATACGATCGCGATCACGATCGCGTTCGATTATGATGATCCGGTGAAGGCGCAATTGGTCGCACAGCAATTCGTCGATCATTTCCTGGAAGCCGATGCGAGCGTGCAGTCGAGTCAGGCAACCGATACGGTCAACTTCCTGACCGAGCAGGCCAATCAGATCCAGACGCAGATCCAGCAGCTGGAGCAGAAGGCGCTCGAGATCCGCAGCGCGAATGGGACGGTCCTCGCGCTGGGAAGCCTGGGCGGCGCGGCCGACAATCCCGCCCAGATCGCGTCGCAGATCGCCACCTTGCAGTCGCAGAACACGCGCATCGAAAACGTCCAGGATGCGGGGGTCACGCCCACCGATACCGCGGTGGCGCAGGCGGAAGCCCAGCTCAGGACGGCGCAGGCCAAATTCTCCGACACGCATCCCGACGTGATCGCCGCCAAGGCGCAGCTCGAGGCGGCCAAGGCGGCCGCCGCGCAAAAGCCCAAGGTCGACACGCTCAAGGCGCAGCTCGACGCCAATCGCGCGCAGATCGCGGCGCTGAACAGCGCACGCAACATGCTGACCTCCAACGCCGCCGCGGCCCGTGCTGCCGCGGCACGGGCGCCGGCGGTACAGAGCCAGCTCGAGCAGTTGGAAAAGGCTGCGGATACGTTGCGCGAGCAGTATCGCGGCCTGGGCCAGAAGCTGCAGGCGGCCCAAATTCAGGCGCGAATGGAGTCGGAGCAGAAAGGCGAGCGTCTTACATTGTCCGACCCGCCGGTCGTTCCCGATCATCCGTTACGGCCAAACCGGCCGCTGATCATCGCAGGCTCGATCGCTGTGGGATTCGGCTTCGGCATGGCATTGGTGCTGCTGATCGAACTCATTACCCGTCCGATCCGCGGTACGGCGGCCTTGCGCGCCACGATCGGCGAGGCGCCGCTTGCCGTTATCCCCGATTTCGACCAGCGGCCGAACTGGATCGCACGAATGATCGAGCGTCGGGTACGGCGCAAGTCCGGCAAGGCGGTGCGCGTATGAGCGCTTCATCCACGAACCAAGGCGGGAGTTCCGTTTCGATGATCGCGACGAAATCGGATCAGGGCCTGTTCCCGCCGATCGACAAGATCGAACCGCTCGATGTTCTGCCCGAGCAGTTCGAGGATCAGAATATCGTCGGCTTTCGCAATGCCGACACGCGCGCCCGCCCGTTCAAGATGCTGCGGTCGCAGATCGTGCGCCAGATGGAGGATCGCGAGATCAGGGTGATCGGCGTCACGTCCGCCGCACCCAATGTCGGCAAGACGTTCGTCGCCTCGAACATGGCGGCCGCGCTGTCGCGTATCTCCGACTATGACGTCTATCTGGTCGACCTCGATCTGCATCGACCCGCCGTCGCCGAACGGTTCTCGTTCGAGCCCGAAGGCTGGGGGATCCACGATTTCCTGACCGGAGAGCAGCCTGATATCGGTCAGATCGCGCGTCGTATCAACGAAGAGCGGCTGGTCGTCGTGCCAGGCTACAAGCGTGACGTCGCGACCGGCGAATTGCTGACCAGCGCGACCGGCGCGCGCATGTTCGAGGGGCTGCGCGCACTGCCCAAAGGCTCGGTGGTCATCGTCGATATGCCGCCGATCTTCGCGGACGACGACGCGGTCATCATCGGCCAGCATCTCGACGGGTTCGTGCTGATCGTCGAAGACGGCAAATCCACACGCAAGCAGGTGCAGGAGACGATCCGCCTTCTCTCGCCGACGCCGTTCATGGGCGCGGTGCTGAACCGCTACCGCAGCCAATTGTTCGCCGACGAATATGGCTATGGCTTCGCTTATGGATATGGCGGTTATTACTGACGCTCACATCCTCGGATGAGCGATCCCGGGAGGGACCGACTCATCTTGCGATCCGGAAAATTCCATGGCGCATTCGACGGCGCCGTGTTGCGGACAAAAAAAGCGGCGGCACCCTTCTGGGCGCCGCCGCTCTTTTTTCCGTTCCGTCGCGCTTACTTGGCGGGTGCCGCCGGCGCTGCCGCGGGGGCGCCCGGCTTCTTCGTGTCCGGCGCGAACCCGCTCTGATAGGTGATCTTGGCGCTGTTGCGCATCTGCTTCAGCTGATCGGTGATCAGCTTGGTGAACTGCTGCTGGCGCCATGCACCCACTGCCGCCTGGCGTGCCTCGACCGGATCGATCGGAGCGGGCTGATGCCCGATCACCGCATTGACCGTGAGGATTCCGCCATTGCTTGGCAGTATGAAAGGATCGCCCGGCGCCCCATTCTCGATCCGCTTGGCTATGTCGGTGGGCAGCTGGGCCGTATCGAGCCCGTTCTTGCCCCGCTCGAACTTGATGCCGAGGCCG
>Ga0068852_100002841_pt1 | contig 12011 bp, 9 predicted proteins | sample KBSCornC22_FD_66594 | JGI IMG/M metagenome (GOLD analysis project Ga0068852, IMG submission 66594) | Corn rhizosphere microbial communities from Kellogg Biological Station, Michigan, USA - KBS Corn C2-2 | ecosystem: Host-associated > Plants > Roots > Rhizosphere > Soil ... | reverse complement strand
GACCGGAGGTCCGAGGCCGTCGTGCAAGGTGCTGCAACTCCCTCTGAAGGAGCTTCGCCGGCGCTGAAGGAGCCGCCGGCACATTCGAGTATCGACGGCGACGCGGCGAATGTTTACCGGGACGACCCCGGAAGGCCTCGCAGGACGTTCAGCCGCGCCTGAATGGATGTGTCGCTCGGAGCGAGGCGAAGCGCGTGCTCCAGACTGTGGCGCTCCAGCGCCGGCTGCTTGGTGAGCTCGTAGAGCGATGCCGCGTTCGTGTGCGACCGCAGCTCGTGCGGATACTCCGACTCGGCGATCGCGAATGCCGCAGCGGCGCGCGGATAATCCTTGCGATTGTAGAACCAGAGCGCGCCACGATCGATGATCGTGTGTCCGTCGACGTATGCGTGCGTGGGCTCCGTCATGTACGACCGGAAGCGCGCGTGTGCGGTTGCCGTATCACCGGCGGCGAGGAGCGCGACCAGCTCGTCGCGGAGCGAGCGCGCCGGCACGCCAGCGAGCGCGGCGGCGAGCGCCGGATCCCGGTTCGCCCGGTAGTCGGCGAGGGTGAGCGGCGCGTAGATGTCCGGCGGCGTGAACTGGCGCGTGTCGGTGGGCGACCAGTCCTGCCAGTAGTAGATGGATGCGCGCACGGTGATGCCACTGTGCGGGAGCTTGATCTGTCGCGAATCACCGTACGTGTTCCCTTTCGATCCGGATGGCTCGCCGACGAAGGTCGCTTCCGAGAACTTCTGCAGGTCATCGAGCAGGAATTGCGCGGCCGAGAAGGTCGAGCGCCCCATGAGCACGAAGAACCGTCCGCGCGCGTTCACCTTGGGCCGACGGAGGAGCCCGCGCTCGAGCGGCGCGAGCAGGCCGCCATTTCCGCCACGATTGAGCCGGAGATCGAGCACGAGACGATCGATGTGCGCCGTGTCCACGAACGCGAGCGCGCGATTCGCGAAGTCCTCGAAGGCGACGCTGTCACCGTTCTGGACCTGGTTGATCTGGACGTAGGCGGTGCGCGCGCCGGGGATCTCGGTGAACCACCAGAGGACCGTATCGGGCGGCTCGCGCAGCCAGAGCGGATCGGGGGCGCGTGCGGCGTCACGCGCATCCACCCATCCCGCTCGCCGGCGCCACGTGTTGTCGGTATCGCCGGGCCGCGGCGGGAGTGGCGGCTCCGCGTGCAGCCAGACACTGCGCAGCGCGCCGTCGACTCGCAGGGTGAAGCGCGCGCTGTCGGCGGACGGTGCGAGGCCGAGTGCGTGGAGCATCTCGGGCATCGCGAGGAGCTGCGGCGCGAAGAAGCGTGCATCCATCTCGTTGTCGCGCCCGATGCACTCGCGCACGCGTGCGTACGCCTCCGCCGCGCTGACATCGCCGATGCGCTCGACGCTCGCGCCGACCAGTTCCGCGTGCGCGCGGTCCGCGGCGCGGACGACGAGCGTGCCGCCCGCGGTCGCATCACCGAAGAGATACAGCGCTACTGGTAGCGAGTGGAACGCGATGGCGCGGTCGCGCGTGGGGTAGATGTTGGTGTGTCCGTCACCGGCGAGCGCGACGATGCGCATCAGGCCGACGATGATCTCGTCGCGCGAGAGCGACGGGATGCGGGCGTCGAGCGCCGCGGCGGCGCTGTCGAACGTCGCCTTGGTCGCCGCGTGATACAGATTCGCGTGCAGCTCGGGGAGGCGCTGCATCATGAATCGCAGGTCGTCGCGCCACTGTGCCGCGCTGAGTGGCGCGGGCGCTTGCTGCGCGGGAGATTGCTGCGCGCTCGCAGCGTGCAGCGGTGGGACGACGAGAGTGGCGAGCGCGATGAGCGCGTGTCGCGCGAAATGCATGGTCATTCGAAGCGGGTGAGGGTCGTCACGGCGTCGATGAGATGCATCGAGAACACGATTGGTTTGGATCAGGCGGCGACGCGCGGGAGGTCGGCGATGAAGCGTGCGCCGCCGCCCGGAGCGTCCTCGACCGACACCGTTCCGCTCGCGTGCGAGACGAGGTCGTGCACGACGGAGAGCCCGATTCCCGACCCGGCTTCGCCGGAGCTGATGGCGCGCGCGAGTCGATGGAAGGGCTTCCAGACGTTGGGGCGATCCACCGCGGGGATGCCCGGGCCTTCGTCGTCGACCTGCACGCGAACGGATGCGCCATGCGGGAGCGCGGCGAGCCGGATGGTCTGTCCGGGCGGGCCGTACTTGACGGCGTTCTCGAGAAAGTTGATCAGGATCTGCCGCAGCGCGGACGAATCGACGCTCACGACGAGGCCTGCGCGCACGTCGATCTCGAGCGCGACATCACGCTCGGCGGCGAGCGCGGCGAAATCCGCGGCGACCTGGGTGACGACCTCGCCCACGTCGGACGGGACGACGTCGCCGCTCGCAGCGCGGTGCCGCAGGCGCGAGAAGCTGAGCAGGTTGTCGACGAGAATGGCGAGTCGATCCGCCTCCTTCTCGATGACCGTCAGCGCGCGCTGCGCATCGCTCTCCGAGCGCAGCGCGCCGTTCTGCAGGAGCTGCGCGAACATCTTCACCTTCGCGAGCGGCGTGCGGAGCTCGTGGCTCGCGCTCGCCACGAAGTCGGCGCGCAGCTCGGTGAGGAGCCGCTCACGCCGCGTCCGGACGACGCGATGCGTGCCGAGCGCGATGAGGAGGAGCAGCGTCCCGATCGCGCCGTACACGATGTCGCCCTCGAATATCTGCGAGCGGAAGTGGGCGTAGATCTCGTCCTCGTCCTGCTCGCGCACGAGCGCCCAGCCAGGTGCGAGCACCGGTGCGGTGCCGAAGATCACCGTGCGGCCGCGCATCCCCGTGCCGACGCCGTGCGCGGATCGTCCCGTGAGCGCGGAACGCACGTGCTCGGGGAGCGCGGACAGCGCGAACGCGCGTGGAACGACGCCGCGACCATTGCTCTTGCTGGCAACGACGATGGCGGAATCGCCGTCGCGCGCGAGCAGCGTGGTGCGGCCCGTATGCGTCCCGCTCGACGCTGGATCCAGGCTGACGAACGCATCGGGACGCGGCACGGCCTCGATCGCGAGCACCGACCGTGTCGGTCCGCGCGGCGCGGGGATTGGGCGTGCGCCGCTGTCGCGCGTCGAATCGGACGTTGCGCTTCCGTCGACGACGAAGAGGACGTGCGGACCATCCGCTGCGCTGACGAGCGAGATCCCCGCGCGCGCGGGAAGCGATGCGCCGAGCGAACCGACCGCGACGCTGTCGCCAGTCGCCGAGCCGTAGGTGATCGCGGCGTCGTGCTCCATCGCGGCGACGTCGCCGAACAGGCGGCGGAGTGCGTCCGACGAGGTGAATCGCGCAGTGTGCCCGGCATCGCTCTGCTGCGCGACGAGGTGCAGCAGCGTCGCCTGCCCCATGCGCCGCCGCGCCCACGCCTCCACGTCCGCACGCGTTGGGCGGAGCGACTCGTCGATGGCGCTGGCGACGGCCTGGTCGACCTGTCGGCGCACGTACGCATGCCGTGCGGCGAGCAACGCGCCGAGGACGAGGCACGCGACGCCGGCCGCAAGCCAGTGCCGGTGGCGCGCGAGGCTCAAGCGCCGCGCTCGAAGCGGTAGCCGTGCTTGCGCACCGTGATGATGTGGCGCGGCTCTGCGGGAACGTCCTCGATCTTGCGGCGGATCTCGGCGATGTGGATGTCCACCGTGCGTGTCATCACCTCGGCGCGGTGGCCCCAGACCTCCTGCAGGAGCGAGAGCCGCGAGACCGCGACGCCCGCCTTGCGAATGAGCGCGAGGAGCAGCGCGTACTCGAGCGGGCTGAGCGCGACGGGCGTGCCGCCCTTCGTGACCGTGCGGGCGGCGACGTTGACCTCGACGTCGCCGAAGCGGATGATCTCGCGCGCCAGATCCGTCGTGCCGCCGCTCCGACGGAGCAGCGCGCCGACGCGCGCCACGAGCTCGGAGAGACTGAACGGCTTGGTGACGTAGTCGTCCGCGCCCAGGCGAAAGCCGTAGACCTTGTCGGCTTCCTCGGATCGCGCCGTGAGCACGAGTACCGGCGCATCGACGCCACTATCGCGCAGGCGCTGCAGCACCTGATATCCGTCGATCCCCGGGAGCATGAGATCGAGAATGACGAGCTGCGGCACGAACGCATGCGCGCGCGAGACGCCATCGGTGCCGTCGCTCGCGACGATGACGGTATGCCCTTCGTTCTCGAGCGTTCGCTGGAGGCCGAACGCGAGGTCGGCGCTGTCCTCCACGATCAGGATTCTGGCCATCGTCGTGACTCCTCCAGGCGGTGGCGCAAAGCGATCCACGGTCGCCCGTCCCGCGCCGGTGGCGACGGCGGGTGCGCGAGCTGGGATGGGCGTGGATGTGTTCCGTGAAGATAGCAATTTCGCCGCCTGCATCAGTCGAGGTGTGCCACGGCCGCGGCGACGCCGTCGCGCAGCGCGGCGAGTCGTGCGGAAGGAAGCCAGCGCCCGTTCACCATCGTTCCCGAAAGACGGCGGACGTTGTCGACGTTTTCGAGCGGATTCGCGTCGACGAGGATGAGATCCGCGCGGTTGCCGACGGCGACCGTCCCGACGTCGGTGCGACCGAGCCATTCGGCGGGGTTGCGTGTTGCGGCCTCGAGCGCGTCGTAGGGAGAGAGTCCCGCGCCGACGAACGCATCCAGCTCATGCAGCGCGCCGAATGCCGGAAGGTTGAACGGCATCGGCGAATCCGAGCCGACGAGCAGCTTCGCGCCGGCGTCGTGCAGCGCCTTCACGAGTCGGCGTCGCACGTCGATGAAGGTGTGTCGTCCATCCGCGGGCGACTCGGCGAGGATGCGCGCCTTCTCCTCCTTCCAGGCGCGGATGGCTGCTGGAGGCGCGTAGCGCATTTCCGCGCCCTGCGCGAGCTCGTCCGGCGTTGCGTCGGACGCGAGGATCTCGAAGAGCGCGAGCGTGGGCCCGTTCCAGATGTTGCGCCGCGCCGTCTCGCGCGCGATCGCCGTGATCTTCGCGGTGTCGATGTTCGCGAGGACGGCCGGATCGACGATGAGCTGTCCCGGGATGTCGCTCGGCGCACCGTCGCGCATGATCGCGTCGATGTAGCCGTCGAGATGCTCGACCTGCTGACCCGCCGCCATTGCGCGCGCGAGCCCGTACTCCGGCGTGACGTGGCCCACGAGTCGGAGTCCGACGCGGTGCGCCGCATCCGCGATGCTGTCGTACGTCTCCGCGGGAAGGAGGCCGTGGGTCTTGAGGAGATCGTAGCCCGCACGCTTCTCGTCCTCCACCATCTGCACGCCCTGTCGCGGCGAGCTGACGCTGCGGCCATTGAGCGACGGGCCGGCGACGTAGAGCGTGGGGCCGAGGATCTCCGCGCGGTTGATCCGGTCGCGCAGCACGAGCGTGGTCGGGAGAACGGCGGGCGGTCCGGACAGCGTACGCACCGTCGTGAAACCGTTGGCGAGATACAGCGCGAGCTGTCGTCCTGCCCCATCGCTCAGCGACTCTGTTCCCGCCGCGAAGTGCGCGTGCATGTCAGCGAGGCCGGGCATCAGGTACTTGCCGCGTCCATCGATGCGCGCAGCACCAGCAGGAACCGTCGTCGATGCCGTCGCGCCGAGCGCGACGACGCGTCCGTCGCGGACGATGACCGTCTGGTGTGCGATGACGCGCTCGCGATCCATCGGAACGACCGTGACGTCGACGAAGGCGGTCGTGCCACTGTTGGATGGAAGCGAATCGAGCGGCGATACGGCCTGCGTCGTATCGACGGGAATCGTCGCGACCGGGTGCAGCGCGAGCGCGACTGCGGCGAGGATGTGAAGCACGCTCACTGCCTGACGAGAACGAGCTTCGCACCGAGCGGCTGGCCGCCGGCGACGACGCTGCGCGCGAGCGTGATCGACCTGCCGTCGGGCGACAGCGTCCACGCGTCGGTCTGGAGCACGTCGGTTCCGGAGACGGCGAATGCGCTCTTCACCACGAGCGTGTCACCGGCCCATTTGCTGGTCGTGATCGCCTCGACCGGACCCGCCGATGATGGGAGCGTCGCGGTCGTCGGCTTGCCGTCGGTCGTGAAGGTGAGGGTACCCGTCGCCGTTCCCTGGCCAGTGGTCATCTCGCGGCCCAGGGTGATCCGCCCCGCGGAGTCGGTGATGACGTACTTCACTCCAGCGGGCACGAGCGGGCTGCTATCACTCCTCCCCGCGTCGAGCACCCACGTCCCCGTGAAGTTCGCGTGATGCGCCTGCGCCTGAACGGCGGCAGGTGTGGCAATGAGGAACGTGGCGAGCGCACAGACGACACTGCGGCGCATGATGGATACGGGCGACATGATCGGAATCCTGACCGGGTGAGCGCGGGGCACCAGCGCCCTCCGCGCGTGTCGCTTGCGCGACACAGATCTATGAAGCGGTCGCTCGCTGGGGCTGCGGTGCACACAACGTCGGGATCATGTAAGGAAACGGCGAATGCGAGCTGGTTGTGGTGTGAGTCGCCGCTTCGCCGTGCGAGGTGCGCATCCATACCACGGTGACCGGAAATCGTGTCGCGCGCGGAGCGATCCTGTCGCATCTTCCCGGAACGACGCGACGGCGACATGCACCCCGGCGCGTCTCACCGCGCACACGACACGCTCGATGACGCTTTTTTCAAGCATTGCACGCATCCCGAAGCGCGGGGTCGCGTCCACCTTCACGCTGATCGCAGCGGCCGCCCTGATCGCGCCACGCACGGCAGCCGCACAAGCGACGAAATCGGCCCCACCGACGGCGACCGATTCGACCGCGCAGGGGAGCACGACGCAGCATCGCTTCCGCCATCAGAACGTGTGGCTGTCAGGCGGGCTTGGCGGCGGCGGAGCGAACGGGCAAGGCCTCGCGGGAATCGGCAGCCTGTGGTACACGTACGGCCCAGTCGCGCTCGGCGTCCGTTCATCCCAAGGTGGGCCCTGGGAGCGCGAGACGGATACGCACGAGAAAGCCGCACTGATCGGGCTTCGCGCGCGGCGAACGCACGCCTTCATTCTCGCGGCGGTGGGCGGCGGAACGATGGCCGAATCCGTGTCGAACGGTGAGCAGTCGGGGTCGCGCACGTATTTTCCCGCCGAGCACTCGTTCGCGACCGGCATCGAGGCCGCAGTGACTTACAAGGTGGTTGGCATCGGGATCGATGCCTTCACCGCACAGGGGCGCCGCACCACGTACCGTGGGCTCGCGCTCAGCGTCCAGTTGGGCTATCTGGAGTGAAGGAGCCAGAGGCACCGGTCGGAATCGAACCGACGAATAGGAGATTTGCAGTCTCCCGCCTTACCACTTGGCCACGGTGCCGGACGTACTCGGTTGAACCAGAGTCCTGAAAGCTAATCCCCCGCCTCAGCGGTGAACAGCTCCCGCAGCACCCGCGTGCTCAGCACGTGCCCGCCAGAAAACGGGATCATCCGGAACGGCACGCCCGACCCTTCCAGCACCGCCTGCGTCGCCGCCATCACGCTCGCATTGGCGAAGTGATCCCGCTCGCCGTGTACCATGTCGATCGTGAGATCAGGGCGGCGCTCGCCGAGCGCGCGGACGTTCACGTCGTCCGGCATGCCGTGGCCCCACATGACGAGATGCTCGATCACCGCCGAGCCACGTGCGGCCCACCGCGCGACGGCGACCGCGCCCTGCGAGAAGCCGAGCGCGTGGACGCGGATCCGGTCGCGCGCGACGTCGTGCGTGGCGAGCGACTCGACGACGTGCTCGTACAGCGTGTCGAGGTACGTCACGATGTCCGCGATGTCGGCGTCGCGATCGTCGCGCGTCATCCACGTGGCGCCGACGGCGCTGTTCCGCGTGTTCGCGGGGCGTGAGTCGAGATAGAAGCGCTGCAGCGCCTCGGGGGCGACGATGAGTCGGCGGTCGTCCTCGAAGCGACGGAACGGGTCGACGAATGCGTGCGCGAGCTGGCTGAAGCCGTGACAGACGATCCAGACGTCGCGCACGAGCGGGTTGGGCGTGCCGACCACGTAGTAGCGCGCGGTCCGCTGGACGATGATGTGCCGGGGCTCGAGCGGCGGCCGCTCGGCGGGTGCTGGGAAGTCGGGCATCGCGCCCGACTTCCGGCAAGGGGCGCGCCGCGCTTCGCGTATGTTCCGCGCCCCCGCTCCGATGTCCGCGCGACCAGCGTGTAACTTTCCGACTCTCCAGCTCCCAACGCCGCTCTCGTGCCCCTGCGTCTCAAGCTCGCCGCCGCTTTCGCGGCCGCGGTCCTCATCGTCATCGTCGGCGTGACGTCGTTCTACGCGTCCATCGCATCGCGGCGCGCCGCGGCGCTGGTGGATCACACCAACCAGGTACGTGTCGCGCTGGAGCGGACGACGCGCACGCTCCTCGAAGCGGAGAGCGGCCAGCGCGGCTATCTCCTCACGGGCGATTCGACCTACCTCCCGCCATTCCGCAGCGCGCGCGAGGATCTGGACGGCGAGATCGGGCAGCTGCGCGCGCTGGTCGCAGACAATCCGCTCGAGCAGCATCGCGTCGATTCGATCGCGGGCTTCGTCGATCGCAAGCTGAACGAGATGACGACGGCGGTCGCCCTCGCGGAGGCGGGTCGGCGCGATTCCGCACTCACGCTCATCCGCGCGGGACGCAGTCGCGCGTGGGGACGCCGGTCGCGTGCGACCATCGACAGCATGGCGACGACGGAGCTGGAGCTCCTCGGCGGCGAGCAGAGCGCGTACATGACGCGCAAGAATCTCGTGACGCTCGTCGATCTCGCGGGGAGCCTCGTCGCCGCCATCCTCGCGATCATCGCGCTCGCGGCGGTGCGCTCCGGCGTCACCGATCTCGAGAACGCGCGCGATACCATCGAGACCCAGCGACATCGACTGGAGCAGCAGCTCGAGGCGTCGCAATCGCTCACCGAGGAGCTGGCCACCTCCAACGAGGCGCTGCTGCACGCGAACGCCGACGTCGAATCGGCGCGCCGTGCGTTCGAGCTGCTGCTCGAATCGACGCAGGAAGGCGTCTACGGCATGGACGACCACGGCAACTGCACGTTCCTCAACACGGCCGGCGCGCGCATGCTGGGCTACGAGCGCAACGAGCTGCTCGGCCGCAACATGCATGACGCCATTCACCATCATCACCCGGACGGGACGCCGTATCCGGACGAGGAATGTCCGATCTACCAGGCGTTCCGGCAGGGGGAGTCGGTGCGGATCGCGGACGAGGTGTTCGTGCGCAAGGACGGCACGCACGTCCCCGTGGAATACGCGTCGTCGCCCGTCATCGAGAGCGGCGAGACGGTCGGCGCGGTCGTGACCTTCAGCGACATCACGCACCGCCGCGCCGCGGAGCAGGAGCGCGAGCGCCTCATCACCGCGCTCGCGCGCAGCAACACGGAGCTCGACCAGTTCGCGTACGTCGCGTCGCACGACCTCAAGGCGCCGCTGCGCGGCATCGCCAACCTGTCACAGTGGATCGAGGAGGACCTGGGCGAGGTCGCTCCCGAGGTGCACGAGAAGATGCGGCTGATGCGCGGGCGCGTGCACCGGCTGGAGGCGCTGATCGACGGGATCCTGCAATACTCGCGCGCCGGTCGCACGCGGTCCGGCGCGGAGCGCGTGGACGTGGGCGCCATGCTGCACGAGGTCGTGGAGCTGCTCGCCCCGCCGGCGGAGGTCACGATCACCATCGACCCGGACATGCCGACGGTGGTGACCGAGCGCACGCCGCTGCAGCAGGTCTTCATGAACCTCATCGGCAACGCGATCAAGTACAACCAGCGCCCGGGCGCCACGATCCAGGTCTCCGCGGGCGATGCGGGGCGCTTCTACGCCTTCTCGATCACCGACAACGGCCCGGGGATTGCCCCCGAGTACCACGAGCGCATCTTCGGCATCTTCCAGACGCTGGAGTCGCGCGACAAGGTGGAAGGGACCGGCATCGGGCTCTCCGTCGTCAAAAAGACGGTCGAGCTCCGCGGCGGTCGCGTCACCGTCCGCTCCGCGCCCGATGAGGGCGCGACATTCACCTTCGAATGGCCCAAGACCGCCGAGGAGGCACATGCTGCATGAGTCCTGACCGCGTGCTCAATCTCGTACTCGTCGAGGACGACGAGATCGACGTCATGAACGTGCGCCGCGCGCTGGAGCGCGCGCACGTCACCAATCCGCTCTTCGTCGCGAACAACGGCCTCGAAGCGCTCGAGCTCCTGCGCAGCGACGCGGTGCCGCGCGATCGACGGCTCGTGCTGCTCGACCTCAACATGCCCAAGATGAACGGCATCGAGTTCCTGCGCGAGCTGCGCAAGGATCCGGTGCTGCACCACACGCCGGTCGTCGTGCTCACGACGTCGGACGACGAGCGCGACAAGGTCAACGCGTACGACCTGAACGTCGCCGGGTACCTGCTCAAGCCGGTCACGTTCATGAACTTCGTGGACGTCATGGCGGCGCTGAACAAGTACTGGGCACTCGTCGAGCTTCCGGGCACGCCGTAAGGATCACGACTGCCCACGACGCACAACCCCGTGTCCGCACCGGATCGGAACGCCGCGGCATCGGCCGCAGGCGCGACAACGGCCGCGCGGACGCTGCGCGTCCTCATCGTCGATGACGACGAGGTCGATCGGCTCGCGCTCCGTCGTGCGCTGACGCGCGCCGACCTCGGCGAGCTCGCGATCGAGGAGGCGGAGCGCGCGCAGGCAGCGTACGACCGCGTCACGACCGAGCCGTATGACTGCGCCTTCCTCGATCTCCGCCTTCCCGATCGCGACGGCGTGACGCTCCTGCGCGACGTCCGCGCCGCCGATGTCCGCACGCCCATCGTCGTCCTCACCGGCTTCGGCGACGAGCAGACGGTGGTGGACGTGATGAAGGCCGGCGCGACCGACTACCTCGCGAAGGGCGCCGTCTCGCCCGAGCGCATCGCGCAGGTGCTTCGCGCGGCGATGCGCATCGGCGCCGCCGAGCAGCAGGCCGCGGCCGCGCGCGCGGCACAGGAGCGGTATGCGGCCGAGCTGCGCGGGCTCACCGACGCGGCCGTCGCGGTGAGCGCGGCGATGAGCGTGACTGACCTCATGCACGCCGCGTCGATGCATGCCTGCCGCATCACCGGCGCGACGGCCGCGACGATCGTGCTCGCCGGCGACGTCGCGGACGATCTCGGTGCCGCCAACGAGGACGGATGGACGACGGCCGAGGGTGCGCCGGCGTCCGCGCCGACGGATGCGACACCCGTCGTGCGCGTTGCGCTCGGTGGGCGCGACGGCGGTCTCCTCGGCGAGCTCGCGCTTGCCGGGCACGCGGCAACCGTCGTCGAGCCGGGCGTCGTGAATCAGCTTGCGCGACTGATTGCAGGCGCGCTCGAGAACATGCGCCTGTACCTCGCCGCACAGCGCGCCTCGCGCGAGCGCGAGGACGTCCTCGCCATCGTCTCGCACGATCTGCGCAATCCGCTGCATACCATCGGGCTGAGCGCGTCGCTCCTCGCCGAGCTGATGCCGGAGTCGCTCCCGCCGGCGGTGCTGGAGCAATCGAACATCATTCGTCGCTCCGTCGATCGCGCCAACCGACTGATCCAGGATCTGCTCGACGTCGCGCGCGCGGAAGGTGGCGCGATGACGCTGACCACCACGTCGATCCCGGCGCAGGAGATCCTGGACGAGGCGGAGGACGCGATGCGTCCGACGACGGAGGCCGCCGGCATCACGCTCACCTGTCGCGCGGACGACGATCTCCCGAATGTGTGCGCCGACCGCGAGCGCATGGCGCAGGTGTTCACGAACCTGATCTCGAACGCGACGCGCTTCACGCCGCGCGGCGGAGCGATCGCGGTCGGGGCGACGCGCGCGGCCGATGGCACCGCGGTCCGCTTCACCGTGCGCGACACCGGTGCAGGCGTCCCCGCGGAGAATCTGCCGCACCTCTTCGATCGATTCTGGCAGGCGCGGACGAGCGCGCGCACGGGCGCGGGACTCGGACTCGCGATCGTGAAGGGAATCGTGGAGTCGCACGGCGGCGAGATCACGGTGACGAGCGAGCCCGGACGCGGGACCGAGTTCACGTTCACGATTCCGACGGC
>Ga0068852_100002839_pt1 | contig 12013 bp, 9 predicted proteins | sample KBSCornC22_FD_66594 | JGI IMG/M metagenome (GOLD analysis project Ga0068852, IMG submission 66594) | Corn rhizosphere microbial communities from Kellogg Biological Station, Michigan, USA - KBS Corn C2-2 | ecosystem: Host-associated > Plants > Roots > Rhizosphere > Soil ... | reverse complement strand
GCGTACGCTCGAGCATACGGAGAATTATCCCTAACCTATTTTTATCTCGGACTCTTCGGGATGGGGCCCCCTGGAGACCTATTTCCAAAGGCGAAAGCGAATGCGATTCAGGCTCTCGAACTGGATGAAACCGTTGCGTGCGCTCACGTCGGCTTGGCAGCCGTTCACGTTTTTTACGATTGGGACTGGAGCGCAGCAGAGTTAGAAATCAAGCAGGCGATGAAACTCCGATCGGGCGATTCCGTTACACACGCCCACTACGCGGACTTTCTATCTATTCGAGGGCGCCACATGGAAGCCATTGCTGCCTTCGCTCGAGTGCTGGAGCTTGATCCGATTTCACGTGTGTATCTCGGCCATTTCGGACTGATACTTCATCGGGCGCGGGAGTATGCCCAATCGATCGAGCAATGCCGGAAGGCATTGGCGATAGATCCAAATTACGTGAATGCGCTATGGTTCTTGGCCCTCTCACAGGAACAGGTCGGAGACCTTCCAGGGTCAATAGAGAACCTCGAGATGGCTTCGAGTCTCGCGAAAGGTTTGCACTTTAAGGCTTTATTGGGTAGAGCATATGCGAAGGCTGGCGCCATAGGCAAGGCAGCCGCGATTCTGGAAGAGCTTCAGAACCTATCCCGGCAGAGATATGTCTCGCCTTTCGACATAGCCGTCGTTCACGCCGGGCTCAGCGATCGAGACGCTGCATTTGAATGCTTTGAGCGTGCATATCAGCAACGGGTATTTCGACTCATAGAACTCACGTTTCCCATGTTTGACGATCTCCGTTCGGACCATCGATGGGCCGATCTAGTGCAAAGAGTCGGCCTGCCACGACACATATGATTGACGCGGCATTTGTTACCCGAGCCTCGATGAACAATCCCGCGAACTGAAATTGATCCCACAGAGCAATCAGATTCCTTTGCGGACAATCGATCTATCGCGCAGGTGTCCGGAAAACAGCACTCTCCAATCGGGCCGGGGGCGAGTGACCGGCTATTCGGAAGTAATCCTGATCTGGGGCTGCAGCTACACTGGAAGAGTGACATGGAGACTTCAGAGCTATTTCGACCGGTAGGGGAAGCAGAGCTTTCGTTGATTCGTGATAGCGGCTGGAGAAGTTTCCCCCCTCGCCTTCCTGAGCAACCAATCTTCTATCCAGTGCTGGAAGAACAATACGCCATAGAGATCGCTCGTGATTGGAACACTCGCGAAGGTGGCAAGGGATTCGTTCTGAAATTCCAGGTCGAGAGTGCATATGTGTCGCGCTACGAAGTTCAGACCGTTGGCGCTCGCAGCCACCGAGAGCTATGGGTTCCTGCGGAAGATCTTGCTGAGTTCAACCGCCGCATTGTGGGTCCGATTGAGATCATTCACACCTTTGTGGCCGAGTGACCGGCAACTCGGAAGCCAGCAATTTCTTGTCTCAGCTTCCGAGTTGGCGACAACTCTCTCGAAGACCCGTCAAGCGGCCGACATGATCGAGTCTGAGCGCATTGGCGGTGAGCAATATGACATTGGCGGACAATCTCGCGTTTCTTGAATCCGCGCTTTTGGAGCTGAAGGCAGAGAGGGATAGCGGCCCGCTCCAGAACGACGTTTATGAGGAGATCGAGGATGTCTGCATTCTCGGTAGACGCGCCGTGGCGAGAGACACTCGCGTGAATTACCCCGCTCGTGCGGAAAGCGAACTGATGCTGCTCCAGAAGGTGCGGGCCAGCGTTCATGCAGGAAATGAGAACGACCGCGAGCGATACGTAACACTTGTGGACTGCGCCGAGGAAATGGTCCGACAGATTGCCCAAGTACCGATCCCCCCCGACGGACACCTCGGAGTGCTCCGGCTTGCAAGAAGCCACTTTGATTTTCTGTTTGACGAGTACGGTTTCACCATCGCAGATCAGCAACCGACGGGCCTCGTGCTCACTCGCGGAGATGTCGTCATTGAAGTGGGATGTGCGACTCAATCGAGTCAGTCGTTCTCTATCCGTCGAGGTGATCTGGGTGATTTCTGGATTGAGGACTTGCTGTACTTGAATCAGGATCAACGTTTCGAGTCAGTACCTCAACACCTCGAACTGACGGATGAAGCTGCTGTGGATGTCTGGCTTCAATTCGTGTCGAGTGTGCTGCGCCAGTATGGTGAAAAGTTGCTAACGGGTGAGCCAGGCGCCTTCGCTCGACTTGAGGAAGCACAATCCAAGCGTGACACCGAGTTTGCAGCGAAGATGACTGAGAAATACGCCGCAGAGTAAGTCTGTCTGCTTGACCAAAACTCTCAGCCGTCCAGTCGCCCGGCAACCGTCGAACTGAGAGCAATTTATTGCCCAGCTTCCTCATCGTCGACGAACCATTCGCTAGCTATTGTTCAGGCTTTCTGTGATGCAGTCCATCCGACGCCTGTAATAAATGATTCGCCGATCAAGAGCACATTCGATTCATTTCGGAGTCTGTTCTGTCGCGCTGACGAACTCATCCGTCCCGATGGCGGATATGGAGACTGAATCTCGACTTGGATTCCGTGCCGCTCGGTCACCTCCTTGTAAATTTCAAGGAGCGGTATTGGCCCTTGAGCCAACAATCCATTGCCTGATCGAAGCAGCTCAGAGGTCAATACCCCAGCATTGACGAACTCCTGCAAGCTGAACCAATCTCCTACCTCTCTCTGATGGGCTTCATACAGATCGCCCACGACAGCGAGAGCACTAGACGGCGTTCCATTGAAATATGCAGAGGCACTGTCATGCCTGAATTTCCAAAGCAAAGGATGATCATCCGTCAGTTCAATTGTTGATGCACCGAGGCATTTGAGGTTGTGCTCTAGTACCTCCTCGCACCGAATCTGCCAGACCGCTGCTTTCGAGTAATTGTCAGAGACCTTGATCTGAACCTGAATGGACTTGTCTAACCAGTTCGCACTGGTCAACCGAATGTCACGGTCTTCGTCTTCTTCGATTTGGTTCGCCAATGCCCAAGGTGCATTCATTTTGAGCAGTATACGTCTAGCCATTTCGACGTTGAGGTTGAGTGACCGGCTACTCGGAACCTAGCAATTTCTTGATCTACTTCCGAATTGCCGACAACTCATTCCCATTAGCCGGTTTTTTGCGAACGATTAAGATTGCCTGCATGATCCGCACAACTGTTCTCCTTGGTTGTTGTCTTCCGCTTTCAGCGACAGCGGTAATCCTCAACGCACAATCGAACCCTGCGCCACCGAGCCACCCCCTCCCATACGTGTCAAGCATGGCTGTACCCTTTTACCCGCCCATCGCCAGAGCGGCCAACATGCAGGGAATCGTTCACATCCGGGTGACTACAAACGGAAGCAGAGTAGTAGCAACTCACGTGGAAGATGGACCAAAGCTATTGGCAGATGGTGCGGAAAAGAACGTCAAGACGTGGGAATTTGCCGGAGATCATGCCGCGACATTCTCAGTGGCTTACACTTTTAGGTTCGCCAAAAACCCCACTCACGGTTTCATCAGAGAGACCGTTGTCCTTAGACTCCCCACGCAGATAGAAGTGATGTCGCCACCGAACCCCCCACTTGATTCATCTGGTGCCAAACCCAATTGATTTCCATTCGGGGCGGTTGACCGGCTACCCGGAACTTTGCTGATCCTTCGCCTTCTAGGGTCCGAGTAGCTGACAATGGGAAAAGAGATCGCGGCTGACCGAGAAATTCCCATCAAGAGCAATGACTGGCCGCGCCGTCAGCATCTTTCGCTTCACGCCCTGTAACGTCCAGCTCTCTTCCATCCAAGTACGATGAAATAGCCGGGTCTGTCTCTACGACGTAATCGGCGACGGCCCACATTTCCTCAATCCCTTCGCTTGCGCGGGCTTCGTCAGGTGTTAACGGAATGCCCCCTCGAGTCCACGGAAAAAAGTTCGATTGTTGTGGGTCTCGTAAAGCTATGTGGATTCCATCATCCTCAGACCAAACGTCAGCATGAATCCATTTCCTGTCGGCAGGATTTGTGTCGCCCCACCACGGTCCGACGCTTAAGGTGAGTCCGACACGAGGCTCGTCTTCGGTGAAGTTCAGGAGGGCGTAGTAGACCGAGTGCGCTTCACCATCTCTGCTCACAAAACCAAAAACGCGCTTCTTGGCCTGATCGCAGCAGTCACATCGCAGGCGATATATGTACTCGCCGGTTTCCAGTTGGTATGAGCTCATTCTGGACAATTTTAGATGTGTGATAAGGGTTCTGGTCGAGTCACCGGCTACTCGGAACTTTGTTCACTTTTCGCCATTAGGGTCCGAGTTGCCGACCATACATCCGTTATCGGTGGATTGGGTCTTAAGATCTTCAAGAGCCTATGAATGTGACTTGACCCCTGAGTGGTTCACGGATGCTGCTGCATCGAGTTGGTGGAACAGTGCAGTTCGCGCTTCTATTCCTGCGATCGTTCTCATTGTGTTCGCAGTCCTTCGCCGTTACCTACCCAATCGAACACTTCTCCAAATCTCCAGAGATGACGAGAAGCGGCTTTCGAGATTGCAGTGGGGCTTCGGGGCGTCCATTCTTTGCATCGCGGTCGTATTTTTGCTTTCCAGTTATTTCGCTTTCCTCAAAGCAAATGCCAAGCATGAAAGAGCTGAGTAGCTACCGAATGACTGGCCTTACAGCCCCGCTTGGCCCCGTAATGCATTGAGCTCGCTTCCCGCTCTGAATGGAATAGGCCCCTGATTTGCCGGGGCAACAGCAGTACATAACAGAAATCCTATTGCGGAGCTGTCCGCATTGCTCAGAGTGCCGCATCAGTCCGCGTGTTTGAGCATATGCTGACGCATGGCACCGATTGCACGCAGTCTTACCGGCTTGCACGGCTTTGTAGACAATCTACTGCCTAGGATGTAGATTGTCTACACAACCATGACGAAGGCTGATATCTACCGCAATCGCATCGAGCTCCTCCAGGGCACTCTCGACATGCTCATTCTGCAGTCCCTCCGGTGGGGCACCATGCACGGCTACGGCATCGCGCAGGACATCCGCAGCAGGTCTGGTGAAGTCCTGCAGGTTGAAACTGGCTCGCTTTATCCCGCCCTTCATCGCCTTGAGCACCAGAAGTGGGTCAAGTCCGAGTGGAAACTCACCGAGAGCAATCAGCGCGCCAAGTTTTACCAGATCACCGCCCTCGGCAAGCAGCAGCTCGTTGCCGACCACGACCGGTGGCAAACGATGGTACGCGCCATCACCTCTGTCATGGCCCCCATCCCAACCCCCAAGGAGGGAGCATGAACTTCCTGCCGTCTTTTGACCGCCGCAAAAGCGAGCTTCAGCAGGAGCTCGACGCCCACATTCAGATGGCCATTGCGGACCGCATTGCCGGCGGCGAAGACCCGCAGGAGGCCCGCGCCGCCGCTCTGCGCGAAATGGGCAATGCTCTCCTCATCGCGGATGTCACACGCAGTCAGTGGGGCTGGACTGCCTTCGAGCGTCTCATTCAGGACCTGCGATACGCCGTACGCCAGCTCATCAAGACGCCCGGGTACACCGTCACTGCCATTCTGACGCTCACGCTCGCCATCGGCGCAAACACCGCCATCTTCAACATGCTGTACGGCATCATGCTGCGCAGCTTGCCCGTAGAACATCCCGAGCAAATCGTTCAGCTCAAGCTTGAGATGAAGGGCCCTTCAGGCAGCGCCGGCGATCCCTCTGACTACGTTTCCGGCAAGACCTACGATGTCCTCCAGCAGCACCAGACAGTACTCAGCGGCATGTGCGGCTGGAGTAACTGGCCTCTGAACATTCATGAAGCATCGGGAACACATCCCATCCCAACCGCCGCACTCACCGGCGACTGCTTCCGCACCCTCGGGCTTCATGCTGCACTCGGTCGCCTCTTCGACGAGCGCGACGACAAACACGGCGGAGGCTCAGAGGGCTACGCCGTCGTCCTCGGCTACAACTACTGGCGAACGCAGCTCGGTGCCGATCCTGCCATCCTCGGACGCATACTCGACTTTCAGGATAAAAAGGGAATCATTGTCGGTGTTCTCCAGCCAGGCTTTGAAAGCGTCACCGTCGGCGATCGCCCGTCCCTCTACGTGCCCTCCGAAATTGCTCCACCCGAAGACCGCCACGCCAGCGGAGCCGTCAATCGCATCGTCTTAGGCCGGCTCAAGCCCCACGTCACCCCCGCACAGGTGCAGGCCCAGTTCGATCCCATCTTTCAGGCCTGGCAAAAAACTGAAGAGCATAAAACGCAGTTCATAGTCTTCGACGAAAACGGCAAGCGAACCAACTTCAGCGAGGTTCATCTCATTGCGGCACCCGGCCGCACAGGCACCTCATACCTCCGCGAACAATTCTCCCGCCCGCTCTATATCATTGAAGCTCTCGTCGCACTTTGCCTCCTGGTGGCATGCGCATATCTGGCAACGTTGGCCGGCACGCGCGCACTCGTTCGCCGCCGCGAAATCGCCGTTCGCATGGCACTCGGCGCGAGCCGCATGCGCATCATCTCCCAGCTCACCTGCGAAAACCTCCTCGTCTCCATCGCTGGAGCGGCGCTCGGCCTCGTCTTCGCATGGGCAGGCGGCCGCCTGCTCGCTTATATGATCACCCTTTCGCCCTGGGCCAACGGAGCCGCGCTCAACGCGGCCCTTGGGGGCCCCGTCCTGCTGTTTTCGATCGCAATTACTGGTCTCACGGTGCTGTTGTCGGGTATCGGCCCCGCATGGCGCGCCAGCCACTTGGATCCCATTTGTGAAATTAAGGAAGGCGATCTGCTGAGCGGCAGTCGCCGACATCGCCGCCTCAGCGCGTGGCTCGTGCCCCTTCAGATCGGTATCTCCCTGATAGTCGTCTTTGTAGCGGCGCTCATGGGCTCCACAGTCTACCGCCTGCTGTCCGTCAATCCGGGATTCCGAACCAGTGGCGTCACTTTCGTACGCGCAGACTTCTCCCAGCGCGAGCACGCCAGCCATTCGCAAGTCTCCCTGTCTAGGAGCCTGCTCGAGAGGATTGGCCACGCTCCCGGCGTGCAGAACGTCAGCATCGCCCAGGCACATCAATTCAGCGGAGCCATGTACATGCGTTCCGCGACAGCAACTTTGCCCAGTGGAGAGGTCCGTAAAGGCGACATGGTGCTGAACCTCACTGTTGCGCCCGCCTACTTCGACATTATGGGAATCCCGCTCCTTGCCGGCCGCGACTTCACTCCAGGCGACAAGGAAGGCGCACCCGACGTCTGCATCCTCTCCCGCAGCGCAGCCCAGTTCTTCTTCCCCGGCCAGAACGCCGTTGGTCAATTCATTGACATGGGAATGGGACGCAAGAAACAGTCCCACATCCAAGTCATCGGCACCGTTGGAGACACCCTCTACATTGGTCTTCGCGGCAATGCTCCACAGCTGATCTACCAGCCCTACTTCGCAGCGCCCTGGAACCCCATGCCTGAATTCGTTGTCCGGTCCAGTGACACCGCCGCCGCGATTGCCGCCGTACGCAGTGCTGTCCGCGACCTCGCCCCAGACGTCTCTCTTGACGAGCCCGTGACCATTTCCCAGGGCATCCAGGCCTCCATGGCAAGTGAACGCCTCGTCGCCCTGCTCTCCGGCTTCTTCGCCGTCCTCACCCTCACCCTGACGGCCATCGGCATGTACGGCCTGCTGAACTACTCCGCCGTCCGCCGTCGCAAAGAGATTGGCGTCCGCATGGCTCTTGGCGCATCTCGCCGCGGCGTAGTGCACCTCATCCTCCGCGAAGGCCTCTGGATGGTTGTCCCCGGCCTCGTCATCGGTGCCGCAGGATCCTGGGGCGCTGCACGTTATGTGGACTCACTGCTCTATGAGGTGAAGCCTCTCGAGCCCTCAGTCTGCGTGCTAAGCCTCGTCGTCCTCTGTGCCGCCGCTCTGCTGGCCTGCATGGCGCCCGCTCGGCGAGCGGCCTCAGTCCAACCGATGGAGGCGCTCCGTCTCGAATGATCCTTTGAAAAATTAGAACTCGGTTGGCAGAGCCCCCGTCCGCAGAATCCGGGCGCATGTTTTATGCGCCGAGCACTGCCTCTCGGACCCAAAAATGGCTTTCTAGGTTGGGGTCCCGGCCACTCGGCAATTGAGGAATCTTCTTCCGGTTTGAGTAGTATTGCAAGATGGCCTCCGATGGATCGCGACCGCATCCTTACACCTCCTTGGCAGGGACAGCTCTCTGGACTCAAGTCGATCGAGCAATCAAAGAGCTGTTGCAAAACCGAGACCTGATCGAAACAACTGCGCATCCCCACATCGTCGGTTACATCTGCAACGCCTTGGTGGAAGCGGGCGTACTCAAGCTGTGAGCGGGTAACCGGCATCGTCGCTTGAGAGCAATTCCTTGGTGGTCTACTCATTGTTCGAGAAGTGGACCGGTATTTTCCAGCCTGCGTTAGTTTGCAGCACAATCCGATGGATGGCGAATGCACACGAAACTCTGACATCGACTCAATGGAATGCGGGAGAGTCTATTCTCATGCCACTGGAACTGCACCTCCTCGCCACACGCGGCGAGATTGAGAAACTTCGATTGACCCTTGATGACGATTCCGCCAGAACTCACATTGATGCATACGATCGGTTGGGCATGACGCCGCTCATGTGCGCAGTCCAGAGCAATGAGGCTGGGATTGAGACAGTCCGCCTGCTAATCGAGAATGGAGCAAACATCCAGCAGAATTCAGCGAGCATTGAAGGCCCGAGAACCGTTCTGTCTTTGGCTGTCGCGGGCGGAGATCCAGCGAAGGTCGCTTTGCTTCTCGACTGCGGTGCTGACGTCCACTATCGGCGAACAAATGGCTATGATGTTCTGATTGATGCGCTGTATGGCCGTGATATAGCGCAAGACTCACGGCTTCTCGCACTGCTTCGTTTACTGATTTCGTACGGTGTAAACCTTGACACCGTAACTGATTACAAAGAATCTGCAGTACGGGTGCTCTCCCGGATTGGACGGTTCGACGGCGTGCGGCTCCTCATCGATGCCGGCGCGGATGAAAGCCTGTTGCAGTGGACACCACTCATTCGAGCCGTCGCGCTCGGGGACGTGCGTGAGCTGGAACAGGCGATTGTAAACGCATCCTCTCTCGAGGAGAGAGACTGGTGGAGTAGAACACCATGGCTTATCTCGGTGCATATGGGCGACATCGATAAAGCCATTTTGCTCAGGGAACGCGGAGCAGCTCAGGACGCTCGCGGCCGTTGCGGCAAGACCGCATTGATGTTCGCAATCGAAAACCACAGGACACCAATGCTGAAATGGCTCCTTCAATTGGGAGCAGCAGTTGAAGAAACCGACGATTTCGATTCAACGCCTCTTATGTGCGCTGCGGAGCACGAGAATGTGGAGGCTGCCGAACTGCTGCTGGGGGCCGGGGCGGAGGTCGACCGCAGCAAACCACATGAGCAGACTGCCTTGAGTTTCGCCGCGACGGGCGACATCGCGAGACTGCTGCTCAACTCAGGAGCAGATCCCGGCAAGCTTCCGTTTGAGGCAAGAAGAGCTTTGGTCGGGCTCCGACCTGTGCCGGATGAGAGTGAGCTCACCATGATTTCGAACGACGAGTTTCGATCCGCACGCACTCGTCGCTTTGGGATTGGAAATCCGGAGGAGGTTAGAGATTTATTCTGGCACGGAATGATTCGTGCCGGCGTAGCAGCTTTTCAGGCTAAACGGCGGTTTCAGGGTGCCGACGCAGATGACCGATCAGCGGTATGGTGCGCACAACGCTTTGGTCAATCCATCTCATTTTTGCCAAATGGCGATATTGTGCAGGTTGCCGGCGAACATGAAGACTCCTATGACGAGGACTTCTGCATCTTCAACGATGTCTTCCTGCACACGCATGATGGAGAGATCCGAATCTTCGCTTATCCGGAAACCGTCTTTCCTCCGACCGATTTCCACTCTGCCACGGTGACAGGTGAATACGTATATCTGATTGGGTCTTTGGGCTACTCAGGTCACCGGCGATACGGCATGACGCAGATGTACCGTCTGAACACGCGGTCATTTCAGATCGAGTCTGTGGCCACAAAGGGGATCTGCCCTGGTTGGCTATACAGGCACAGGGCGATACTATCCGCTCCTGACGAAATCAGGATTACGGGTGGGACCGTGGTGACTCATGACGAAAAGGGAGAAATCCATACTCCGAACACCAGAACGTTCATCTTCGATACCAGCTTATCGTCCTGGCGTGTCATTGATTGATGGACTGCTTCCTCAAGTTTCCGTATAGGCGACCACTCGCCCATTAATAGAACTTGAGGCGCGGCTATCAGAATTAAATGAAGGGTTCGAGTGCCAGCGCGTCATGCACGTTAGGAGTTGCCAGACCCATGTAACACTCAACGCGGGCCGAGACACGCAGCCAGGCAGCTCCGCGTAGGCCAGCACACGTCACGCTTACGAGTCTGCTGATTGCGCAACGCGATATCCTCCCAGGGGCTTACGTCACGGATCGACACCACGCTCGAACCAGACTGCGGCACACGCCTCGATCGCACGCTCAGCTCTGGTGAACGGCAAGACGGCAGCGACGCATCACATTGAACACACGTATTGACTCTGGCACTCGAGAACCACGCAAAAGCACAAATGTTATGTGCGTATCAGGTAGGACTTAGCCATCGGGACTCGGCTAGCTGTCGGACCGGACGTCATCGCTGGCGCGATAACCTTGACTTTTCTTGTACGAGACGACGTTTTTTCACGCTCGACCCGATCAAGAAGAGAACCTTGCACAGCTTTGTTGATTGTTCCGGAATTCATCCTAGACCAACTCTCGTTCGCGTGCGCATCTTCGAAATACATTGTTTGTTCGATCGCATATAGGAGTGGTCCACAACCAACTCGGACCCTCAAGCAGTTGTCTCCAGCGGTCGTCCCCAACTGACCTGTTTTGGAATGCGATGAACGGCTTTTCCACTCAACCCCCTGCAATTCTAGAACGCAGGTTGCAGGGGTTTTCCCTTTTTTATCGGCGTTTGTGACGATTTAGTGTCCGTTCTATGCGTGAAGCTGCGCTCGTACCAGGCGTGCATCGTACCAGGCGTGCATCGTACCAGGCGTGCATCGTACCAGGCGTGCTCAGGGAAACGAGCTTGGAGGCTCAATGCATCTCTTTGAAGGCTTCTAATGTGAGCACCAGGCGGATCCTCCTTGGTTCGGGTCACGCCGTTCATGTTGATGTTGGAGAGGAAGCGAATTTCGGGCTCTAGCGCTTTCAGCCGGGAGGGGAACGGATGTGCCGAGGCCGACCACGCTGTCCGCGAGTTGACGAAGGTGAAGCTGCTCCGGGGAATGGCTGTACCTAAATTATGAGGGGGCCCGTCGGCCCCCTTTTCACTTCTTCGCCTTCTGTGCTGCCCATCTTGCTCGTTGAGCATCGGCGATACGCTTCCGGGCTTCTGGTGACATACGGCTCCGTCGCTTCCGACCCGGCTTCTGTCCCCGCTTAGTTGCTCTACTTGTCTTTGTAGTTGTCTTTGTAGTCGTAGTGGATGAGAGCAGAGCACGTACCTCTGTCAGGCGTGAAATCTCCGCATCAATTTCGGCAAGGATAGATTCAATCGACATTCCCGGAGTATACAAGCCTCTAAGGTGGCAGTTGCACGCTTCCGGGAACGTTAGATTCGCTTGGGCTTCGCATAGAAAAGTGGCCGAAGATGGTTCGAGAGGCTAAACGATCTCGCAGTGTCCCTCGTTAGAGCGTAGCAGTAGTGTACCGATTCCCTTGAGAGGTCAACCCATGCTCAAGAAGAGCAGCGTCTGGCTTGCAATCCTTTCCATGCCCCCCTGATATTGGGCGCAAGCAATGGTGACTCCTTCTCCACCTGCACTGGGAGCGATCCCATGCAACGCATGCAAGAACTGCAGATACAGCGCTCACTGTGCGAAGCAAGGCGGTAGCTGCGGTGTTTGCAGGGTAGCTACGTCGCACAAAGCCTAAATCAAGCTGTTCCTCCTGATCGCTAGATTCGATGCTGCTCTCATTTTTGACAACTGCTCTAATCGCG